>VFQO010000559.1_pt1 | contig 38451 bp, 37 predicted proteins | sample 3512331 | NCBI WGS metagenome assembly VFQO01 (sample SAMN10412371, study PRJNA504923) | tailings metagenome | isolation source: Replicate 3 from Balatoc abandoned mine | place: Philippines: Itogon, Benguet | collected 2017-08-28 | reverse complement strand
TCATCACGATCAGGCCCGAGACCAGCAGCACCAGCTCCACCGTCAGATCATCAACGTGCATCGGTCCGCGCAGGAAGCTCATCGCCGAGAAGAAGCCGGTGTACCACACCGTCGTCAGAATGCCGGTGATCCCGAACAGCGCCACGAACAGGCGCTTTGGATTGCCGGGATAGGTCATGCTTTCAATGAAAGGATTGCCTGCGGTCTCACCCGCCGCTTTCATCGCCTGGAACACCGGGCTCTCTGACAGCTTCAACCGCATCCACAGCGAGATGGCGAGGAGGCCGATCGACAGCAGGAACGGCACGCGCCAGCCCCATGCGGCAAAGGCATCCGCAGGGATCAGCGCGCGGCAGGCCAGCACGACGACGATCGATAGCACGAAGCCGCCCGCCACGCTCGCCTGAATGAAGCTGGTGTAAAACCCGCGTTTTTCGGGCGGAGCGTGTTCAGCCACGTAGATGGCAGCCCCACCATATTCGCCGCCCAAAGCGAGGCCTTGCAACACCCGCAGCAGGATCACGATGATCGGTGCGGCCATGCCGATGGTGTCCACCGTCGGGATCAGGCCAACACCTGCCGTGGCAATGCCCATCAGGGTGACAGTCACAAGGAAGGTGTATTTGCGCCCCAGCTTGTCACCCAGAAACCCGAACAGCACTGCGCCCAATGGACGGAAGGCGAAGCCGACCGCGAAGGTCGACCACACCAGCAGCAAGCCCAGTGTCTCGTTATCGGTGGCGTAGAAGGCATCCTTGAGGATGTAGGCGAGCGTGCCGTAGATGAAGAAATCGTACCATTCGAAGATGGTGCCCGCGCTTGATGCGCCGATCACCAGCCGGATTTCCTGTTCGCTCGGCTCACGTGCGGCGAGCGCCTGCGCTTCTGCCATGTCTGTTACATCCCCTTAGCCCTGCCGGGCGACCTCTTGCCCGTGTCCCTAGCCCTGCTCCGCGCCGCTTGAAAGCGCCTCGCACGCCGCCTTCCACGGCAATAGCAGCGCGCCGTGTCGTCCGGGATGGGGAAGCGCGGGCGATAGCACGTCGAGCCCTGGCCAATCCGGCAGGCCGCCCTCACCGGTCAGCCATGTCGTGAGCGAGGCGGTTGTATCCACGATCCGGGCAGGATCGGCCCCGATTGCACTGCGAGCGAGCAACGCGGCGGAGGCCTGTCCAATGGCGCAGGCGCTCACCGTCATGCCGATCCCGTCAATGTGCCCGTCTTTGGCCAGCGCCAGTCCGAGCGCGATCACGCTGCCGCAACTGCGCGAGCGGGCGTCGGCGCGCAGGGGAAGCGTGTCCTCGAGCGGAAACTGCGCAAGCTCCGTCGCCAGCCCGAGCAGCGCGGGCGAATAGAGCTTGGCCGCTGGGCGGGCGGTCATGGCGGTCAGCGGGTGGCCCGCTTGGCCGCGGCCTCCCGTGCTTCGAACTCGCCGCGCAGCCGTTCACGCCGCACCGCGATGGCGGGGAGCAGTTGGCGCGAGAAGGCATCGGCGGCGGCATAGGTCCGCGCTTCGGTCACCCATTGCGGGCGGCCCGTATAACCCCAACTTTCGTCATACCCCGTCACCAGCAAGGCAAAGGCAAAGACCGCCATCAGCGCGCCCTTGATCGCGCCGAAACCGAAGCCAAGCACGCGGTCAACCGGCCCCAGAACCGCCCCGTCGGACGCGCCGCTCGCATTACCGATAATCACCTTCATCGCGGCATAGGGGATCAGCAGCAGCAGCACGAACGCAAGCAGCGCGTCCTCCGGCTCGACCGGATAAAGCACATGCAACCCCTTGGTCAGATCGGGATGGAGGAAGTGTATTGCGAAGGCCGCCAGCACCCAAGCGGCGAGTGAAAGCACTTCCTGCACCAACCCGCGCATGAAACCGCCAATGGCAGCAATGACCACGATAATGGCGATGATGATGTCGAGACCGGCCATAGACAACGAAGATTATGCGCTGCCCATCACCTGGTCAACGACGTTCGCCAATGCGCCAAGCCCACGATAGTCCGCGCCTGCGCTGGCAGTGGCGCCTCCTGCCGGGCCATAGCAGCGTGCAAAGCCGAGCTTGGCCGCTTCGCGCATTCGCAAGGGTGCGTGGGCAACCGGCCGGATTTCACCCGCCAGACTGACCTCGCCGAACCACGCGGTCTTGTCTGGCAGCGGTCGATCCGCCAGCGCCGAGACCAGTGCAGCAGCCACGGCAAGGTCGGCTGCAGGGTCGGTCAGACGGTATCCACCCGCGATGTTGAGATAGACTTCGGCTGACGAGAAGTTCAGCCCGCAACGCGATTCCAGCACGGCGAGCAACATCGCAAGCCTTCCGGAATCCCACCCCACCACGGCCCGCCGCGGGGTCGCGCCGGATTGCAGGCGGACGATAAGCGCTTGAATTTCGACGAGGACCGGACGTGTTCCCTCCAATGCCGGGAATACTGCACTTCCAGCCAGCGGTGTCTCGCGGCCCGACAGAAACAGCAGTGAGGGGTTGGCGACTTCCTCCAGCCCTTCGGACGCCATGGCGAACACGCCGATCTCGTCCACCGCGCCAAAGCGGTTCTTGAGGGCGCGCAGGATGCGGTACTGGTGCGAGCGCTCGCCTTCAAAGCTCATCACCACATCGACCATGTGCTCGAGCACGCGGGGACCAGCGATGGTACCGTCCTTGGTGACATGGCCGACCAGCACCACCGCGCAGCCGCTTTCCTTGGCGTAGCGGATCAGTTCGAGCGCGCAGCCGCGCACCTGGCTGACGGTGCCGGGGGCGCCTTCGATGGTGTCGGAATGCATCGTCTGAATCGAATCGATCACCAGCAAAGCAGGCGGCTCGCCATTGCCAAGCGTCGTCAGGATGTCGCGGACCGAGGTTTCCGACGCGAGTCGAATCGGTGCGTCGATCATGCCCATGCGGCTCGCACGCAGCCGAACCTGCCCTGCCGCTTCTTCTCCGCTGACATAGACGACATCATTGCCGCCGCGCGCGATGGTGGCTGCGCATTGCAGCAGCAGTGTCGATTTGCCGATCCCCGGGTCGCCGCCAAGCAGCACCGCAGACCCCGGCACCAGCCCCCCGCCCAGCGCCCGGTCGAACTCGGCAAGGCCGGTCGATTTTCTGATGGGGAGCTGTGTCGGGGCATTCAGCGGCTCGAACAGCACGGGTCGCCCGCCGGTCGACAGGTCATGCTTCTGCGAGAACACCGTCGCCGGAACATCCTCAACCAGCGTGTTCCATTGCCCGCAATCGGCGCATTGCCCCTGCCAGCGCGGAGAGACCGAGCCGCATTCCTGACACACAAAGCGGCGTTTCGATTTTGCCATGGATAGGCGCAATAACGAGAACAGATGACGAACGCAATTGCATTGCTGTGGACTTCGTCGCTACACAGTTACGATGCGCCAGAAGGAACTGCGCCTTGCTCTGGTATGTTACGGCGGGGTCAGCCTGGCGGTCTACATGCACGGCATCACCAAGGAGGTGTGGCACCTTGCCCGGGCGAGCCGTGCGTTCCACCATCCCGCCGCCGTTCCGCTTGACGGTGTCGCGGCGGCCTATCGCGATTTCCTGCGCACCGTGGAGCGCGATCATGCGTTGAGGCTGCGGGTGCTGCCCGATATCCTCACCGGTGCGAGCGCTGGTGGGATCAATGCGGTGTTCCTCGCGCAGGCGATTTATGCCGGACACAGTCTTGAGCCGCTGACTGACCTCTGGCTCACCAACGCTGATGCAAGCGAACTGACCGATCCCGATGCCGAGCCGCTCTGGCGCTATGGCAAGCTGTGGGCGCAGCCGATTGCCGAGTGGTTCCTGAGCCGTCCGGGCAATGCGGTGAGCGCCACGGTCTCGCCCGAAACCCGCGCCGAGGTGCGCGCCAAAGTCTCGCGTCTGGTTCGCGGGCGCTGGTTCAGCCCGCCGTTTTCAGGCTCGCGGTTTTCGGCGATGCTGTTTGAGGCGCTGAAGAAGATGGAGGCGGAGGGCGATGGCCTCCCCCTGTTGCCCGCCAGCTATCCGATCGACCTGACCGTCACCGCCACCGATTTTCGCGGGCACCCTGAACGGTTGCGGCTCAATTCCCCGCCCCATGTCGAAGAGACCGAGCACCGTCTCCCGATCACCTTCCGCGCGCGGGTGGGCGAAGTTAGCCGAGGCGGAATGCCGGGCGTGCTGGCCGATCCGCTCGAACTGGTGCTGGCGGCCCGCGCGACGGCAAGCTTTCCCGGCGCCTTTCCGCCCCTGACCATTGCCGAGATCGATGCGCTGGCCGCAGCCGAGGGGCAGGAATGGACCGGCCGCGACGCGTTCCTCGCACGGATCATGCCCGCCCATGTCGCGCGCGGAAGCATGGCCGAGGTCGCTCTGATCGATGGGGCGGTGCTGGTGGGCGCGCCCTTCGGAGCCGCCCTCACCGCGCTGCATGGCCGCCCGGCGCAGCGCGAGGTTGACCGGCGCTTCGTCTATCTCGACCCGCGCCCCGATGGTGCTCGTCCTGCTCCCGGCACCCGCACCCGCGACGTGGGCTTCTTTGGCGCAATCTTCGGCTCGCTCTCCACCATCCCGCGCGAACAGCCGATCCGCGATGATCTGGAGCGCATAGACCAGCAATCGCGTGATGCCGCTCGGCTGAAGCGGATTGTGATGGATTTGCAGCCAGATATCGACCGGGCGGTGGAGAAGCTGTTCGGCTACACGTTCCTACTCGATCGCCCGACGCCCAAGCGACTTGCCGCTTGGCGCTCAAGGGCGCAGCAGGCCGCTGCCGAGCGGGCGGGCTATGCCTTTGGCGCCTATGCGCTCACCAAGTTCGATGGCATACTCGGCCAGTTAGCGACGCTGATCCTGCGCGCCGCCGGGCAGCCGATGGCCGATACCGGCGCGCTGATTGAGGCCTTGCGCTGCGAGCTTGAGGCGCGCGGGTTGCACCAGCTGACCGGCGCCCAGGGCGGTGCGACGTTGGGAGCGATTACCTTTTTCCGCGCGCATGACACCGGCTTCCGTATCCGCCGGCTGCAAATGCTGTCGCGCAAACTGGCGCGCGATTGGCAGGTCGATCCCGAGATTTCCGAAGACGCGCTCGACCGGGCGCGCGACCGGCTTTATGAGATTTTGGCGCTCTATTACCGCGCGGACGAGGACGTGCTGCACGCTCCGCGCTTCCGCGAGCTGGCAGCAGACGCCCTGCAGGCACCCGCTGCGGTGATCGATTACCTCAGCGCCGAGCGTTTGCTGCCAGCGACCGATCTTGCCGCCGAGGAGTTGCTGATCGACGCGCTGGAGGACATGCCGAAAAGCCTCAAGCGGCGGATGCTGCTGACCTATCTTGGCTTCCCATTCTACGACGTCGCCACCCTCCCCCTGTCGCGGCGCGAGGGGCTGGATGAGTTCAACCCGGTCAAGATCGACCGCATCTCGCCCGATGACGCGCGCTCGATCCGCAATGGCGGGACGGCGGCGACCTTGCGCGGGATCGAGTTCTACAACTTCGGGGCCTTCTTCAGCCGCGATTACCGTGAGAATGATTACCTATGGGGCCGCCTGCATGGCGCGGAGCGGATGATCGATCTGATCGCCTCGACGGTCACTGGCGGCGTTCCTCGCGAAACGATTACCGCCGCCAAACGTGCGGTGTTCCTAGCAGTGCTGGACGAAGAGGAACTCTCCGGTCGCTGCCAGCGCGGGCTGATCGACCAAATCCGGCTCGAAGTGCGCGAGCGGATGGGTTGATCTTGCCTTAACCCGGTCCGGCGATGCCGGCGGGGGCGCTTTAAGCGCCTCAGCCCCCGAACACGTCTTTCAGCTTGTCGAAGAAGCCGCGGCTTTCCGGGCATTCGTCCCCGGTCTCGGTCGCCTTGAATTCCTCGAGGATTTCCTTCTGGCGGCGGCTGAGCTTGGTCGGCGTTTCGACGGCAATTTCCACCACCAGATCGCCGCGCCCGCGGCCTTGCAGCACCGGCATCCCGGCGCCGCGAATGCGCAATTGCTTGCCCGATTGGATACCTGCGGGGATTTCGAGCCGGTTGGTCGAGCCGTCTAAATCGGGAATCTCCACGCAGCCGCCCAGCGCCGCTGTCGTGAAGCTCACCGGCACGCGGGTGGCGAGCGTGGTGCCGTCGCGTTCGAACACCCGGTGCGGCTTGACGTGAAGGAAGATGTAAAGATCGCCGGCGGGTGAACCGCGCTGGCCAGCCTCGCCCTTACCGCCAAGGCGAATGCGGGTTCCGGTGTCGACGCCTGCGGGAATATCGATCTTGAGGGTCTGGGCCTTGTCGACCCGCCCCTCGCCGCCGCAGACCCGGCACGGGTTTTCAATCACCTTCCCGCGCCCGCTACAGGTGGGGCAGGGACGCTCGATCACAAACAGGCCCTGCTTGGCGCGAACGCTGCCCATGCCGTTGCACAGATTGCACTGCCGTTCGCTGGTGCCTGGGGTTGCCCCGCTGCCATCGCAGGTGTCGCAAGCCTGACTGACTTCGATCTCGATCTCGGTCGACTTCCCGTGGAAGGCCTCTTCGAGCGTGACCTGCATGTCATAGCGCAGGTCCGCGCCGCGCCGTTTCTGCTGGCGCTGCGCACCGCCGCCGCCAAAGGCGCTGCCGAAGATGGTTTCGAAGATATCGCCGATATCGGCGAAATCGCCGCCGCCCCGGCCGCCGAAGCCGCCGCCACCGCCGCCGTTCATGCCTTGCGTGAAGGCCTCATGGCCATAGCGGTCATAGGCTGCACGCTTTTGCGGGTCTTTGAGGCAATCATAGGCCTCGCTGATCGCCTTGAATTTGGCTTCCGCGCTGGCATCGCCCGGATTTCGGTCCGGGTGAAATTTCATGGCGAGCTTGCGATAGGCGCTCTTGAGCGCCGCGCCGTCAGCGTCACGGGCACATTCAAGCGTGGCGTAGTAATCTGTCTGGGCGGTGGACATGTCTTTGACCTATTCCCCGTGACCAGCCGCAGCCGATGCGCCGGAACCAGGGACCGGCTGCATCTGCTGCGTACTGGGTTGCATCGGGGCCTTAGCCCTTCTTGTCTTCGTCGACCTCGGAGAATTCGGCGTCGACGACGTCTTCGTCAGCGGCCGTTTCGCCAGCAGTCTCGGCAGCGGCATCCGGCCCTGCGGCCTGCTGCTGTTCGTAGATCTGCTGGCCCATCTTCATCGCCGACTGGGTCAAGGCTTGTGCCTTGGCATTAATGTCATCGGCATCGCCGCCTTCGAGCGCGGTCTTCACCGCCGCGATGGCTTCCTCGACCTCGGTCTTGGTCGCCGCCTCGATCTTTGCGCCGTGTTCTTCGAGCTGCTTTTCGGTTGCGTGCACCAGACTATCAGCCTGATTGCGCGCTTCGGCAGCCGCCCGGCGCTTCTTGTCTTCCTCAGCGAACTTTTCAGCGTCCTTGACCATCTGGTCGATGTCGGAATCCGACAGACCGCCCGAAGCCTGGATCTTGATCGTTTGCTCCTTACCGGTGCCCTTGTCCTTCGCCGCCACCGACACAATGCCGTTGGCGTCGATATCGAAAGTCACTTCGATCTGCGGCACACCGCGCGGGGCCGCCGGAATGCCGATCAGATCGAAATTGCCGAGCAGCTTGTTGTCCGCCGCCATCTCGCGTTCGCCCTGATAGACCTTGATCGTCACCGCGTTCTGATTGTCTTCGGCGGTCGAATAGGTCTGGGTCTTCTTGGTCGGGATGGTGGTGTTGCGATCGATCATGCGGGTGAACACGCCGCCCAGCGTCTCGATACCGAGCGAAAGCGGTGTCACGTCGAGCAGCAGTACGTCCTTGACGTCACCCTGCAACACGCCAGCCTGAATGGCCGCGCCCATCGCCACGACTTCATCCGGGTTCACGCCCGTATGCGGCTTGGCGCCGAAGAACTGTTCCACCACTTCGCGCACGCGGGGCATACGGGTCATGCCGCCGACGAGGATCACTTCATCGATCTGGTCCTTTGAAACACCCGCATCTGCGAGCGCCTTCTTGCACGGATCAAGCGTGCGCTGGATCAGCGTGTCGACCATCTTTTCGAGGTCGGCGCGGGTGATCGTCTCCACCAAGTGCAGCGGGGTGGTGGTGCCACCTTCCATGCGTGCGGTGATGAAGGGCAGGTTGATTTCGGTTGTCGCCGCGCTCGACAGTTCGATCTTGGCCTTTTCGGCGGCTTCCTTCAGACGCTGAAGCGCGAGCTTGTCGTTCTTGAGGTCCATGCCTTCCTTCTTCTTGAAGGCATCGGCCAGGAATTCGACGATGGCATTGTCGAAGTCTTCACCGCCAAGGAACGTGTCCCCGTTGGTCGACTTCACTTCGAACACGCCGTCCCCGATTTCGAGGATCGAGACGTCGAAGGTGCCGCCGCCAAGGTCATAGACGGCGATGGTCTTGCCATCTTCCTTGTCCATCCCATAGGCGAGCGCAGCCGCGGTCGGCTCGTTGATGATGCGCAGCACTTCAAGGCCGGCGATCATGCCGGCGTCCTTGGTCGCCTGACGCTGGGCGTCGTTGAAATAAGCGGGCACAGTGATGACAGCCTGCGTGACGGTCTCGCCGAGATAGCTTTCGGCGGTTTCCTTCATCTTCTGGAGAATGAAGGCCGAAACCTGCGACGGGCTGTATTCTTCTTCACCGGCCTTGACCCAGGCATCGCCGTTCTTGCCCTTGACGATGGAATAGGGAACCAGGCCCATGTCCTTCTTGGTCAACGGGTCTTCAAAGCGGCGGCCGATCAGGCGCTTGATCGCGAAAAGGGTGTTGTCGGGGTTCGTGACCGCCTGACGCTTGGCTGGCTGCCCGATCAGGCGCTGGCCATCCTTGGTGAAAGCGACGATCGACGGCGTGGTGCGCGCGCCTTCCGAATTTTCGATAACCTTGGGCTTGCCGCCATCCATGACAGCAACGCAGGAATTGGTAGTGCCGAGGTCGATACCGATAACTTTAGCCATTTTTACCCCATCCATAAGACAATTGTTGGACACCGCGCCGGTAGGCTTCCCCGATATGGGCAAAGCGCTTTGGCGGCTCGTTTGTGAGGGCGATATAGGTGTGGTTTTGCTTGGCACAAGAGACCGGCGCCCCTAGTTTTGCCGCCATTCCACAAGGGAGACATTCAAGGTGAACACCATCCGACGCGCCGCATTGGCAATTGCCCTTGGCGCAAGCCTTGCCGGCCTGGGCGCCTGCTCAGGCGCGGCTGACGCGCCTGCGGGTGAGGCCGAAGGCGCCGCCAGCCTTACCGTCAGCAATGCGCGGGTGGTGCTGGCCCCCGTCGCTGGCAATCCGGCAGCAGTGTATTTCGACCTTTCCTACAGCGGCACAGCGCCCGTAACTCTCACCAGCGTTGCGGTTGAGGGCGCGGCGATGACGATGATCCATGATTATGCCGAAAGCGCAGGCAAGATGCAGATGACGATGACGGACGCGGTCCCGCTTTCCGCAGATGCGCCGGTGACATTTGCGCCGGGCGGCCTGCATGTGATGGCGATGGAGCCTTCGGCCGAGCTTGCCGCAGGCGGCACCGCCAAAGTGACGTTGACCCTATCGGACGGCACAAGTGCCGCTATCGATGCTCCGGTGCGGGCAGCAGGGGAAGAGCGCTGACCATGCAGCCGTCGGTGAGCGGCAGGACGGCGGCGGCAAGCGCCGCCCTCGCCTGCCCAGTCGGCGGCGAACGGCCACTGACGCCGGGCGAAGTTGCGCTTGCCCGCAGCGTCTTCGGCGATGCGATCGACTACCACGGCGTCAAAGTGAAGCGGCGCAAGTTCTTCCCGCTGCATCCCAAAGGCGTGACGATGGCGCCGATGGGACATCTGCACTTCCACCCCGGTGCGGCGCATTACTGCGACGATTTTTCCGCCGCTTTGCTGGAGCGTCAGGCGCACTTCATCCACGAATTGGTGCACGTGTGGCAGGCGCAGACGCTCGGCCGGTGGTATCTGGTGCTGCGCCGCCACCCCTGGTGCCGCTATGACTATGCCTTGCGCCCGGGCTGGACGCTGGAGCGCTACGGGATCGAGCAGCAGGCCGAAATCGTGCGCCACGCGTTTCTGTTGCGCGAGGGGGTGCAGGTTGCCGGAGCACCAACGCTAGCAACCTACACCGCCATTCTACCGTTTCAGCCTGCCTAGTTGGACCCGGTCAGTCAGGGCAGCGCACGCGGTATTCATCGCCATCGCGATTGGTGCGATAACAGCGCCCGTCCTTGCGGATCAACGCGCCGCCCACGCCGCCGACCGCCGCACCCACAGCGGCTCCTCGCGCAACGTCACCGCCGGTGAGAACACCGGCCGCAGCACCGACGGCAGCACCGCCCAAGGCGCCTTCGCCAGCGTAATTGCCAGCACAACCCCCAAGGCCGAGCGCACAGACAGCGGTAAGAGCGGTTATCTTCATACGCGTAATCATGACTATCTCCTGATGTTCAGACCCATTGTCTAAACGCAGGAAACACCGTGATTATTCCCCCGCCCATCGCAGAAAAGCCATGATCGGGGGTGAGGCGTGGTTCAAGAGCGATCAGTCCGGAGCCTTCGCCACCGCCACCATCGCCGCGCGCAGCAAGCGGTCCTTGATCATCCACCCGGCCTGCATTTCCGAGACGACAGTACCGGGCTCCTGATCCGCAGTTGGCACTTCGAGCATCGCCTGATGCTGGTTCGGGTCGAGAGGCAGGCCTACTGCAGCGATGCGGGTGATGCCGTGGCTGGCGAAGACCTTCTCCAGCTCGCGCTGGGTCGCTTCGATCCCTATCACGAGGCCCTTCATGCTGTCATCCGCACGCAGGCTTTCGGGGATCGCTTGCACCGCACGGGTGAGGTTGTCGGCAACCGACAGAATATCGCGCGCAAAGCCGGTCGCGGCATAGGCGCGCGCTTCATCCTTTTCGCGCTCCAACCGGCGGCGAACGTTCTGCGTTTCGGCCTGCGCATAGAGCACTTCCTGTTTGGCACTTTCCAGATCGCGGCGCAGCGATTCGAGAAATTCGGCCACCTGGTCATCAGCGTCCCCGCCTTCGCGCAGATGTTCGGGCACGCCCTTCAATTCGTCCTCAACCGCCTGATCCAGCGGCTTTTCATTCTCGGTCATGTCGTGTGGCTTTCCATTCAAGCAATGAGCTTGCCCAGCGAGCGGGCGGTCAGATCAACCATGGGGACTACCCGCGCGTAATTCAACCGCGTCGGGCCAATCACGCCCAACACGCCTACCACTCGGCCCTCGCGATCACGATAGGGTGAAGCGATGACGGAGGAGCCCGAAAGTGCGAACAATCGGTTCTCGGAGCCGATGAAAATCCGAGTGGCTTCGGCCTCGCGCGCGCTATCGAGCAGTTCGGCGACGGATTGCTTGTTTTCGAGGTCTTCCAATAAACTGCGTACCCGCTCGATATCACCCAAGGCGCTTTCATCGAGCAGGTTGGCCGCGCCGCGCACGATCAGCACGGGGCGTGCGGCAGCATCTTCGCTCCAGACGGCCAGCCCGCGCTCGACCAGATCGCGGGAGGCATCATCGAGCTGCGATTTGCCAGCATTGATTTCGGTGCGCATCGCCTGCGCGGCTTCGGCCAGCGTCCGGCCTGCCAGCCGAGCAGTGACGTAATTGCTCGCCCGGTCGAGCGCACCCGGATTGAGCGCGCCGCCGATGGTGACGACGCGGTTTTCGACGCCGCCATCCTCTCCCACCAGCACCGCGAGCGCGCGGCCCTGCCCCAGATCGACCAAGCTGAACTGCGCCAGCTTCTGTTCGCGCGGCGCCACCAGCACCATCCCTGCCGCACCGGACAGGTCAGACAGGATCGCGCTCGCCTGCTTGATTGCGGCCTCGACCGGCCCGGCTTCGGCGAGGCGCGCTTCTATCGCCGCCTGTTCCTGCGCCGTGGGTTCAGCCACGCGCATCATCCCGTCGACGAATATCCGCAGGCCCGCGTCAGTCGGCATTCGCCCTGCGCTGGTATGCGGAGCGGCGAGCAGACCAGCGGCCTCCAGATCGGCCAGCACGCTGCGGATTGAGGCGGGCGAGAGGTTCAAGGTGCCGTCCGCTGCCAGCGTCTTGGAGCCTACCGGCTGCCCACTATCGATATACCCCTCCACCACCCGGCGAAAGATTTCGCGGGCGCGGTGGGTCAGTTCGGTAACGGGAAGCGAGGTCATGTGCGCAATGTTTAGTCTTTGCGCTTGCGGCGGCAAGTGCGCGCCGCTTAATGGCCCGCGAAACAGCAAAGGAACACCCATGCGCCCTTCAGGACGCGCGCCCGATGAAATGCGCGCCATCACGATCGAAACCGGCTTCACCCGCCACGCGGAAGGATCGGTGCTGATCGGCTTCGGCGATACCAAGGTGCTCTGCACCGCCAGCGTCGAACGCGGCGTACCGCCGTGGCTGCGCGGCAAGGGTGAAGGCTGGGTGACGGGCGAATACTCGATGCTCCCGCGCGCCACGCACACCCGCGGCGCACGCGAAGCGGCCAAGGGCAAGCAATCGGGCCGCACGCAGGAAATCCAGCGATTGATTGGGCGATCTTTGCGCGCAGTGGTCGATCTCCAGAAGCTCGGTGAGCGGCAGATCACGCTGGATTGTGACGTCATCCAGGCTGACGGCGGCACCCGCACCGTCGCGATCTCGGGCGCGTGGATCGCACTCCGCCTCGCCATCAATGGGCTGATGGCCGCGGGCGATATCAAGCACGATCCGATCTCGGCGCAGGTCGCGGGGATCTCGTGCGGCATCTTCAAGGGTACCCCGGTGCTCGACTTAGACTATGATGAGGATTCCAACGCCGAGGCGGATGGCAATTTCGTGCTGCTGTCCGGCGGTAAGATCGCCGAAGTGCAAGCCACGGCAGAAGGTGCGACCTATGACGAGGAAGCCCTCCTGCGCCTGCTGCGCCTTGCGCGTCTCGGTTGCGACCGGATCTTCGCGGCGCAGTTGGATGCGGTGAAATGACATCCAGTTCGTCCAGGCGCCTCGGCTCCGGATCTCTGGTGATTGCGACGCATAATCCGGGCAAGCTGAAGGAAATTTCGGCGCTGCTCGATCCTTATGGGGTGAAGTGCCTGTCCGCCGGCTCGCTCGGCCTGCCCGAACCGGACGAGACCGGCACCACCTTCGCCCAGAACGCGCTGCTCAAGGCGCGCGCTGCGGCGGAGGCTTCGGGGCTTGCGGCGCTGGCGGACGATAGCGGGCTTAGCGTCGCTGCGCTCGATGGTCGCCCCGGCGTCTACACGGCCGATTGGGCCGCGCGGCAATGGTTCGAGGGTGCTCCGGGCCGCGATTGGTACATGGCGATGGGCAAGGTCGAAGGTATGCTGGCGGAAAAGGGTGCCGACGTGGATCGATCGGCCGCGTTCCACTGTGTGCTCGCGCTGGCATGGCCCGATGGCGAATATGCGATCTACCAAGGCCGCTGCGATGGTTCGCTGACCTGGCCTCCGCGCGGGGCACTCGGCTTTGGCTATGATCCGGTGTTCGTGCCGGTGGGCCGGACGCAGACCTTTGCGGAAATCGCGCCGGAGGAAAAGCACGCGATCAGCCACCGCGCAGACGCCTTTGCCAAGCTGGTCGCCGAACAATTCGGCTGATGCGTCAACGGCGCGATACTTCCTCGCTGGTTTCCACCCGAGCGCCCCAGATATTCCCCGCAGGCCAATAGCGGCACACCAGCACTTCATCCGATCTGGTGCGAGCGATGGCACAGCCCACCTCGCGGGTCTGCGGCCAGATCACTTGCGTATAATGCCCGACATCGCTCCATTGGCCGGTGCGCGATACGTCAGGAAAGTCACCGGGGCGGAAATGGCGCTTTTCTTCGACGAAGAAACCAACCATTTCCCACGGCGACCAACGATCGCGCGGGCCGCGCCACAGGTTCTCCCCCTGCCCTTTGCGCCTTGCGGGTGGGGCGTGGTCGTAACGATCGCTGGCGGCGAGGTGTTCGGCCCAATCCAGCGCGTCACGTTCGAGTTGCTCGCTCCACACCAAGGGCGTAGCGCCCGCATCGACGCGGGCCAGATTGTGCGCGGTGAGAAAATCGCGTTCGGCGGGGGAAGGATATTGAAAGGCTTGCGGCTGCGCGGGCGCGGCTGCCATAACCAGCGCAAGACCAAGGGTCCGGGTAATGATGGACACGAGACAGGAACTCCGCATGACTTCGATCTATCCGCCAACGATTAAGCGGGGCTGAAAATTCCACCCGTGGCCCGCGCGCTTTATATTCACTGGCCGTTCTGCGCCAAGAAATGCCCCTATTGCGATTTCAACTCGCATGTCCGCGAAAGTGTGGATGTGTCAGCGTGGCGGTCGGCATTGCTGGCCGATATGCGCGCCGAGGCCGAGCTGGCCGGTGGAGAGCCGCTGACATCGATCTTCTTCGGCGGTGGTACGCCGTCGCTGATGCCGCCTGCGCTGGTCGCCGCGCTGCTGGCGGAGGCTGAGCGGCTGTGGGGCTTTGCTGACGGTATCGAGATCACGCTGGAGGCCAATCCTTCTTCAGTTGAGACCGCCAATTTCGCCGCGCTGGCCGCCGCCGGGATCAACCGGGTGTCGCTCGGCGTGCAGTCGCTGGACGATGGTGAACTGAAGTTTCTCGGGCGGCTGCATGGGGCCAGAGAGGCGCTGGAGGCACTCGAAACCGCGCAAGCCCACTTCAGGCGCGTGAGTTTCGACCTCATCTATGCCCTCCCTGGCCATACTCCCGAATTGTGGCACGATCGCCTGACCCGCGCACTGGGCTTTGGGACGGGGCACCTGTCGCTCTACCAGCTTACGATCGAGCCCGGCACCCGCTTTGCCAGCGATGTCCGGCGCGGGCTGTTGGTGCCGCTCGATGATGATGAAGCGGCCGAATTGTTCGACATCACGCAAGAGCTGACCGAGGCGGCAGGACTGCCTGCCTACGAGACCAGCAACCATGCCCGCACTGGCGAGCAGAGCCGCCACAACCTCGCCTATTGGCGTTATCAGGATTACGTCGGAATCGGCCCCGGTGCACATGGGCGGCGCGGGGGTGTGGCGACTGTACGGCATAAAAAACCCGAGAATTTCCTCTCTGAAGTCGCGCGGCAGGGCAACGGAATCGCCGAAGCGCGCGCGCTGGCGGTTTCTGAGCAGGCCGCTGAAGCGCTGCTTATGGGGCTGCGGTTGACCGAGGGGATTGACCTTGCGGCGCTATCGGCGCGCTTCGGCTTGCCCCGGGCTGGGCTGGTCGATGAACCCGCACTCGCCCGCCTGGAAACGCTTGGGCTGGTATGGGTCGATGGTTCGCGCCTCGGGGTCACGCGGCCGGGCCGAGGCCTGCTTGATGCGCTGCTCGCCGAGTTGGTTGCTGACACGTTGGTCTCGGCATGAACAGACGCGCGGTGATTGCGGTGTGGCGCGCGCACCTCACCGATAACCTTCGCCGCTCGCCCCACACGGTGCGCGCCTATGTCGCCGCGGCCGAGCGGTTGGTGGCAGCAGGCGGCTTGGAGGACTGGGCCGCGGTCGCCCGCACAGAGTCGCATGGTTTGCGCGCGCATCTCGCGGGGCGCCGTTCCGAGGGGTTGGGCAATGCCAGCACGGCGCGGGAACTGTCCGCGCTTAAAGCCTTCATCGCGTTTGCCCGCGCTCAGGCCGGTGATCCCGAGCCCGCCGCCCCGCGTCTGCGCGGCCCGCGGATCAAGAAGGGCCTCCCCCGCCCTGTCACCCCGGACGAGGCCGTGAACCTGACCGAACTGGTCGACACCCTCGCCGCCGATGATTGGATTGGCGCGCGTGATAGGGCGATTCTGCTGCTGATGTATGGATCAGGCCTGCGGATCGCCGAGGCGCTGTCACTGACCGGGCGCGATGCGATGCTCGGCGAAGTGCTGCAAGTAACCGGCAAGGGCGGAAAGCAGCGGGTGGTGCCGATCCTGCCGATCACCCGAGCGGCGGTGGCGGAATATGCGCGACTGTGCAAATGGCCACTTTCGCCTGATGAGCCGCTGTTCCGCGGGGCCAAGGGCGGCCCGCTCTCGCCCGCGATGGTGCAGCGCACGATGGCGCGGGCGCGCCGCGCGCTCGGCCTGCCTGAGACTGCGACGCCCCACGCGCTGCGCCATTCCTTCGCCACGCACCTGTTAAGCGCGGGCGCTGATCTCAGAAGTTTGCAGGAATTGCTCGGCCACGCATCGCTCGGATCGACGCAGATCTACACCCGCGTCGATGCTGCGAGTTTGCTCGAGTGTTATCGCAATGCCCACCCACGGGCGGAGCGGGGTTAGTCCTGATTTTCGTGGGCCTTGACTGGCTTCCACGTCACCACGCGGTAGACATAGAAGGCCACACCGGCGAGTACAAAGGCGACCACGCCGAGGCCCGCCAGCTTCTCGAACCGTTCCACCAGCGGCGCTGCCGCGCGCCCGCCGAAAATCAGCACCGCGTTCCAGATGCCTGACCCCAGAAAGGTGAACAGGCAGAAGCGCCACAGCTTCATATGCGCTAAGCCCGCAGGGAGCGACACGATGGTCCGCAGGATCGGCGAGAAGCGCAGAACGAAGACGATCCAGTCGCCATATTTGCGGAAGATGTTGCGGGCCTTGGTGAATTCGTCCCACTCGAAGGTCAGCCAGCGGCCCCAGCGGTCGATGATGCGCTTCAACTGCTCCTCGCTCCAGCGCACCCCGATCCAGTACCAGAACAGGTTGCCAACCACTGTGCCGAGCGTGGCGACGATCCACACGGTCCAGAACGTCATCTCACCCTTGGCGACCAGCACCCCGGCGCCGCCCATGATCACCTCGGACGGGATCGGCGGAAAGATGTTCTCCGCTGCCATCAGCAGGAAGATGCCGAGGTAGCCGCCCTTGTTAAGCAGTTCGAGGAGGAAAGCGGTCATCGGGTCTCGATCTATCGTCTAGCAGGGGCAATCAGGCGGCAGCGGCACGCTCGGCAAGTCGGCGTTCAATCGCGTCCCAAATCATGGCCGCCGTATCAGTGTTGTTGAACCGGTCAATCGCGACAATGCCGGTGGGTGAGGTGACGTTGATCTCGGTCAGCCACTGCCCGCCGATCACGTCGATGCCAACAAAGGTGAGGCCCAAGCGTTTCAGATCCGGGCCGAGCGCATCGCAGATTTCCTGTTCGCGCTCGGTGAGTTCCGTTTGCTGAGCGGAACCTCCCATCGCGAGGTTGGAGCGGAACTCGCCCTCGCCCGGCACGCGGTTGATCGCGCCTGCCACTTCCCCGTCGATCAGTACGATCCGCTTGTCGCCCTGTGCGACCTCGGGGAGGAAGGGCTGGACCATGTGCGGTTCGGGCCAGGTCTGGTTGAACACCTCGAACAGCGCGGTGAGGTTTTCGCCGTTTTCGCCGATGCGGAAGATCGCTTTGCCGCCGTTGCCGTGGATCGGCTTGACCACGATCGCGCCGTGCTTCGCCATGAAGCGCCGCACCTCGTCCACGCTGCGCGTCACCAGCGTCGGCGGCATGAAGCTGCGGTAGTTGAGCACCATCACCTTCTCGGGCGAGTTGCGGACATTCGCGGGATCGTTGACCACCAGCGTCTCCGCACCAATGCGCTCCAGCATATGGGTGGCGGTGATGTACCCCATGTGGAACGGCGGGTCCTGCCGCATCAGCACCACATCAACATCCTTGCCAAGGTCGATCCGCACCTGCTCACCGCGCGTGAAATGGTCGCCAACCACGCGCTGCACCGTCACCGGGAAGGCGTGCGCGAACAGGCGGTCATCCTCGTCCAGTGTCAGGCTTTCGACGTGATACTCGTACACCGTGTAGCCGCGTGCCTGCGCGGAGAGCATCAGCGCAAAGGAGCTGTCGCCAGCGATATTGATCTGGTCGATGGGGTCCATCTGGACGGCTACGCGCAATGTCATGAATTCACTCCGAGGGATCAGCCGAACGGCATCCAGGCATTTTCGATGTGGGTGGGCTTGCGGCCGGGCGCAAGCAGGATGACGTCGATGCGGATATCCTCACCATCGGTCGCATAGTCCTGCCACACGCATTCGACCGCCGCGGCGACGCGCTTGAGGCGACGTTCGTCGATGGCATCGGCAAGGGCGACACTGCGCGCGCGCCATTTGACTTCAACGAAGGCGACAAGGCCGGTGCGGCGGGCGATTAGGTCGATCTCACCCGCCTTGGTCTTGACCCGCTCCGCGACCACGCGCCAGCCAGCTTGCGCGAGATACATCGCCGCCTCAGCCTCGCCCTCGCGGCCGCGCTGGTCGGCGTCACGGCGGCTTTCGGGACTGCGGCTCTCGCTCATTCGTCCTTCAACTCCAGCGCGCGGGCATAAAGCGTTGCCCGGTCGATCCCGGTGGCCTTGGCGACGATTCCCGCAGCCTTGCCCGGCCCGGCGTCCACCAGCGCCGCCTTGAGCATGGCATCGGCATCAAGCACTGGCGCTTCGGCCTCAGACGGCGGGCCGATCAGCAGCACGATCTCACCTTTGGGCGGGTGAGCGGCGTAATGCGCCGCGAGGCTTGCGGCGGTGCCACTACGGCATTCCTCGTGCAGTTTGGTGAGCTCGCGCGCGACCGCCACCTCACGGTCAGGCCACAGCTCGGCAATGGCGAGCAACGCGCGTTCGAGCCGCGGGGCGGTTTCGTAGAACACAAGTGTCGCTGTGACATCTGCCAGCCCTGCCAAGACCTCGCTGCGGGCCTTGTCCTTGACCGGCAAGAAGCCGGCAAACAGGAAGCGGTCGCTTGGCAACCCCGCGATCGAAAGCGCCGAGACGGCCGCGCAGGCGCCGGGGATACTGACCACGTTGACGCCCGCCGCGCGCGCCTCGCGCACCAGCCGATAGCCCGGATCGGAGATCAGCGGCGTGCCCGCATCGCTCACCAGCGCAACTGGCATACGCCTCGCTTCGTCGATGATCCACGTGCGGGTTTCGGAGGACGCGTGGTCATCAAGCCGTTGAAGCCGCCCCTTGATCCCGAAATGTTTCAACAGCTTGCCCGTCACCCGCGTATCCTCGCAAGCAATCATCGCGGCCCCTTGCAACACGCCAAGCGCGCGCAGGGTGATGTCGCCAAGATTGCCAATCGGGGTGGCAACGATATACAGCCCGGGCTCGGGAATGTTTGCGGGAATGGATGGCAGCTCCACGGTCATCGCTATGTCCATGGAGCACGACTGAGGGGTCGGCAAGAATGAAGCTTTGGAACACACCGGTTTGGGCCGGTTGGTTGATCGACGCGGCCCAGCGGCTGCGGGGGCGCAATGTCGCGCTGGCTGGAGCAGCGATGCTTGCGGCAGGCTGTCAGGTGATCCCCAAGACCGACGTGGCCACTGCCCCGCCGCCCACTCCAGCGCCCGAGCCTTCGGCGACCGCGCTACCCACCGATACCGGCCGCCACCGCATCGCGCTGCTGGTGCCCATGAGCGGAGACACCGCCGCGGTCGGGCAGGCGATTGCCAATGCCACCACGATGGCGCTGCTCGATACCACCGCCGACAACCTGCGTATCACCACCTATGACACCTCCGAAGGCGTGGCGACTGCGGCGCGGAAAGCCATTGCAGACGGGAACAAGCTGATCCTCGGCCCGCTGACCGCCGACGCCGTTCCCGCTGTCCAGGACGCCGCGCGCCCCGCCGGCGTGCCCGTGATCGCCTTTGCCAATGACGCAGCGGTAGCCGGGCCGGATGTCTTCGTTATCGGCCACATGCCGGAACAATCGATCCGCCGCACGGTCGCCTTTGCCCGCTCGCGCGGCGCGGCGCGCTTTGCCGTGCTGGTGCCCGAGGGCGAGTATGGCGCGCGTGCTTTCTCGGCATTGGAGAACGCGCTGCGCGATTATGGCGGGTCGCTGGTGCGCAAGGAAGGCTATGCGCGCGGCAATACCTCGATCGTCAGTGCGGCGGCGAGGCTGCGGGCGGCGGGCGGCTTTGACACCGTGCTGGTCGCTGACAGTGCCCGGCTCGGGATCGACGCTGCGGGCGAATTGCAGCGCGGCGTACGCACCCGTGCGCGCATCCTCGGCACGGAACTGTGGAGCGGTGATGCCGCCCTCGCCCGTGCCCCTGCGCTCGAAGGCGCGCTGTTCGCGGCGGTCTCGGACCAGCGCTACAAGCGCTTCGCCGATAGCTACGCCGCTCGCTTCGGCGCGCAGCCTTACCGAACGGCGACCTTGGGCTATGATGCCGTGCTGCTGACCTTGCGCGTCGCGCGCGATTGGAAGGTTGGCTCGCCGTTCCCCAAGGCCGAACTCTATGACAAGGGCGGCTTTCTCGGGGTGGACGGCGCCTTCCGCTTCACCCGTAATGGCGTGATCGAACGCGCCCTCGAAGTGCGCGAGGTCAAGGGCGGCGAAGTCACCCCAGTGGACCCCGCCCCCACCGGCTTCGGCAAGTGAGTAAAACCACGGGGAGTGGCTTGTGAGGCTGCGCGCAGAGGGCCTATAACCCGCGCATGGCCGATACCACCCCCGACGATCTCTTTGCCAATACCCCCACCTCCAGCGGCGATTACAACGCCTCCGCGATCGAGGTGCTCGAAGGCTTGGAGCCTGTCCGCCGCCGCCCCGGCATGTATATCGGCGGCACGGATGACCGCGCCTTCCACCACCTCGCCGCCGAAGTTCTCGACAATTCGATGGACGAGGCTGTCGCTGGCCATGCGACCCGGATCGAAGTGCGTCTGGATGAAGGCAATCGCCTGACCATCGCGGATAACGGGCGGGGGATGCCGGTTGATGAACACCCCAAGTTTCCGGGCAAATCTACGCTGGAAGTGATCCTCTCGACGCTTCATTCAGGCGGTAAGTTCTCGGGTAAAGCCTATGCCACTAGCGGCGGGTTGCATGGCGTCGGTATCAGCGTGGTCAACGCGCTGTCGGTGCATACCCGGGTCGAAGTCGCGCGCGACAAGCAGCTTTACGCGCAGGAATTCTCGCGCGGGGTCACGCAAGGGCCGTTGCAAATGCTTGGCGCAACGCCGAACCGGCGCGGCACCACTGTCAGCTTCGTCCCCGACGAGGAGATTTTCGGCGACCGCAAGTTCAATCCCAAGCGGTTGTTCAAGCTGGCCCGGTCGAAGGCCTATTTGTTCGCTGGCGTCGAAATCCGCTGGAAATGCGCAGCCTCGTTGGCGAGTGAGGATGTCCCAGCCGAGGCCGTGTTCAAGTTCCCCGGCGGCCTCGCCGATCACCTCGCTGAGCAGGTCGGCACCCGCGAATGTGTCACCGCCCAGCCCTTCACCGGCTTGCAGGAATTCCCGATGGTGGACGGCCTTGGGCAAGGCCGGGCCGAGTGGGCGATTGCCTGGCCGCTCTATTCCGACGGCGCGACGAGCTGGTATTGCAACACCGTGCCGACGCCGGATGGCGGGACGCATGAGCAGGGCCTCCGCACCGCCTTAACGCGAGGCCTGCGCGCGTTCGGCGAGCTGGTCGGCGCCAAGAAGGCCAAGGATATCACCGCCGATGATGTGATGACCGGCGCCGAAGTGATGCTCAGCGTCTTCATCCGCGATCCGCAGTTCCAGTCGCAAACCAAGGACCGCCTCACTTCGCCCGAGGCTGCGCGCTTGGTCGAGAACGCGATCCGCGACCATTTCGACCACTTCCTCACCGACAATATGGAGCGCGGGAAAGCGCTGCTCGGCGAGGTGATGGAGCGGATGGATGAGCGTCTGAAGCGCAAGCAGGAGCGCGAGATCAAGCGCAAGACCGCGACCAACGCGAAGAAGCTGCGTCTGCCCGGCAAGCTCACCGATTGCTCAGGCGAAGGCGGGCGTGAGACGGAATTGTTCATCGTCGAAGGCGACAGCGCCGGCGGCAGTGCCAAGCAGGCGCGCGACCGCAAAAGCCAAGCGATCCTGCCGATCCGCGGCAAGATCCTCAACGTTGCCAGCGCCACCGCCGACAAGATCCGCGCCAACTCCGAAATCGCCGATCTGGCGCTGGCGCTCGGCTGCGGCACCCGAAAGGACTGCGACGCGGGTAATCTGCGCTATGATCGCATCATCATCATGACCGACGCCGACGTTGACGGCGCGCATATCGCGACGCTGCTGATGACGTTCTTCTTCCAGGAAATGCCCGACATCGTGAAAAAGGGGCACCTGTTCCTCGCCCAGCCTCCGCTCTATCGTCTGACAGCGGGCAAGGAGAGCCGCTATGCCCGTGACGACGCGCACCGGGCTGAGCTTGAAGCGACCGTGTTCAAGGGCAAGAAGATCGAGATCGCCCGCTTCAAGGGCTTGGGCGAAATGAACCCGCAGCAATTGCGCGAAACCACGATGGCGCCCGAAACGCGCGGGCTGATCCGCATCACCTTACCGCAGGAATTCGAGGACCGGGCGGGTGTGGCACGGCTCGTTGATGAGTTGATGGGCCGCAACCCCGAACACCGCTTCAACTTTATCCAGAACCGCGCGGGCGAGATTGACCGCGATCTGATCGACGCGTGATCTAGGCGATTGCAGCCTCGGCCCGTACCCGTCGCCACACCAGTATAAATAGCGCGATGAGCAGCAGCGGCATGATCGGCACGCTAACCGTGATCGCCAGCGGACGGGCTAAGGCCACGGCGGCAAAGGTTGCGGCGATCGTGATCCGCTCCCAATCATCAAACCCCTCGGCCCGCCCGCGCGCAAACAGGTGCGCGAGCGGAAACGCAGTCAGCACCATGTCGTAATCGAGCACGAAGGGCGTCGCGAGCGGCGCGCCGGCCAGCACCAAGGCGCCCATGCCGGACGTGAAGCTGCGCCGCCAGCACGCCGCTGCCACCATCGCCGCCACCGCCAGCGTGACGCCAGCCTGTAGCGCCATCGCAAAGCCGCTCGGGACACCGATCAAGCGCAGGCCTGCAAACAGACTCACCATCTTGGCAAAGCCGATGGTGCCGCTGTCGGTCGCGCTGCCAGCAGTCTGCGTGATCGCGAGCCAATCGGCCCACACCTGCGGCCCAAAGGCGAGCGCCGCCATAGCCGCCAGCCCCAGCGCTGCCCCGCTCGCTCCGACGATAGTGCGCCACTGCCCGCTCGCCAGCAGCGCCACCGGCACCAGCAGCCCGAGCTGCGGCTTGATCGTTGCCAGCCCGATCAACACACCCGCGAGCCACGGCCGCTCCCGCACCAGCAACAGCCCGCCGCCCAGCAGCGCCGCCACCAGAAACGAGGTCTGTCCATGGGTCAGCGTCACGATCACCGGGGGGAAGGCCGCGATCAACACCAACGCCGGGGCATTGAGCCCGATCGCCGCGAACCACGCCCGCACAGCCATCAGAAAGGCCCCCCCCGTCAACGTCAACCATGCCGCCAGCGCCGGGAAATAGGGCAGCAACCCGAGCGGCCAGACAAAGGGCAGAAAGCTCGGCGGGTAAAAGAACGCGGTGTATTCGTCCGGCAGCGTGTAGAATTCGCGCTGGGCGGCGACATGGGCGAGTGTGTCATAGACATTCGCGCCCGCCACCAGCATCCGGCCCGAGGTCCAGAAGCTGATGAAATCCGTGCCGATCAGAAAGCCGTTGCGGTCAATCCCGTTGGTAGACGTCAGCAATAAGAAGGCCAACATCGCCACATTGGCGAGTGCCAGCACCACCAGATAGCCGCGCGCCCGCTCCGCACCGAGCCATTCTGCCTTGCGAAGAACATCCCATCCCATACCGCATTCCTGCCGTGCAGGCTCGCCCATGTCCATTATTGCGCAGTGCTGGCATGTGGGGAAATTCCGTGGCAGCTTTGACCGGCAGCCACAGGCAGATGTGCTGCAGGAGAAAACCGAGATGCGCCATGTCCTTGCAACACTCGCTTTGGGAGCGATGGCCCTGACTGCCGCGCCCCTCGCTGCGCAGGTCGAGCCGCCCGCAAAGGTTGCTGCTGCCGAGCAGACGCCGCTGCAAACGCGCGCCGATCAGGTCGTGGCGTTGCTCAACGGGAAGGCCGATCCCGCCGACATCTTCACGGCAGGGTTTCGCGCGGCTGTTGCCGATGCGCAAATCGTGACGCTCAGCGCGAGCCTTGTGGCGCAGTTCGGTCCGGCGATTGAGGTCGCGTTGCTGGTCCCTCCCGACGGCACGCGGGCCAACCTCGAAGTGCGGTTCGAGCGCGGGCTGGCCAAGGGGGGCATCGCGATTGATCCGGCCGACAGCAACCGGGTGAACGAACTGCGCTTCACCAGTGTGGATTCGCTCGCCATCGCGGATGACAGTCCTGCGAAGATATCTGCCGATCTGGCTGCGCTGCCGGGAAGCGTCAATGCATGGTTCGGCCCGCTCGGGGGCGGCACCCCGGTCATCAGCTTACGCCCGGACGCGCCGCTCGCGCTGGGGTCGACCTTCAAGCTTTATGTCCTCGCCGCGCTGGCGGAGGATGTGAAAGCAGGCCGTCGCAAGTGGAGCGACGTCGTGTCGCTAACCGAGAAAAGCTACCCCAGCGGGCGGTTGCAGGACTGGCCCCAGGGTTCGCCGGTGACGCTCCACACTCTCGCCAGTCTGATGATTGCGATCAGCGACAACACCGCGACCGATCAGCTGATCAAGGTTCTGGGCAAGGAACGCATCCTCAAGCTGATGAAGAATAGCGGCCACGCCGATCCAAGCGCGAACGATCCGTTCCTGACTACCAAGCAGCTCTTCATCCTAAAGGCCAGTGATGCAAAGACCCTCGCTGACTGGCGCAGCAGTGACCCTGCGAAACAGGCGGTCATCGAGGTTGTGCAGGTGGCGGAAGAAGACCCGTCTCTCGACCAGATCAACGCTGCCTTCGCCAATGGCCCCAAAGCGCTCGATATCGAATGGTTCGCCTCGCCCGCCGATCTCGCCAAGCTGTTCGGCTACATGCGCCGCACCGCCGATCCCAAGGTGTTCGACATCATGGCGATCAGCCCATCGGCCACCGCGGCGATTAAGGCAAACTGGAGCTATATCGGCTTCAAGGGCGGCAGTGAGCCGGGCGTGATCAACCTCACTTGGCTGCTCACCGATAAGGCCGGACGCGACTGGGTGCTGACGCTGGGCTGGAACAACCCTGCCGCGGTCGTGGACGAAGGCAAGCTGGAAGGGATCGCCCAGCGTATGCTGTTGCTCCCTCGCTGAATTGCCAGCCCTCACCCCCTTGCACCCGCGCCCCCTGCCCCTTATCGCTGGCGCCTGAAATTCAGTCTCACAGGAAAACCGATGACCGATCAGCAGCGTTTCGAAGGCACCAAGTCCTATATTGCGACCGAAGACCTCAAGGTCGCGGTCAATGCCGCCGTGATGCTGCGTCGCCCGCTATTGGTGAAAGGCGAACCCGGCACCGGCAAGACTGTGCTGGCGCATGAAATCTCCAAGGCGCTGAACGCTCCGCTGATCGAATGGAACATCAAGTCCACCACCAAGGCGCATCAGGGGCTCTACGAATACGACGCCGTTGCGCGTTTGCGGGATGGTCAGCTCGGCGACGAGCGCGTTCACGACATCAAGAATTACATCAAAAAGGGCAAGCTGTGGGACGCCTTCACCGCGCCGCAGCTGCCCGTTCTGCTCATCGACGAGATCGACAAGGCCGATATCGAGTTCCCGAACGACTTGCTTCAGGAGCTCGACCGCATGAGCTTCGACGTTTACGAGACGCAGGAGCGGATCGAGGCCAAGGAGCGCCCGATCGTGGTCATCACCTCGAACAACGAGAAGGAACTGCCTGACGCGTTTCTGCGCCGCTGCTTCTTCCACTACATCAAGTTCCCTGACCGCGAGACGATGCAGGAAATCATCGATGTCCACTTCCCCGGCATCCAGAAGGTGCTGGTTAAGAAGGCGATGGATGTCTTTTACGATCTGCGCGAAGTGCCGGGGCTGAAGAAGAAGCCTTCGACCAGCGAGTTGCTCGATTGGCTGAAGCTGTTGCTGAACGAGGACATGCCGCTTGAGGTATTGCAGAACAGCAATCCCGCGAGCGCCATCCCTCCGCTGCACGGCGCACTGCTGAAGAACGAACAGGACATCATGCTGTTTGAACGGCTTGCGTTCATGGCACGGCGCAACCCATCGTGAAGCGCGCAGGGCGGGTCAGACCCGCCCTAACGCCTCAATCGAAGCTGTAAGCCAGCTCGAAATCGCCCCAGCGGCGCCCGCCGATTACCAGCGGGACATAGACGTTGCGGACCACAAAATAGCTCTGGCCGTCGCCTTCCTGACGGTACACCGCCATAATGTAAGACGCATGGCTGGCCTTCGCCTTGCGGTCGATCGCTTCAAGCATAATGCGGCCATTGCGGCAGAACTGGGTGTCGTGGTTGACGTCGCCGGTGGGCTTGCGCGAGCGTTCGGTGATGTGGGTTGGCAGGAAGCCGTTGAGATCGGTGCAGGCCGCCGCGAGCACGCGGGGGTCGCTCGCCTTGGCGCGGTCGAGGAAGGGTCGCCATTCTGCATCGGCCCAGCCGTTCAGACGGGTGCGGAACAACTGCGGGTTGGTGCCAGGGATGGGCTGGTAATCGGTATCGAACAGCGCCGCCATGGAGATTGCGCCTGAGGCCAGAGCCGCTTCGGTATGCGAGACCAGTTCCCGCATCATCGTCTGCGCCTGCGCCACCATAGCGCTGTCCTCGGGGCTGAGCCCGGCCTGCACGATTCGGTCGAACATCTCGCTCGCGGTGATCTCCAGATCCTCCATCTTACGATGCGCGCCGTGGAGACGGTCCTCGTTGCTGCGTGCGGCAGCGTCGTAGCTGGTCAGCACGCGCTGCACCTTGTCGACATGATTGCTGATCGTGCCGGTGGAGCGGGCGATGACGTCATTCTGCTTGTCGACTTCTTCGACCAGCGAGCCGACATTGGCGAGACTGCTTTCGATCCGCGCCACGCTGGCACGCGCTTCGCCACTGGCTTTCGCGCCCGCTTCGATCCGCCCGATCACTTCCTCTGCCTCGCCGCCCAGCGCATCGATGGTGGCCGCGATTTCCTCGGTCGCTTTGCGGGTGTCGCTGGCAAGGCTTTTGACTTCGGCTGCGACCACCGCGAAGGTGCGGCCCGCGTCGCCTGCCCGCATCGCTTCGATGGTGGCGTTGAGTGCGAGGATGTTGGTCGTCTCGGCGATATTGTCGATGTCCTGCGCAGAACGGCGCACCTGTTCCATTGCGGCGGAGAAGCTGGTGACGTGCTGGCCGAGGGTATCGACCAACTCGATCAGCCCGGCAATCTGTGCGAGCGAGGACTGGATCAGCGCCGTGCCTTCGTTGAGGCGCTCGATCGCGCGTTCGGACAATAGCCGTGCCTCGTCGCTTGCCTGGGCGACCTTGCTCTGGTCGGCCTCCAATGCGCGCACGGTTTCGGCCAGCGCCTCGTGCTCTGACCGCAAGGACTTGGACGAGGCGATCACCGCCTCCACCACGCCAGCCACATCGGTACAGCCCACGGTCACTGCGCCGCAGCTTTCCGGGATCATCGCCAAGGCTTGGGCGTTGGCGGTGTCGATAGCGATCTGATGCATTGCGGAAGCGGCCCCTGTTAAGTGTCCAAAATGTCTAGCCGCATGATGGTAAGCGAAGCGTTAAGGCAGCGGCTAGTTGCCTGCCAAGAATGAGGCTGGTCAGGCCCCCGCCTGCGGGTTAATCACCCTCCCATGTTCTTCAATTTCATCGACGAGCTTCGCGCGGCCGGCATCGGCGCCAGTTTCAAAGAGCACCTCACCTTGCTTGAGGCGCTGGACCGGGACGTAATCGACCAGACGCCCGAGGCGTTCTACTACCTCTCCCGCGCCACCTTCGTGAAGGATGAAGGCCTGCTCGACCGGTTCGATCAGGTGTTCCACAAGGTTTTCAAGGGGATCATGACCGATTACGGTCAGAACCCGGTCGATATCCCCGAAGACTGGCTGAAAGCGGTCGCCGAGAAGTTCCTGACACCTGAGGAAATGGAAGCGATCAAGTCGCTCGGCGATTGGGACGAGATCATGGAGACGCTGAAGAAGCGTCTCGAAGAACAGGAAAAGCGCCACCAGGGCGGCAACAAGTGGGTCGGCACCGGCGGCACCTCGCCGTTCGGAAATTCGGGCTACAACCCCGAAGGCGTGCGGATCGGCGGAGAGGCGCGCCACGGCAAGGCGATCAAGGTCTGGGAAAAGCGCGAGTTCAAGAACCTGGATAACACCAAGGAACTCGGCACTCGTAACATCAAGATGGCGCTGCGCCGCCTACGCCGGTTCGCCCGCGAAGGGGCGCAGGATCAGCTCGATATCGACGCCACGATCAAGGGTACGGCCAAGCAGGGCTGGCTCGACATCCACATGCGCGCCGAGCGCCGAAATGCCGTCAAGCTGCTGCTGTTCCTCGATGTCGGCGGGTCAATGGACCCCTTCATCAAGCTGGTCGAGGAGCTGTTCAGTGCCGCAACCAGTGAATTCAAGAACATGGAGTTCTTCTACTTCCACAACTGCCTGTATGAAGGCGTGTGGAAGGACAACAAGCGCCGCTGGCAGGAACGCACCAAGACCTGGGACGTGCTCCACAAATATGGCCACGATTACAAAATCGTCTTCGTCGGCGATGCGGCGATGAGCCCCTATGAAGTCACGCACCCCGGCGGCTCGGTCGAGCATATGAATGAGGAAGCGGGCGCCGTGTGGTTGCAGCGCGTGGCCAACACCTATCCTGCGACGGTGTGGCTTAACCCGGTGCCGGAAAAGCAGTGGAACTATTCGCAGTCGACCAAGATGATCAAGCAGCTGGTGGGCGACCGAATGTATCCTCTGACACTGGGCGGGCTGGATGACGCGATGCGAGAGCTGTCGCGCAAGCACGGGGCTTGAGCGAAGTCTTTTGAATCATGTGACATTGTGGTATTCCTCCCCTGAGGTGACTACAATGCAACATCTAGCACTGCCGCTCGTCATAGCCCTTCTTGGGGCAAGCGAAGCCCCTCCTTCCCCGCCGTCGATCCCCGATGAGGCCCCGCTTGCGGCCTTGCGCGAATTGCGACCGGACTTTCTGGCTGGCAACAGATGCCGCGACAACAAACTGCCAGCAGCCGACAATCCCGGCCAGCAGCCGCGCTTCGAACGCGGGCCCGCCACGGCAGATATGGGGCAATTGATCTATAAAGTCGACCGACGCATCGATGGCTGCTCGGTGGTGTTGGCCAAGAGCGTAGGCCTTCCCTCAGACCCTCCCTTTGGTCGGATCAGGCTTTCCCCGGAGCGAAAAGCGGAGCTTTTGCGCAAGCGTTAGCGGATGGGGGCGCAGGTTACCCCTTCTGATCGAGTTCCTCGTTCAGCCGCAGCCCGCACCGCCAGAAGAAGAACGCGGGCACCAACCCCAGCACTGCCGCGCCGTAAAGCACATAGCGCACCGAGTCCGCGCCATAGGTCGGTTGCAGCCAGTCCGACAGCATCCCGAAGAACAACGGCCCCAGCCCCAGACCGATGAGGTTCTGGAAGAACAGCAGGCTTGCCGCCGCAATCGCCCGTGCGCGCACCGGAACCAGGCCCTGCGCGGCGGAATAGGTCGGGCCGTAGTAGAAGGAATTGAATACGGTCGGGATGAACAGGAGCGCTAGGGCCAGCGGCCAGCTGGGCGCGTGATAGGCGGCAATCGCGAGCGGCACTGCCAGCGCCATGCCGATCGCGGGTGCGCTCAGCACGTGGCGGCGGTTCTTGGCACCGAAACGGTCGGCGAGATACCCTCCCGCCCATGTGCCGAGAATACCTGCAGTCCCGCCCAGCAGCCCGAACCAAAGGCCCACCTGTCCCGGCGTCAGGTCATGGGTGCGCTGGAAGAAGATCGTGGTCCAGGTCGTCTTGCCGTAGGCAAGGAATGACGCCGCTGATCCGGCAAATAGCAGCAGAACAAAGGCGCGCGAACGCATGACTTCAGCCACCGCCTGCCCCAGCGGCAGGGCGGCGGGCTGGTTCTTGCCACGCAGGATGGCAGCCGCATCGCTGTGGCGCGGGTCCTTGATCACGAACAGCACCACCAGCGCCAGCGCCACGCCCGGCAGGCCCACGATAACAAACGCCTCGCGCCAACCGACATGATCCGCCAGCGTCCCCCCAATCATCATGCCCAGCAGCGTCCCGACCGGGATGCCGAGCGAATAGAACGCGAGTGCCGAAGCGCGCCGCTCGGGTGGCACCATGTCGCTGATCAGCGAGTGTGCCGGCGGCGTGCACCCCGCCTCGCCCACACCCACACCAATGCGGGCGAGCAGCAATTGCGCAAAGTTCTGCGCCAGCCCGCACAGCGCCGTCATCGCCGACCAGACCGCCAGTGCGAGCGCGATCACCTTGGGCCGGCTCGTCGTCCCCCGATCGGCAAAGCGCGCGATAGGAATGCCGAGCACCGTGTAGAACAGTGCAAAGGCGAGCCCGGTCATCAACCCGATCTGGGTGTCAGACAGATCAAGGTCGCGCGCGATCGGCTCAGCAAGGATGTTGACGATCTGACGGTCGATGAAATTGAAGACATAGACGACCAGCAGGATCCACAGGGTAATCCTGACGGATTGCGTGCCGGACGCGGTGCCCGCCGTGGTAGCCATGTCGTGTTCTCTCCCATTGGTGGCGGTTCATCCACCATCCATTGTTGCAGCGTTGCCGGGTCATTGCGGGTGCATTGACGCCGCAATGTCCGGCTATGACGCCAATCAGTAAAGCAGGTGCGGGCGCACTGCGGCGATCCATGCGGCTTCGTCATGTGACGTCATGGCGTCAAGATCATCCGGCGTCGTAGCAGGATTGTCGACCCACTCCCGCAAGGCAGGTCCGCCGTTGATGACGTCAATCGCAAGCCGGTCGAGCTCGTACTCGTACGGGAAATCGCGCCAGAGGGGGTAATCTGGATAGAGCAGCCGGATCGCCTTGAACGCCAGCGCCTGAAGCCGCCAAGGCTTGAACACCTCGTGATCATAGAAGGCACTTTCCGCATGGATCATCAATGCGTTACAGAGCATACCTTTATGCTTGTGGAAGGTTGGTTCGAACCAGCATTCGCGGATCGCGCAGCCTTCCAGCCACTCGGGTGCGAGCTTTCGCATCACCTTGAGCACACCGCCCGCGTCGATGTCGGGTGCGCCGAACAGCACCTCCAATGGCCGCGTGGTGCCCCGACCCTCTGACAGCGTGGTGCCTTCAAGCATCACGGTACCAGCATAGCAGCGCGCCATGTTGACGTTGGCGGCATTGGGCGAAGGGTTGATCCACAGGCGTGACGTCGGCCAGCCGAAGCCGTCACTGTCGTCCGGACGCCAACCCTCCATCGCCACCACCTTGTAAGCAACGTCGAGGCTGTAATGTTCGATGAACCAGTGGCCCATCTCCCCCATGGTGAGGCCGTGGCGCATCGGCATCGGCGCAGCACCGACGAAGCTTTCCTGTCCCGGCACCAGCAAAGTGCCTTCGACCGGGCGACCGGCGGGATTAGGGCGATCAAGCACCCAGACTTCCTTGCCCGCTTTGGCCGCTTCTTCCAGCAAATACAGCAGCGTTGTGACGAAGGTGTAGATCCGGCAGCCGAGGTCTTGCAGATCAAACAGAAACACATCCGCGCTCGACATCATTTGCCCGGTGGGGCGGCGCACTTCGCCATAAAGCGAGTAGATCGGGATGCCGTAACGCGGATCCATCTCGTCCGCGGTCTCGACCATGTTGTCTTGCTTGTCGCCCTTCAGCCCGTGCTGCGGGCCGAAGGCGCTATTGACTGGCACGCCCGCCGCGATCAGCGCGTCGAGACTATGGGTGAGATCGGCCGTCACACTGGCCGGGTGCGCCACCAAGGCAACGCGGCGGCCCTGCAATTCGCGGAGGAGTTCGGGGTCGGCCAGCAGCCGGTCGATGCCTGTCTTCATCTGCCTAGCGTTGGATCAGCGCGCTATGAAAGGCAATCGCTTTGCGCGGGGACGGGAACATTGCACCCCCTCCCCTTGTTACAGGTCCATGGACGCAGATTGGACACCGATAGCTATCGCCGCGGGATGGGCGATAATCCTTGGCGGCGCGGGCGGTGCGCTGACGGAGATCGGCAAATGGTATCGCGAACTTCGCAAGCCGCCGTGGCAACCGCCTGACTGGCTGTTCGGCCCGGCGTGGACGATAATTCTCGGGTTAGCAGGGTGGAGCTTCTACGTCGGCTTGACAGAGGCTCCCACGCCCGAGGCGCGCGCCGGGGTTTGGGCGCTGTTTATTGCGAACTTTGTGCTCCACTTTCTGTGGTCGCCCCTGTTCTTCAAGCTGAAGCGACCCGACTGGGCGCTGGCCGAGAACGTGTTCCTGTGGCTGTCTGTCGTCGGACTGCTGGTGGTTCTGCCGCGCTTGGCGGGCGACAGTTTCGCCGGTTGGCTGAATGTGCCCTACTTCGTGTGGGTCAGTTTCGCCTTCATGCTCAACCTAAAGATCGTGCAGCTGAACCGCCCGTTCGGCAAGGAAGCGACCGCGTCCTAGCGTTCGACGATCAGCTGCCTGTTTGCTTCAGAGTGAAACTCCGGCGGCCCAGGGGGGAAAGCCAGCGCCCAGAATTGTCGCGACCCGCCCGGGTGCTCGACAATGGCGTTGAGAGCGACCTGTGCGGGCGCTGGCAGATCGGCAGCGATGCTCGCCTTGAGCACCAAGCCATGATCATCGTGAACACAGGCAATGGCGATCGCATCAACCGGTGCGTCGCGCATCCCTTCGCGGAACGAGTCGAAATCGTACGCGGCCCAGCGTCCTGAAGGCGAGAGATTGAACTCGCGGTAGGCGGTTCCGCCCAATGGCTGCCAGAAGATCTCGAAACAGGTGGTCTTCCACAGATCGTCCATCCGCTCGGGCGCGGCGTGGGGCGGCACGATGATCGCCGGGATATACCCGTCGAGCCGGAACTCGGCCTCGCAACCTTGCGGTGTGGCCGTGATGGAGGCGGTCACAGCGCGGATCGGGCCGAGATCGCAAGCGACGTGGAGCATGAGCGGGTGCATCGTCCGTTTCTGCCCCTTGATCCTGCCCCCGGCAAGCCACTTCCCGTTAAGCTCACGCGCTGGTAGGGCCGCGCCCCATGAGCACTTACGATTCAGCCCTCCTCCGCCTGCTCGATGAGCGTGGCTACATCCACCAGTTGACTGACGCGGCCGGGCTTGATGCCTTGGCCGCCAAGCAGATCGTGCCGGGCTATATCGGGTTCGACGCAACCGCGCCGTCGCTCCACATCGGGTCGCTCGTGCAGATCATGATGCTGCGCCGCTTGCAGCAGACCGGCCATAAGCCGATCGTGCTGATGGGCGGTGGCACAACCCGGATCGGCGATCCCACGGGCCGCGACGAGAGCCGCAAGATGCTCACCGACGAGACGATCGAGGCCAACATCGATTCGATTTTCACAGTCTTTGATAAGCTGCTGAAATTCGGTGATGGGCCGACCGATGCAGTGATGGTCAACAATCACGATTGGCTGGGGAAACTGGGCTACATCGAACTGCTCCAGCAGGTCGGCACGCATTTCACCGTCAACCGGATGCTGACCTTCGATTCGGTCAAGCTGCGGCTTGAGCGCGAACAGCCGATGACGTTTCTCGAATTCAATTACATGATCCTGCAAGGATACGATTTCAGACATTTATCGCGTGAACTTGGCGTCCGCTTGCAAATGGGCGGCAGCGACCAGTGGGGCAATATTGTCAATGGGATGGAATTGGGGCGGCGCATGGACGGCGCGGACTTGTTCGGCCTCACCACCCCGCTGCTGACGACAGCTGACGGGGCGAAAATGGGCAAGACTGCGGCGGGTGCCGTGTGGCTCAACGAGGATCAGCTGCCCGCCTACGATTTCTGGCAATATTGGCGCAACGTCGATGACCGTGATGTCGGGAAGTTCCTGCGGCTGTTCACAGACCTGCCGCTGGATGAGATCAATCGCCTCGAAACGCTTGAAGGCGCAGAAATAAATTCGGCCAAGGTTGTGCTCGCCAATGAGGTCACAAAGCTGGTGCGGGGCGAGGATGCCGCGACCCGTGCCGAGGCAACCGCGCGCGAAACCTTTGCCGGTTCGGGGGTAGGCGAGGATCTGCCCACGCTTGCAGTCGGCGCACAGGGAATGCGCTTGGCCGCGCTGCTCACCGCCATTGGCCTCACGGCCTCGGGCGGGGAAGCCAAGCGCAAACTCGCCGAAGGTGCGGTCAAGCTTGAGGGTGAGACCGTGACCGACCCTGCGCAACTGGTGCTCCCGGCCGTAGGTAAAACCCTGCGGCTGAGCCTCGGCAAGAAACGTCACGCGCTGGTGCATCGCTAACGCCTACGATTTTTACGAATTATCAGCCTTTCTGCTGCATTCCCCTTCCGTACCCATACGGAGGGAAGGACCGCATTACGTGACGGGTGGAGCAAATCTCAGCGTTACCGAAATGCGGCGCGCGGCGCGGCATCCGGTTGATTTTCCCGCAATTGTCGAGCACTTTGTGCATGGCGACTTGCATCTGCACGTCTGTAACCTGTCGGCCCATGGCTTTATGGTTGACGATGCCCAGCAATTGCAGCGCGGCGACCGCATCATCATTCGCCTGCCGGTGGTGGGACGGATTGAGGCCTACGTGATCTGGACGCGTGACACGCGTGCGGGCTTGCAATTTGAGCGCATCATCCGCCTCGACGATTTCGTCGCGATCATCGACCAGCTTCAGCCCAACCCGCGCCTGCGCCGCTCGCGATAGGGCAGCCTTAGCCCGCGCAAGTTTCACCTGCTTGGCAGCGGCGCTGCGGCCTGCCATGGCGCAGCCGTGACCGAACCAATCTCCCCGCTTCAGATCGGTGATTACCGGCGTTACTGGCTCGCCCGCTTCATGGCGGTGTTCGCCACGATGTCGATGGTAGTGCTGCTCGGCTACCAGCTCTACGAAGTCGCACGCGATGATTACGGGATGAGCGTGGCCGAGGCCTCGTTCCAGCTGGGCTTGCTGGGACTGGCGCAGTTTATCCCGCTGTTCGTGCTGACCCCTGTGGCGGGTCTGGCCGCTGACCGGTTTGACCGGCGCCATGTCGCTGCCTTTGCCAACGGAATCGATGCCTGTGTGGCGGTAATTTTGGCGCTGGCGACCTGGGCCGATGCGCTCAATATCCCGATCCTGTTCAGCCTTGCCGCGGCGCATGGCGCAGCCCGGGTATTTGTCGGCCCTTCAATGAGCGCGATTGCGCCCAACATTGTTCCGCCCGCCCTGCTCCCGCGCGCTATCGCGCTGTCCTCGATCGCTTGGCAGACCGCCAGCGTTGCCGGCCCCGCCGTAGGCGGATTGATCTTTGCCGAGGCTAACTGGCTCCCGCACGCGATCTCCGCCGGACTGCTGGGCGCGGCAATGTTGCTGATCCTGACCGTCCGCCCGATCAAAGCGAAGCACGAAGGCCCGCGCCTCAAACCGCTCAAGCAGATCATCGAAGGGTTGGCCTATGTCTGGCGTGAGCGGTTCTTGCTCGGCTGCATCACGCTCGATCTGTTCGCGGTGCTGTTGGCGGGGGCGACTGCATTGCTGCCAGTATTTGCGCGCGATATCCTGTTTGTCGGGCCCGAGGGCCTTGGCCTGATGCGCGCCGCGCCTGCGCTGGGAGCGGCGAGTGTGGCGCTGTGGCTCAGCTTCCGCCCGCTCGAGCGCGAGGTCGGACTGAAGATGCTGTGGGCGGTCGCCGCCTTCGGAGCGCTGACGATCACCTTCGCCTTTTCGCGCAACTTCCTGCTGTCGCTGGCGATTCTGGCGGCAATGGGCGCGGTCGATATGGTGTCGGTCTTCATCCGCTCATCGCTGGTGCAATTGTTTACGCCTGACGACAAGCGCGGGCGGGTCTCGTCGATCTCGGGCCTCGCCATCTCCGCATCCAACGAGCTGGGCGAAATGCAGTCGGGCCTCGCCGCTGCCATCCTCGGTGCAACCGGCGCGGTTGTATTCGGCGGCGCGGGTGCGATATTCGTGACTATGGTCTGGGCGTGGTATTTCCCCGAACTGCGCCGCGCCAAAAGCTTCGAGCCAGCTGCGCTCAAACGAGAGGTATCGACATGAAGGCTGACAACATCCTCGCCACCATCGGCGGCACTCCGCATATCCGCCTGTCGCGGCTGTTCCCGGATCATGAGGTGTGGGTTAAGTCCGAGCGGTCCAACCCCGGCGGCTCGATCAAGGATCGCATCGCCCTCGCCATGGTCGAAGATGCCGAGGCGACCGGCAAGCTCCAGCCCGGCGGCACTATCGTCGAACCCACCAGTGGCAACACCGGGATCGGCCTTGCGATGGTCGCTGCGGTCAAGGGCTACAAACTGGTGCTGGTCATGCCCGAATCGATGTCGATTGAGCGCCGCCGTCTGATGCTGGCCTATGGTGCCAGCTTCGACCTCACCCCGCGCGAACGCGGCATGAAGGGCGCGATTGAGCGGGCGCAGGAGCTGGTTGAACAGACCCCCGGCGCATGGATGCCGAGCCAGTTCGACAATGCTGCGAACCCTGCGATCCACGCGCGCACGACGGCGCAGGAAATTCTCGCTGATTTCGCCGCTACGCCGATTGACGTGATGATCACCGGGGTCGGCACTGGAGGCCACCTCACCGGTTGCGCCGAAGAGCTTAAGAAGCACTGGCCCAGCATGAAGGCATATGGCGTCGAGCCCGCGCTTTCGCCTGTGATCAACGGGGGCCAGCCCGGCCCCCACCCGATCCAGGGCATCGGCGCTGGCTTCATTCCCGGCAACCTTCACACAGCCGCCATTGACGGGGCGATTGCGGTCGATGCCGAGGAAGCCAAGGAGATGGCCCGGCGCGCTGCAAGCGAGGAAGGGATGCTGGTCGGCATTTCCTCCGGCGCGACCCTTGCTGCCATCGCGCGCAAGCTGCCCGAACTGCCTCAGGGCGTGCGAGTGATGGGCTTTAACTACGACACCGGTGAGCGCTACCTTTCGGTGCCTGACTTCTTGCCGGTGGAATAGAGCGATTCCTTAACCGTAGCGGTCTATCTCACGGGCAGAATTCTCACGCTTTTTGCGTCACTGCTTAGGGACCGCCGCCGATGAAATTCATCAAACTCCAATCGCGCGGCGGCAATTATCTTGTCGTGGCCAGCAATATCGCGTGGCTGCGCACCGCCGAGAACGGGCAAACGAGCGTCGGTATGGTCGGTGGGCAGCCGTTGCTGGTGGTGGGCTCGATTGAAGAGGTGGCGGAGCAGATCCTCAACGCAGCCGCAGATCAGGAACCACCACCGGCGGTGGCAGCGGCGCCCGCTCAGGTCACCGCTCCTGCGCCGCCCCCACCAGTCGCGCCACAGCCTGAGGCTGAACCTGTTCCCGAATCCGTTGCAGCTGCGCCCGAAACAGGTGCCCCGCCTCCTACACCGGCGCCCTCCGAGCCGGAACCCGTTGTAGCCACGCCCGATCCGATTGCGCCGCCAGCCCCAGAGGCGGTTGCCGAAGAGCTTCAACATGAGCCTCTGCCCGAACCGGTCGCTGCTGCCTCGGCACCGGTTGCCAAGGCACCTCCCCACCAGCCCGCGCCTGAGCCGACACGCGAAAAAGCACCACAGGCTTCGTCCGCAACTTCCGCCCGGCCCCGGCCAGTCGCCCGAAATTCAGCCAGCCTGTGGGAACGCCCCGCTGCTCCAACCGCTGCCAACGGTCTCAAGATCAAGGCTGGCTCGCAGCGGATGATGGGCAGGCTCGAGTAAGCTAACCCTCTTCCGATCCCGCAATAGCCATTGCGAAACCAAGGACGGCTGTTACCTCTTCTCCCTCGCAACAGGGAGAGAGATCGGTGATGAAGCGACTTGCAGGAATGACAATGGCGGCGGCAATCGCGCTCGCGGTAGCACCGCTGGCTGCCGAAACGCCCAATCGCCAAGCGCTTGTTACGGTGGTCGAGGCGCAGCAAGACTCAACGGTCAAAGCGTTGCAGGACTGGGTCGCCTTCCCCACCATCGCCGCCGAAAAGCGCGGCACCCCCGAAGGCGCAGAATATATGCGCAAGCTGGCGCTCGACGCCGGGTTCCAGCAGGCGAAGATCATCCCGACCGATGGCGTCCCCGCGGTTTTCGCCACGCTCGATTCGGGTGCCAAGACCACTGTCGGCATCTATTTCATGTATGACGTTAAGCAGTTCGATCCGGCCGAATGGAGTTCCCCGCCGCTCGATGCAAAGCTGGTTGATCGTCCCGGCGAAGGTACCGCCATTGTTGGGCGCGGCGTGGTCAACCAGAAGGGGCCGCAAATGGCTTTCCTCTCTGCGATCAAGGCGATCCAGGCCAGCGGCCGCAAGCTGCCCGTCAATCTGGTGCTGGTGGCCGAGGGTGAAGAGGAAGTCGCCTCGACCCATTTCGATCAGGTCGTCGCCGTGCCCGAGGTGCAGGCTGCGCTCTCCAAGGCGGTCGGCGTTTTTATCCCCTCGGCTAATCAGAACCGTGATGGTAGCGCGGGTATCACGCTCGGTGCCAAGGGTGCGGTCGAGTTCCAGCTGGTGGTGGGCGGAGAGACGTCCGACAAATACCCCAAGACCGACATTCACTCATCCAACCATGCCCGCATCGAAAGCCCGGCGTGGCGGCTCGTCAAGGCGCTGGACACGCTGGTTGCCGATGACGGCCA
>VFQO010000557.1_pt1 | contig 38626 bp, 22 predicted proteins | sample 3512331 | NCBI WGS metagenome assembly VFQO01 (sample SAMN10412371, study PRJNA504923) | tailings metagenome | isolation source: Replicate 3 from Balatoc abandoned mine | place: Philippines: Itogon, Benguet | collected 2017-08-28 | reverse complement strand
ACCCAAACCCAAACCCAAACCCAAACCCAAACCCAAACCCAAACCCAAACCCCCTTCGTTTTACTCCACCTATCAATGGAGATCGATATCTTCTCATTCATCAGGGTAGTCCATGTAATACTTGTACAACTCTGAAGAAGCAATATGGTAAAATATACCTACTGAATTTACGTACCAAAGACTTAATTACTATTGTTGATGGTATTCGTAACAGTTATGGCTTTGCATTTTATAAAAATGCATCAAATCCCTTTGCCAAGCTTTTCTTTACAGAAAATGGTAAAGATCGTATGGGAGATGATAATTTCCTTCCGGATGAGTTGAATATGGTAGAAAACTGGGATGAATTTGTTGCTCTCAAAAATCGTACTGTACCTCATTTTGGTTTCCCATTTTGTCATGGAGATGATATTGCTGATGATGCCTTTACTGATCCCAACTATAGATGTGGTAAAACGAACATCAATTATGTAAGACCATATCAAAACATTAGAGCGCATGGTGTACCTTTGGGAATGACAATGTATCGTCATCCAAGATTGAACAAGGGAAAAGTTGTAGCATTGGTTGCAGAGCATGGAGGATGGAATAGAGCAAGACCCGACTCTGGATACAGAGTTATGATGATTGATGCTGAGTCTTCCAACCCTTACTCAGACATGTCCAAATACAAAGAGTTTGCTACAGGATTTGTGTATCCAGATACATCCACTTTTGATAATGTGTGGGGTAGACCTGTAGATTTGCTAGTCATGAAAGATAATAGTATTTTACTATCAGATGATAAAAATGGAGCAATTTATAGGATATACGATACAAGACCAGATGATATTACTCCAGTTCCAGAACCTTCTATTCAACCAAGCCAAAGTATGAGCCCTCAAATCAGTACCAAACCTATTCCTAAAAATGGTGGATCTTCTCTTTCTTTTGCTTTGAGCCTCTTGTTTATTCTCAGTATTGTTGGATTCCTGTAAATAAAATTTTTAGTACATAGCATGAGAGAAAAAACTCAAAACATGAGCCAAAATAAATTGTCCAAGAATGTGCTATTCATAAGGATTATTCAATAGAAACCTTAGTTCTTCTTTTACTTCAAAAAATGAAGTTCTAACTTGCTTATTATTTTAATTTGTTGAAATTTGAGAATTATTATTTTGTAGAGTCTATTTTGTTTTTTCTTCATCTTGTAGAATATAATTTGAATTCTGCGAAGTAGAGTTGTGCATCAAAGGATTGAAGTTTCGACATTCTTTTAAAAAAAGGATATTTGTTATAATGACTAGATCTTCATTTGGAAAGTGATCTGTTGACCAAACTCTTTTTGTATATTTCAACGCTAATCTCATCTGGATGAAAAATGCAGATGAATGGAAATTGTTGTTTCAATTTGAATTTTTACACTAGAAATCAAACTATAAAAGTCAATAATCTAGTTCAACAATTACAAGCTTCAATTAAAGGTATAAAGCGTTAGCACCTAAAAGAGTTATTTCCCTTGCTTTTCATTCTTCTTCAGGAAGTTTTTTAAAATTCAACGAATTGTAGTTTTACATCATAACAAAACAAATGCCATCAATTCTCCAAGAACCATTGAATAATATTGATGAATACTTAGAAAAATCTTTTCCGCTTCTCAACTCTTTACTCAAGACTATAGAAAATTCAAAAAGCAAAGAAAAATCTCAATACAACCAGAATACAGGTATAAATGTGAGTTGTTCAAAGCAAGTAGAATGTGTAATACAGACAGCACAACATCAAAGTAATAGAAACAAACATTTTAAAGTTTTCCAAGAAAAAATGCTTTCTTCACTTCAAACAATTCAGAAACCAATTAAAATGTATTCAAAGTACATTAGAAAGCCTCAAAAATATGATAATTTGCAGTAGAGTTACTACTGCAATACAGAAGAAAAAAAGTAGGTACAAAAATCTTTGTTCAAAGAAAAGCAAGTAAGGGATAATAGATTGTTTTTTGCAATAATAAATACTATTCTTGAATTGTAGATTAAACAACGAACTCAATAGTGCTTTGTTACTGCTATCCCATCCAAAAAAACCATTATTTTTTAATGGGTATTTTTTTCAAAAAAATTGATACTTTTTTAATTGGTAAATTATAACAACGCAATACCTAGTCTATATTGTCCATTTTGTAAAAAATGTGGTAATGATACTTGAATTAAAGGTGTTGTGTCATTAAAACACTGTATTGTTTACAATGTTTAACAGAAACTGAAAAGGAGAAATAATTTATGTACTGCTCTCTTTGAGCTGGATGAAAAAATACTAAATGGAGTAAGTAGCACGAAGATATATGCATCAGATCGTTAAAAAGTTGTAAATTACTACTTTCACTGATTTTCTAAATGCCCATTTCTTCTTACAATTTTACTTCTCTTTTGTTTGTAATAATTTGAAGGTATTGATAAGAAATTCTCATAATTCTGTTTCAGGTTTTATGCACCGAAGCAATGAAGGGAAACAGACTTTTTAAAATTAGAATACCTCTTCATGTGGATGTAGAAAGTGATCTATCGCTCATCTAATGTAATCTTTGACTTAAACCTCACAATGGCTCCCACTTTTCAACTCTCTAGTCAAAACTTATCCATTCATTTATCAGAAAGAAACATCGAGACACTCAAAATACAAAATCAAATGTAAATTCTCCAGCTAATACTTCAAATCTCCCATATCTATCCTTTCAACCAACTTTTTCTCTATCTCTGCTCTATAATGGTTTTGCGTAAAGTATGAGCATTTGATATGAGAATTTTTTTGCACGATGCTATAGCTCTTAAACTAATGGTTAGATTACAAACTAAATTGTGACAATAATAGAGGACTATAGGTTAACATTAACCATACAACAAAAGTTCTAAACAATAGATTCATTAAAGAGAAAATGCGGTTTACCACATTTTGTCCTGTTCAATTTTTTGAAAAATCGCTCACACTTTACACAAAACAGTTATATCTGTAAAATATACAGGATAGAATCTTTTGCACTCGACACAGTGGTAAATAAGCAAAGTTATTTACCAATGTATTGCATTTTTACTTACTGTTGCATAAACTGTCTATCTATAAGTGACTGAACATACTAAAAAGATTTTATTGGGTTTAATTCTGAGAATTAATCTTTGGAGGTTTGTAAAATTTCAATAATAAACTAAATAGAATAACAGGAATAGAGCTAAGAATTTCTGATAGACCTGCTATTGAAGGAGGTAATGACCAACCAATAAATGGAAATAAGGCACCAGCAGCAAAAGGTATACCAATAAGGTTATACAGAAATGCCCAAACAAAATTCAATTTGATTCTAGTGAATGTTGTTCTAGATAAAGCCAATGCAATCAAAACATCAGCTAAATTATTTTTCAATAAAACAATACTGCTTGATTCAATTGCAATTTCAGTACCTGAACCAACAGCAATACCAATATCAGCTTGAGATAAAGCAGGAGCATCATTAATACCATCTCCAACCATAGCTACTTTTTCACCTGAAAGTTGTAATTCTTTGATTTTATCTGCTTTTTGATTTGGTAATACTTGAGCCATTACATTTTTAATTCCTATTTGAGATGCAATTGACTGTGCAGTATGATTATTATCACCACTAATCATCCAAACTTTAATATGTAATCTATTTTGAAGATAACTAACAACTGAGTTTGCTTCCTCTTTCAATATATCTGCCAAAGCAATAATACCAATTAATTCATTATCTATTGCAGCACATACTACAGTTTTAGCTTCTTTTTCTAATGTTTCAATTTGATTAGTAATAGTTTCTTCATTCATAATAGTAATATTATTTTGTCGAATCCAATCATATTTTCCAACAACAATAGTAAAATGATCAACAGTACACCTTAAGCCAAATCCTGCAACAGATTCAAAATTCATTGGTTCTTGTAAAAACAAATCACTATATTTGCTTGTACTATAATCTATAATAGCTTGACCTAATACGTGTTTAATAAAACCTTTTTCAGCAGAGGCTACAAAATATAAAAATTCTTTTTCTGACCAATCTTCTTTTAACATTATACAATCTGTAACATTTGGTTTTCCTTGTGTTAGTGTACCTGTCTTATCAAATACTATAGTAGTAATTTTATGAGCATTCTCAATAGCAGTACCACCTTTAAAAAGTATACCTAGTTTTGCTGCAAGTCCAGTAGCTACCATAATTGCAGTTGGTGCAGATAAAGATATAGCACATGGACATGATATAACCAATACTGTCATAGCAAACATCATTGCAAAAGGAAATGATCCCAAAGAATCATTCCTAAATTTCTCTGGTAAAATATTAAACCATGCAACTATAAACCAGATTATAAAAGTAAGAATAGAAATTATTAAAATGACTGGTATAAAATATTGAGCAATGGTATCTGCAATTCTTTGAACACTGGTTTTAGAAGCTTGTGCTTCTTCTACTAGTTTATAAATTGATGATAATATATTCTCACTTTGTGTCTTAGATATCTTGATATGAATCATACCAGTTTCATTGATTGTACCTCCAATCACAGTATCATTAACATTTTTCGCTACAGAAACAGATTCTCCTGTGATCATTGATTCATTTACCAAAGTAGAACCTTGAATAACAATACCATCAGAAGGAATTTTACCACCTGGTTGTACTTTCACAATATCATTTCTTTGTAATAAATTAATATCAATTTCTTTTTCTTGATTATCTTCAATTAAAATTGCAGTTGGTGTTTGTAATGTATGCAATTTTTGTAATGCATTAGAAGTAGATTTAATTGCTAAAATTTCTAAAAATCTACCAAACATTACTGCTGTCAATAGAAATGCTGCTGTTTCGAAATAAAAATCACCATTATAACTTGGTACAAAAATTGTAAATAAGATTGAAATAATAGAATATAAATAGGCTGATAACGTACTTAAAATAATTAATACATCCATATTCAACTTTATATTCTTCAATGATAAAAATGCTGACTTATAAATGGGGAATGCAAATAGAAATTGAACAGGTGTAGTTAATAATAATTCTAACACAATTTTTACTGTAATTCTTCTAAATAATTCAAATGATAATATTTCATGTACTGGAGCAATGAGTGGTGCAATAATACTCAATACAAAAATTGCTATAGTGAAAAATAGACTCAAAAGAAAACATTTTTTCCATAATTGAATTTCAGTACCACGACTTTGTGTCTTCATAGTATTGGTAGAAAAAATCGAAGTCTGACTATCAATAGTTTGTAAAAAATTAAATAGTGTTCTACATCCTGTTACATTAGGATCAAAGTTGACATGAACTTTGTAATTACTTGCTTCAAATTTTACATCAACTTTAGAAACACCCTTTTCTTGTTTCAATAGTTTTTCAACAGCTCCAATTTTATCTTTTGATTTTATAATAAATGTAATTTGACTAGAAGAGTCTTCTGCTAATATATATGCTTTGTGACCAAGACTTTTAAATTTTTCTATCAGCTCTTCTTCTGTTGTCAACATTTTATCATATATTATCTCTACTTTCTCACTCACGAAATAAAATTTTGCTTGTTTTACTCCATTACTACGCTCAATACCTTCTTCAACTGTTTTACTGCAGGAAGCACAGCAACTTAAACCTTCAACTTGAAACACTGATTTTGTTACATCTTCTCCAATATCCACATTTATATTATTTTGGTTTTCACTAACTTCAGTAGACTGTAATAATTTGTTGTCTTCTTCTAGAGTATCAGAATGATTCATCATTTTTTTAATTTCTGTGTTTCTTCAAACTTTTTTTTAATTACAGGTCCAAGCCAAGTTCCAGTGCATTTCTGTTGGCGGGCAAATTAAACTCACATTGCGGGTAAATTAAATTAAAACTGCGGGAAAATTAAATGCATTCTAAAAAAACATTTGGAACCTCTTGAAGAATGGTCAAAGTACACGTCGAATATTGTACATCTTGTAGTTATCAAGATAAATATGCAAATATTAAACAAGTTTTGGAAGAGAGAATTCCTGGTATAGAAGTTGTTGCTAATGAGAAACCATCAAGAAAATGTAGCTTTGAGATTACTTGTGACAAAAGTCGAATTCCTTTATTTTCCAAATTAGCAACAAATAAATTTCCAACTAATGAAGATTTGGAAAAAATTATTGTTCAACTACAACAAACAAAGTAGATTTCAAAATTTCATTATACTTCAATAAATTAAAAGTTGGTTTGAGATGTTTGAGTCTCTATTGCTAAAGAATTAGAAGTTGCAATTTTTTGACACAAAAAACGACAAAATTTATTTTCTCTAATTCTAATTTCATGGCAAAAAAAGCTCATAGCATGCTTGAGAAATTTTTAATGGTAAGTAAAAGTGTAGAAATTATTTCTTTGGATTTATTTTCTTTCTCCCAGATTAATTTGCTGTCTGGGAGACTTATCTGTTAATTCATGGATTTGTAATGCTGATGGTTCTGTTTAATATTCCCACATATCAAATTGTGAAATAAATAAGATTTTCCAACAATAATTCTCAAATTAACAATGATATCAATTAGTCAAAATATTTATTGTTTTGATGAATTTTGACATCTTTTTGCCGCCCTCTATTTTTTATTTTTGTCACTGGAGATCCTTTACTGAGTCAGTTGCTGACCATCCTTTTTGCAATTTAATTTTGTGTTTTGATTAATGTTCGAAGAGCAATAATTTTAAGTACTCAATCTGAAAATTTGCAAAGTTGAGAAAAAGTAATCGATACTTAATGATAATCACCTATCACTGCAAAAAAATCAATATCAAACTATTTGCAAATGTTTAATCAATCCTGTATTAAATCTTGTTCTGATTGTGCTACTACTTGCTTTTCATGTGCTGAAACTTGTATCAATGAACAAATGAGTTGTTGGAAGAATTGTTTGGAATGTGCTGAAGTGTGTCAATTATGCGTTAAAATCCTTTCTTTGAAAGGATCTCATGCTCAAGTACTTTGTGAGGTTTATAGATTCAATGCTACTTATTTTATGATAGCTCACAATTTTTGAATTATTAGATGTGCTCTACTATTTGTGATTACTGCGCTAATCAATGTGCCACATGTGATTCTACTCATTGCAAGGAATGTGCTGCTGTATGCAAAGCATGTGCTGAGGAATGTAGAAAAGTGAAGTAAATAAACAATAAAAACCAAATTCTCTTTTTCATTGCAAAATTTGAAACTACTAAATTAGAAGTTCTATTTATCATTTTAGAACTTTCGTGCAAATAATGCACTATTGTGTGTAGATATGGATTAGCTTTCAATTTTTGCCACCAGCTTTTATTGTAAAACCTACATGATTTGTAAGCAATGACATTATTATGCGATAAGAAAGGAATATTGCTTTATTCTGAAATAAAGCTGTTATCTTATTTGTAATCCTTTTCTATTATTACTACATAATTTATAGTTTATTCTAATAGAATATCAATTGCCATCATTGTTATAAATCCAAATAACATTCCAACGATTCCATATTTTCTATTATTACATTTATTATTTCTATTTACTTTAAATATTACTGGCAACATTTCATTAAAAACAACAAAACACATAGATCCAGCTGAAAATGTTAATAAATATGGAAGAATTGAACTACTTAAAAAAGTGAGTTGTAGACCAATAAGTCCTCCAATTGGTTCTGAAATTGCTGAAAATGATCCTAATAAGAATGAAACTAAAGCTGGAATACCTTCTCTTTGACATGGTAAAGCAACAGCAGCTCCCTCTGGAATATTTTGTAAACCAATACTTACTGATAAAAGTAATGCATTACCAAAATGAAGAGTTTTTGATGCTACTGCAGCAAAAGCGGTTCCAATAAGTAAACCATCTGGTAAATTATGAAGCATCATAGCAATAATCAACAATACTATTTTCTTGAATTTCAATTTACTATTTTCTTTTGGTTTAAGTAGTGATGTATTTGCATAATAATCTTCAGTTTGTTCTTCAATTTTCAATCCTTCATTTATTTCACCTAAGTAATCTTCTGTTGGAATTTTGAATGAGGACTCAAATTCTTCATTAGCTAATTCTTTATCAATTACTTGCCTTGCATTAATTTTTTCTTCTAATATAATTATAAAATGTACTATTGCATCAAAAAACCACATTATGACTATTCCTAAAATAAATCCAGTAATTAGTAGTATCATTGCAAATAAATTATTATACTGTTTACATAAAATCTCTTTGGCTGGATTTAATAAACCAAATATACTAGCACTTAGCATTACACCACTACCACATCCAAATAAAATTACTGTAATCTTATCTTTTATACTTTGATACATTCTAGATGTAATACAAGTAAATATAAATACAACAGATGCACCAATAATTGTAGTGAGAACATTCATTCCTGTAAATATTAAAGTTTGACCAATAGGATGAATTGATTCAATTATTCTAAAAAATATTATGTCTGGTTGATCTAATGTCGTCATTTTTTTAATGTGAAATAATAGTTTTCACAAAAACTGCTAATCAAAATAGTGAGATCATCACACAAGACTGATTCCTTTGAAAATAGGTACCTCTGCCACTTATTTTACTTTTATACCTGATGATCAATCAGTTTTGCATGAGCACAAAAACAATTTTTTGCTCAAGACAAAATGAGTTTTTGAATAAAAATTTTGCATGCAAAACACTAGTTTTATATTACTTTTAGTAAGTCTACTAATTGTCTCCTCTCTACTTTTTGAAACTCACTCAGCAGTGGATTGGGTTCAAATAAGTCTTGATAATGATAGATCACAAACTAATACAAGAGAATATGTATTGAATAGTAATAATATTTCTCCACAAACATTTGGTAAAATATTCCAGCGCAACACCATTGGAGAAGCTTATGCGCAGACACTCTACGTTTCCAATGTATTTATACCCAAATTAGGTGTCACAAGAAATATTATCCTTATTGCCACCAATATGAATAATGTCTATGCATTTGATGCTCATGACCCCAACTTGAATGATCCTTTGTGGCAAGTCAATTTTGGTGCTACAGTTCCTATTTCTGATGGTCAACTAGGTACTTATTGTATCACTCATTATGGTGCTTATACAGATATTCAACATGGTATTGGCATCTTATCAACCCCCTACGTAGATAAACAACTTAATACAATGTATTTAGTTGCCTTTAGTAAAGTAATAGATGGTTCTGCTCCCAATGGTTACTATTACATGTACAACGCCTATGCATTAGACATCTCCACTGGTGCAATTAAATTAGGACCTGTAAGAATTGATACAGAACCTGGATTTAATACTCATAGACAATTACAGCGTCCAGGTTTAGTTGTCAAAGATAATCTTTTATTTATAGGATTTGGATCTACATGTGATACACCCAGTTATAGAGGCTATGTCTTTGTTTATGATAGAAATACATTTGAAAAGAAATTCGTATTCAAACCATGTAATGAAGCATGTGGAATTTGGCAAAGTGGTCAAGGATTTGTTGTTTTTAATGATTCAATTATTGTTAAATCTGCCAATGGGCCCTATGACCCTTCACAAAATAATTATGCTACTTCCTTGCTCAAACTGAAATTTGAAAATGATGGTTCATTACACGTGGTAGATTGGTTTGCCCCTCATATGCCCGTATTAGAACCAAAACCAAGTGGTGTATCAGCAATTGATTTTGGACCCGGTTGCGCCACTCACATACCCAATACAAATCTATTGGTCGCAGGAGGAAAAGAACCCCATTTGTATATTATCAATAAGAACGATATGGGAAAGTTTAATGCCAATAATGATCAAGTTGTACAGGCATTTGAAAATTGTGTAATGGGAAGAATGTATGCTACTCCAGTTGTTTGGAAACATGATAACCTTGGATACTTTGTCTATGCATGGGCAGAATATGACTCATTCAAACAATTTCAATTGACAGTAACAAATGAGGTTAATGCGAATTTTGTGCCACAAGTATTTAGAGATAATATGATTATTACATCAAGATTTGGTGGTTTCGTTACTGTAAGTAGCAATGGAGGTAAAGCTGGTACTGGTATTGTTTGGGCAAGTCACTCTGATAGAGCTGGTGGAATTGTGAAGGGTGGTATTTTGAGAGCATATGATGCAGAAGACATTGGAAGAGAGTTGTGGAATTCTTTGATGCAACCAGATAGGAATCGCGTTGGTTTTTATCCCAAATGGGTTGCACCAACGGTAACAGAAGGTACAGTATATTTGGCTGGTTTTTCTGCTGGTGATGCTGATGAGGTTCAGACAACTCATGTCAATGTCTACACTCATTTTACTCCAAGAATTATAGATTTGCCAGATACTATTTCTGTTAAAACAGAAGATATGTATACATTATTGAAATTAAATGTTATAGCTACTGGTTCTGCTGCAGGTTTCTCTATACAATGGTTCAAAGATGGAATGGAATTAATAGAAAATCAACATTTTTCAAGATTAGACCCCAAAACCTCCTCAATGATACTTTTGAATCCTGTTGCATGCAATATTGAAAGAGTTGGAACATACAATATGGAAGTAAGAATTGTGAATGAAAATGGACAAACTTCTAAACAGTTCAAAATTATTACTGATATTGGAAATATTGGACAATCATCAATACCACATGTTCAGCCAGTCTCCTCTTTCAAACCAATCATTAGTACTAAAGTTACTCCCAAACCAAGTTTCGAAGTTACTCCTAAACAGAGTATTGTGAAGCCAATACCACAACAATCTAAAAATCTACCAATTTCTTCAGCACTAATTTTGAACTTCTCTTGTATTTTGATGTTAGTTTCTGCATATTTCATGTAGCCAATTCCCTCAAATTTGAGGAAGGATGATTGAGATATTATACAATTTGTAATAAGACAATTTTTCTCTTTTTGTATCTGCAACACTGTAGTCATTATAATAAAACATAAACAATACTGTTTATTTATTTTATTACAAAAAATCAAGTAAAAATGGCTAATACAGCCATAAGAGCAAATCCTAAACTAATAAATATAAGTTTTACAAATCTTTCACATACATGCTTACTTTCATGTAATGCCATTGGTATAATCTCAAAAAAAGCTATAAATAAAAAGCTACCACTTGCTAGTGAAAGTAATATACCCAACATTAAATAATAACTATTACTTAAATTGATAGTATTTAAAATTGTACCAATAATAATACCTAATGGTGTTGAGCAACTATAAATCAGCACTTGCATTATTATAAATATATAAAATAAAATGGTAATATATTTTTGCTGTTTAATTGATTCATAAGTTTTATCTTTACCTGAAAAAGTATATCGTTGTATAATCACTCCACATGTCAATGCTTCAAATCCTTTATGAAGTACAACGGGAATAAATAGTTGAATTAAATCACTAAAATCTTTTTCTAATCCAATAGCAAATGCTTCAAATACTGAATGAATTGATATTGCTATAATTGTTATTACTGATTTCATCAAGAATAACCACTTGTTTTTACGCAGTTTTTCAAAGTGATTTGTTTCTCGTATAATCTTTTCACTGAATTTTTCATTTGTAAATAATTTACTTTCATCACTTGGACTTATAGGCATGATATCACTTTCAGATTCAATAACATCTTCATATTCGGCCTCTTTATTTGTTATTAATGATTTCACTGGAATAGTTGTATCATGCTTATGTTCATCGTGCTCTGAACCACCATGGGATGATAATCCATCTAACATTAATAAAAAAAAAGTGCTCATACAACATATTAATGCAGACCAAGGATAATCAGCAACATTAAATGTATTGATTGTAACATATTTGCTACTACTAATAGAATGTTCAGTTTGATTAGTCATACTATCGAAATAAGTAGAAAATGCCTTTTCTGCATCAGGTAACATATGTAAAAAACCACTTCCAACAATGGCTCCAGCAGCAATATTGTTGCAAAACAACATTACAGTTTGTAACAAACAAGACAATCTGCTGCATTTAGCCATACAAAAAGGCAACAATGAAAGAATAATACTTAAAGAGAGTAAAACTATGAGCATACCAATTTTCCAGTATACTATTGTTGCATCATCACCACTTTCTGCCACCAGCATTTTTTTTGTTGATGAACACTAAATTAAAGTTATTTAATTTAATTTCATTGGCTAATTTGCCCAATTAAATGAACAAATTTCCACGTAACAATAAATTAAATTCAGTTTGCATGAAGCAACACAAACTTTCAAAACTATGTTACTTGATTCTTATTGGGCTATTCCTGATTCAATACTCTATCATCTCTACTAATAGTACAATCTATACTCCTGAAGAATGTGAGTTTTTGTTTGATTCTTCAGCTATACAAAATAGAAATATGATTGTAGCAGATAAGTCATCAGGATTTGTGTTGACGAATTTTGGAAGGATGCATCAATCGACTCTATTCTTCTTAGAAGGTGATATGACATTAAGCAATACAACATACAATTTGTATGTGGATCAACGCCCTTTGTGTTTCTCTGTTCAATCTCCAACTCTTACTAGCAATGAGACCATTCATGTGCACAGTTTATTTGGAAAAAAATATGCACTAAATGGCCAGTACGCAGCAGTTGGAATCTCCAACGCATACGATCAAAAATACTTAGGAAAATATAGTTACTCTTCTATTGCTGTGATAGAATACACAGCAGATAGAATTTCTCAATTCAGAGAATACATTGAAGAATTTTCAAGTCCATTGTTTGGAATTGTTTTTGATATCAATAGCCATTGTTTAGCCTCTATTGTCAGCAACAAAGAAATTAAAATTTATACACCTTATATAAATCGTACAAGAAGTTTTTGGAACAGTGACCAAGGTGATAAAGATTCATCACTTCCCCTTCCCAACAATTTTTTTACTGAAGGAATTTATTTATCAGAAAATTATTTAGTAGTTAGTGGTATTCAATTTAATCCAATAAGTGGCAATTGCTCTCCACATATACTTATTTATGAATACTCCAAACTGTATGACAAATTTTATTTATTGTATAATGAGATTGTTACAAGAGGTTTCAATGGGAGTGTTATGAATCATTATTCATGTGAACGTATTCCTGACAAGAAAATTCTTTTATCCATCTCTCCCGATGAAAGATTTATTCTCATTAGTGTACCCTATTGGAATACTGTTTTTTTGGCTGAACTTAATAGTTTTGCCACCAGTTCAAGACAGTTTACTCCAATTAATGTAAACAACTGGGGTAAATCCATTGGATTTACAAAAAACAATAGCATTTTCATATTAAGTGATAAAAATGTTTTTATCATGTCCTTAGAGAGCTTTCTTCAAGGGTCTCAAAGAGCACCAAGCACTTCATTGGTTCCTGTTAATCCTTTCCAAATTGGATTGGTATTTCCCAATCGAATTCAACAAGGAAACGGTGAAGTATTCTTTGTAGATGCTGCGGCGAATAATAATGTAGTGGTTGCTGTTACACAATTCAACCCTTCTAATCCTTCCTTGGAAATTTTTCCTATTCCAGCTCCAGTACCCGGTAGTGAATATGATTACATGACTGGTACTTGGAAAAATTGTGAACCTGGAAGATTTAAAGATACAAGTAATAATTTTTTTCCTTGTAAATTTTGTGATGTAGGTACATATCAATCAGAAACAGGAGCAACTAATGTTTGTCTTCCTTGCAAAGAAGTTAATGCTACATACTGTCCTGTAGGAAGTTCTGTACCAATAAGAGACAAAGAGTTGAATTTAATTTTTGAAGGAACCAAAAATGATGTAACAAATAGTATCGCAATGGGTCAATTACCAAAATTTGAATCTGAAGATTTTAGGGAAACTTTTGAAGAAATTCTTATTGTGAATTTATTTTATATCTATAGTATTCCCATGATTATTGCACTTATTTGGACTGCTGTAGTATGGATATTTGTGGCAATTGCATCTTTATTTTATTGTCATTATCCAACAAGAAATTTGTTAATTACTATTGTGAATTGTATGAAGTATATAAAAATTCCAAATCTTCATAGTGATCATAAAAACCATAAAAAAGAAGAATACCATGACAAATGTCAAAGTGAAGAGCAACATCAGAGAAATTATTCTCTTTCTACTATCAAAACTGAGTTAAAACGCCAAATATTTGGAATTACAACAAATAATTCCTATAATGAAAGTAGTTCTCAAATTGAACAACCAGATTCCAAAGAATTGAATCAAGTTTCATTTGGAGATGAAATATTTTTTGAAACACCAGCACCATCAATATTATCTGATTCCAAACAATCATTGGAAGCTAAAATATTGCAAGAACTAATAGAAGAGGAAGAAAAAACTGAAGTTACAAGAAAGAAGGTAGATTTTCATGGAATTTTAACAGGATACTTTAATTCTATCTTTTTACTCTTCTCCATTTCAGCACTTATTGTTTCAATTTCTTTTATCTTATCCTATACTCCAGAATTACCAAGTAAGAACACCAACAAAGATATAAACCGATATCATTCAGAGCGTCTTATTTTGAGAGATTCTGAAGATTCTGATGTATTAGAAATCAAAGCTTTTCATGCTTTGATCAAATCTGCATTTACTATTCGAACAGAATTGATTGGTCATTCAGGTATTTCTTGTTCTTGGGATGAAGATGTAGTTGGTTTTCAATTTCAAGGATGTTGGATAAAAGATACTAATTCCCTTTTGCCATGCAATGAATCCAATATTGTAATTACTAATCGAACAGTTTATATTCATCCTATTTTAGAAAGAACCTGTGTATATGAAGTTAATATACCAAATAATGCTGTTCTATCCAATTCTGAGACCAAATTTATGCTGCTATTTAAACCTAATTTACATATTCAAGCTCTTCGATACACTTTTTATCAACAAGCTGTGAGTTCAATTGGTCCAAATAGCTTGTTTGAAATTGGAGAATATCAATATAGAGAAGTTATTCTCAATCGTATTAGTGAGGAAAATTATATGCCATCAGTATTTGAAAGAACTTGGATTTGGACACCTGTTGTGTACAAGTATCAATATATTGATTCTATTTTGAATGCTTTTAAAACCAAGGCATTTTCTACCATTTCATGTGAAGATGAACCTATATTTCCTACAACTACTTTTATGGAGTATTTGAATGATCAAACAGAAAGTACAAAGTTTATAATCAACATTAATTTAAATTCAATTATTTTGGTGAGACAGAGTGAACAATTGATACAGTCCAAAGCTGCTTTATTGAATGTTTTATTGGCAATAATTGGAGTATATCATGTATTACATTTTATGGAACTACTTGCAGAAATGGTTATATCTTTTCTTGGAATTTTGAGTGCTATTGTTAGGAGACCTATTAAACGAAGAATTAGAAAAATTAAAGCAGAAAGAGAAGCAACAAAGAGGGTTGCAAGACTGAATAGAAAACTGCATGAAAGATTGGAAACAGAAAATCTGAAAAAGCAATTAATGTTGGACCGAATAGAAAACTTTTAGTGTATTCACGTATATTTGAACCATTGTCTGAGTAACAAAGTATTATTTTTTACCTATAAGTGGCACCATTTTCAGTTGTTGAAATTCATTAATTAAACGGCAATTTGGTTAATAAGCTTAATTTACACTAAATTAAATAATTTTTGAAAAAAAAGGTGCAAATACTATGCTATTCGCTGAAAACTATTCTTTAGATAGAGAAAAGGACTTGCCATTTACTGAAAATGAATTAGCAAATGAAGATACTATGAGATTTTTAGTTAAGAAGAAGAATTGTACAAAATCGAAACATAATCACAGCCATAGACATGAAAATAGTGATAGTCACTGCCATGATCATGAACATAATCATGAACACGAACACAATCATGGATACAGTCAATGCCGTGAAGAAGGTAAGGACCAATTACAAGATTCTTCCCTCAAAGAAGGTTCTATTAAATCATGTATCAAATCCTGCTGCAATCAAGAAAAATCAAGCTCGGTTTCCTCACCACCCACTTGTTCCCAGTCATGTTGTTCCACTACAGAAAAAAAGAAACTCGCCACTTCTTGTACCAAATCCTGCTGTACAGACAAGAAACCCATCTCATCTTGTAGTGACTCGTGTTGTATAGACGAAAAACACTCTCATCAAGTGAAGCAATCCAAGTGCACCAAGTCGTGTTGCAGTGAAGACAAAATCCGTGAAGAACAACTACTCATTCCAGTAGATAGCCTGTCTTTACAAAATGCAAAACACAAGAATTATTTTGCTCAACTTAGTATCCAAGGTCTTCACTGTTCTGACTGCGCTGTGATGGTTGAGAACAAACTCAAGTCCTTTAGAGGAATGAATGATGCCAAAGTAATTGATATCACAAATACTGTTCAAATTTGGTATGATTGTCTCCAAATAGAACCCTCTTTTGTGATGAGTGAAATCAGTAAACTTGGTTATCCAACAGTATTGTTAGAAACAAAAGATTTGAGTCAAAATACAAAAGTAAAAGAAGAACCTTTAAAGGTTTTCTACAAGGCAGATAGAATCATTTCAACTAGATTTATGGAACAATTAGAATATGTTAAATGGGATGGAGTGGTTAAACTAAGTAAAATGAGAGACTGCTATGTGAATGTCTTGTACAATCCAGAAGTGACTGGTGTAAGAACCATATTGAAACTGTTGAATGAACAAGCCAAGGATACCCAATTTCAACTCACAAGCGATAATGAAGCGTTAGGATTAAACAAATTGCAATATGCAAAAAAGGAATCAATACAGATGCGCAACCGTTTAATCATTGCCTTCGCATTAACAATTCCAATAATGTTTGTCACCTTTGCTGGACCCTATATCCCCTATTTAAATACTTGGATTGTGTATGAAGTATTGCCCAAATTGATGATTCGAGATATAATTAATTTTGTCCTCTGTACACCGATTCAGTTTTATGTTGCTTGGCCGTTTTATCTATCCTCTTTCAAATCAATTGTGTATGGAAGAACTCTCAATATGGACTGTTTAGTTATATTGAGTACTAGTGTAGCCTATATTTATTCCGTAATTTCAGTGTTGGTAGCTATATTTATAGTGGAAGAAACATCGGAAGCCTTTTTTGAAACCAGTGCCATGTTATTGACATTTATTACCATTGGAAGATATTTGGAAATTGTTGTCAAGGGACAAACTTCCAATATTTTACAACAAATTTTGAAATTACAAGCCTCTTCTGCTTTGGTAGTAGAAAATTTTGAAAAAGAAAATGAAGAAGAAACTGAATATACTTTGGAAATGCTTCACAGACATGATATTTGCAAAGTATTACCAGGAAGTAAAATTCCAACTGATGGACAAGTGATCAAGGGAGTATCTTCCGTAGATGAATCCATGATTACTGGAGAATCCATTCCTGTTGAAAAACAAGTGGGAGATAAAGTTTTTGGTTCTACAATCAATCAAAATGGAACCATTTATATCACAGTTACCAAAGTTGCCAAGGAAAACATGTTAGCCAATATTGATAAATTAATTCATGAGGCTCAATCTACCAAGGCTCCTATCCAACGTATTGCTGATACCATTGCTGCCTATTTTGTAGTCATTATTGTAATACTCAGTATTGCTGTGTTTGCTCTGTGGTGTATTTTGGGCTACTTTGGCTTGATTTCAATAGAAGGGAATGTTATTACTTTTGCTCTCAAAGTTGCCATCACTGTGTTGGTTGTATCATGTCCATGTGCTTTTTCATTGGCTGCACCTACTGCATTAATGATGGGTATTAAAGTAGCCACTAAATATGGTATTTTATTTAAAAGTGGTCCATTATTAGAATCTGCTCATAAAATGAATACTATTGTGTTTGATAAGACTGGTAGTTTGACAGTGGGAAGTCTACAAGTTGAAAGTTATTTAGATTGTTCCTCTATCATTTCGGAAGCTGATGCATTGAGCATGGTATTGGCAACAGAAAAGAATAGTGAACATTTGATTGCCAAGGCAATCAGTAGTTATGTATCCAATTGTTTGGAGAAACAGGATTACTCTTCTTCAGTATTGACTCCAGATACAATAGAAGCTATAGTTGGCAAGGGAATTGTTGCAACATTCCAAAACAGAAAACTAATTGGTGGAAATAAGAAATTTTTGGAAGAAAATCAAGTACATTTTGAGAATCAAGAATCAGTTACGAAATGGATTGAAACTTATCAGGACAAGGGAGATACTCTCATTTTCTTTGCTTTAGATTCAATTTTGCTGAATTGTTTTGCCTTGTCTGATTTATTGAGACCAGAATCAGCTGCTGTGGTTAAAGAATTACAAAAACAGAAGAAACAAGTTTGGATTTTGAGTGGAGATGCATCTCATGTGGTTGAAACTATCGCAAAAGAATTGAATATTTCTAATTTTTCTAGTGAAATGTTGCCCCAAGACAAATTAGAAGCAATTATATCGATGCAACAAAAAGAAAAGAAGCAAGTCGCTATGATTGGTGATGGTATTAATGATGCTGCCTCAATTGCTAAATCCAATATTGGATTTGCTGTTGGAGCAGGAAGTGATTTAACTTTGGAAACTGCAGATGTTATTCTCATGAAAAATGATTTGAGAGATGTACTAATAGCATTAGATATTTCCAAAGTAGTTTATCGTTTAATTATTTGGAATTTTATTTGGGCTATTGGGTACAATATTATTTCGATTCCCTTGGCAGGAGGTATCTTGTATCCATTGTTTGGAGTGACTATTCCACCAGCCTTGGCAGGTTTATCTGAAATTGCATCTAGTATTCCCGTTGTATTATTTTCTCTTGCATTACAATGGTACAAACCAAAACAATATACAGTGTCACAATAAATTGTATTATTCCTCCTTTCTTCTCTATTGTATCAAAACATAGTTTAGTATTTCCTAACAAATGCTATTAAATTTTAAAAATATTTAGTTCTAATGAAGCTAATGTCCGTTTGATAAATTTATTGAAAAGATAATTGACTGTACATTGTTATTGATTATCAAAAGGAGAACAACATTGCTCTTCAATGCATCCTTCAGAACATATTTTTCTACACTCTTCAATATCTACTTCGAGTTGAATTGAAAAACTGTGTATTCCATATTGATGAAATATTGTCTTGGCTTTATCTAACACTTCTTGTTGAGAAGGAAGTGTATCAGCAGTTGTGATAAGATGAACAGTTCCAATCACTTTCTGTGAAGATAAAAGAGACCATACATGAAACTCATGTAAATTCTTAACATTATCTAATTTCTTTAACTCTTTTATAATTTCATCAATATTAATATGAGTTGGAACAGATTGAAGTAACAATCTTGAACATCTAATAAATAGAGGTATAGTTGAACAGCAAATAATGAGTGCAATAAATAGCGATACTAAAGGATCAACATATACAGTATATGGATCAAGAACTGGTATATAAGCTCTACATATCATAATTATTGCTGTGGTGATTATAACTCCAATAGAACCCTTTTAATTCAAATATTAAATTCTGACAAACAAATTTTAAAAAATTGAAACAAACCAAAAAATCACCAAATACATGAAGAAATACTCCAAACAAATTTTCATTTCGTTTACTATTGTTTGACTTTTTTGACTTTGCATCAACATGATGTTCACCTTCATGATGATGCTCGTCTTCATGATGATGTCCTTCTTCATGATGATGCTCTTCTCCATCATGGTGATTATGGTGGTGTTTTTCATTATGTTTGTGACCTTTTTCTGCATGCTTGTGGCTTTTGCTCTTTTCAGATTTAGAGTGATTGTTGTCTTTACTATGGTGATGATGTTCTTCTTGATGAGCATGCTTGTGGGTATGACTATGATCATGGCCATGATCATGTCCATGATGAGCATGTCCACAAAACATTATCAAACCAATTATATTCACAATCAAACCACCAATACCAACTATTAATACTAATAAAGGATTTGTGATTACTGTAGGTTCAATAAAGCGTTGGATGGCATCTAAAAAGATAAATAAAACAACGCTTAATAAAAATACACTATTGATCAATCCTCCAACAGGTTCAGCTCTGATATAACCATAGGTATTCTTCTTATCACCCTTCTTCTTTGCAACTAACAATCCAATAATTCCAATTACAATTCCTATTCCATCAGATAGCATATGAAAAGAATCAGCTATAAGTGTCAAAGAATTTGTTGCAATACCTACTATTAATTCAGCAAAGAAATAGACAACAATCATCAATAGCATTATTGACATTTTATAAAAATCTGCATCTTTGTACCATGGTTTATCAAATCTAGTTTCATATTTTTTTACTCCATCAAGAGCAGTTGAAAGTACTGTAGGTTCTTCAACGTCAATTGCAATGTCTTCCAATGATTCTACTTCCATTTTTTTTGCATAGTTCACTTGAAATTGCATGTAATTAAACATTTAATTAAGAACAATAAATTTTTATGTAATGCAGTTAATTTAGAGAAATTAAAAAAAAATTCAACAAAAAAACATGCACAGAAGCAATTTAGTTGCTCTTGTAATATTGGTGTCGCTCTTGCTGTTTTGCTGTCATGTCCTCACCAAAGACTTTGCCATTAATCCGCCCAAAGTTGTTATGAATTCTGCCAATTTATATCCTTATGGATTAGCATATTCAAGTAAAATTGGTTTTTTAGTTGGATCCTTGACACAAGGTCTTGTTTATAAAGTGAGTGATTCTGGAAGCTTGACTCCTTTTGTTTCTCATCCCTCTATGCAATCTGTTACTGGAATTCAAACTGATGATTTACATAATTTATTATATATTGTAAATACAAATGTGAGTATAGCACTCAATCCAGATGGTGTTACTTACAGTCCAGTTTATTCTAAAGTTGCCACTTTGATCAAAGCTAATTTACAAACAGGTGCAATTATTACTATTATTGATTTTTCGAACATAGTTAGACCAGGCTATACTGGAAATTTCTATCCAACTGATGTTTGTTTTGATACAATCGGTAGTGTTTATATTACTGATTCGCTACAAGGGGTAGTTATTCAAATTGATATTAATAATAATGCTCGCTTATTTGCAAGTGATAGTAGATGGTTTGATATTGAAAGTGATGCTTATTATGGTGTAACAGGCATTGATTTTTTTAATAATAATATCATTGTTGGTAAAAATGGTATGGGAAGACTTTTCAAAATTCCAATTCAAAATCCCTCGCAAATTACTGAAGTTTTGGTAAAAGGTAGTTTAAAGGGTTTAGATGGATTAAATTTCTTAGCAAGTGGAAGTTTAATTGTTTCAGCTGGTAGTTTTGTTTCACAAGTTGTATCCGTTGATAATTTCGATACAGCAACTGTAATTTCAGTTGATGAATCTATTGAAGATGGTTCAACTCTTGCAAATCGTGGAGTTGATAACTATGTTCTCACTGCTCATTTAGATGATTTCTTCGCTGGTAGATCAAGAGTAAGTTTTGAAATTAAGTTAGTCAATCTACCTAAAATTGAAACTGATATTATTATAAATTCATTAAATTTATATCCATATGGATTAGAATGGACACCGAGTACTGGATTTTTGGTTTCCTCTGTTACACAAGGAAAGATTTATCAAGTAAATGAAGCTACTGGTGAAGTATCTGCTTTTTGCTCTGATAATCGACTTGTTTCTGTAATAGGTATGCAAGCTGATTATTCTAGAGGATTACTTTATGTTACAAATACAGATGCTCCATATGGTTCCAGTATTGGTGGCACATTAGCAGCATTTGTTTCTATTTCATTGAGAACAGGAGAAGTTGTATCTTATGTTGATTTATCTAATTTGAAGAGAACTGGATATAGTGGTAATTTATTTGTTCATGATGTAGCAGCAGATAATCAAGGTAATATGTATATTATTGAAAGTTTAAGTGGTACTATCTATAAAATTGATGCAACAACAAAACAAGCATCTATCTTTGCGACAGATTCGAGATGGCATGTTAGAGAACCTAGTCAATTTTCAAGTTTAGATGGAATTGAGTTCATAAATGATGCGACTGGTGGATACTTGATTATTGCAAAATCTGGCAGCGGTAGATTATTTAAAATACCAGTTAATAGTCCCGCTGTAATTACTGAAGTTACTTTAGCTCAAAACACTTCATTAATTGGTATAGAATCTATTAAACTCCGCTCTTCTGGTACTCTCTGTATTGTTGGTGATTTTTTCGCACTTGAATTAGCAAGTAACGATAATTTTGTGACAGCTTATGCAAAAAGTATTGCCCAACCAATTGATCATGCAACTACTTGTGCTACTAGAGGAGATTTTTCTTATGCACTTTCTGGTCATTTAAGTAATATGATTGAAAATCGAAATCGTTATAGCTTTGAAATTCATCAATTACAATTTGCATATCCTCCTCCTTTAAATATTAGTTTTACTTCTAAGAATTTGTTTCCCTATGGTATTGATTATATTCCCAAGGGTTTTATTATTGGATCTTTAACAAAATCCATGCTCTATTTAGTCAGTGATAAGGGTGATTTAGCAACATTTATTTCTGATCCAAATTTGAAACAAGTGATTGGTGTTCAAGCTGATCCATTATGGAATAATATTTATATTGCAACAAGTGAAGTGACTACTAATGAGGATACAAGCGTTAAGTTTGGCGTCAACGGCGGTATTTTAATTGCTGATATTACCACAGGAGCTACCAAGCTTTATGTTGATATGTCCAATGCACCAACAAGACCTGGATATGACAACAACAATCCATGTTTCTATAGTGATGTTACAGCTGATAATCAAGGCAATATTTATGTGTTAGAATCTGTTTCTGGTGCCGTTTATAAAGTTTCTCAAACTGGTAATATTCAATTATTTGCCTATAGTCAAGATTGGTATAATGTAGAAGACAATACTGTTCAATATACTCTTTCTGGTATTGATTACAAAATGGATCTTAGTGGAGAATATTTAATTGTTGGTAAAATCAGTTCAAGTAATAGTAGATTATTTAAGGTTTCCATTCCATCTGGAAGTATTACTGAAGTTAAACTCTCCAAAGATACCCCAATTGTAGCTTTAGAAGGACTAAACTTTAATAGTGATGGGTATTTATATGCTACGGGAAGAGGAGGTGTTTATAAGATTACTTCTTCCAATTCCTATGCTACTGCCAAAATTGTAGCTTATATAGCTGAAACTGATATAAGTACAATTTGTGAAAGAGATGGCAAGAGTTATTATATCGGTTCTCATATTCGAGATTTTTATTCTCATGTAGAAAGAGAAAATTTTTATATTACACAAGCTGTTTTTCCAGAAGCAACTACTAATGTCTTTGTTCAATTTTTTAAAGATAATAGCACTGCTGTAATTACTGGATTTGTAATTGCTATTCCATCTTTAATTACTATTGCAATTTTATTTTCTGCTTTGATCATATTACTTGTTTTTTATATGAAGCAGAGAAATTCTGCAAAAGCTCAGGCAAGACAACAATCAATTTCATTAGAAGATGCTAAAATAGATTACTAATAAATAATTTAATATTTTTCTATATTCATTGTATATTGTACATGCTTATTGGTTAAGAAACAAAAACAGAAGAGAGTGAAACAGAGTAGATTTATTGTAAAAAATTAATCATCTAAAGTTCTAATTCTTGCTATAGTTTGCTTAAATAAATTTGCAAATTCATCCAAAAAACAACAAAATGGAATACAATTTCGATAAAAACCACAATGACCCATCATATTTAACCGTAATACTTGACTCACAGTAGTTTTGGCATCAATTACTTTGCTACTTTGTGTGTTGAACTGTAAAGTTCTGCAATCATATTCATTATACTTTGTTGCTTTGCTAGCATTCAATATTACTACAAATATTGTAACATGAGTAGTCATGAACTGACACATGACATCATGAAAATTACGATAAATTTTCTTATAATCTTGTTCAAAATTTGTAATATCCAATGCATAAATCATGATATGAATTTTAGAATCATAATACTCAGTATCAATAAGGAGTGGTTTTCTCATTTGTAGTACGACTACTCTCTTATTTTGAGTTTGTAATTCAATTTCACATCCATTTTTAAGTCCAATTATAAATGAATTCTTATTTTCTACACTATTTGATGTGTTGTTCTTAGGTCTCATCAAATTAAATAATTTGCAGAATAAATTAGGAACAAATTGATTCAAAATATTTGAAAATAAAATCGATTCACTTTGATTTCCATATCCAAACATGAGAGTTCTTACTGTTTTAATATGTTGGAATCTTGAAATGAGTACATACCTTGAAATGAAAAATAATCTCCAATCCATGTCAGTCATTTGATTCATTAATTTTAACACATTAGCCTTTTCAAAAGCAAATACTGGCTCTTCATCTTCTTTTGTATCTGGAGACAATCCAAAATATAAATATAGTTTAAAATTGAAAGAATTTGCAATGGAATTATCAAAGAAATAATGTATTACAAAATTTCTCCAGACTGTTTGTTGTGTATTGTTCTTTTCAACACAAAACCATTCATTAAATTGTTTACAAATCATAGAGTAACTTACAAAATCTTGAATTTCAAGAAATTGACAAATATAGAAAATGAGATCTTTTGGTAACTGTGTCAATTTTCTTCCCTTACCCTCAAAAGAGAAATGTAACACTGGATATGGAAATACATAATCACATGCTCTATGCAATTTTGTGACGATACTTTTCTTGAGGTAAGAATAGACATCACAGATTACAATGGTATATTTTTCTGTTGTATAACATAAATGAATCAAACAGTCTCTAGGATTGCAATCATTATTTATATATCCTTGTTTTATGCATTGTTCGAGTATTGTATTTTGTATTAAATTCATACTCAATGAATTAAATAAAAGAGGAGCAGTTGCAAAACAAGGAATGATAATATTTGGATTCAAATATTCTATCAATAACTCTCTTTTATCTGTTCGAATTTTTTCAAAAATGGAATTGATTGCTTTTTCAAAAGTACTATATTTATGCAAATGGAAATCAACCCAATTTCTTAACTCAAGTAAATAATCCATTATTTGGAGTTGATCATTAGTAGGATTCAAAATAAATGTTCTCGCTTGTGAATACAAGGAATTGTAATATTGTTCACACCATTGTATTACTGTAATTTCATTCTTGTTGGGCAAATCGTATTTGATTTGCAATAGTGGTTGTTTCTCTTTCAAAGAAAATGAATTTACAATCACTCCTCTCCTTAAACTCTCTTTCACTTTCTTCAACACCAAACAATCTACAATTAAACAAGATTTTTTGAACGACCAAGCGAAAAATTCTTGTTGATTTGTACCCAAAAGATACAAGGCATTTAAAACAAAATTGACCTGTACCAACTCTGGTAGAATGTTTTCGAATGAGATTTCGTTCGTTTTTATCAACATTTGCAATTCAGGATAGACAATAGGAAGTAAATAAAAATTTTCTCTTGTTTGAAGTTTCATTTTGACAGTATTTAAAAACTCTTGTTTTTTTCTAAAATAATTAGTTTTGAATTGAAAATTAGTCTCATTTTCTGTAATAATAGTTGATTTGTATTGAGGAGGAATATAACACAAATAATTCCAAATAAATTGCAATGCATTGTTTGGGTTGAATTCCAAAAAATAGAGAAGAAGAACGGAATCTTTGACGTGTTTTATGGACTGAAAAATATTAATAGGAAATATTGAATGAATTAAAAAATCCAATAATATGTTTCAAAGTGAAGGAAGAGAGGAAACATCGCTTGAAGTAAAAAATGCACGTTCCAATTTGATTTCAAATAAATAAAAAATATTTTGCCATGCCTTTTCGACAGGAAGGGATGTAGCAAGGGTGGGTAGAAAATACTGGGAGGTAATAACTTGTAACCTGTGGTTGATACTGTAATGGAAATATTGAAAGGAAGAATGAAAATCCATTCCATTAGCTACGAGTGATATAGTATCGTCATGCTGTTTTTGTAAGACACGAGAAAGCAAGTGTTCCAACACAACAGAATTCATTCCAATTTTTTTGAAAAATATTAACAAACTAGAATTTTGTGTTTTCTTCTTCAAGCTGCTCAAATCTTTCCAAGTATACAATATAAAAGAGGGGAAATTACTTTGTTGTTACCATTTGGTTCAATTTTTAAAGATTAAAGAGGGCTAACTGAGTACAGGATGATAATGTTTCTATACTAATAAAGAATAGAGTGCTATTCTAAAAGCGATGCATTGTGTGTCGTAGTTGGAGCTTTTAGTTTGTGCCTAGTCCTACAAGCTACTTAAATTTTTTCTTATAGAGTGTAATAAAAAGTGTTGAGAAAATTGTAGTGAATGAATGATTAATTAAATGAGCTGGAACCATAACTAAAGTTTAGTAATCCATTTATAAGATATTATGGTATGAAAAAGTTTCAAAAATTTTATTGTATTATATTTTGAAACCTATTTATGGTCTTCTTACAAAAACAATTACTTATCCTTAGCTTGGAATTTGTTATTACCAGTTTTTTCTTCATGGCAGCAAGATCCATGATTTGCTGTGGTATTGCTGCACTTAGAATTTTCATGCTTGTGCTCATGTTCATGCTTGTGTTCGTGTTTGTGTTCATGGCAATTTGCGTGGTGGCTGTGGTTGTGTGCGTTCATATCTCGGGTGAATTTTTTTGGTTCCAATTAATTTATAAATTAATAGAGGATCACATTAATTTATAAACGAAATTAATTTAATTAACTGTTAATGAAATAGGTAAATGGCAAAATTTCCATTTTCGAGATTCCATTAAGAGAATGAATGTATTCGCTTTACAATAATATTGTTTCTACTCATCAACTATACCCAACATCATTTAATAACAAATTGGAGGGTTAATTCAATATTTTATTCTTTTAATTTAACACCTCCTCGCAATGATTGCCTTCCATATTATCACTTTAGAATCCACACCTAATATTATCGATGTTGCATTCTTGTGAACCTTTTTCAGCTACGAAATAGAATTCCTTGTTAAATCTTACAACAAACTACTTCTTTCTGTCATACCTCATTGTAGCTCTGCTTTTACTGAAATAGAGATTTAAGTAGCGCAACCACAACACTTATCCATTCACTAGAAGGTTAAAAATCAATTTTGAAAGGGGTGATTGTCTATAACTTGAAAATGTTTTGACAATATATTTATAGCAAATAGATCAATTATTTCATCAGATTATAGGACTGAGATATGAAAAGTGAAATCTAATGTTTGGAAGTTTTACAAACTCTATCATTCTTTAGTGTATTGATACCATAAACTTTATTCTAATTGTATAAATAACCCTACAACTAAAGTATATAACATTGAAAAAATTATAACCAATACAGCATGCAAATCAAAAATTATAAGGAGTGAGAGAGAGAATATTGTAGATGTAATATGGAGTGGGAATAATTTAACATGATCTGCCCATAAATTAATGACAGTGGCTATAACATAACCCATTACTACAGCATTGAATCCTAATACTATTTTCTTTATAATTAAATTTTTGTTAATTTTTTCCCAAATTGGAAGCATTCCTATGTACAATAGAGTACCAGGAAGAAGAAATACAACACCTGAAATAATTCCATAAAGTAATCCATATTTTAAACCACCCATAGTAGCTCCCAAATATGCTGCTATATTAAATTTTGGTCCAGGCAAAGCGTTAATTAAGCTAAACCCATTGATAAATTGTAGATCAGTAATCCAGCTTTTTCGAACCATTTCATCTCTAAGTAATAAAATACCTGTTTGACCACCTCCTATAATCAATGTTCCCATGCGAAGAAAGAATTCTATTAAAGAAAGAAGTTCCCATTCCACAAAAGCTCGAATACTATATACTAATATTAGCAGTACTATAAAAACTAGAATAAATATTATTCCAAGCCAAATTGGAATCATGTATGTATTATTGACTGGTTCTAATACTTGTGACTCTTGTTGAATTTCTTGATCAATATTCTCTTCTTTTATAGTAAAATATGACAATGAAATTAAACCTCCAATTACCATAGAAACAGGTAACAACCATGTTGTTTTAAATAAAAGTGTAATTATGCATACAATACAAGCAATAATTTGCAAGATTGTAAGTTTTAGCACAGTAACTAACAACTTCCAAGTCGCTAATATTGAAAATGCAATACTAGAACAAATAAGACCAATATGTGCATTGTTTAACCAATATGGAATAGTAAATTGAATTTGTAAATCTTGTAACCATCCAATAATTAATAAACAAATAAAACTAGGCAAACAATACAACATAAGAGCAAAAATTCCATTCCAAAAGCCATTTTTTAAGAGTCCTATTCCTATAATAACTTTACAAATATTAGCACCTGGTAAGCTTTGAGCTAAACCATATAGTTCAATTAATTTCGCATTACTTAACCATTTTTTGTGCTCAACAAATTGTTTTTGAATCAAACCAATTGTGCCACCAAAATTTGTAAAGCCCAATGAAAGAAAATTCACCAAAGTCTCTTTAAATGGCAACCACCAATTTTTCATAAAACTTTCATTTGTTTTTACAATAATATTCTCTTCCTCCTCTGCATCTGGATGATCTTGTATGGTAACACCACCGAAGTCTTGCATCTTTTTTTAAATTAAATAATTAATTAAGATCTAAATTGTTCAAGTGGAAAATTTTTATTTAGTATCAACACACACGACCACACATTTGTGAAATTAGAATTACAAGTCAATTTCAACAACACTCATCGTTGGAAACCATTCTTTGCTAATTTAAGCCAAATCATTCATTTAAAGGAATGAAATCAAGAAGTCAATCAAACACAATTTGTGAAAATTGAAAATAGGGCTATTTTGTTTGACATGAACCATTGGCATCAGTCACGTAATCAAACTGATGTGATTACACAAATACAAATAGCAGTATCCACCAATAGAGTCATTTCCTTTGCACTTCAATTATCTATTTCACAACACAATATCATTTTTGAATATTAAATTATTTTTGCAACATCTGTGTTAGTGTTTGTGTACATTTTGCTTGTTTTTGAATTGGTTCATAGAGCTGTGGTGGCATTGTTTATTGCTGCGCTTTCCTATTTCCATATAGACCTACATTAGAAGAAGTTCTATCGTTTATGGATTTTAAAACTATTGGTTTATTATTTGGTATGATGCTCATGGTTTCTCTTTTTAGTGAAACAGGATTTTTTGAATGGAGTGCGCTTGTTGCCTATAAAATTTCACGAGGAAAGCTCTGGTTATTAGTATTCATGCTTGTGTTTGCGACAGGTATAATGTCAGCACTTTTAGATAATGTTACTACTATTTTATTGATTGTTCCAGTTTCCAGTCGATTGTCAATATTACGCCATTCCATTGATTTGTATGGAAGTAATATTTTCAAATTTATTTAGAAGCCCAAGTGCCATTGGTGACCCACCATTGTTATTAGTTACATCCAATCCTGATATTAAAAAGGCTGGAATTGGATTCTTGACAATGACACTTTATTTAGCACTTGGTGTATTAGTCATATGTTTTCCATTATTCTTATTATATCATAAAGACTATAAGAGAGAACGGGTGAGTTTTTTTTGCCTGAAAATTCGGGCTGAATAGTTGCTTTGTTTTGACCAAAAAATTCAGGTAGTAAGTACAACTTATTTTACCTGAAATCATTTATTAGAATAATCAACAGCTTTTGGGTTTGGGTTGAGCACCATGCTCTATAAACTTTGTCGGATAGAGGTTTGGAGGAAGGGCGACTAGCACCTTCCTCCATTGTCTTGCTGTTTTTTTTGCTGGTTTTTAATCTAATAACGGTTTTTTTTTGCGCAAAAAAACAAGCTTATTACACCGAAATTTTTACACAAATAGAAACATCTATTTTGCCTGATGTTCAGGCAAAATAGACTACACCCAGAGAGAACCCATTTTGAATGATGAAATGATGAAGAAAGATGAAGAAATTGAAATTTGGAGGAAATACATGAAAACATTGAAAACAGATGTAGGAGAAGAAAGAGAAGTAAAGAAAATGCCCATGAGTCATATTAGACAATTACAAACTGAATCAATTCAATTACAAAGGGACACAAGTAGAAATCAATTACATAGTGTAGATATGGAAAAATTACAAGAATTATACAAGATACACAATATTAGATTATTTGTTACATGTGCTTTGACATTATTTGCGTTCATGTGCTTTTTCTTTTTAGAATCATTCATTAAACAATACGTCCATTTAAGTATGGCATGGATTGCATTGATTGGGGCTATGTTTATATTATTAGCAAGTGGTATTACCAGCTTTGATGAATTGCTTGAAAAAGTAGAATGGTCCACATTATTATTTTTTGGTTGCTTATTTATTTCAATGAAATTATTGGAAGAGTTAGGTTTAATCCAATTTATTGGTATACAAACAAGTAATTTGATTGCAGTTTTCCTGATGCCATTAGACTGCCATTTGCCATCACACTAATATTATGGATAAGTGTCATGGTATCTGGATTTTTAGATAATATACATTCGCTCGTATTATGATTCCTATTGTGTATCAATTAGCACAGAATGAAGCTTTGAATCTTCCTTTAAAGGCTATTTTATCTGCATTGGCATATGGTACTTGTTTGGGAGGCAATGCAACACCATTAGATATTGACTCTGGAGTATTAGAACTTGCCAAAGAGAAATTCAAATCTAATACTATGAAACAATCAGTAAATTTATTTCAAGGGTCCGCAACACAACTACCTTTTGAAAATTGTTCTTTTGATTATGTTGTTACAAGTTTATTTTTTCATCATTTACAGAATGAACAAAAATCTGAAGTAATGACAGAAATTAAAAGAATTGTAAAGCTAAATGGTAAAATTATTATTGCCGATTGGGGTAGTCCTAATAATTTTTTAATGAGAATTTGTTTTTTTGGTGTTCAATTATTAGATGGTTTTTCTACAACATCTGCTCATGTAACAGGTATAATTGAATCTTTATTGCAAGAATATTTTACAAATCAAAGAACACTAAAAACTGTAAATACAATCTTTGGAACATTACATATTCTTGAAGCTACAAAATAATAAAATGGATTGGGAAATTGTAATAACTTGTTTCTGGAGTTGCGAATTAACCTCTTGTGAAAAAAAAGGAGTTTGGAAAATCTCGATTAGCAAAGTTTTGGTTTGCTATCACGACTCGTTTCCATGAGGAAAAATGCTCACTGATAGTCTCTCTACATAGAGAGTTCGTATTAGAATTTTTTGAAGACCTAAAATTATTTTTTGCATCCACATCGATTCTTGAAATTTTTTTGTAAATGAACATAATTTTGTTCTAAAAACTTGGAAATTGTATTATATATCATAACAAGAATATAAGGAGCAGTGACATGAAGTAAATTTTGGAAATTATACTTCTCATGTATTTGATGAATTGCAGCAATTTCTTTCAATAATAATACTATCTCTTTGGAATTAAACTACAATCAGAGCTACTCTGCGATTTTAATTGAAGGACAGCAAAGTTTGGTACTTATAATCTAATTTTAATTCCCTCTTCTACACTCTCCTCTCATTCCTACATACTATTTTCATTAATTACTACAAAACTACATTGGAGTAGTTTTTTAAGGTTGATAGATACAACCACAGACAGAAAGTTACAGCAAATGGCCTTTTTAATAATTTTGAACATAGTTCATCAATTGTTATCTGTAATTTGTTCCAGTATCATGTTTTACATGATTGCTTGGAACCACATGGATTGTCTAAATGGTTGCCATGGTAAGAGTTTAGCATGAGTAGGAGATGCAGAGCTCGTGCATAGGAATAGCATGAGTAGGAGATGTAGTTCCGCTGCTACCATTCCCAATTATTTTCAATCCATGTTTTACAGGTAATAGGTTCAAAAAAACCATTACAAAACCATAAATCCCTCTTGCAAATAGGAGAGGGTGGGCTAACGAGGAGACCATGTCAAATTTTTATTTTTGCACAACTTTAAACATGAATATCTCAATAATGAATAACTATTCAGAAGATTTGATTTGTCGAGCGCATAGAGCATCAAAAATTGTACCAGAAATACTTTGCAGAATTGAATTTGGAGATGTTGGACCATATGGTCTAAAATTTGTTCATTGCCTCCTCGCAACTTCAATACTGTCTATTGGTTGATACTAAGAGAATACCCCTCATACTATTGTATGAAATCGAACTTGGAAGTTGAATATTGTAATTCTATCCAATAGATTAGAAGATATTAGGACATTCTTGTTTTTTGTTAAAGCAATTTTTCATCAAAACTGTTGATACACTGCATTTCATTTTCATATGTATAATTATTCTGTTAATGTAGTTTACTCACAAGAATGCATACGTCAAGATATTCAAAAAAACTCATTTTTTTTTTCAGTCCAAGCAAGAGGTTAACAAAATTTTTTTGAAAAAAAACTTCCAATGTCGTTCTCGTTTTCTATTTCTTCCACACTTCCAAACACAACAAAAGAAGAAGTTTTTCAACACATCATTACAATGAAAGGAGTAAATGAAGAGTTATATCCATTTACGCACATGACATTTCCATCTCGTTTTAAAGTACTTCCCCTTATCAGTTCTAAAGACAACACAAAACCAACGTATCTGTTTACAAGTATATTATTAAATCTTGGATTTATTCCAGCTGATTTACATTTCTTACGAATGCAAGAAGTTGTACAAAATGAAGGATTTAGAGAGTGTTCTTTCAGTCTACTCAATTCTCAATGGAATCACGTAAGAAAAATTGAACAAGATAGCGAAAATATTGTCAAAGTGACAGATATTGTTGCATTTACTCCAAGATGGTTTGTATGGCTATTTTGCTGTTTTTGTGGGATAGCACTCTTGAAACGAGTGTTTCAAACTGTGTTTGAAAACAGACACAAGAAATTGAGATCCAAATTTCATAAGTCATAAAGACCAAAGACTTTTAAATTTGCCGATACAAATAAGATTTTTACTTGTTAAGTAGTACTTTACATAAAGCCTTCGCACAAATTTGAGGAAATAATTGAAAGCTTTTTACCTCTTTCTTTTGGAAAGAGTTAAAAGTTGCTTTGGATACAATGTATCACGAAAAACACCATCCTACACTAGAAATCCTATCTTTCTAAAATATGTTTTTACCTGAGACATAGGGAAATACCAACCAATCAATTTTGAAATCGATAAAGTTATAGTATTTATGATGCTACTTTTTACACCAAATTCTGCTTACCTAGTTCTCAATGAGTGGTTCTTGGAAGAAATATTGTTGGAGTAAAAAAACTAACTTGAGTGAATTACTCTATTTAATTAGCAGGAATTTAAATAGCAGCTGGGAGTGGAATTAAATGTTTAATTAGGAATCTGAATTGATTCGAATAAAAAAATTCGATTGACGGAGTAACCTAGCAATGCAAAAAAAAAACTCATAACAAGGATGCCTATTGCTACATGGTGGAATACTGTTCGTTATACTCTCCTTTCCAAATTTTATAATCGCATACTTTCTCCATTAGAATTAGGAAGAAAACGATCCATTGAACTGGTTGACATTCAACCCAATGAAACTGTGTTACTTCTTGGTGCTGGTACAGGTTTAGATCTCAATTATCTTCCTTCTCATGCCAAATATACAGCCGTTGATATTACTCCTTCCATGCTCTCACAATGTCAACAAAAAGCAGATCAGTTACAATTTTCTATGGAATGTATTGTAATGGATGGACAGCAATTACAATTCGCTGATGAAACTTTTGATGTAGTATTGTTGCATTTGATCCTGGCAGTGATACCAGATCCCATTCAATGCATCAAAGAAGTGCAACGCGTATTGAAACCTAATGGAAGAGTGATTATTTTTGATAAATTCATTCCAGATGAATCCAATGCTTCACTTTTTCGAAAATTTGTTAATTTATCTACTCGTTTCTGGTTCTCTAATATCAATCACAAACTGGGATCTATTTTACAGAATGTAAATCAACTACAAGTGATTTCTAAAGAACCAGCCCCATCTCAATTTTCTCTGGTGCATAAAATGCATTTTCAAATTGTAAAACTATGTAAGATATAAAAACGTGCTTTATCAATGTCCAAAATTAAATTGTTAATTTAATTCCAATACTAATTATTAAAATACAGTAGAGTTTTTCTGTAGGTCCCATGGAATTTCCATAATCAAGCTAGCTGTACTTCAAACAAGACGATTCATCTTTTAATAGATCTGAAAGAAAAACTTGGAGTGACAACTATCACACATCATTAACATTCATTTTTGAAAGTTTTCATTTGCAACTCGAATTTTCGTTTACTTTCACTTCAAAAAAGTGTCCCAGTATTCTCTATCGAACGCTATTCTGCTATACCTTAGTCGTCACTTCTCAACTTAATTTAGCATAGGTTTTAGAAAGAGGATTTGGAAATTTGATAGCCAAGCGAAAGAGTTTGAAGTGAGAGTCACTCGGAGTCAATACGGAATTAACAAACTGTAAAAGAGTTACAAGTTGTTGATATTCATGAATCAAAAACGAACAATTTTATTTATTTTTTCTTAAATTTTTGCAAAGGATTTTAATTCACGAAAAGAGAGTTCAAAATATATTTCAAAGGGAATAAACTTTTTAGGAATATATTTATCATGGTAATCATGGTTGAAATGTTTTTGCAATAAATTATTCTGAAGGAAGGGCATGTGTCACTTGCAATGCGATGTGATACAGGCCTTCACTAGATAATTTTCAAATTGCTTGCAGGATGAAGATTTTAATTTGGAATGGGTCATAGGACATGGCTGAGTACATTTGTATTTTATTTTTTGTCATTAAAACAAGACTACCTCACAACTCACAAATTTTTGAGAACATTCTTCAGATTTTTTGTATTTTTGTAGTATTTTTCAAAATTTTTAAACAAAAGGTTCGTGTTGTAAAATATTTGTAAGATAATTTTTTTGGCTGAGTAGTGGCTGAGTTAGCTCTGACAGCGGCTGAGTGCACTCTGCCATCCTCAGCCGTCCTCAGCCATGGCTGAGCCTGTCACAGCCATGTCCTAGGACCCAATACAGGACAATATTGTCTACCGTAATTTCAAAGGCTCCAACACGAGGTTCTTGGTTCTCATTTCCAAACACACTACAATTAGGAATGAATTCTTCCAAATACTTCTTTACTTGTTCAAAATATGATTGATACAATCACGCAACGCAATATTCAATAAAAATCTTTACCATTTGATCTTTGGGCATTGATAAAAGATTCCTGTCAACGAGGGTACTCCGTGGCCGAAGGTTGTTCCATAGTCCAAGCCAGTTTCCAAAGTCCAAAATGTAACTCCAAATCCAAATCGTAGCTCCAAATCCGACTCGGTCTTGTTAGTCCGCTGGCAATCCAACAAAGACGGCGGACTTACAAAGAGTCTCGGATTAATCAGATGACTTCTGGATTAAATAATTGACTTCCGGATTAAGATTCTACATTATTTGAAACTATAAACTCACTCGTACTTTTTTGAAAATATAACAGCAGCACCTAAATCTACAAAAAGCATACGGAATTTTTTTGTAAAAAAAAGATGGAGCAACTACAACAACACCAACAACTACTCAAATTATTAGAACGTGAAAAAAGTATAATGAGAGAGAAATGGAAAGAAATTTTAGAAAGACAATGGAAAGTAGTTGAAGTTACTCAATTTCATCGCACCAAAAGAGTAGATGTTGTAGATATTGATTCTATAAAGCAAGTTGTATATGGAAAATTAGGTAGTATCGTCCCATTTATCTTTTTAAATGAATTTTACTCTCATGTCGACCATGTTGGAAACATTAGAAATGTAGAAAAAGGATTGTTAATTTTATTTCGATTTTTAACAGGCAAATCTATTCCAGAAATGTCACAGTACATGCCAAAATCATCTTATAGTGATATTGAGATGGAATTTTTTAAAACACATGGAGAGAGCCTTTCAACATGGATTGATACTATGAATAATTATTATTTTACTACTCCAAAATTACGACTAATTAGTGCTAAACTTTTTAATCCACCTCAGTTTGAGCACATTACATTATATTTAGATGGGATGGATACTAGAATCAACTACAACTCACAAAAAGAAATTGATGGATTTCGAATGGAAAGATCTGATTTATATGGATGGAAATTCAAGAAAAGTGGTGGAAGAACTCAGATTATAATTGATACAAACAATTTTTTTTACAAGTTTAGCCACACAGCCAAAGCAGGAACTACAAATGATGGAGCTATGTTTCAAGAGTTTAAACCAGATCGCTACTTAGTTAAAAGTGATGTTTTATGCTCAGATGGAGGATACACGTTGCATATTGATAATGTTTTAGAAGACAATGAAACAAGAGGTGGTGGGTTATCAAGATTAAATTTCTGTAATCCTATTCGAAAGATTAATAATACTGATTTTAAGTTGGATGAAGTGCAGTACAATGAAAAGTTTGGCTCGTTTAGAAGCAAAATAGAAACTGCATTCTCAAATATTGGATCAACTTTTTTAAAATTTTCTTCCCTTGCAAAACATCGTATTTCAAACTGGAATGTATTTAATTTGCAATTACGGTTTGTTTGCTTGTTATTGAACATTCGAACTGCAATTAGTTTTTTTAATTTGGACTTTTTGCCGCGACATGGGCAATGGAGATACCAGAGTTTTGATTTCCCAGAACGTGATAGTTTTGAATCAGAGGAACACACAGCGAGAGTTGAAGAGGCCTTAGATCGTTCAAGATTACAACGTCAATATCAAGATAGAATATTAGATGTGCTTCTACAAGAGCTTGAGGAAGAGCAAAATGGAACAAATAACAATGAAACAAGTATAGAGCGTCAATCTCTTCAAAGATCACCATCATTATTGAGCAATGATGAAGATTCTTCAAATAGTGGATATGGCAGTGAAGAATTATCAACTCCAAGACCACCAATAATTCGTCGTAGGAACAGTATAGAAGAAACTCCAGAAGAAATACATGTAATGCAACGGATTGCAAAAAATAGACGAATTGATGATACACAAGAAGACCAAAATGAAGGTGAAGAGTCATCAATTCAAAATGTTGAAGTAGAAGAAGAATTTGATTGAAAATAAACAGTGAATTTCGTTTTGTTTACTTTCTACTAACATTACTTGAATTTAACAACAAAATTGATAAAGATCTTTTGTTACACCACATAAAATTTGTCACAATTTATTGCAAACAGCAAACTGCTATATTTTAAAGGGTGCTGAATCTTAATCCAGAGGTAAATTGTTTAATCCAGAAGTCATCTAATTAATCCGAGACTTTTTTGTAAGTCCGCCGTCTTTGTTGGATCGCAGGCAGAATTATAAATCCAAGCCGGATATCCAAAGTCAATTTGGAATACCGTATCCATTGCATTCTTCCATTTCTATAGCGTTATTCCAAGAACATGCCGGCCTCGGATTACCCTCAACATGCAAAATGTTAAATACACGATATCAATAAAAGAAAAAGAAAAACCTCCACTATCGCTCAGGCGTAAAATGGAAAGTTGGTTCGACTTTGTTATTTTATCCAGCAACAAAGTCTGTGAAATTTTTACCAAGAATTCAAAACCAGTCAGCTCATAAACGACTAAAAAGTTGTTGGAATTACAAAGGCAAGAAGAAAGTAGGTAATCTGTTACTAAATATATCAATTTTCTATTAAAAATTGGCGGGAAAGTCAGTTCGAAAACTTTTGAAAAATAATTTTCAACCCATAATAAAAAATAATTTCATCCAATATATATAAACCCTCATCGGCAAGGTGAACTTGATAAAAGTTTCCGCTTTTATGGCCTTCTCTTTGGAGTCTCACTAACTGTTTTCAATACAAACCTGTGCTCTCCACTGCAAAATAACACTTTGGCTAGAAAAAAAACGTTACAAAAACTCTAATTTCATGTTCCAATCCCTCTATAAATTGAGAATTGTTGATTTTAATATTTGCTTTGCATCAACATAACTGATCAAATGGTCAGGTCACTTCACAATGGAATCATCAAAATACTCATACGTAGTATCATCTTCTTCCTTTTCATTTTGTATTGTTATTTGCTCAAGATAAATGAAGATGTGAACAAAACTGGTGGAGGTAAATCTAGACAAGTTATTTTGTATTGTGGCAAAATATAAATGTATTATTCATTACAAAGTTTTCTCTTCAATAGGTGCTTATTTATTATGTGATATATGTTATTATACTTGAAAAAGTGAATTTGGATTGAGAATTAATTACAGCTGTAACACCATATTAGATATTGCAATTCTCCTCATATGTATTCACTACTCAGGTTTCCAAACTTGTATTGATCAGTACAGGACATTAATTAAGCCGTATAATTTTATACCTTCGTATTCACTCTACAACCACTTTATCAATAGGTAATATGTTTATTGAGCTCGCTTTACTATTTTTTATCAAGCAGCTCTCAAGAAAGAATAACAATACGATGCGTGAATTTTGCAACTTACAGGTGCGAAAACTTATTCAATAATGAATTTTTAAATATAATTGGGACTAGTAGTTAGATTAAAGTATATTAAT
>VFQO010000556.1_pt1 | contig 38626 bp, 41 predicted proteins | sample 3512331 | NCBI WGS metagenome assembly VFQO01 (sample SAMN10412371, study PRJNA504923) | tailings metagenome | isolation source: Replicate 3 from Balatoc abandoned mine | place: Philippines: Itogon, Benguet | collected 2017-08-28 | reverse complement strand
CATACTCAGCCTCAGCCATCCCGAACTCAACCCGCGTCTCAGCACGAGCCGGGTCGTAGAGCAGCGGGATGTCCATGAACGCAGTACAACAGCAGCCACCGACATTCCTATCGAGCGACCACACCGCCACGACCTGGTCACGGGCAGGGGTGTGAGGATCGAGGAGCCCTCAGTACGGCTGCCCCACCGGGAGCCCGGTGCGCAGTTCGACCGGCAGGTGCCCGAGGTCGTTGTGCGTGACGAGCACCGGCGGCTTCGCACTGCGCACCCGGATGATCGTGAGCCCGCAGTTGGCCTGGTTCAGCCCGAGCCAGCGCCACGATGGCGCGCCGAACACCTCGCGCACGAACCAGGCGATCACGAAATTGTGGGTGATGAGCAGGTCGTGCCGGTCTTCACGTGCCGGTGCCAGGAACTCGGCCACCGCATCCGCCATCTGCGCCTCGCCCGCCTCGATCTGGGCAGGGGTGATCGCGCCGAAGAACGGCTCGAAGGCGGCGGGCATGTCGGGCGTGGGCCCGCACGGGATGCAGTCCATGAGCAGCGTGCTCGGCTCGGACGCGAGCGCAGGCATCCGCACCGTCATCAGGTCGGCGGTCTCGGCGGCGCGCTGCAGCGGCGAGTGCCACGAGCGTGTGATGGGGACGCCGCTCAAGCGCTCCGCGATCGCGTTGGCCTGACGCACCCCGCGCGGCGAGAGCGGGCCGTCCTCGACGCCGTATTCGGCATCCTGCTGCTCGCCGTGACGCACGAGGTAGAGGTAGTGAGCCATTACGCCGCACCTGCCGGGGTCGCCGCCAGTGGCTGAAGTGCGGTGGCAGCGACGGTGCCGACGGCCGCGATCGACAGCGGTCTCGAGGCCAGTTCGGCACCGAGGTCGCGCACGTCGTCAACGGTCACGCTGGAGAACCGGCGCAGCGACTCGTCCAGGTCGACGAACTCGCCGAGCGTCAGCTCGCTCCGCCCCAGTCGCGTCATCCTGGTGTCGGAGTCTTCGAGCGCCAGAGCGGATGCTCCGCTGAGCTGCCCGACGGCCCGTGCGAGTTCGTCGGCGCTCACGCCGTCGCGGCCCAGCCTCGCGAACTCGCCGAGCATCAGTTCTGCGACCTGCGGAGCCTTCGCCGGCGAGCATCCCGCATAGATGCCGAACAGTCCGGCATCCGAGTAGCTGGGCGCGAACGAGTACACCGAGTAGGCCAGGCCGCGCCTCTCCCGGATCTCCTGGAACAGCCTGCTCGACATGCCGCCGCCGAGAATCGAGTTGAGCACGGTGAGGGCGGGGCGGCGCATGTCGGCCGCTGCGAGGCCGGCGACACCGGCGATGAGGTTGGCCTGCTCGATGGGCCGGTCGACGATGACCAGCTCGCTGCCGCGCTCGATCAGGCCGACGGTGCCGTCGCGGCGCGGCACCGGCTCCGCGGCGACGTCGAGCGCCCACTGCGCGCGTTGCAGGGCCTCGGTGACGCCACGCACCAGTTCGTCGTGGTCGACCGCCCCGGCGACCGTGATGACCAGGTCTTGCGGCCGGTAGTTGCCGCGGTAGTGGCTCCACACCGCGTCACGACTGACGGCGGCGATGGTCGCCGGGTTGCCGCCGATCGGGCGACCGAGGGGGTGCTCACCGAGCACCGCTTCGAAGAACCGCTCGCTCGCGACATCCGACGGGTCATCGTCTGCCATCGCCAGTTCTTCGAGGATGACGCCGCGCTCGTTCTCGAACTCGTCGCGATCGAGCAGGCTCGAGGTGAACATGTCAGCGAGGACACTGACCGCCATCGGCAGGTCGCGGTCTTGCACCTTCGCGTAGTAGCAGGTGTACTCCTTGCCGGTCATCGCGTTGTGTTCGCCACCGACGGCGTCGAACGCGACCGCGATATCGAGAGCCGAGCGGGTCGCTGTGCCCTTGAACAGCAGGTGCTCGAGAAAGTGGGTCGAGCCGTAGGTCTCGGGATACTCGTCGCGTGAGCCCACCGCGACCCAGTAGCCGATGGTCGCGCTGCGAGCGCCCGGCACCGACTCGCTCAGGATGCGCACCCCGCTGGGGAGCACGCTGCGCCTGACCAGACAGTCGCCGGATGCGGTGAACCGCAGTTCCGCCAGATCGAGCGGGAGAGCAACTGCGCCGTTCATCGAGTCGAGCCTACGCGGTCATCCCGGTGTCATCGCCTCGCGGAAGACGACCCCAAAACTGGGGCGTCAGGAATGCGGACAAACAGACGCGTCTGTCTGTCCGCACGTGCTACATTCATCCCCGGGCACCCGAAGCCCACGAGTCGCCGCCACACCCGAGGCGGCGAGCAGCACCACCCGCCGGTCCCCCGCCGGCTGATCCCCGCAAGGAGTCGCGCTGTGTCGGTTCTCGAATCCCCCACCGAGACGGCCCAGCGCGCTCCGGCGAAGGGCCGCATCCTCGAAACGGCCAACGGTCTGTTCTACGAAGAGGGCATCCGGAACGTCGGCGTCGACCGCATCATCGGCGCGTCAGCGGTCACCAAGGCGACCTTCTACAAGCACTACCGCGCCAAGGACAACCTGATCGTCGAGTACATCACCAGCCGGCACCACCGCGTCAGGGCGAGGCTGACGGCTGTCTTCGCCGACGCTGCGGACGCTGAGTCGGCGCTGCGAGACTTCGTCGCCGACGTCGCTGCCGAGATCGCCAGCCCCGGTTTCCGTGGCTGTGCGTTCATCAACGCGGCCGCCGAGTTCCCCGACCCCAACCACCCCGTGCGTCGGATCGTGACCGCTCACCGCGAGTGGTACGTCGAGACCCTGGCCGAACAGTTGAAGGCGATGGGCCACCCCAGACCTGGCGACGGTGCCGACGAGCTCATGCTCGCCCGCGACGGCGCAGTCGCCGGTGGCTACGCCGGCGACGCCATCGCCGCGACCGCCGCACTCACGAGAATCGCCGACCGCGTGCTGGCCGAGGGCCGCCGGTAGCACGACCGCGGCTGGCCGAGGGCCGCCGGTAGCACAGGGCGATCCGGCCCTGCAACGCCTCTTCGCTGCGGCCGGACTCACCACTAAGGTTTGAGAGCCGCGTCACTGGGATCGCGGTGCGGTACCGGCGAAAGGATACAACCCTATGGTCGTCAACCTCCTCTTCATCATCACCATCCTGGCCGCGGTGCTGGGGCTCGTCGACGGGGTCGCCCGTCTGCGCGGCCGCGGCGGCGGCATGATCGTCGGCATCGCGGAGATCGTGTTCTCCGTGCTCATGCTGATCTCGCTGTTCGGCATCCTCACCACGGCACCGTTCGGGCTGCTCACCTGGGCTCTGCTGCTCGAGGTGGCCCTGGTTCTCGGCCTGTTCGTCGGTCGGGTGCGTCGCGGGCGCCTCGCGATCACGGTGATCGCCCTCGTGCTCAACACGATCGTGGTGCTCGTCGCACTCGGCTGGCTGAGCGTGCCCGGCCTGTTCTAGTCAGACCGTCTGCGATCAGCCCGACACCCGATCCAGCTCCGCGACCTGCTGTCGCGTGAGCTGGATCGACGTCGACGCCGTCAGATCGCCGACCTGATCGGCTGCACTGGCCGACACCACGGGCGCGACCACGTTCTGCTTCGTCAGCAGCCAGGCCAGAGCGACGGATGCGACGGATGCATCCTGCTGCGCCGCGACCGTATCGAGTGCGGTGAGGATGCGCAGCCCGCGTCGGTTCAGGTTTCTGGCAACCTCGCTGCGGCGATCGTTGCTGGCAAGGTCTGCACGGCGCCGGTACTTGCCGGTCAGGAACCCGCTCGCCAGCGCGAATCGCGGCATGACGCCCAACCCGAACCGGGCGGCCACGTGCGCCAGGTCGCCTTCATACTCGTCGCGGTGCACGAGGTTGTAGTGGTTCTGCAGCGCGACCATCGGCGCGACGCCGAGTTGCGCGGAGGCGATCCTCGCCTCGATCAACCGATTGCCGGTGTGATCGGACCCACCGAAGTACCGCACCTTCCCGGCGCGGATGAGCTCGTCCACCGCCAGGAGGGTTTCCTCGAAGTCGACCTCCACATCATCGATGTGCAGGTAGAGCAGGTCGATGTGAGCCACACCCAGACGCGCCAGCGAGGCGTGCACGGCGCGCGTCAGCACGCGAGCCCGCAGCCCCGGGTTGTCGGCCGACTTGCCGACCTTGGTCGCGATGACCATCGCGTCCCGGTTGCGGCGCGCGCGCATCCAGGTGCCGATCATGATCTCGCTGCGACCGGCCGCATACGAGTCGGCGGTGTCGATGAAATTGCCACCGGCCGCGACGTAGCGGTCGAGGATGCTCCGGGTGGCCTCGTCGTCGGCGGTCCAGCCGAAGACGTTGCCGCTGATCGCGAGCGGGTACACCGTCAGATCCGATGCCCCGACGCGACGGTGCTGGGTGCCAGGGCGCTCGATGGCTGCATGAGTCCCAGCCATCGGGACGGCCTCGCCCACGCTCACCGCATCATCCAGTCGGGTCATCGTTCCTTCGCTCCCCCAGGCGTCCCCCCAGAGTATGTCGGCGACCAGGGTCCCGCGTCCGGGATTATGCAATCGTTACACTCGGGCCCAGCCCAACGTTTCGCGACCCACCCGCGTCTTGATTCTTGACAGGAGGGATCACCATGACGACGGACCGCATCATGATCGCCAAGCCGAGGCTGTGGCTGCTGATCGCAGGCGCCCTGACACTGGTGTCGATCGGTGTGCTCTGGCCGCTGCAGTTCGTCGGCCAGATCTGCCCGATGATCTACCCCGCCCCGCCCGGATGTTTCGCTGAGGAGCCTCGCTGGGTGCCGTTCGTGGCGATCGGCCTGATCGTGGCGGCGTTCGCGGCCGCGGTGGTGGTGTATTTCACGGTGAGCGCGCCCCGGACCGTCCTCGTGCTGCTGAGCGGGGGCATCCTGGCGATCCTGCTGGTCGGCAGCGCGGTGGTCGCGCTGTCGCAGACCGGGGTGTGGGATCCCGTGCAGCCGCCCGTGATGATCGAGTAATCAGCTGGCGGTACGGCGGTACTGCGGGATGCGCGCGCGAGAGCGAGCGCGGACCTTGCTGACCGCCACGGCGCAGATCACCAGGGCGATCGCGGCGAGCACTGAGGCCCACACGAACCAGGCGCCGTCAAGCCAGAGCAGGACTGCGGCGATGATGTCATCCAGGGGCGTCGTGATTCGGGACATCACGAGACCCGATGGTATTGCGCCGGTTACCGACGAGGCTCCCCCATTTCAAGGGTAGACAGGCGCGGTGGGGGTAGACCGAAGGCCCGCCCCGCGGACGGGACGGGCCTTCGCGCACCCGCTACTGGATCGCGGCCGGAGCCTCCTGCGAACCCTCGGCTGCGGCATCCGCGTCGTCGACGACCGGAGCCAGCGACAGCTTGCCGCGGTCGTCGACCTTGGTGATCTCCACCTGGATCTTCTGGCCGACGCCGAGCACATCCTCGACGTTCTCGACCCGCTTACCACCGGCGAGCTTGCGCACCTCGCTGATGTGCAGCAGGCCGTCCTTGCCGGGGGTGAGCGAGACGAACGCGCCGAACGCGGCGAGTTTGACGACGGTGCCGAGGAACCGCTCGCCGACCTCGGGGTTCAGCGGGTTCGCGATCGCATTCACCGCGGCTCGCGCAGCCTCAGCGGACGGACCGTCGACCGCGCCGATGTAGACCGTACCGTCGTCCTCGATCGAGATGTCGGCGCCCGTGTCATCCTGGATCTGGTTGATCGTCTTGCCCTTCGGGCCGATCAGCTCGCCGATCTTGTCGACCGGGATCTGCACGCTGATGACGCGCGGCGCAGTCGGCGCCATCTCGTCGGGTGCATCGATCGCCTGGTTGATGACGGCGAGGATCGCGGTGCGAGCCTCCTTGGCCTGCGTCAGCGCACCGGCCAGCACCGAGGCGGGGATGCCGTGCAGCTTGGTGTCGAGCTGGATCGCGGTGATGAACTCGCTGGTGCCGGCGACCTTGAAGTCCATGTCGCCGAGGGCATCCTCAGCGCCCAGGATGTCGGTGAGGGCCGCGTACCGGGTCTCACCGTCGACCTCGTCGGAGACCAGACCCATCGCTATGCCGGCCACCGGGGCCTTCAGCGGCACACCGGCGTTCAGCAGCGACAGGGTCGACGCGCACACCGAGCCCATCGACGTGGAGCCGTTGGAGCCCAGCGCCTCGGAGACCTGACGGATCGCGTACGGGAACTCCTCGCGGGCGGGCAGCACGGGCACGAGCGCGCGCTCGGCCAGGAAGCCGTGCCCGATCTCGCGACGCTTGGGACTGCCGACGCGACCGGTCTCACCGGTCGAGTATGGCGGGAAGTTGTAGTGGTGCAGGTAGCGCTTACGCGTCACCGGGTTCAGCGAGTCGATCTGCTGCTCCATCTTGAGCATGTTCAGTGTGGTGACGCCCAGGATCTGAGTCTCGCCGCGCTGGAAGATCGCCGAACCGTGCACGCGCGGGATCACCTGCACCTCGGCGTCGAGCGCACGGATGTCGCTGAGTCCGCGACCGTCGATACGCACGCCCTCGGTCAGGATGCGACCGCGCACGATGGTCTTGGTGACCGCCTTGTACGCCGCGGACACCATCGGCGGGATGTCGCCGCCGAGCTCGCCGTTGCCGACGCGCTCGTTGATCGCGTGCTTGACGCGCTCCTTCAGGGCGTCGTCCCTGTTCTGACGCTCCTGCTTGTCGGCGATCTGATAGATGTCGCGCAGTTCGTCGTAGGCCAGTCCCGCGACCGCGTCGTAGGCATCCTGGGTGTAGTCGAGGAAGACCGGGTAGTTCTGGATCTCCTTGGCGGACTGCGCCGCGAGCTCCTCCTGCGCCTTGACCAGCTGCGCGATGAAGGGCTTGGCCGCCTCGAGACCCTGCGCGACGACGGCCTCATCGGGCTTGGTCGCACCTCCCTGGATCAAATTCCACGAGTGCTCGGTGGCCTCGGCCTCGACCATCATGATCGCCACGTCCTCCTGGCCGTCGTCGTCGCGTACGACGCGGCCGGCCACGGTCAGGTCGAAGACGGCCTGCTCGAGCTGGGAGAACTTCGGGAACACGACCCACTGGCCGTCGATGAGCGCGAGGCGCACGCCAGCGATCGGGCCGCTGAACGGCAGGCCCGAGATCTGCGTGGACGCACTGGCCGCGTTGATGGCGAGCGCGTCGTAGAACTCGTCGGGTGCGATCGACAGCACCGTGACGACGATCTGCACCTCATTGCGGATGCCGTCGGCGAACGACGGACGCAACGGCCGGTCGATGAGGCGGCAGACGAGGATGGCCTCGGTGGACGGCCGGCCCTCGCGGCGGAAGAAGCTGCCGGGGATCTTGCCGGCGGCGTACGAGCGCTCTTCGACGTCGACGGTCAGCGGGAAGAAGTCGAAGCCGTCGCGCGGGTGCTTGCTGACGCTGGTCGCGCTCAGCAGCATCGTGTCTTCGTCCAGGTACGCGGCGACCGCGCCCTGGGCCTGCTGGGCGAGCCGGCCGGTCTCGAACCGGACGGTGCGCGTGCCGAATCTGCCGTTGTCGAGAACGGCTTCAGCGAACTTGATTTCTGGACCCTCCAAGGGGTGCTCTCCTTTGTTTCTCGTCGCCACCCGTGTGGTTGCGACACTCCACGGAGCGGTGGATGCGAAGACGCGCGTCCGGCGCATGGCGAAGGCCCTCGCGGGGCGTTGCCCTGGTCAACAGTGAAAAACCACCGCATCGGAGCGAGATGCGGTAATCCACCACCGGTGACCAGCTTCGTGCCAGCCTGCTCCGCCAGCGAGCCTATCAGCCACGCTCCGACCACCGCTCGGGCTTGCGTCGCGACTACGCTCGACGCATGGACGAGAAGACCCCGGATGCCGCTGAAGAGACCAAGCGCAAGTTCCGCGAGGCGCTCGAACGCAAGAAGCAGAACCAGCGCAGCCGGCCCGGGCAGCTCGATGGCGACTCCGCGGTGCACGGCGTGCACGGCAAGGCCGACCAGAAGCGGGAGTTCCGCCGCAAGAGCGGGTGAACGCCCGTGCCGCCGGAGCTACGTGCCGTTACAGCTACGTGCTGACAAACGGTAGCTGGTGCACGAACCTGGTGTCATCGACCTGACCGAGGACGAACTCCGCGAGATCGGCGCGCCCGATGCGCGTACCGGCGTTGACCCCGACCCAGCCGACCCGGTAGGCGCCGGTCTTCGGTGCGTCTGTGAGCACCGGACCGCGCACGACGGTCCAGTCAAGTCCGCTCGCCTTCAGCACCTCGAGGTGCGCCTCGGCATCGGCGAGCACGTGGCCTGAGATCCGTTGCAGCAGGAATCGGATGAGGCGGTCCGGCACCTTCGGCCTGTCCTGTTCCGGGTACGGGAGCCCGCCGCCGGACAGGGTGACGATGCGTCGGATGCCGCGCTTCCGCATCCCCTCGGTGATGATGCGGGTGCCGTCGGCCTGCAACGTCGGTGACGAGCCCTTGACCTGGCCGAACACGCTGATCACCGCATCGCTGCCGTCGAGCGTACGACCGACGGCGGCCGGATCGAGCACGTCGCCCTCGATGACGGTCAGCGACGGGGATGTCTGCGCGATGCTGGCCGCCCGACGAGCGAGCACGCGGACGGTGTAGCCCGCGGCGAGCGCTTCATCGAGCACGAGCCGTCCCGTGCGACCGGAACCACCGAAGAGCGCCAGCGTCGTCATGGCACCAACCTACTGCGCTACGGCCGGGTCTGCCCGATCAGCAGTTCCACCCGGTAGAGGCCGCCCTTCCTGATGATCTCCACCGGGATACGCTGCTTACGGCCGAGCGTGTCGAGCCGCCCGATCGCCTCGTCGACCACCGACTCGAGGCCTCTCGGCACCCAACCCACCGGCCCGACCACCCGCGATCCGACGAACAGGCGGATCTCGATGGGGGCATCCACCGCCTCCGACTGCTGGGACCGGCGGCTGATCGCCGTCTCGGCGGCCTGCCCGGCGAGTTCGGCCAGCAGCGCCTGATGCGGGTTGCTGCCGGCCAGGCGGATACGCACGCGGCTGTTGGCCGGCACGAGCACGCCGCGGTACTGGTTCAGCGAGCCCTTGCCCTGGTCGTTGCGCTCGAATTCGGGCAGCTGCGCGACCATGCCCGAATGCTACCCCGCTCAGCCTGCGCCGTAGGCTGACGCCGTGGATGCCTCGGCGATCGGCATCATCGCGATGGGGGCGGTCGGCGTCGCACTGCTGGGGTCGCCGTCGGTGTCGCCGTGACGGCGTCCGCGCAGTAAGTTATGCTCAGCCGGGCCGGTACCGTGCCGAACGAGACGGGGAGAGCCTTGCCAGACGAGCCGCAAGCGCCAGTTCCGCCCGAACCGATGCCAGCAACGGCACCGGTTGCGCCAATGCCGCAATTCGCGCCGCCGGCTGGCCCGCCGCTGCAGCCATGGCAGGGGCCGTGGACCCCGCCGCCGGTGCCTGCGTCTGCGACGAAACCGCGTCGACCTCGTCGGACGGGCATCATCGTCGCTGGCATATCGTTCGCGGTCGCGGGCCTCATGACGCTGCTCGTCTTCGGTGGCATAGCGCTCGCGAACGCCATCAACGACACGCTCGAAGCGATGAGAGATCAGCCGCTGACGTTCGGCGATGAGGAACCGCCCCTGACCGGCCCACCCGGGGCGACGGTGCCTTCGCAACCCGAAAGCTGCCCCGAGATCTGCTTCTCGGATGCGGACATCGGCTCAACCATTCCAACGAGGACCGAGTTCACGGCCTTCGGAACTCCGGAAGAAGTCGCGTCATGGGCCAGTTCGCAGTACTCCAGCGTGCGCAGCGAGTACAGCTTCACCGCGCGCACCTGGGTGGATCTGGGCGGCGGACCGGATGAGTGCTTCCCGGTGTACATCGCAATCCCGGTCGCTGCCGCGTTCGATGAGCCCCCGGACGGGGGCACGGATCGGATCGACTTCATCGCCAACTGGACGGATGCCACCGGGTACACCTACATCTCCTTGGCCACGCGAGTGTTCTCGGATGCGTCGGCCGCCTCATCCCATCTGGCCGACGTCAATCGACTCGTCGGCGCGTGTTCGCATTACACGATCGGCAGCGGAGTCGACACGTGGTCGGCGGACGTGAGTCTCGCCCCCGCGCTGGAGTTGCCGCCGACCACGGCCGCAGCAGGATGGGTAGAGCAGGGTTCACTCGGGAGGTACTACGTCTTCGATGTGCAGCGCTCGAACCTGGTGGTGCGCATGACCGTCTCGGCGGTAGGCACGGTTTCGGAGAGGCAGGTGCGCGAGTTTGCGCAGCGCCTGGCCGAGCGACTCGCCGCGATCGAGCCCGTTGCGCCGTAGACGTCGTGCTCGCGCCTTGTCAGTCGGCGCTGCGAGCGAAGAATCCTCGGAGGGCGAAGAACACCAGGACCGCGACGATCGCGACGATGATCAGCTTCACCGCGAAGAACAGCAGCCGGAACACGACATCCACCAGGAACCAGGCGAGCGCGACGGCGACGATCACGGCGAGGATGGTCAGGAGCAGGTTCTTCGTGGACACGGCGACCAGCCTACGCGCGGCTTGGCCCGCCAGCGCGTTTCGTCCCGACGCCGCGTGGGTCGCGGACCGCGCGCGGCCGCTTGACGCCGCCGCGGGTTGTTGACCGCGCGGGTGCTGTGGTGGCCGCACGGTCAACAGAGACCGGCGCTGATGCCGTGGCCGGCGCTGATGCCGTGGGTCGCGAACGCGAAACGGGCCGCCACCCGAAGGTGACGGCCCATCGTCGAAGAAGGTTCAGCGATTAGCGGCGCAGACCCAGACGCTCGATCAGCGAGCGGTACCGCTCGATGTCGATGTCCTGCAGGTAGCCCAGCAGGCGGCGACGCTGGCCGACCAGGAGCAGCAGACCACGACGCGAGTGGTGGTCGTGCTTGTGCTCCTTGAGGTGCTCGGTCAGGTCCTTGATGCGCTGTGTGAGCATCGCGACCTGGACCTCAGGGGAACCAGTGTCACCGGGGCCGGTAGCGTACTCATCGATGATCGCCTTCTTGATGTGCGGCTCAAGAGCCATAGAAGTGATCCCCTTTCTCCTCGTTGCGCGGTGCCCGCAGCAGAATGCTCGGGCTCTCTTCATCCGCGGCCGTTTCACGGCAACCGCACGAGTTTAGCAGAGCGGGCGGATCAGGATGCCTCAGCCCTCCCCAACAACGCCGACCGCCAGGAACTGCAGGCGTTCGTCCTACCCGATCTGAGCACAGCGGGATGGCGGGAGTTGCAGGAGGCGTCCGGTGGTCGCCCACTGCATGACCTCGTCCTCGAGACATACGAGAGCACGCCGGTCTCGTGATCGCGGTCGATACGAATGTTCTGATCCACGCGCACCTCTCCGACTCGCAATTGCATGAGGTCGCGTCCGCACTTTCCGTGTCGGCACTGTGCTCGCGCAACTCGACGCCTGGATCGCGTCGCCCTCCCTGCAGCTACTCAGCGAGACGCGAGGGCACTGGCGGACTGTGCAGCGGCTGGTCGACCAGGGCGACGTGCGAGGGCCGATGATCCACGACGCCAAGATCGCGGCGATCTGCCTTGATCACGGCATCACGCAACTCATCACCATCGACCGTGACTTCAGCCGGGTTCCCGACTTGGGCGTGCGCGACCTCGGCTAGAACGCCAGCGCGAGCAGCGCGGCCACACTCAAGCCGGCGCAACCCACGACCCACGCCCACTTGCGGCGCGCGGCGGCGTCCACCGCGTCGCGCACGCGCGTGAATCCTGCCTCGTGGCGCTGCGACTCGTCGATGACTCGTGCGGCGGGATGCCACTGGCCCGACTCGGTCGCTGCGGCGACGAGGGCGGGAGCCGAGGCATCCGCCCCGCTCGTTCGGAGCAGCGTGCGAACCAGTTGGGATGACGCGACCACCAGCACGTCGGACGGCACGGTCGAGAGGAACCCGGGGTCGACGACGGCGATGACGGGGGTGACATCGATTCGTTCGCCGACCCCGGAGCGCAGGAGCCGCGAGGCGCGATCGGCCTCGTAGCGGGCATTGGCGAGGTGGTTGGTACGGTGCCCGTTCACGAGCAGGGCCTGCTCGGTGACGGTGATCCGCTGGCCGACGTGGTCGCGGATGTGGATCGAGAACACGCCGGCCGGGCCGATGAGCAGCTGGCCGGCCTCGGGATCGGCGGAATACAGCAGCGTCCATGGCGCGGGCAGCTCGCGCAGCGCGGTCGCGAGCCTCAGTTCGCCGAGGGCTCCGCGGTACCACTGGCGGGCATCCGGGGTGAGCGGGCTGGCGCCGAACAACCAGCCGAGCACCGACTGCGGGCGAGCGGACGCCTGCAGCCGCAGCACCTCGGTCATCGCCTGGTACGCGACGCCACGCACGCGAACCGCAGGGCTCTCGCCCTCGCTCCCCCGCACCAACAGGTCGCTCATCGAATTCCCCCCGGATGCCGATGCCACAAACCTAGGAGGCAGCGGATGCCTCGGACTAGCCCCAGTACGGGGCGTGAGCGTACCCCGGCTCGGCTTCCCTGTCACGGACTGGCGCAGGTCTGCTCCCCGTCGTGGACTGGGATGCATGAAAGCTGTGCAATATACGACGATCGGTTCCCCGCCAGAGGTCGTCGACATCCCGAAGCCGACCGCAGGACCCGGCCAGGTGCTGCTGCGGGTGACCGCTGCGGGCGTGTGCCACTCCGATGAGTTCATCATGAGCCTGCCCGAGGACCAGTACAGCTACGGCCTGCCGCTGACGCTCGGCCACGAGGGCGCCGGCATCGTCGAGGAACTCGGCGACGGCGTGACCGGCTTCGAGGTGGGTGAGTCCGTCGCCGTGTACGGGCCGTGGGGCTGCGGGTTCTGCCACAACTGCTCCGAGGGCAAGGAGAACTACTGCACGAACGCGCAGCGCCTGAACATCCGCCCTCCAGGATTGGGCGCCCCCGGCGCGATGGCCGAGTACCTGCTCGTCGACAGCGCGCGGCACCTGGTGCCGCTGGGCGGCCTCGACCCGGTCGAGAACGTGTCACTGACGGATGCCGGGCTCACCCCGTACCACGCGATCAAGCGGTCGCTGCCGAAGCTCGGCGCGGGCAGCACGGCCGTGGTGATCGGGACCGGCGGACTCGGGCACGTCGGCATCCAGCTGATCCGCGCGCTGTCCGGTGCGACCGTCGTCGCGCTCGACATCGGAGACGAGAAACTGCAGCTGGCGCGGGATGTCGGTGCTCACCATGCCATCCCGAGCGACGAGAACGCGGCCGCGACGATCCGCGAACTCACCGACGGGCTCGGGGCGAGCGCGGTGTTCGACTTCGTCGGCGTGCAACCGACCGTCGACATCGCTCGGGCGGTCGCGGCGATGGAGGCGGATGTCACCATCGTCGGGATCGGCGGCGGCACGCTGAACGTGGCGTTCGGCGGCATCGCATACGACGCCGCGGTGCGCACACCGTACTGGGGCAGCCGTGGCGAACTGATCGAGGTGCTCGATCTCGCCCGGCGCGGTCAGGTGACCGTGGAGATCGAGAGGTTCAGCCTGGACGAGGCCCCAGTGGCGTACGAGCGACTGCACGAGCGCACGGTTCGCGGGCGCGCGGTGATCGTGCCGTAGGGGTTTCGCGGCGGCGCACTCTTCTAGGGTGAGTGTGTGAACGAACCGCTCGGCCTCGACCTGCTGCTGCTGCTCGTTCTGGTCGCCTACCTCGCGTACGGCGTGCGCAACGGCTTGTCGCGCAGTCTGTTCGTAATCGCCGGGGTGGTCGCAGGCGTCATCTCCGCCTACTTTCTCGCGCCGGTCGTCGGCGACTCGGTGCCGATCCCGTTCCTGCGGATCGGTGCGACCGTCTTCGTCGCGGTGGCGCTCATCATCGCGGGTCACTGGATCGGGAGCGCGATCGGCCGTGGCGTGCGACGGGGAGTCGAGCAGACACCGCTCAGCGGCCTCGATCGGCTGCTCGGCGGCGTCGTGACCACGGTCGCCGCCGCCCTGGTCGCCTCCGTGCTGTCGTTCAGCGTCGCGCAGCTCGGCATCCCGTCGCTGTCGCGCGCTGTCGCGGGGTCGACCGTGCTGCGCGTCATCGCGAACCTGACGCCCGACCCGGTCGAGGCGTACCTCGCGCAGGTGCGCGGCACCCTGCTCGACGGCAGCCTGCCGGTGATCGAGGGTGTGCTCGGCCCCGACGAGTCGCCCACGATCCCCCGGATCGACACCGGCAGCCCGGCGCTGAACGCCGCAGCCGAGTCGGTCGTGCGCATTACCGGCAACGCGGTCGCCTGCGGGCAGGCGCAGTCGGGCAGCGGCTTCGTCGTCGCCGACGACCGCGTCATCACCAACGCCCACGTGCTCGCCGGGGTCACCGAACTGGTCGTCGAAGCGCCGAACGGCGAGGCTCTCGCCGGATCGGTGGTGTACTTCGACCCGGTCGACGACCTCGCCGTCGTCGCCGTGCCCGGCCTCACCCCCGACGCGCTGCCGCTGGCCGACACCCTGGCAGAGGGCACGGATGCCGCGTTCGAGGGCTACCCGTACGGTGGGCCGTTCTCGGTCGGCGCCGCAGAGATCCTCTCGGTGTCGGTCGCCCAGGTGCGCGACATCTACGACCGATCGAGCGCCCCCCGCGAGGTCTATACGTTGGCGGCTGACGTGCGGGAGGGCAATTCCGGCGGCCCGCTGCTCACGCTCGACGGTCAGGTCGCCGGCGTCATCTTCGCGCGCAGCGGTGACACCAGCAACGTCGGCTACGCGATGACCATGGCCGAACTCGACCCGGTCGCCGCACAGGCGGCCGGGCTGCAGGCGCCGGTGTCGACCGGGGACTGCATCCGCGGCTGAGTGCGCGGTACGCACCGCGCGATGGTGCGACTACGCGGCGCGCTCCAGCCGCGCGCGCCGCAGCCGACGTGCCTTCGATGCCGTGAGCGCGAGGGCGAGCGCGGTGCCGACGGCCGCGCCGATCGAGTTCGATACCAGGTCGCGCGGGTCGGAGACACGGGAAGGGATGAACTGCTGCACGAACTCGATGCCGACACTCAGCGCCACCCCGAGCAGGATCGCCAGCCACCACCGCCCTCGCCCGAGCAGCAACACGAAGAACAGACCGAACGGCACGAACATGACAATGTTCGCGGCGAACTCGAGCCGGTTGAACGTGAGCCAGTCGGTTGCGGGGTAGGCGTCGAAGATCAGCGCCAGTTCCCACAGCCACCCCTCCTGCTTGCCCTCTGCGGTCGGCGACAGGGTGAGCCAACCGACCACGCCCAGGTACGCGAATGTCGCCAGACTGAGTATCGGGTGGCGCAGGAACATGGATGTCATCGTGGCGTAGCTGTCCGAGAGAGCCCTGTGGTGCGCCAGGCGTGTGCGGAGCTAGGCGCCGATGACCAGACCGACGAAGGTCGCCAGCAGGACCCAGACGATACCGAACAGCGCGCCGAACGCGGCGACCAGCCACAGCGTGCGGCGGTTGCGTGCTCGCGAGACCTCGTCGCGGATCGCGGCGAAGTCGCGGTGCAACTGCTGGGTATCGAGGGCGGCGGCGTCGGCACGTGGCCACGTCGTGAGCTGATCGGCGAGGTCCGAGATCGCGGCGACCTCGGTTCCGCTCAGCGTTCTCGCGGCTTTGGACAGGGAGCGCAGCAGCTCCTCAGAACGCACGACGGATGCGACGCCACGAAGCGTGAGCCGACGGGCACCGACCAGCACGAGCAGGGGTTGCACCGCGACGCCGAGGATTCCGCTGGCTTCGACGGCGTGAGCCTGCGCGAACGCGAGATCGTCGCGCAGTTCCGACCCGACGGTGAGCCTGCCGGTACCGACGGTGACATCGGCGCCCTCGCACTGAACGGCGCGCACGGCGAACACCCCCGCCGGGCCGATCGCGAGGTGGTCGAGCCCCCCGCGGGTCAGCGGCAGGTCATGCAGCACGTCCCAACTGCTCCCGAGTTGCTCGAGCGTACGGCCCACGAGCAACTCGGCGAGCGCGGCGCGGTATGCGGCGCGACTGCCGGGCACGAGCGGCCAGACGCCGAACAGTCGAGCGACCGGGGTACGGGCCGGTGCTTGCGCCTGCGCGGCGACCACCCGTTCCATGGCCGACTGGCCAGCAACGCGCTCACGCACAAAGCGGCGTTCCGCCATCGCCGACCTTCCTCAGGTGCTCGCCGGTGTACAGTCCCGCCCGTTAAGGACGTTGGGCCGGAGGCTCCCCCGCCTCCGGCCCTACTCGCTGCGGACGGATCCGCACCCGATCGAACTTTCCCTCCCCCGAGGAGTAGCTCGTGTGATCATTCTGGTGAACCTGTGAAAGACCTGCAAACCCCCACTCAGGGGTACAGATTCGGGGACCGTTCAGCTGATGCCGACCGGGATCGCGCCGGTCGACACCAGCGCGAGGCGCTGCGTCGGTCTGGTCATGGCCACGTAGAGCGCTGCGGCACCGCGCGGGATCTCGTCGACGATCCGCTGCGGCTCGGCGACGACGACCGCGTCGAACTCGAGCCCCTTGGCGTCGTCAGGGGTGACGACCGCGACGCGACGGGTGAGCCCGGCTGCCCCGAGCCCGACGTCGGATCCGAGTGCGTCGACGAGCACGGGGTACACCGTCTCAAGCAGCGACCGGCTGACGATGACCGCGATCGTGCCGGGCAGTTCGTCGCGGGCAGCGGTCACGGCACCGAGCACACCGACGGCGAGGTCGTCGGTGATCGAGACATCCACCGGCCATGCAGTCTCGCGCACGGCCCGCGAGCGCGTGACCTGCACGCCGTGCGCCAGCGCCATCGCTTCGGCCACCGCGACCACCTGCGCCGGGGTGCGGTAGTTCACCGTGAGCTCTTCGAGCCGCCAGTTCTCGCCCACGTGCGGGCGCAGCGCGTCGGCCCAACTCGTCGTGGCAGCGGCGGCGGATGCCTGGGCGACGTCACCGACGATGGTGAAGGATCGCAGCGGGTTGCGTCTGGTCAGCATCCGCCACTGCATCGGTGACAGTTCTTGGGCCTCGTCGACGACGACATGGCCGTAGGTCCAGGTGCGGTCGCTCGCGGCCTGCTCGGCGGTGGTGCCACGATCGACGCCGGCTTCGAACCCCGCGGCGAGGGTGGCGGCATCCACCAGTCCTTCGACCCCCATGTTGCGGATCGCTGCCTCGGCGTTCTCGATGTCGCGCTTGCGCTGCCGCTTGCGGTCGCGGTCATCCGCTTCGGCGGCCGCGTCCACCGCGCCGAGCAGTTCGGCGGCCTCGTCGAGCAGCGCGACGTCGGCCACCGTGAACGGGGCATCGCGGTCGCGGCGCAGGAGCGCGCGCTGCTCGGGCCGCCAGCGCGGGGTGAGCGATGCCAGCCACTGGGGACGGGCGTAGAGATCTTGCAGCAGCTTCTGCGGAGTCAGCGGCAGCCAGGCGGTGTTCAGGAGCACGCGCACGTCGTGGGACTGGCGCAGGTCCTCACGCAGCCAGGCCTGATCGGAGTCCTCGATCGTGTTGCCGTGCGACCGCAGCTGATCGGCCAGGAGCCGACCGAGCGCGGACAGCGCCGCCTTGTTGAAGGTGACCCGCGCGAGGTTGTGGGGCTTGCGCGAATCCCAGGCTCGCTGCATGGCGGACTGGATGAGCTGCGGCGGGACCGTCAACGACTCGCCGTTGACGTCGATCACCTGAGGCTGGGCCGGCGCCACCTGCCGTGACCGCACCGCTCGGTGCAGCAGCGGTGCCATGCGCAGCGAACCCTTCAACGCCGCCGTCTCGGGCTCGTCGTGGGCCGTCGCCTCGACCCCGGGGAACAGTCCGCCGACGCTGGTCAGCACCACCCCGGTCTCGCCGAGCGAGGGCAGAACGGCCTCGATGTACTGCAGGAACGATCGCGACGGACCGACGATGAGCACTCCAGACCGCGCGAGGTGGTCGCGGTAGGTGTACAGCAAGTAGGCCGCTCGGTGCAGCGCGACCGCGGTCTTGCCGGTGCCCGGTCCGCCCTGCACCACGAGCGTGCCCCGCAGCTCGGAACGGATGATCCGGTCCTGCTCGGCCTGGATGGTGGCGACGATGTCGCCCATCCGTCCGGTGCGCTGCGCGGTCAGCGTCGCCAGCAGCGCGGCCTCACCCTGGAGATCGGATACGTCGCCGCCCAGCAGCTCGGGATCGAAGACCTCGTCGTCGATGCGCACGATCTGACGACCCGCGCTGGTCAGGTGGCGGCGGGCACGCGCCCCGAGCGGCGTCGCCGCAGTGGCCTGGTAGAACGGCCGCGCCTGCGGCACCCGCCAGTCCAGCAGCAGCGGCTGCTGGTCGTCGTCGCGCAGCCCGATCCGGCCGATGTAGTGCGTCTCGTGCCCCATGTCGATCCGCCCGAACGCGAGCCGCTCGTCGATGCCGCGCAATTGCGCGATGCGATCCTCGTAGATGCGGGCGAAGGCATCCCGCTCGCTCCGGCTCTGGTGGGTGCCGCCGGGGTTGGTGCGTCGCACCTCGTCGAGCCGCTCCGCAGCCTGATCGCGGAGCGCGTCGAGCCTGGCGTAGAGACCCTGCACGTAGTCGCGCTCCCGGGCCAACTCGCTCGAGGTCATGCCGCGCTCCTGACTGGGGGATACGAACCCCTCGGGGTGCGAAACCGGCTATCCAGTCTAGTCATCGGCGAGAACCGCTCTTGCGCGCGCGCGAGCTCGGTGGCACCCTTGGAGCAGATCAACTCATCGCCCAGAAGAGCCGCAGGCAGTGCCGCGCCACTGGGCGATGAGTCTGTCCGGGGTGCTGTCGCCGTCAGCGGGCCGCAGAACGCAGCGCCATGCGCGAGTCGAGGATGGCGCTGAGCAGCGCAGCCTCGTCGGCCTGCGCCCCGATCGTGTCACGACCGGTGATGACGCGCTGACGTGCGAAGGCCAGGCGCGTGGCATCCCGGATGTAAGCCCGCATCTGGCGGCCCTTGCCACTGCGCGCCGCCCAGGCCCGCGCTTGCCGACGCCCATCAGGGGTCGCCAGCGCGACCACCTCGGTCGGGTCGAACCAGCCGACGGCGGCGTACTCGCTGAGCCGGTCGAGCGTGAGCTTCGACTCCTGCCGACGCAGGAACACGACCAGCAGCACCGCCATCACGAACAGCGGAACCTGCACGATGGCGTAGTAGCCGTAGAAGTCGGCGACGAAGAACAGTGCACCGTTCCACAGCGCGTGCAGCAGGATCGCCGGGATCAGTCCGAGGATGAAGTAGCCGATGCCACCGAGCGCCCCCACGCCCCGCCGCGCCGCGAAGCCCAGTGCAAGCCCGATGGCGGCGGTGAACATCACGTGCGCGAACGGCGACATGATGCCGCGGATCAGGAAAATCTCGAGCACGGCCGCGTCGAACCCGCCCGAGTCGAGCAGTTGCGACCCGAAGTAGAGGATGTTCTCGGTGAAGGCGAACCCTCCGCCGATCCAGGCAGCGTAGACCAGGCCGTCGACCGGACCGTCGAAGTACCTGCGCGCCGCCCAGAACAGGATGAGCACTCCGAGGCCCTTCGCGGTCTCTTCGACCACGGGCGCCTGGATCACGGCCCCGATGAGGTCGTACAGCACGTCGTCGCCGCCTGACAGCACGGTGATCGTGCGATCGAGCGCACTCCCAACGATGAGCGCGATGAGCACCGCGACGGCCGCGCCCCACAGGAACGCGAAGACGACGGCAAGTTTCGGCTCCGGCTCCCAGCGGTCGACCCAGCGCACGCCGAAGAACACGATCGCGAGCGGGACCAGCGCCATGATGCCGCCGAGTGCGAAGGCGTCCGCGCCGAGGCCGGCGAGCAGGTAGACCACGACGACCAGCGCCAGCAGCGAGAGCAGGATCACGCCCACGATGCCGAGTACGAGCGCCGCCGAACCGCCGCGCCGGCCCGCGCGCTGAACCGGGATGCCTAAGGGCGTCGCCGCCACGTCAACCGGTGCGCTCACGGGAATGGGGGCATCCACTCGAGCCGACGCGGTGAAGTCGGGAGTGGACGACGTCGGGTTGGTGTCGCGCATGATCCCGACACTAGCGGCTGACGGGCGCCGTCAGCCCGAGGTGCGCTCGTCGCCGGGCTTGCGGTAGTCGTAGAGGCTCTCGTCGAGCGGAGAACGACCGACGATGGCCACGACGCAATTCGCGATCAGGTGTGCGGCGAACGCGATGAGCAACGCCCGGAGCGGCGGGGTGAAGGTCTGCTCGACGCGCGCGGCGAACTCGCCCGGGATCCCGGTCGGCTCGGTCGCGATCAGCCGAGCCCAGTCGATCAGCAGTTGCTCGGCCTCAGTGACCTGCGGGCTGTCGGCATCCTCGCCGTCGTCCACCAGATCACGTCGGAAGAACACCGACCAGACCAGGCATCCGGTGGCGTCGCACACCGCATACCCGAAGAGCGACGCAGCGCGTTCGCCGATGAAGGGCACCAGTTCGCCGCGCAGGTTGGACCAGTGGTCCTCGTCGGTGGTGACGGGTAGGAAGGTCATGCGACCAGGGTAGAGGTCCTACGCGGCGAGCGAGATGTCGGCCGGGTGCAGCAGCTTGCCAGCCGGCTCCACCGCGTCGAAGGCTCCCGCCCGGATGGCGGCGTACACGTCGGCGGCCGCCTGCTGCGCGAGCCCGTGACCGGCGCGAGCCGCACGGGCTGCCGCTAGCTGGGACGCGGTGACCGTGACATCCGCCGGTCCTTCCTCGACGACCTGGCCGCCCAGGTGTGCGGCCCAAGCTGCGACGAAAGGACCGACCGCACCGGTATCGGCTGCGACCAGGACGCGGTCACCGCGGCGCACCCGCTTGACGACGGTGCGTGCCAGCGCCGCGCAGGGCATGACGCCCACCGCGTCGTCGAGGGTGACATCGCCCGGGACGCCCATCAGGTCGTGCTCGGCGACCACGACGCGTCTGGCGAGCCGGGATGTCGCGCGGAACGTCACGCGGTCCCCCCTGGCGAACCCGGCGCTCTCCGGGCCGACCGCGTCGACCGTGCCGGCGACGTGCGTGCCCAGCGGTCCGACCGCGATCGCGGCGACGCCGATCCGTACTTGGCCCGGGGCTGGACGAAGGGTCTGCGGACGGGTCATATCGACAGAGACTCCAATCGAAGGTTCGCAGGGTGAAACCCGCTCGCCGGGCTCGATATTCCCTAGAAGACCTTGCCCGGGTTGAGGATGCCCTGCGGGTCGAACACCAGCTTCAACTGGCGCTGCAGCTCGAACTGGTCGTCGCCGAGTTCGTCGCGCAGCCACCGCTTCTTGAGGATCCCGATGCCGTGCTCGCCGGTCAGCGTGCCGCCGAGCCGCAGCGCCGTGACGAAGAGCTCGTCGGCTGCGGCCCAGACGTGATCGGGCACGACCGAGCCTTCGAAGACGAAGTTCGGATGCAGGTTGCCGTCGCCGGCGTGCGCGACGGTGGGGATCGAGATGCCGTAGCGCTGCTCGATCCGGCCGATGGCGGCGAACATCTCGGGGAGTCGGCTGCGTGGCACGCTGACATCCTCGATCAGGACCGTGCCACGAGCGGCCATCGCGGGGTGGAACGCGCGCCGGATCGCGAACAGCCGCTCGCCCTCCTCGCGGTCCACGGACATCGACGCGGCGCCGCCGAGCGAGTCGAGCGAAGCGGCGATCGCGTGCGCTTCGGTCTCGGCCGCCGGGCCGTCGGTCTGCACGATGAGCTGCGAGCCGCCGGGGTGCTCGATGCCGAGGTGCTCGGCGATCGCCGCCATCGCCGATTCCCCGATCAGCTCCATGATCGCCGGGCGCAGGCCGGAGGCGCTGATCACCGAGGCGGCACGCGCGGCTGCCTCCACGTCGGCGAAGTTCGCGCTGATGGTCGCCACCACCCCCGGCACCAGCGGGCGCACTCTGAGCGTGGCCTCCACGATCACCCCGAGCAGCCCCTCTGACCCGATCATGAGCGCGGTGAGGTCGAACCCCGTGACGCCCTTCACCGTGCGGTGCCCGAGCCGGAGCATCCGGCCGTCTGCAAGCACCACGGTCAACCCGAGCACCGCCTCGCGGGTGACACCGTACTTGGCGCACAGCAGGCCGCCGGCGTTCGTGGCGATGTTGCCGCCGACGGTCGAGATGGCCCGGCTGGCCGGGTCGGGCGCGAACCACAGGCCGTGCGGCTCGAGCTGCCGGTTGAGCTCGCTGTTGAGTATCCCCGGCTGCACCACGGCGAGTTCGTCGTCGCGGGAGATCTCGAGCACCCGGTCCATCGCGAGCGTCGACAGGACGATCTCACCGGCGGAGGCGATGGCGCCACCGGCCAGCCCGGTGCCTGCACCGCGCGTGACGACCGGCGTGCCGGTGGTACTGGCGATGCGCATCACGGCCTGCACGTCATCGATGGATCTCGCATGCACGATCGCCAGCGGCGCTGACGCTGCGACGTGGCCCGACTGATCCGACCGTGCGGCGGCGAGCGCTGCCGGGTCGGTCGACACTGCGTCGCCGAGAGCGTCGGCCAACGAGAGGAGCACATCGGCGGTGCGGGCCTGCGTCGTGCTCACGGTGGCAGTCTAAGCGGGTCAAGCCCCTTGTCCGGCGGTCGCACGGCTGCTTACCGTGAAGCCATGAACGACAGCCTTCCCCCGATCGAGCGCTGGTGGCCCGGGCTCTCCATCGTGCACAAGCACAGCATTCAGGAGGACCTGGATGCGCCGCTGCCGCCCGAGGTGCTGGAGGCGATCGGCCGAAGCGGCGGGCAGGGTGCGAAGCTCACTGAGGAAGAGCGCACCTTCGTGCGCGAGCAGGGCGAGCAGGTGGACTGACCTCAGCTCGCGCAGTCGATGCAGAACGCCGTGGACGGGCGCGCGTCGAGACGGCCCCTCGGTATCTGCCCGTCGCACTCGGCACAGAAGCCGTAGCTGCCACCGTCGAGGCGCTTCAGTGCCGCGCAGATCTCATCGGCATGGCGGGATGTCTGCTGCAGCATGGCAGCGGACTGCAGGCCCTCGAAGGCGAGATTCGAGCCCTCGGGGTCGTCGTTCTCGTCGTTCTGCGCGCCGCGGCGGGTGGCGATGCCTTCGGCGATCTCGAGGCGCAGTCGCTGCTCGGAGTCCCGCACCTCCTGCAACTCCGCGACCAGACGAGTGCGCATCTTCGTCTGCTGCGCCGCTGAAAGGGAGTGGGTGGACCGGGCGGGGGTCGTGGTCAGTTCTACGCTCACGGGGCCAATACAAGCAGCGCCGCGCGAAACACCGCAGGCCCTTGACGCTACCCTCGACTGCGGGTAAAACCCACCGTCACGCGGTGTCCGAAAACCGCTAGGAGATGCCGCGCTCCCGTGTCACGCTTGCTGCATGTCCGCCGTCACGACGCCATCCGACCCGGGCTTCGCACTGCGCTATCGTGCTCTGGCCAGCCGAGATGCGCGCTTCGACGGGCAATTCATCGCCGGTGTTCACTCAACCGGCATCTACTGCCGTCCCAGCTGTCCGGCGACGACGCCGCGGGAGCGCAACGTGCGGTTCTATCGCACGGCCGCCGCCGCGCACGAGAGCGGTCTGCGCGCCTGCAAGCGGTGCCTGCCTGACGCGACACCCGGCTCGCCGGAATGGAATCTGGGCGACGATCTGGCCTCCCGCGCGATGCGGCTCATCGCCGACGGCGTCGTCGAGCGGGAGGGGGTGCCGGGGCTGGCCGCACGGCTGGGCTATGCGCAGCGCCATGTGACGCGCGTGCTCACCGCCGAGCTCGGTGCCGGTCCGCTGGCACTGGCCAGAGCGCACCGCGCGCAGAGCGCGCGCACACTCCTGGCTGCGACCGATCTTCCGGTCGCCGAGGTGGCATTCGCGGCCGGTTTCGCCAGCGTCCGTCAATTCAACGAGACGATCGCGACCGTCTACCAGGCCACGCCCACAGCGCTGCGCCTACTCTCCCGGCGCGGTGGCCCTGGGCTCGCGCATGCCGAGGGCACCAGCATCACGCTGCGCCTGCCGGCGCGTGCCCCGTTCGACGGTGCCGGCCTGATGCGCTTTCTCGCCGATCACGCCGTCCCGGGTCTCGAAACCGCCGATGACTCGTCGTTCCAGCGACGGGTGCGGCTGCCGAACGGGGTCGCTCAGGTGCGGGTGAACCTCGACGGCAACGGGATCAGCTGCACGGCCCAGCTGGAGCAGGTGCGCGACCTCGCACCGCTGGTGACGCGCATCCGGCGGTTGTTCGACCTCGACGCGGATTCCACGGCCATCGACGGCGCCCTGGGCAGCGACCCGGTGCTCGCCCCCCTGGTGGCGGCGACGGTCGGCATCCGGCTGCCGGGCTCCATGGATGCCGAGGAGACCCTGTTCCGCACCCTGGTCGGGCAGCAGATCTCGGTGGCGGCGGCCCGCACCGTGCTCGGCGCGCTGACAGCCGAGCTCGGGTCGGATGGGCTCTTCCCCAGCGCGGAAGCGATAGCGCTTCGAGGCTCGGAGGTGCTGCGAGGCCCCGCGAGCCGGGTCTCGACCATTCTCGGCGCGGCGGAGGCGGTCGCCGGCGGCGACCTCCGCCTGGACATCTCGACGCCCGTGGACGAGTTCACCTCGTCGCTGACGGCGATGCCCGGCATCGGGCCGTGGACGGCGGGATACCTCGCCATGCGAGTGCTCGGAAGCCCCGATGTGATGCTGTCCGGCGATCTCGTCATGCAGCGCAGCGCTACCGCACTCGGGCTGCCGTCGGGTCCGGCGAGTCTCGCGGCGCACGCGACACGGTGGGCGCCGTGGCGCAGCTACGCGGGACTGCACCTGTGGCGGGCGCGAACCGTGCTCGATCGTTCTACGATCACAAGGTGAGCCATGCCAGCATCCCTGCCAACTCCGACCGCAACGAGACCGAGACCGAGCGACTCGATCGCAACTGGAGCGATATTCTGCAGGAATTGCGCGTCATTCAGACCGGCACGCAGATCCTGACCGGTTTTCTGCTCGCGGTGGCGTTTGCGCCGCGGTTCACCGAACTCGACTCGTTCGGCGTGATCGTCTACCTCGTGCTCGTCGTGACATCGGGCCTGGCGACACTGCTGGCACTGGCCCCCGTGAGCCTGCACCGGACGTTGTTCCGGCTGAAGGCGAAAACCGAGATGGTGCGGATCGCGAACGGTCTGCTCAAGGCCACGCTGGTTGCGGTCGCGTTGACGCTCGTCGGTACCACGATGCTGATCTTCGACTTCGTCGTAGGCCGCACTGCCGGGCTGGTCGCGGGGTTGCTCGCCGCTGTGGTCGCGATGCTCACCTGGGTGGCGGTTCCGCTCACCGTTCGTCGCAACCGGTCAGACGGCGCGAGTACCGTCGACTAACTCGCCGCCTTCTTCTTGCGCGGCGACTTCCTGGCCGCGGGTTTCTTCGTCGCCGCAGCATCCTTCCGGTTCTTCTCCACCGATCGGCGCAGCGCCTCCATGAGGTCGAGCACCTCACCGCCGCCGGGCCCCTCCTCCCCGGGCTCGCCGAACGTCTCGGCCGTATCCACCGCGTCCCCGCGGTCGAGCTTCGCGTCGATCAGCTCCTTGAGCTGGTCCTGGTAGTCGTCGCTGAATCTCGACGGGTCGAAGTCGGCCTCGAAGCTCTTCACCAGCGCCTCGGACATCTGGAGCTCTCTCGAAGTGATTGAGACCTTCTCGTCGAGGGACGGGAAGGCGGCCTCGCGCACCTCGTCATCCCACAGCAGCCCCTGCAGCATGATCACGTCGCCGCGCACACGCAGGGCGCCCAGGCGGGTCTTCTGGTGCAGCGCGAACTGCACGATCGCGGTGCGGTCGGTCTCCTCGAGCGTGCGGCGCAGCAGGGCGTAGGCCTTCACCGATCTCGAGTCCGGCTCGAGGTAGTACGCCTTCTCGAACAGGATCGGATCGACCTGCTCGCTGGGCACGAACTCGACGACGTCGATCTCGCGGCTCCTCTCCGCCGGCAACGATGCGAGGTCGGCGTCGGTGAGCACGACCGTGCGTTGCCCATCGTCGTACGCTCTGGCGATGTCGGTGTACTCCACCACCTCGCCGTCGAGCTCGCAGACGCGCTTGTAGCGGATCCGGCCGCCGTCGGCCCTGTGCACCTGGTGCAGCGCCACGTCGTGATCCTCGGTCGCGCTGTAGACCTTCACCGGCACGTTGACGAGCCCGAAGGTGATGGCGCCCTTCCAGATCGACCGCATGCGGGCATCCTCTCGCCGATCGTGAATACTGACCCAGTACTCAGTGTCGCTCGCAACCGCTGGCCGTGTCACCCCTGATCCCGCGATGATGGTCGGGTGGCCCAGGATCAGATCGTCGACGTCGACGGTCGTCGCCTGAGACTGACGAACCTCGACAAGGTGCTCTACCCCGCCACCGGCACCACGAAAGCCGACGTCCTCGACTACTACGCACGGGTCGCCGACGTGCTCATCCCGCACGCGCGCGACCGCCCGGTGACCCGCAAGCGGTGGGTTCACGGCGTGGGCACCGAGCAGCAACCGGGCGAGATGTTCTTTCAGAAGAACCTCGACGATCGATCGACGCCGCAGTGGGTGCCGCGCCGCGACGTGCAGCACTCCGACCACGCCAACGCGTACCCGATGGTCAACGACCGGGCGACGCTGACCTGGCTCGCCCAGGTCGCGGCCCTGGAGCTGCACGTTCCGCAGTGGCGATTCGGTCGCACCGGGGCGCGCAAGAATCCCGACCGGCTCGTGCTCGACCTCGACCCCGGCGAGGGTGCCGGGCTGCGCGAGTGCGTCGTCGTGGCGCGGCTGGCACGGAACATCCTCACCGACATGGGCCTGAACCCGATGCCGGTGACCAGCGGCAGCAAGGGCATCCATCTGTATGCCGCGCTCGACGGCTCGCAGACCGGCGACCAGGTATCGACGGTCGCGCACGAGCTGGCGCGGGCGCTGGAGGCGCAGCATCCCGAGCTGATCGTCAGCGACATGAAGAAATCGCTGCGCGGGGGCAAGGTGCTGGTGGACTGGAGCCAGAACAACGCGAACAAGACCACGATCGCGCCGTACTCGCTCCGCGGCAGGATGCGGCCGACGGTGGCCGCGCCCCGCACCTGGGACGAGCTCAACGACCCAGGCCTTCAGCAGCTGGGCTACCGGGAGGTGCTCGATCGTGTCGCACGGATCGGCGATCCGCTCGCTGACCTCTCCGCGGGTCACCTGGCCTCGCTCGAACCGACGGCGCGCCGGATGGCCGGATTCGCGCACGCCGACGGTGCCGACGACCGGCTCGCCAGGTACCGTGCGATGCGCGATCGAGCGAGCACACCGGAGCCCGTCCCCGCCGGCGTGGTACCGCCGAGCTCGGGCCTGAGCTTCGTCATCCAGGAGCACCACGCGAGCCGGCTGCACTGGGACTTCCGCCTCGAGCACGACGGCGTGCTGGTCAGCTGGGCGCTACCGCGGGGCGTGCCGACCGACCCGGGCCGCAACCACCTGGCCGTGCAGACCGAGGATCACCCGCTGGAGTACGGCACCTTCGAGGGCACCATCCCGAAAGGCCAGTACGGCGCGGGGGACGTGACGATCTGGGACTCGGCACCTATGAGCTGGAGAAGTGGCGCGACGGCAAAGAGGTGATCGCCACGCTGCACGGGAGCCGGCACGGCACGCACCGCTACGCGCTGATCCAGACCGGCGGTCGCGGCGGCGACGACGCGAACAACTGGCTCATCCACCTGATGAAGGATGCTGGAGCGCCGCAGGCAGGCTCGCGTCGCCGGGTGCTCGGCAGGCGCGACCCGCACGCGCGCGTCCCGCTGCCGATGCTGGCCAGCCCCGGCACGGTCGGCGAACTGGGCGACTCGGAGGAGTGGGCTCTCGAGATGAAGTGGGATGGCGTGCGCATCATCGCCGAGGTCGCTCACGGGCAGGTGCGCCTGAGCAGCCGCAACGGGATCGACGTGACCGGCACGTATCCCGAGCTGGCCGAGCTCGCACTCGCCGTCGACGGCGACGCGATCGTCGACGGCGAGCTCGTCGCGCTGAACAGTGCCGGACGCCCCGACTTCGGCGTGCTGGGCAAGCGGATGAAACTCACCAAGCAGGCCGACGTCGAGCGGATGATGCGCAGCATCCCCGTGCAGTTCATGGTGTTCGATGTGCTCGAGCACGACGGCGAGAGCCTCACCGGCGAGCCGTACACCAGACGACGCGAAGTTCTCGAACGGCTCGTGCGCGCCGCCGATTCGATCCAGGTGCCACCCGTGTTCGAGGGCGACATCGACGCGGCGATGTCCACCAGCCGTCAGCTCGGCCTCGAGGGTGTCATCGCCAAGCGCCGCCGCAGCACGTATACCGCCGGTACGCGAGCGGGCTCGTGGCTGAAGGTGAAGCATCACCTCACCCAGGAGGTGGTGATCGCCGGCTGGCGACCGGGTGCAGGGTCGAGGACGAACCGGATCGGGTCGCTGCTGCTCGGCATTCCCGATGGCGACGGCCTGCGCTACGTCGGTCGTGTCGGCACCGGGTTCACCGACCGGGCGCTCGAGCAGATCGCCACGAGGCTGCGCCGCATCGAACGCAAGACCAGCCCGTTCGCCGAGATCGATCTCGCGGATGCGAAAGACGCGCACTGGGTCAGCCCGACCCTGGTCGGCGAGGTCGAGTTCGCGGAGTGGACCCCCACCGGCAAGCTGCGGCAGCCGAGCTGGCGCGGTCTGCGGCCGGACAAATCAGCGGATGAAGTGGTACCGGAGAGTTGATCGCAACCCCCTGTCGAAGGTGGCGGAGCGCCAATAGTCTGGGCGCATGACTCGACTTCTCATGCTCGGATTCGGCCTCGCCGTCGGCTATGTGCTCGGCACTCGCGACGGGCGCGAGCGCTACGACCAGCTCAGATCGCAGGCGCAGAAGCTCTGGGAGAACCCGCGTGTCGCCCGGGCCCGACGCGACCTCGAAGCGTACGCGCGACAGCAGGCGCCGGTGATCCGCGAGCGCGCCGAGGCCGCGGCGAAGGCTGCACCAGGCGTCGCCCGTGATGCGGCGGCGAAGGTGGCCGACACCGCCAAGGATGTCGCCGACCGGGTCGGGGACACGGCCCAAGACCTTGCCGACCGGGTCGCGGGCACCGTCAGGGATGTCGCCGACCGAGCCCGATCCACAGCGCGAAGCACCGCCGACCGCGCGATGTTCGCCGCCGGGCAGGCCCGCGAGAACGCGCTCGATCACGACGAGGATCCGAAAGGCTAGGTCTTCGGCAGCAGTATGGTGCCGGTCGGCGGCATCACCCCGCTGAGTCGTTCGGGCGAGAGCACCCGAGCCACATCGTCGGCAGACATGAGCCCCGACGAGACCACGAGTTCCGCAATCGACGCGTTCGTCGTCAGCGCTGTGTGCGCCAGAGTGGCGGCCGCCGCATAGCCGATGTACGGGGTGAGCGCGGTGACGACGCCGACGCTCGACTCGACTTGGATGGTCAGCCGGTCGACGTTGGCGACGATCCCCTCGACGCAGTTCTCGCGCAGCGTGTAGCAGGCGTTCGTCATCCAGGCCAACGACTGCAGAATCGAGTGCGCGATCACCGGCTCGAAGGCGTTGAGTTGCAGTTGGCCGGCCTCCGCAGCAGCGGTGACCGTGGCATCCGCACCGATCACGCTGAAGGCCACCTGGTTGACCACCTCGGGGATCACCGGGTTCACCTTGCCCGGCATGATCGACGAACCGGCCTGACGCGGCGGCAGGGTGATCTCCCCGAAGCCCGCCTGCGGGCCGCTGGAGAGCAGCCGCAGATCGTTGCAGATCTTGCTGAGCTTGACCGCAGCGCGTTTGAGCGTGCCCGAGATGGTCATGAAAATGCCCGCATCTGCCGTGGCCTCGATCAGGTCGGGCGCGGTCTCCTGCGGCATCCCGGTGAGCGCTTCGAGTTGCAGCCGCACAGCCTCCGCGTAGCGAGGATCGGCCGTGATCCCGGTACCGATCGCGGTCGCGCCCATGTTGATCTCGTTCAGCCAGGGGATCGTCTCGGCGAGGCGGTCGTAGTCCTCGCGCAGGGTGGTGGCGAATCCGGAGAACTCCTGGCCGAGGGTCATCGGCACGGCGTCCTGCAACTGCGTTCGCCCGATCTTGAGCACCTGCGAGAACTCGACGCCCTTGTCGACAAACGCCTGGGTCAGCAGGCGGTGCTCGGCGAGCAGCCGCTGGATGCCGAACACCATCGCCAACTTGATGGCGGTCGGGTACACGTCGTTGGTGCTCTGCGAGCGATTGACGTCGTCGATGGGATGCAGGTGCTGATACTCCCCCCGCGCGAAGCCCATCAACTCGAGCCCGCGATTGGCGATCACCTCGTTCGTGTTCATGTTGGTCGAGGTGCCCGCGCCGCCCTGGATCACGCCGACGCAGAACTCGTGATGCAGCGCACCGCCCTCGATCTCCTCGCAGACCTGCTCGATGATGCGGGCCTTGACCGGATCGAGCACCCCGATCTCGGCGTTCGCCCGGGCCGCGGCCCGTTTGACCACGGCCAGCGCGAGGATCAGGTCGGGATAGTTGTAGATCGCCCTGCGGGTGATCGGAAAGTTGTCGAGGGCCCTGGCGGTGTGGATGCCCCAATATACGTCGGCGGGGATGGCCAACGACCCGAGCGAATCGGTCTCCACCCTGGTGGCGATGGTGCCGTCCTCGGCCGCCGCCAGGATGTGCTGGGCCGAGTTCTCATCGCCTTCGATGGTCTCTTCCGTGCTCAATGGGGACGCTTGTGGCGTGCGCATTCCGCCACTCTACGGCCCTGCCGGGCCCGACGACCCTGTCAGCCCAGCCGGGTATGGTGCTGGGATGCTCCGCCTCGCCACGATCCCGGTCGTCGCCGCCCTCCTGCTGGCCGGCTGTTCGGCGACACCGCCACCGACCGCGAGTCCTGCGCCGGTGCCCTCTGTCGCGCCGCAACCGACGGGAACCGCTGGACTCCCAGCCTGCGAGCAGGTCGCGGCGGCGCTCGGTTCCCTCATCGACGGGCTGGACTACGACGAGACCGCGTCGACCCAGAGGTCGCAGCAGGAGTCGTACGAGCAGCGAAGCTGCGTGTTCGGCCCAGCCACCGGTCGGCTCGGGGTGACGATCGCCGCCATCCCGTTCCTGCCGACGGAGCTGGAGGCCTACAGCACCGCTCCCGGCACGCTGGCCGACGACCGGACGGCTGCGCGCGGTGCGGTGCTGCAGACGTTCGAGGCTGGCGACGGCGACGACGGTCACCTCGACTCGGCGCTCTACCTGTTCGACCTCGAGTACTCGATCACCATTCAGGAGGACGGCGGGGAGCTGCCACAACTGACGGTTGCTGCTGCTGCCGATGCGGCATTCGCGATCCGTGAACTGATCCCGCGGTAGCTCGCACCGGCGGCGGCTCTGCAACCCCCTTGACCGTCGCGGGGCCGCGATGTCTACCCTGGTGCATGTCCGTCCCGCCGGCCGACCCCGGCATCCTTGCTCCGTGGATGTCCCGGCAGCGGTGGTTCTCCAACAAGGCGGCCGTACCGGTGGTGCACGAGGTGGGGAGGTTCGAGCTCGACTCGTCGGAACCCGGGGTCGAGATCGCTGTGCATCTGCTCCTCGATGACGCCGGCCACGCACCCGCGCTGTACCAGGTGCCGCTGACGTACCGCTCACGACAGGTAGCCGAGCTCGAGGGCGCCATGGTCGGCGAACTCGGCTCGCGGTTCGTGTACGACGGGCCGCACGATGCCGCGTTCACCACGGCCCTGCTTGCCCTGATCGCCGACCAGCGAGAGGCGCGCGGCGACGGCGTCTGGGCGATGGGCCGTCGCACCACGGACGTCATCGGCGCGCCGATCGCCTCACGCGTGCTGATCGGTGAGCAGTCGAACACGTCGATCATCTACGAGCTTGGCGATGCGGCGCCCCCGGTCATCTGCAAGCTGTTCCGCGCGCTGCATCACGGCGAGAACCCGGACGTGGAACTGCAGACCGCGCTGGCGCTCGCGGGGTCTGAGGCGGTGCCGTCCTCGTTCGGCAATGTGATCGCCGACTGGAGCGACCGCAGGCAACCGGGCGGACGCGCGCGCGGGCACCTGGCCTTCGCCCAGGAGTTCCTCGCCGGCGCCAGCGACGCCTGGCGGGTGGCGCTCGCCAGCGCTGCCGCCGGAGGGGACTTCAGCGACGCGGCGCGCGAGATCGGAATCGCCACCGCCGGTGCACACGCCACGCTCGCGGTGGCCTTGCCATCCGAGCCGACCCGACCCTCCGACATCGCCTCGGCGATCGAGCAGATGCACGGCAGACTGGCAACGGCGATCGCCGAAGTACCCGGCCTTGCGGTCCACGCACCTGCGATCCGCGGCATCCTCGATTCGGCGGCGCAGACATCCTGGCCGCCGCGCCAGCGCATCCACGGCGACCTGCACCTGGGGCAGGTGCTGGCGGTGCCCGGCCGGGGGTTCATGCTCGTCGACTTCGAGGGTGAACCGCTGCGGCCGATGCACGAGCGCGGCGCGCTCGACGCCCCGTTGCGCGATGTGGCGGGGATGCTGCGCTCGTTCGACTACGTCGGCGGCTCGCTCGCGATGGAGGGGCGCGAAGCTCCGGTTCAGTGGGCGCCGAATGCTCGTGCCGCGTTCCTCGACGGTTACGCCAGGGCGTCCGGCGACGAGCTCGCGCAGCACTCGGCGCTACTGAACGCTCTCGAGCTCGACAAGGCGCTCTACGAGACGGTGTACGAAGCCCGCAACCGGCCCGCATGGGTGGGCATCCCGGTGAATGCGATCGAACGGCTGGCTGCGCGATCGCTGATGTGAAGCCGTGCGTTTGCGCAACACTCCGGCAGCAATCACCGCACGTTCATGTTCACCTGCTCGAATTTGCGTGAGCAGGTCAACCCGACGATTCAGCGAATGGCGACGCAGTGACGATCCGCACGGCCGAGTACCCGAGGCCGGACCACGTTCTCCTCCACCTCAGCGATACGCATCTGCTGGGTGGCGGCCGACGGCTCTACGACCGGGTCGATCCGGCCGATGCGCTGCAGCGATCGCTCGACGAGTTCGAGGCGTCTGAAGGGCGTCCCGAGGCGATCATCGTGACCGGCGATCTCGCCGACCGCGGCGAGCCCGACGCGTACCAGAGGCTTCGGTCGATGATCGAGCCGGTCGCCGCGCGACTGGGCGCACAGGTGATCTGGGTGATGGGCAACCATGACAACCGCGCCACCTTCCGCTCGGTCCTGCTGTCGGAGTTCCCGAGCATGAGCCCCATCGACCGCGTCCACGACGTCAACGGTCTGCGGATCATCACGCTCGACTCGACGGTGCCCGGCCATCATCACGGCGAGGTCAGCGGTGCTCAACTCGACTGGCTGGCCCAGGAACTGTCCGTCAGTGCCCCGCACGGCACGATTCTCGCGATGCACCATCCCCCGCTGCCGAGCGTGCTCGACCTCGCGGTCGCCGTCGAACTGCGTGAGCAGTCAGGACTGGCCGACGTGATCTTCGGCAGTGACGTGCGCTCGATCCTGGCAGGCCACCTGCACTACTCGTCCTCCGGCTCGTTCGCCGGCATCCCGGTGTCCGTCGCCAGCGCCACCTGCTACACGCAAGACCTCAACGTGCCGGTCGGCGGCACCCGCGGGCGCGACGGCGCGACGGCGTTCAACCTCGTCCACGTGTACCCGACGACCGTGCTGCACTCGGTGGTTCCGGTGGGTCAGTACGCGGCGCTGGACTGGGTCGACCCGGACGAGACCGCGCGACGCCTCGCGGTCGCCGGCGTTCGCATCCTGGATCGTGGCAGTGAGCCGGCCCGCGCGCAGTCGGTTCGTGCCGCTCACGCCGCCGGCCTCACCCCGCCGGTTGCTGTCGAGTTGCCGATGACGATGCCGATCCCGCTGCCGGTGTAGGCCGTTCCCACGGCGCCGGAATCGGAAAGTAGCGCTCCAGGAACCGCTGCACCGTGCGGGTGCGCCGCGTCACCGAGATCTCGGGGTGACTGCCGTCGTTGAGGCAGAACAGGTCATGATCGCGCTCCTCCAGCAGCCGGTTCATCTCTCCCGGCGCCTTCGCGAGGGTCGTCTCGATGTACTTCACACTCGCGCCGGTCTGCTGTACGGCGCGACCGGTCATCAGCGCGTAGTAGTGGTACAGCGAGTTCGTGACGGAGATGTCGGTCGCCGAACGGAAGCGGCTCGCCGCCGTTCGCGCGAACTCCTGGGGGAACTGCTCCGCCAGCTCCGCGATCACGCTGCGCCGGAGCGGGGCAGCGGCGTGCTCGAGGTGGCGGGTGGTGACCCGGCCGAAACGCTCGCGCAGCAGTCGGCGATTGACCCGAGCGGCGTTCTCGAACCCGCTGCGCTCAGGTTGCGTGTCGCCGAGCCCGATCCTGGTGCTCGCCTCGATGAACTTCGTGATCCCGCCGGGTGAGAAGAACAGGTCGGGTCGCACCGGCCTACCCAGGAACATGTCGTCGTTGGAGTACAGGAAGTGCTCGCTCAGCCCCTCGATGCGATGCAGTTGCGCTTCCACAGCATGTGAATTGTGCGTCGGCAGCACGCTCGTGTCGGCGAAGAACTGCTCGCTGCGCACCAGGGACACTCGCGGATGCTCCGCAAGCCAAGCCGGCCGCGGCGAGTCGGTCACGATGAAGATGCGCCGCACCCAGGGCGCGAAGGTGTAGACGCTTCGCAGCGCGTACTTCAACTCGTCGATCTGGCGGAAGCGGGCATCCGAGTCGTCTCCGTCGCCGACGACATGGGCCAGCATCCGGGCTGCACGAGCGCGCTGGAACTCCACCGACGACCCGTCGACCCAGGAGAACACCATGTCGATGTCGAAGGTCACGTCGCTGGCGAGCACGTCGAACATGCCGTCGAGCGTCAGCCAGGTGCGTCCGTGGAGTTGCACCTGGGACTCGACCGCCTCGGCTCGAGGCAGCCGCCGGCGCATCAGCGCGTTCTCGGCGGGAGCCAGGATCGCGTCGGTCCCGAAGTCCCAGAACTCCAGGCGCACACCCGTCGCGGCACCGAAGCGCAGTCGCCCGGTGGCCGAGGCGCGCGGACGGAAGAGCCGCAGCACTCGCGGGTCACGCGAATCAGCCAGTGCGCCATCGGCGATCAGCACCGCCGTCTCGCCGCCGGCTCGCGAGTAGAAGGGCTCGTCGGCGAACGCTTCGGCGAGCACGCGCTCGATCTCGTCGAATCTCGCGTGATCGAGGGCAATGGTCGGCCGGTCGTCGTCTCGGCGCACCAGAAGGTGGTCGATGCCGGCGGCATCCAGGGCGTCATGCACGGCGATCAGATCGGCGATCTGTGCCGCCCCGAAGGTCAGCGACTCGTTGACGAGCTCGAAGCGACCCTTGCGCAGCCTGACATCGGTGCGCGCGAGCAGCCGCGCGTGCGCTCCCGGACCGACGAGAGAGAGTCCGGGCCTCACGCGACGCGCAGATCGCGCCGGGCGAGCCCATCGCGCAGCAGGCTCGACAGGGCCTCGAGCTGGATGTTGCCCTCGCCCGTCACCTCGTCCTCCGAGCCGTCCAGAGCCCGGGCCGCGAGCCCGGCCTTCGAGTCGATCAACTCGGCGATGCGGGCGTCGATGGTGTGCGCGGCGAGAATGCGCCACGCCGTCACCGGCAGTTCCTGACCGATGCGGTGCACGCGGTCGATGGCCTGGGTCTGTTCCGCGCTGGTCCAGCTGAGCTCGGCGAGCACGACGTTCGACGCGGCCTGCAGGTTCAGGCCGACACCGGCTGCCGTCAGCGACGCGACCACCACGGCCACCTCGGGGTTCTGATCGAACGCGTCGATCGCCTCCTGGCGCGCTTTCGAACTCTGGTCACCACGGATCGACACCGACCGTAGTCCGACGCGCGCGAAATGCTCCTCCGCGGCATCCATCACGTCGATGTGCTTGGCGAAGAACACGACCTTGCCGACCGAGCGCGCCAGTTGCGCGGTGTAGTCGGCCGCGAGGGTCGCCTTGGCCTGGCCAATGCGGCGCACCATGGTGAACACGTTCTCGCCGGTGGTGGCGCCCTTGGACTCCTCGAGCTCGGCGTGCGCGACGGCGCGGATGAGCTCGGCATCCCCGGCATCCGGCCTGATGCCGCGCAGCCGCTCGAAGCGGTCGAGCAGCCTGCGCGTCAGCGCCTCCTCGGCAGCGCGGATCGAGGCGCCGACCTCGTCGTCGAGTTCGACCGGGATGTCGGCGATGCGGCGGGCAGGGATGTCTGCGGCGACATCCACCTTCTTCCGACGCACGATGCCCATACCGACGACGACGCGGCGCGCCTCGGCGAAGAAGCCCGGATCGCCCGGGGTGAGCCCGGTGTCCTCGAGCCGCTCCATGAGCTTCGGCAACGGCTTCTTGTCATCGATCCAGCCCAGGAACTGCCAGATCGCACGGAAGTCCTCGATCGAGTTGATCAGCGGCGTGCCCGTCAGCGCGATCATCAGCGCCCGCGGGTTCAGCGCGCGGATCGATCTCGACAGCGCGAGCACGTGCTTGCTGCGCTCGGACTTCAGGTTCTTGATGAAGTGCGCCTCGTCGACGACCATCCCCTTGAAACCGAATCGCCCGAGCCAGCCGACATGCCGGTCGAGGATCTCGTAGTTGACGATGACCACGTCGCTGAAGGCATCCACGTCGTCGCCGTCGCCGTGCACCACGGTGGCGGTGCGCCCGGGCACCCAGCGCTCGACCTCGCGCGCCCAGTTCGTCTTGACCACGTTGGGCACCACGACCAGCAGCGGGAACGAATTGGATGCCTCGGCAGCCAGCAGCGCCTGCGCGGTCTTGCCCAGTCCCGGCTCGTCCGCGAGCAGGAAGGTGCGGTGACCGCGCTTGACCTCCTCGACGAACCGCGCCTGATGGCGCATCATCTCCCATGCACCGCGGGTGCGCAGCGTCGTCGCTTCGGGGAGCTCCATGGTCGCAGCCCCACCGCCGGCACCCAGCTCGAATGAGCGGAACAGCGGCTCGATGAGCTCCCAGTTGCCGAGGCGGTTCACCGTGGCGGGAGCGGCATTGACCGCGCTGAAATCGGGCGCGAGGAACGGGTTCGACATCTGCATCTGCCGCACGGAGGCCGGCACGACCTGCTTCTCGACCTGTTTGTCGACGGGCTTGGGCTCGACCGCGATGACCAGCTCGTCGGGGCTGAGCTGAACACCCGCCGAGAGCAGCAGGTCGCGACGTAGCGCTTTGGCGGCCGCGGTCACCGGGGCGTCGTCGGCGAGCATCGCGATCAGCGTCGTGTCGCGCGCCGCGGTCTTCGCCAGGATGCCGGCGAGTCCGTCGAGGCGCTTCTGCTCATTGATGCGCTCCGCGTCAGACAGCTCGCGATCGGCTTTCACACGAGCGCGTTCCTCGCGCAGCAGCAGAGCCGCGACCTGGAATCGGGCACGGTTGGCCGGCTTGAGCGGCCCCTTCTGCACAGCGGACTCGACCTCGCGCGCCACCCTCGCCAGCACCGGGATGACGCCGACATCATCGCCGGGTCGGGTACGTCGACGCTGGCCGACGTTCGTGCTCGGCTGCGTGCGCTGGCGCTGGCGTGATGCCACTGAATTCTCTCCTCGCTCCGGCGATGCTGCCGGAGGCACTGTTCCGCTCCGATGACGGAGGCGTTCTGTTCGCTCCCGCGTTACTGCCGGAGCCCGGTGTGCGGTCGTCACGGGCGGGGTTCCGTCGGTGACGCGCCCGCTGAGAACCAGACCCGGGCGAGAATCGACCGGTGGTTCCGCTAGGCGCGAGACTATTCTACGCCCATCGGGCCGACAGCGGCACTAACGACCTTGCGGCTCCTCTTTCACGCGCACCATGATGCCCGCAGCCAGGAACACCACCACGGCGAAGTACTGCAGAACGAGCCACAACCCGGGTTCATCGAGTTCGATCGGCACGATCGGGTTCCACAGCACCGCGATCGGCACCAGGCCGAGCAACCACCACCACTGCCTGGCCTGCCAGGCGAACACGACGATGATGAGGGCCAGGATGCTCACGACGTATCGGATCACGATATAGCCGCCCGAGTCGACGAACCCTATGCCGGCGAGCAGAGCCAGAACGGCGATGATCGAGGGCACCAGGGCCGTTCGACGGTACTGGTCAGGGTAGCGCCCACTCACCCTCGAATAGTAGTCGCGCACGGTCGTGCGCTCGCACTACGCTCTGCGCCATGACATCCGGCGCGGCACGCAGCGGTGGCGTCGTCGTCCATCCGACGGCGGGAGCCGCTTCATGAGCTACGTCTCGCCGGTCGCGGCGCGCAAACTCGAGGGTCCGGATCGCGCGCACGACGCCGTGGTCGGGTTGATCATCCTCGTCGCGGAACTGATGATCGGCTTCCTCGCCGGCACGGCGCTCTATGAACTCGGGGTCTCGACATCGGCTCGCGGCGATCAGGTCGACTTCGGCTTCGGCCTCGCCGTGCTCGGCGGCGGCGGCATCGTGATCCTCACCACCCTGGTCTACCTCGTTCGGGTCGCCGTCGGTCGCCGCAGCTGGAGCGCGCCGCTCTGGGGTGTCATCCTGATGTCAGTCGCTCTCGTCGCGGGCTGGCTGATCATGATCGGCGCCTGACGGCACAGCTCGTCGACCCCCGCCTGGGCACGGTCCACCGGCCCGAGCCAGCGAACGGTGTACTCCGCCCGCGACGAGCGCGCCCGTCTATCCGGCCCGTGCGACGAGTGTGCGTTGTTGTGCGGGGATCGGTCGTTGTTGGGGGTCGAGGTCGGGTGGGGGCACGAAGAAGTACTCGGCGCGTTCTCGGGTGACGTGCCAGCCGTTGTTGTGGATGAGGAGGTGGTGGTGTCGGCACACGAGCACGCCG
>VFQO010000555.1_pt1 | contig 38626 bp, 51 predicted proteins | sample 3512331 | NCBI WGS metagenome assembly VFQO01 (sample SAMN10412371, study PRJNA504923) | tailings metagenome | isolation source: Replicate 3 from Balatoc abandoned mine | place: Philippines: Itogon, Benguet | collected 2017-08-28 | reverse complement strand
AACTGGCGGCTGACCAACGGCATTGACGGGATGGAGCAAAGCGAGCAGCACGGCACAGAGATGGCAGACGCCGGATGCCGGAGCCGAGGCAAAAAAAAGGGGCGGCTAGCGCCGCCCCAAGAGGGTACTGTCATGAAACAGTAGGTTCAGCAATCGCGGTTCAGGCAGCGCGCTGTTCGCCCTTGGCGACCAGTTCAGCGAACAGCTTCTGGACTTCGGCCAGCAGCTTTTCGACTTCAGCCTTGGCATCCACGGCCAGGACCTTGCCCTTGAGTTCCAGAGCCAGAGCCTTCAGCTCTTCAGCCTTGGCCTTGAGGTCGATGGCTTGCAGCTTGCCGGCTTCAGCCTTGACGTCGACGGCTTGCAGCTTGGTCTTCAGTTCCTGGGCCTTGGCCTTCAGTTCTTCGGTCTTGGCGTTGACGTCGATGGCTTGCAGCTTCTCGCCTTCAGCCTTCAGCACTTCAACCAGGCCGAGGGCAGCCAGGTAAGCCTGACGACCGGCGTTCTTGGCGCGCTCGATGACAGCCTGTTGTTCCGCAGCAAAATTCTTCAGTTCGCCCATGATGTTTCTCCTTGATCAGTGGTCTTTGGTCTTTTCCGGAACCCGGCATCGGGCTTCCTGATGTGACCCATGATAGGGAGGATGAACGGTAAACAACCAATGAATTGTCTGACAAACAGGCAATGAGGGGGTTTATTTGTGACCAGCCAGCCACGGGGATGTTGCCGCTTAAAGCAGAAGCGCCGCCCGTGGGCAGCGCTTCCGGTACCGCAACCCGCTGTCAGGCGGGATCAGGCCTTGGCGGCCTCGATCGACTTGAGGATGTCGGCCTTGGCGGCTTCCGACCCTTCCCAGCCGGTGAGCTTGACCCACTTGCCCGGCTCCAGCGCCTTGTAGTTCTCGAAGAAGTGCTTGATCTGGCCCAGCAGCAGCTCGGGCAGATCGGTGTACTCCTTGACGTTCTTGTAGAGCGGGGTGAGCTTGTCGTGCGGCACGGCGATGAGCTTGGTGTCAATGCCGGCTTCGTCTTCCATGTTGAGCTTGCCAACCACGCGCGAGCGGATGACCGAGCCCGGCTCGACCGGGAACGGCGTCACCACCAGCACGTCCAGGGGATCGCCGTCTTCCGACAGGGTGTGCGGGATGTAGCCGTAGTTGACCGGATAGGACATGCCGGTGCCGATGAAGCGGTCGACGAAGAGCGCGTCGGAATCCTTGTCGATCTCGTACTTGATCGGGGCGGCGTTGGCCGGAATCTCGATGATGACGTAGATGTCGTTGGGAACATCCTTGCCGGCGGGAATGTTGTTGTAGCTCATGTCGGGGCCTCGACTCTCGGACGGTGAAAAAACCGCCGCATTATAGCCTTTGCCGTTCGCTTTCGGGGCATGCCCTGACACAAGGTATGAGCAACGGAAGGGGATTTGCGGCTGCACTGTGCTAAAAAGACCGCCAGAAACCTGATGCCTACCGGAGAGCACGACATGCAGGGCGTTGAAACCATCGCATGGCTGCTGGCGATTGCCCTCGTCGTGGTGCCCTTGCTGCGCAGCCTGGGCATGCCCTCGGTCATCGGCTACCTGATCTCGGGCCTGCTGATCGGCCCCCACCTGCTCAACATCATCGACCAGCCGGAGGCCATGATCAGCCTGGCCGATTTCGGCATCGCCATGCTGCTCTTTGTCATCGGCCTCGAACTCGAACCCAGCCGGCTCTGGGTCCTGCGCCATTCCGTGCTCACCCTGGGTGGTCTGCAGGTGCTGCTGACCGGCAGCCTGCTGGCACTGGCAGGCTGGCTCGCCGGCCTCGGCGTGGAAACCAGCCTCATCGTCGGCATGGGCCTGTCGCTGTCCTCCACCGCCTTTGCCCTGCAGCTGCTCAGCGACAAGGGCCAGCTCGCCACCCGCCATGGTCGTGAATCGTTTGCCATCCTGCTGTTCCAGGACATCGCCGTGATTCCCCTGCTTGCGGTCATGCCGCTGCTGGTCAGCGCGAGCACCGCCAGTGCCCACGCCATCACGCCGCCAGACCCGTGGCATGTGCTCGCGGTCATGCTCTTCCTGTTCTTTGCCAGCCGCTTCCTGGTGCGTCCGGCCTTCCGTGCCATCGCCGCCAGCCAGACTGCCGAACTGTTCACGGCCGCCGCCCTGTTCATCGTGGTCGGCACCGCCTGGCTGATGCACAGCATTCATCTGTCGGTATCACTGGGCGCCTTCCTGGCCGGCGTGCTGCTCGCCGACAGCGAGTACCGGCACGAGCTGGAGGCCCAGATCCAGCCCTTCAAGGGTCTGCTGCTGGGTCTGTTCTTCATGACCGTGGGCATGACCGCCAACCTACCGCTGCTGCTCTCGGAAGGTCACTGGCTGCTGCTTGCCGCGCTCGTGCTGATGCTGTTCAAGGGCGTGATTCTGTTCGCGCTCGGCAAGGCCACCGGCAACGAGACGCTGGCCGCGATCCGTCTGGGCGTGGCCCTGCCCCAGGGCGGCGAGTTCGCGTTCATTGTCTTCACCACCGCCACCCTGCTCGGTCTGCTGCCCGAGCTGCTGGGCGAGCGTCTGGTGCTGGTGGTCACGCTGTCCATGGCGCTGACCCCGCTGGGCTTCTGGCTGCTGGAGCGCTACATCGCGCCGCACTGGGCTGCCAAGGAGCCCAGGCACTATGACGAGATCACGCTGGACACGCATCCGGAGGTGCTCATCGCCGGCTTCGGCCGTGTCGGCCAGATCATCGCCCGGGTGCTGCGCATGCAGCACATCCCTTTTGTCGCCCTCGAAAGCAGCGCCCGCCAGGTCGACTTCGTGCGGCGCCTGGGCAACAAGATCTACTACGGACGACCGGACAGCCTGGCCATGCTCACGGCTGCCGGCATCGCCCAGGTCAAGCTGGTGATCCTGGCCATCGACAACATCGAGGAGTCGCTGCAGACCGCCCGGCTGATTCGCCGGCACTACCCGCGACTGCCCATCTATGCCCGCGCCCGCGACCGCATGCACGCCTACCGGCTGCTCGACATGGGCGTCAACGTCGTGCACCGGGAGACCTACCTGAGCAGCCTGGCCATGGCCGAGGATGTCCTGCTGCGCCTGGGTCACGACAAGGAGCGCAGCAGCCGCTGCATTGAACGTTTCAAGTCCTTTGACGAGGAGCTGCTGCGCCGCCAGCAGGCGATCTATCAGGACGAGGCCGAGCTCAACGCCAGCATCAAGCAGGCCATGATAGAGCTCGAGGACCTGTTCGAGCGCGACCGGGAGCTGGCGCGCGATCTGGCCGAGGAACATCGCCAGGATCAGGCGGAGGAGCGTGTCAGGCCGCCGCCCGCACCATGAAAAACGCCCGGCGGATGCCGGGCGTCTTCAGGAACCTCACACGCGCTTACTTGACGTAGTAGGTCTTCAGCGGCGGGAAGCCGTTGAACTCCACCGAGCTGTACGAGTTGGTGTAGGCACCCGTGGTCATCCAGTACAGGCGGTCACGCACGGCGAGGCTGAGCGGCAGGTGATAGCCGACGTTCTCGTACATGATGTCCGTGGAGTCGCAGGTCGGACCGGCGAGCACGACGCTGCCGTCACGATTGCCTGACTCGTCCATCTTCTCGGTGTAGATCGGGTACTTGATCGACTCGCCCATGGTCTCCATCAGACCCTGGAACAGGCCGACGTCGGTGTAGACCCAGCGCTTGAGGTCGGTACGCGACTTGCGCGAGATCAGGACGACCTCGGACACCAGTACGCCCGACTCGCCGACCAGCGAACGACCCGGCTCGAGGATGATCTCGGGCAGGTCATCACCGTAGTCATCGTGCAGGTAGCGCAGGATTTCCTCGGCATAGACGTTGATCGGATTGACTTCCGAGATGTAGTTGGCCGGGAAGCCGCCACCCATGTTGATCATTTTGAGTTCGACGTCTTCCTCGTACTTCATCCAGTCGAACATGTACTTGACCTTCGACAGGGCGGCATCCCAGACGGCAATGTCCTTCTGCTGCGAGCCCACGTGGAAGGAGATGCCGTAGGGAATCAGACCCTGGTTCTTGGCCTGCACGAGCAGGTCGATGGCCATGTCCGGGTGGCAGCCGAACTTGCGCGACAGCGGCCACTCGGCGGTCTCGCCACCTTCCACCAGGATGCGCACGAAGACCTTGGAGCCCGGCGCGTACTCGGCGATGTTCTGCAGGTCGGACTTGGAGTCGGTGGCGAACAGGCGAATGCCCTTGTCATAGGCGTACTTGACGTGGGCCGCCTTCTTGATGGTGTTGCCGTAGGAGATGCGGTCCGGCGAGACGCCCGAGTTCAGCACCTTGTCCAGCTCGAAGATGGAGGCGCAATCGAAGTTGGAACCGACGTCGCGCAGCAGGTCGATGACAGGCTGACCCGGATTGGCCTTGAGCGCGTAATGCACCTTGGCCATCGGGAAGCAGCCGGTCAGCTCTTCGTACTTCTGCTTGATGATCTCGAGATCGACAACCAGGAACGGCGTCTCCTTCTCGTCGGCAAGCTTCTTGATCTTGGCCCACTCGGCGTCCGAGCAGTAATCTGAAAGGCGCATATGCATCCATCCCGCATGTCACAAAAAAGACAAAAGCCCCTAGTCTGACTGTTGCACAACGGTCCGCTAGAGGCTCATCCAGGCGTCAGGTTGCTGCGCTGCTCGACGGCTTGTTCGCCCTGGCACTGACGCCGCGAAGGGTAAAGCCAAAAGATGACACAATCAAGAATGCGGAACCGGCAAGGGCAGGGATTCGCGACCATCCGGTCAGATGAACGGATGATCGCGCCGCCACGTCAGAGATTGGCCTCGGCATACTCCGCCAGCACCGAGCGCGGGACGCCCTCGAGCTGGATGTGTCCGCCGTGGGCAAAGCCCTTGAAGCGCTCGCACATGTAGGTCAGACCCGAGCTGGTCGGGGTCAGGTAGGGCGTGTCGATTTGCGCCAGGTTGCCCAGACAGACCACCTTGGAGCCCTCCCCGGCTCGCGTGATGATGGCCTTCATCTGGTGCGGGGTCAGGTTCTGGCACTCGTCGATGAGGATCAGCGCCTTCTGGAAGCTGCGTCCGCGAATGTAGTTGAGGGCCTTGAACTGGATGTTGGCGCGCTCCTTGACGTAGGCGATGGAGCCCTTGGGGCTCTCGTCATGCAGGTGCAGGGCCTCTATGTTGTCGCTGATGGCACCCAGCCACGGGTCCATCTTCTCCTCTTCGGTACCGGGCAGGAAGCCGTGCTCCTCGGCCAGTGGCGGCGTCGAGCGCGTCGCGATGATCTTGTTGAAGCGTTTCTCCTCGATGCTCTGCTCGATGGCCGTCGCCAGCGCGAGGATGGTCTTGCCGGAGCCGGCCGGGCCGGTCAGCGACACCAGGTGCACCGACGGATCGCGCAACAGGTCCAGCGCCATGGCCTGGTGGATGTTGTGCGGACGCAGGCCCCAGACCTCCTGGCTCATCAGGCGCTCGTGATTGAGGTCGCGCAGCACGATGTGCTGATCGTCGACGCTGAGCACGCGCCCGATGAAGCCCTGCTCGTCGACCACGAACTGGTTGGCGAACACCGGATCGCTCCAGTCGGCGCGGCTAAGGTAATGACGCGTCTCGCCGATGGCCTGCACGGTCTCGACACGATTGAAGCGTTCCCAGAACGAACCGGTGAACTCGGCATAGCCCTTGGACAGCTGACGGATGTCCGACACCAGCTGGTCATTGGCATAGTCCTCGGCATCGAGACCGCAGGCGCGCGCCTTCAGGCGCATGTTGATGTCCTTGGTGACCAGCACCACGCGCGCATCCGGCCGGCCCTGCTGCAAGGCCACCAGCACGTTGATGATCTTGTTGTCGTTGAGCGAGTTGGCCAGCGTCTGCACCCCACCCTCGGGCTGGTCCATGAGCACCGCCAGCGTCCCCAGATGGATGCGCTGCGCGTCGCGCCAGATCGGCACGCCGCGGCGCACCTGTTCCGGCGGGGCCTCGCCGAGCACGCGATCAATCAGCCGGATGGCTGCGCGGCACTCGGCTGACACCGAGGCCTTGCCGGACTTGAGCTTGTCCAGCTCCTCCAGCACGGTCATCGGAATCAGCACCAGATGTTCTTCGAAGTTCAGCAGCGCGTTGGGGTCGTGAATGAGGACGTTGGTGTCGAGAACGTACATCAGGGGGCGGGTGTCATCTGCAGCGCGCTGGATCATGCAGGGCTCTCCAGGAGGGAGGAAAGTCGCGCGGCCACGTCGCACCGCCACGACGGCATGAGGCTTTGCCTCACCCCTAACCTAGCGCAGTTCTCCCTGCGGGAGTAAGCCTGGGTTGATCAAAAAACCAGCCATCAGACCGTCAGCAGACGGGCCGGTGCCAGCGCACCCGAACCGCCCGGCAGCACCAGCTCGTCACCGGCGAAATCGCGTGGCACATAATGGTGCGCCGGCGTCTCGGCAGGCAGCAACCGCCAGTGCCGATAGACCTCCGCCACCAGCTCGCTGCAGAAGCCGCCCTGGGCAAACGCCGGCTCGGGCTCGCTTGACCACCAGCCGGCAACATGCTGACGCACGAAGTTGCGGTAAGGCTTGGCCGCCCAGGCCTCCATCAGCTGCTCCAGGCAGCCACGCGCCTGCGCCGACAGGGTCACGCCCTGCAGCCGGCGCACGGCGGCGACACCCGGATAGCTGAGCAGGCGCTCATCCAGGCTGACCAGCTGGACACCATCGAAGGCCCGGCCCTGCACGATGTCGCAGGTCTTGCTGGCACGCGTCGCTTCCCACAGCAGAGGCGTCTGCGGCAGATCCGGCAGGCGCACCACCATGCCGATGTGCGACCAGGGACTGCCGGTGCAGCCACGCACCAGGCGGGATGCCGCCGTGCGGCCGGAGAACAGCACCACGTCTCCGGTTCGCAGATGCTCGCGCACGGACCGGTAGGGCTGCTCGGGCAGGCTGACGACATCATCAAACGCGGCCCGCCATGAAAATCGGAGTGGCTTGGTTTTCATGCCGCCACCTTAGGCAGGGCATGTGACGCTCACGCGATGAACAGGCTGCAGGCCGGTGAAGATTCCGTGACCAGCCGGTGACAGCTCTTGGTGGCGCCTGCGGCAGGCCCTAGACTATGCGCCTTGTTCCACACTTCCGGGCGGAGACCCATGAGCCAGTTCGACAACGTCAGTGTCATCACGAAACCCAACGTCTACTTCGACGGCCTCTGCGTCAGCTACACCGTGCTGTTCGCCGATGCCAGCCGCAAGACCGTGGGCGTCATCTTTCCCGCCACGCTGACCTTCAACACCGGTGCACCGGAGGTGATGGAGATTGTCGGCGGCCGCTGCCGCGTGCTGCTGCCGGGCGAGTCGGCGTGGCGTGACATCGTCGCCGGCGAGTCCTTCAATGTACCGGGACAGTCCAGCTTCCAGATCGAGGCACCGGAGCGCGTCGACTACATCTGCCACTTTGTCTGAGCGAGCAACGCATCATGTTTGAATGGATCAACGACCCGCAGGCCTGGATCACCCTGGCCACCCTCAGCCTGCTCGAGATCGTGCTGGGCATCGACAACATCATTTTCCTGTCCATCCTGGTCAACAAGGTCGAAGCCGCGAAGCGCCAGTTCGCGCGCTACTTCGGCCTCGGCCTGGCCATGGTCAGCCGCATCGCGCTGCTGCTGTCGATTGCCTGGGTCATGCGCCTGACCGAGCCGCTGGTCCAGCTGGGTGACGTGATTGTCACCGGACGCGATCTCATCCTGATCGGCGGCGGCCTGTTCCTGCTCTGGAAGAGTGCCACCGAGATCTTCGACACCGTGGAAGGAGAAAGTCCGGAAGAGCAGGCTTCGGCCATGGCCGCCGGTACCGCCGGCTTCTTCAGCGTGATCGCGCAGATCGCCATCATCGACATCGTGTTCTCGCTGGACTCGGTGATCACCGCCGTCGGCCTGGCCCAGGATGTCGAGATCATGGTCATCGCCATCGTCGCCTCGGTCGTGGTGATGATGTTCGCCGCCAAGCCCATCGGCGATTTCGTCGAGAATCATCCGTCGATCAAGGTGCTGGCTCTGGCCTTCCTGGTGCTGGTCGGTACCCTGCTGATTGCCGAAGGCTTCGGTCAGCACATCGACAAGGGCTATGTCTACGCTGCCATGGCGTTCTCGGTGCTGGTCGAGATGCTCAACATCCGCATGCGCAAGCGCCGTGCCGTCAGCGAGCCGTCGCACTGACGACAGCATCGGCTGCGTGATGAAAAAGCCCGGCATGACCGGGCTTTTTCATGGCTGGACGACGCAGCGGGAACGATCGCCCGATGATCAGGTCTGGCGCAGCAGCTGCACGCTGGCCACGCCTGCCAGGGTCAGCAGCAGCGAACCGAACACATGCAGGCTGACATGCACGACAGTCTCGCCCCAGAGCTGGCGCTGCAGCAGGCTGACCGCCTCAAGTGAAAAACTGGAAAACGTGGTCAGGCCGCCAAGCAGGCCGGTGACCCAGAACAGGCGCACGGTGTCGGACCAGCCCGGCTGCAGCAGGCCCCAGCCCATGAACAGACCGATGACGTAGGCACCCAGCCAGTTCGCCGCCAGCGTACCCAGCGGCAGCAGCGGCCACAGATGGTTCAGACCCAGGCCCAGCAGCCAGCGCAGCAGCGCCCCCAGGGCAGCCCCGGAGGCGACCGCCAGCGCGCCGGCCAGATTCACGCGACCGCCTCGCCATGACGCGCACGCAGGGCCGCCAGCAGCTTCTGGTGGATGCCGCCGAAGCCGCCGTTGCTCATGACCACGATGGCATCACCCGGCTCCGCCTCGGCCACCAGACGCGCGATCACCGCCGCGATCTCCGAGGCCACCTGTGCCGGCACCGGGCTGGCCGCGATCACCGGCTGCAGGTCCCAGTCCAGGCCCGCCGGCTGATACCAGATGACCTGGTCGGCAGCCGCCGCGGACTCCGCCAGACCATCCTTGTGCGTGCCCATGCGCATGGTGTTGGAGCGCGGCTCGATCACCGCCCAGATGCGCCGTGAGCCGACCTTCTCGCGCAACCCTTCGAGGGTGGTTCGGATGGCGGTCGGATGGTGCGCGAAGTCGTCATAGACCGCGATGTCACGGACACTGCCGAGCAGCTCCATGCGCCGCTTCACGCCCGGGAAGGCCGACAGCGCGGCAGCCGCCGTCGCCACCGGCACGCCGACATGGTGTGCCGCCGCGATGGTGGCCATGCCGTTGCGCACGCTGTGCATGCCGGTCAGCGACCAGTGCACGGTGGCGGCCTCGCCATCACGATGACGCACCGTGAAGGCGCTGCCATCGCTGGACAGCACCTCGGCCGTCCAGGTGGCCGGCTCGCTGCCGCCTGGCGCCGAAGCCAGCGCCAGGCGCTCGACCGGGGTCCAGCAGCCCTTGGCGATCACCGCATCCAGTGCCGGTTCGTCGGCCGGCATGAGAATGCGCCCCTGACCGGGAATGGTGCGCACCAGATGATGGAACTGGCGCTGTATGGCGGCCAGGTCATCGAAGATGTCGGCGTGGTCGAACTCCAGGTTGTTGAGGATGGCCGTGCGCGGGGCGTAGTGAACGAACTTGGAGCGCTTGTCGAAGAAGGCCGAGTCGTACTCGTCGGCCTCGACCACGAAATAGCGGCCGTCGCCGAGACGGGCGCTGGCCTCGAACCCCTGCGGCACGCCACCGATCAGGAAGCCCGGTGCCAGTCCGGCCTGGTCCAGCACCCAGGCCAGCATGGTGGTGGTGGTGGTCTTGCCGTGGGTGCCTGCCACCGCCAGCACATGGCGTCCCTGCAGCACATGTTGCGCCAGCCAGCCCGGTCCTGAGGTGTAGGCAATGCCCTGGTCGAGCACGTACTCGACGGCAGGATTGCCACGGCTCATGGCATTGCCGATCACCACCAGATCCGGGTGCGGCTGCAGATGTGCCGGATCATAGCCTTCCTGCAGACGTATGCCCTGGGCTTCGAGCTGGGTGCTCATGGGCGGATAGACCCCCGCGTCACTGCCGCTGACCTCATGCCCAAGGGCCTTGGCCAGCACCGCCAGCGAGCCCATGAAGGTGCCGCAGATACCGAGGATGTGAATGTGCATGAGTCAGTTTCCTTGCGGCGGAGGCGGCAACAGGTCAGGGAAGAGCATGGCGGCCAGGGCCATGACGGCAAACAGGGGCGCCAGCGCCAGGAAGAAGCCCTTGAAACGGGACACGTCCAGTGCCTGCTGATAGACAAAGGCGCGCGCCGACAGGCTCCACAGGGTCATGACGATCTGCAGCACCACGGCCACGCCGGTGAAGGCACCGCCCTGCGCCTGCAGGAGCACCAGCGGCGACGCGATCAGGGTGATCAGGGTGTCGATCAGCACCATGCCGGTATAGGCCTGCACCCAGCGGTTGTGCCAGCCGCGCCGCTGCAGCAGCAGCCACAGCCAGCCGGCTTCGGCCGCCAGCGCCATGGCAGACAGCTGCAGCACCGGCTTGTCGAAGCCGCTGCCGGCCAGTTGCTGCAAGGCCACGCCGAGCAGCAGGTTGAGGATGACCAGGGGCAGGATCAGGCGCGGCGCATAAGGCAGGGCCTCAGGTCCGGCACGGAAGCAGATCAGCTGCCACCCCATCGACAAGATCGCTTTCATCGCGCACTCTGGGATTCATGAATGACGCGGCGATTCTCGCAAAGCCGGGGCGCCTCGTCACTCGATGACTGCAGCTGTTTTTCCGGGGATGACATGTCACGCGAACCCTTGCCCACCGATTTCCGGCCATTCTGGCGCTTCCTGCTCGGCATCTTTCTGCTCACGGTCGCCATCGGCCTGGTCTCGCTGGCCACCGGGCTTGCCCTGTCCCGCTGAATGCTGGAAAATGCGCGGTTTTCAACCGCACCGGCACCTCTGACATGACCGTTTCCTCCTCTGCTGCACAGCCTGTCGTGGGCATCATCATGGGCTCCCAGTCCGACTGGGCGACCATGAGCCATGCCGCCAACACGCTGCGTGACCTGGGCGTGCCCTTCGAGGCGGAAGTGGTGTCAGCGCACCGCACCCCGGACAAGCTCTTCGCCTATGCCGAAGCCGCCCAGGGTCGCGGCATCCAGGTCATCATCGCCGGCGCCGGCGGTGCCGCCCACCTGCCCGGCATGTGCGCCGCCAAGACCGCCCTGCCGGTGCTCGGCGTGCCAGTGCAGTCGCAGGCCCTGAACGGTCTCGACTCGCTGCTCTCCATCGTGCAGATGCCCGGTGGCGTTCCGGTCGCCACGCTGGCCATCGGCAAGGCCGGTGCCATCAATGCCGCCCTGCTGGCCACCCAGATCCTGGCGCTCAACAACCCGGCACTGCGCACGGCCATCGAGGCCTTCCGCGAGCGCCAGACCGAGACCGTGCTGGCCAACCCGGTTCCGGGCGAACAGGGAGCCTGACCATGAGCCTGCGCATCGGTGTCCTGGGTGGCGGCCAGCTGGGTCGCATGATGGCCCTGGCCGGCTACCCGCTGAACCTCTCGTTCGCGTTCTATGACAAGGCTGCGGACTGCCCGTCGGCGGCGCTCGGCCCGCGCTTCGGCGATGACGACTACAGCGAGGAAAGCCTGCAGGCCTTCATCGATTCGGCCGATGTCTTCACCTACGAGTTCGAGAACATCCCGACGCGCTGGGTCGAGGCCATTGCCGCCCGCAAGCCGGTGTTCCCAGGCGTGAAGTCGCTCGCCGTGTCGCAGAACCGTCTCAACGAGAAGCGCCTGTTCGCCGACCTCAACATTCCCTCCGCTCGCTATGCCGAGATCCGCGAGGAAGCCGACCTGCGTGCCGCCGCCGAGGGCCTTGGCCTGCCGCTGGTGGTCAAGACCGTGACCGAAGGCTATGACGGCAAGGGCCAGTTCCTGCTCCGCGATGCCGAGCAGATTCCGGCCTGCTGGGCCGAACTGGGCGGCCGCGTGCCGCTGATCGCCGAGGAATTCGTGCAGTTCAAGCGCGAGCTGTCGATCATTGCCGTGCGCGGCCAGGATGGCGCCACGCTGTTCTACCCGCTGGCCGAGAACCACCATCACCGCGGCATTCTCAGCCACTCCGTGGTGCCAGCGCCGCATCTGGACGAGAACACCCAGCTCACCGCGGAACGCTACATCTCGTCCATCCTGCACGAGCTTGGCCATGTCGGCGTGCTCACGCTGGAGCTGTTCGAGACCCGCCACGGCCTGCTCGCCAACGAGACCGCCCCGCGCGTGCACAACTCCGGCCACTGGAGCATCGAAGGTGCGCACTGCTCGCAGTTCGAGAACCACGTGCGCGCCGTGGCCGGCCTGCCCCTGGGCTCGACGCGCGCGGAAAAGCCCAGTGCCATGCTCAACATCATCGGCCGTCATCCGGTCAGCGCCGACGTGCTGCGCATCACCGACGCGCATCTGCACCTGTACGGCAAGAGCGAGCGCGAAGGTCGCAAGCTCGGCCACATCACCGTGACTGCCGACTCCTATGCCGAGCTGGGCATGCGCGTCAGCCGCCTGGCCGATGCGCTGCCCAACCCGATGGCCCTGACCCTGTCGCGCTGAGCCGCACAGGCCGGGGCTGCAGTCCCGGCCTGGCCACTCGACAGGTGCGCCAAAAGCAACAATCCGTTCGCAAAGCCGCTATTTATCCGAAAGTGCTGCAGATCTAGTCTCTACTCATCACCTGAGAGGAGCCCCGTCATGATCCGCATCCATCGCGCCGCCGAGCGTGGCCACGTCGACCACGGCTGGCTGCAGGCACGCCATTCCTTTTCCTTCGCATCCTGGTACGACCCGCGCCACATGGGCGTGTCGGCACTGCGCGTGATCAACCAGGACCGCATCGCGGGAAAGCGCGGCTTCGGCCAGCACCCCCATGACAACATGGAAATCCTGACCTATGTGCTGAAGGGCCGTCTGCAGCACATGGACAGCATGGGCAACCACGCCGTCATCCATGCCGGCGAGCTGCAGCTGATGAGTGCCGGTACCGGTGTCGTGCACAGCGAGATCAACCCTGGTGACGAGCCGGTGGAGCTGCTGCAGATCTGGCTGCTGCCGAACCAGCAGAACCCGGCCCCGCGCTATGCGCAGAAGCAGTTCCCGCGCCTGCCCGGCCTGCATTGCCTGGTGGCGCCGGATGGCAGCAGCGAGGATACTCTGCCCATTCGCCAGGACGCGCGCATCTACCGTGGCATCCTAGGTGCCGGGGAAAGCGTGCAGCATCCCGGCTGCGAGGACCGCGTGATCTGGCTGCAGATGATCACCGGCAGCGTGCAGGTGGGCGAGGAAACCCTCGAGGCCGGTGACGGCGCCGAGATTCGCCAGTCTCATGCCCTGATGCTGACCGCCACGCAGGATGCCGAGTTCCTGATGTTCGACCTGCCCTGAGGAGAGTTGCATGCCGTCACCCCTGAACGATGCCGCGCTGAACCAGCTGTTCCGCGACGCTCGCACCACCAAGTACTGGCTTGATCAGCCCGTCAGCGACGACATCCTGCACCAGCTCGCCGAGCTGGTGCTGCAGGGACCGACGGCAGCCAATTCGCTGCCGGCACGCCTGCTCTTCGTGCGCAGCGCCGACGGCAAGGCGCGTCTTCGCCCCTGTCTGGCGCCAGGCAATGTCGAGCAGACCATGGCGGCACCCGTCACCGTCATCGTGGCATACGACCTGGACTTCCCCGACACCCTGCCCGCTCAGTTTCCGCATGTCGATGCCCGCAGCTGGTATGTCGGCAACGACGCACTGATTCGCGAGACCGCCTTTCGCAACGGCAGCCTGCAAGGCGCCTATGTCATCCTCGCGGCACGCGCCCTGGGCCTGGATGCCGGCCCCATGTCCGGCTTCGATGCCGCCGCGCTGGATGCCGAGTTCTTCCCCGGCGAACGCGTGCACAGCAACTTCCTGATCAACCTCGGCCATGGCGACCGCAGCCGCCTGCATGCCCGCGTTCCGCGCCCGGCCGTGGCGGCCGTGACCCGCTGGCTCTGACACAACGCGTCGGCAGCGCTGCCTGTGCGCTTGACGCCGCCAGGTGATTGCCTAGGATGGCTTCATGACAGGGAGACGCCATGACTGACACGCCGCCAGAATCCAGCGCCCCGTCGCGTCGTGCCGGCAGTCGCTTCCTGCGCCTCGCCGGCATGACCGCACGCATCAGCAGCGACGTCGCGCGTGACCGCTGGCAGCGGCTCTGGCACCGGGACGAGGATCGCACGGCATCGGATGCCGCACTCTACAGCCGCATCGGTCGTGACATCGCGCAGACGCTGGGCGAAATGAAAGGCGCCGTGATGAAGGTCGGCCAGGTCGTTTCGCAGTACCGCGACGTGCTGCCGGCCGAGCTGGTGGATGCCCTCACCCCGCTGCAGAAGGATTCGCCGCCACGGCCCTTCGCCGAACTGCTGCCGCGCCTGCAACAGGCGCTGGGACCGGACTGGCGCGCCCATTTCAGCGAGGTTGACGAGACCGCGCTGGCATCGGCATCGATTGCTCAGGTGCATCGCGCCCGCACCCGTGACGGCCGCGACGTGGTGCTGAAGATCCAGTATCCGGGCGTGGAAGAGGCCATAGACAGCGACCTGAAGCAGCTGCGCCTGGCCCTGAAGATTGCTCGCGTGCTACCGGTTTCCGGGCATCTGCTGGACGCCCTGTTCGACGAGATTCGCACCAGTCTCGAGCGCGAGCTGGACTACGGCCTGGAGGCGATGGCCATCGAGCGCTTCCGCCAGTTTCATGCCGACCAGCCACAGGTCGTGATCCCCGCCGTCATTGCCCCGCTCAGCAGCCGCCATGTGCTGACCCTGAGCCACGAGCCCGGCGACCCGCTCAGTTCGCTCGACGCGCGCTACGACCAGGACCGGCGCGACGCGCTCGGTCGCCTGTTGTTCGACACCCTTGCCCGCCAGCTCTATCAGCTGCATTGCCTGCACTGCGACCCGCATCCCGGCAATTTCGCGGCGCGCCCCGACGGCAGTCTGGTCGTGTATGACTTTGGCTGCATCAAGGAACTGCCGGACACGCTGGTGCAGGACTATGCCGCCCTGACACGCGCCGCGCTGGCCAGCGACCCGGCCGCCGTGGAAACCGGACTGATACGACTGGGCGCGCGCAACACGCAGCATGCCCCGAGCCTGCCCGGAGACTTCTATCAGCCCTGGCTGCAGCTCGCCGGCGATGTGCTCGCCGACAGTCCGGTGGATTTTGCCGCCATGCCGCTGGCCGAGCAGGTGCTGCGCCTCAGCCGCAAGGCGCTGCCGCAGTGGCGCGCCTTCCAGCCGGTGCCCGATCTGGTGCTGGTGAACCGGGCGCTGGGCGGGCACTACTGGAACCTGCGCCTGCTCGGTGCGCGCATTGCCATGCGCCCGTTGCTGCTGCACCTGGCAACGGCCCCGCAGTCATGAAAAAGGGCGTCATCGACGCCCTTCTCGTTCACCGCCAGCCGGCAATCCCCGCCGATTTCAGCGCGGCGGATTCTCCGGCACATAGTAGACATTGCCACTGCTGGTGGTGATCTTGCGCATGCCGGGACGATCGCTGCCGGACGATGTCGTCGTCGAGGCAGACGCCGATGCCTGGCCGGAGGTCGGTGCCGGGGTCGCTGCAGCCGGCTGTGTCACCGGTGCCGTGTTGCGCTGCACAGGCTGCGCCGGCGGGAAGTAGTACGGCGATGGCGCCTCAGGTGCGGTCGGGCTGAACGGACGCGCAGCCGGGTCGGCCGCGACCGTGGACGGCACATAGGCCGGCGTGCCGGCACTGCTGCGCGCGCTGCTGGTACGGGTCGGTGCCGGCACGCTGCGTGACTCGCTGCGCACCGGCTCGCTGACCGGCAGCGACTCCGCCACGATGGGCTCGACCGGCTGCACGGCATAGGTCACCGGAACATCCTCGGCCAGGCTGGCGCTCGCAGGCTGGGCAGCGGGGGCCGGACGTGCTGCCGGCTGCTCGCGCACCACCACGGTTGTCGCGCTGGTCGAGGAGGCCTGCGGCGCACGCGTCGAAGGCTGCAGATCGGCACGTCCGTCACGTTGCACGCCGCCCTGGTAGATGTCGCTGATGCGCTCGGGCAGACGGGTGAAGCGACCTTCCGCATCAACACCCAGATCAATGCGACGCACCGACTCGTACTGACGCGCGGTCAGGGCAGTGGCCTGGGCGGCATCACGCAGGATGGTCGGCTGCAGGAACACCAGCAGGTTGCGCTTGATGCGCGTGTCGCTGGTGGCGCGGAACAGCACGCCGAGACCGGGGATGTCGCCCAGCAGCGGCACCTTGCTCACCGACTTCTTGACGTCGTCCTGCACCAGGCCGCCAAGCACGATGGTCTGGCCGTCATCGGCAAGAATCGTGGTCTTGATCGAGCGCTTGTTGGTGATCAGGTCGGAGGAGCGGATGCTGTCCGCCGAGGGCACCACCGAAGACACTTCCTGCTCGACATCGAGTCGCACCGTGCCGCCTTCGCTCAGCGACGGGGTCACCTTCAGCGTGATGCCGACGTCCTGGCGCTCGATGGTGGTGAACGGATTGCTCAGGCCGGAGCCCTGGGTGCCGGTGGTGCCGGTGATGAAGGGCACATTCTGGCCCACCACGATCTTGGCCTCCTGGTTGTCCAGGGTCATGATGCTGGGCGTCGACAGCAGGTTGGCATCCGCCACCGACTCCAGGGCCTGGATCAGCGCGCCGTAGAAAGTGCGATCGCCGTTGCGATCCTTCTTCGAGCTGCCGATGGCGATGGCGGCGCCCTGGCCGATGCCGGCCTGCGACGGGTCGCCGGTCACGGCGGCGGTGGCCAGATTGACCAGGCTGGCGCCGGCATTGTTGAAGTTGATGATGCCGACCCCGTTGGTGGGGTCACCCGAGGCCCACTGCACGCCAAGCTGGGCGGCATTGTCGCCGGAGACCTCGACGATGGCGGCCTGGATCAGGACCTGCGAGCGACGCGTGTCGAGCTCGGCGAGCACCGCCTCGACCTGGCGGATCTGCGCCGGACGGGCACGCACGATGAGGGCATTCTGGCTTTCATCGGCGATCAGGCTGGCGTTGCCGACGGTGATGGTGGTGGTGCCGGGATCGCGGGTGTTGCTGCTGCCGGCAGAGCCATCGGCATTGCTGGAGACATTGACGCTGCTGCTGCCGGCCGCGGTGTTGGTGGAGACCTTGTCATCGCCGCTGACCAGCACGCCCTTGAGAACCTCGGCCACCTGACGGGCATTGGCATACTTGAGGCGGAATACCTTGACGTTGTCAGCGCTGGCTTCCGGCGCCTCGTCGAGGCTGCGGATGACGGCACGGACACGGTCGCGCAGGGCGCGATCGCCGCGCACCAGCAGCCGGTTGGAACGCTCGTCGACGACGATGCGCACGCGTCCGGAGCCACGAGCCTCCTTGGCGCCGGCGGCCGGCGCACCGGCCTCCATAGTTTCGAGCACGCCGAGCAGATCGGCAGCACGGCCGTTGCGCACCGGAATGATCTCGATGGCGTCGTCCGGATCACCGTTGTCGAGCTCGCGGATGATGGCTTCCAGCGCCTGGGCATTGCCGGCACGGTCGGAAATGATCAGGGCATTGGCCCCTGGCACGGCGGCCATGTGCGCGAACTGCGGCATCATCGGGCGCAATGCCGCCATCAGCTCGTTGGCATTGGCCTGGCGCAGCACGATGACCCGGGTCACCAGCTGCTCGCCACGACCGCCGGAGTCAACGCGCACGCCCGCCTGGCGGGCATTGGTGTCAGGCAGGATCTTCACCACCGGGCCGTTGCTGACGGTGGCAAAGCCGTTGATGCTGAGCACGCTCTGGAACAGCTCGTAGAGCTCGTCCGCCGACATGGCACGGCTCGACACCACGGTGACGGTGCCCTTGACGCGCGGATCGACGACAAAGTTGCGGCCGGTGATCTCCGCCATCTCGTTGACCAGCGCGGAGATGTCGGCATCCTTGAGGTTGAGCTTCCAGGTCTTCTCGGCCCAGGCCGGCGTGGTCGCCAGCAACATCATGGCGAGCGCCAGCGGCTTCACGGTTGAGTTCTTCATCGGCTTTATAATCGCTGTTCCAAAGTGATTGTCTGCGTGCCGCGCTGAACCTCCACGCGTGCACTGCCTGCGGACTGCAGCTGACCCAGGGTCTGCTGATCCGCTTCAAGATCCTTGCCCACGGACTGGCCGTTGATGCTGACGATGCGGTCGCCCGGCTGCAGTCCGTAACGCTTCAGCATGTCCTTCTGTGCCGTGATGCTCACGACATAGCCTTGCGAGGTGCGGCGCAGCCCCATCTGGCGCAGGGCCGCCATCGGCGAGCTGGCAAAGTTGCGAACGGCCCTGTCGAGCGCGCTGACCGTGTCAGCTGCCCGGCCTGGCCTGCCAGGCGGCGACACCGGTCTGTCGGCGGGTTTGTCAAAGCGCAGGATTTCCTCGCGCCCATTGCGATCAAGCACCACCTGGGTGGCCTCGACACGTGCCAGACTGGCACCGCCGGGCAGCTGGTCACCCGGCTTGAAGGTCTTCACCAGACCATTGCCGCGCTCGGCGATCATGGCCCGTGAGGACGCCGGATCGCTGCTTTCCATGACCCCGTCAAGACGCAGCTGCAAGGTGGTGTCGGCGACCGTGGCCTGCTGCGGCCCGCTGTTTTCACCGAACAGGCTGGCGACCTGGGCCGGGCTGCTGCTGGCTGCCGCAACCGGCGCCTGGACTACCGGCACGGGCAGTGGCTGTGCCGGACCGGACAACAGCAGCCAGACCAGGCGGCCCAGCTGCCAGGCCAGAACCACCGCCAGCAGCAGCAAGGCCGCCAGCGCCAGCGGCTTGTCGCCATGCGCGTCCCAGAGTGCACGCAAACGGGTCATCTCAAGGGCTCCGAGACAGTCAGCACCACCAGGTCAGGGTTGTTGCGGCCGGCATAGCCGGGCTTGAGCTGCAGCAGGCGCTCGCGCAGCTGCCACTGGATGCGGTTGTCAGCGGTCAGGGTAACGGTCGCGAGCGCGCCGTTGCCAGCACGCTGGCTCAGCTCGCCGACGAGATTGCCGTCGACCACACGCCAGCGCCAGAGTGCCGGTGGCAGCACCAGCGCCTGAACCTGTCCCTGCATGTCCAGGCGGAAAGGGCCGCCCGCCGTGCGCAGCTCCCCCTCGCCGCGCCGCCAGGCGCCGCCATGACGCCGGGAGAAGACCAGCGCATCACCCTGCCAGCCGGGCAGCACGGCACCCGGGCCCAGCCATTCGGCCGGTCCGGCAGGAATGCTCACGCCGGACAGCGCCAGACGCCAGGACAGCGGCCCGCGCTGGTAGGCGGCATCGGCCTGCAGAGGGCCCTGCACGCGTGCCTCGACACCCAGTCCGAGCAGAAGCAGGCGTGCCGGTTGCCAGTCCCAGGCCACATGCCAGCCCTGCTGACGCAGTTGCAGGATGGCCTCGCCGGTCGCCAGCGAGCCGGAGACGGCCTGCACCGGCAGCGACGGCTGCAGCCAGCGCAGCACACGCTCGCCGGGGGCATGCACGAGCAGCGACAGCATGCCGACCAGCACCACGGGCAGAATGAAGAGAACGGTGCGCAGACGCCTGGACAACAGTGGAACCCCACAGTCAGTGACCGGCAAATGCGCCGGAAAAACGATCTGGCTGATCATAACCCGAAGCAGGCATTCTGCTCAGGGGCTTTACATGAAAACGACAAAGGCCGATCTCTCGCGAGTCGGCCTGCCTGGCGATCGCCGCTGCCGCGGTCAGAACGGAATGTCGTCGTCAAAGTCCTGCATGGCTGCCGGTGCGGCCGGACGTGCCGGCGCCTGCTGGCGCGGCGCTGACGCACGCGGCGCGGCGGCCGGCGCATCGAAGTCGGCATAGGCCGGCATGGACTGGCTGTCGTCACCGCCGTCGAAGCCTGCACCAGCACCGCCACCGCCGGACTTGCCATCCAGCATCTGCAGGTTGCTGCCCTTGATTTCGGTGCTGTAACGGTCCTGCCCGGTCTGCTTGTCCTGCCACTTGCGGGTGTGCAGCGAGCCTTCAAGGAAGACCTTGCTGCCCTTGCGCAGGTATTCGCCGGCGATCTCGGCAAGGCGACCGTAGAACACCACGCGGTGCCATTCGGTCTGCTCCTGCATGGCGCCGGTGTTCTTGTCCTTCCAGGACTCGCTGGTAGCGACGGTGATGTTGGCAACCGCACCGCCTGAGGGCAGGTAGCGCACTTCAGGGTCACGCCCCAGATTGCCGATCAGGATGACTTTGTTGACGCCGCGCATAGCTTTCTCCGCATGCTTGTTCTTGGATGTTCTGCATTCAATGTAGACCAGGCGGGTGGCTGCCGCCACTAGGCCTGGACAATTCTCACCGGCCACGCATTGACCGGCCCGGGCTGCCACAGACGACGGTCGATCTTGACATGAATCACCGCCTCGTCGGGCAGCACGACAACCTCATGCACCCCGGGCAGCTCGCGCAGGATCTGCAGCTGCTCCGCCGACAGCGGCCCTTCCAGCGGGGTGATGGCAAGCCCGTGCAGGCTCAGCGGCGGCGCCATGCGCCAGGCTACCGCCAGCCAGCCCAGTGCCAGCACGGCGAGCACGCCATAGACCGCCGGCATCGCCAGCCACTGCGGCAGCACGCCGCCAAGCACGCCGCCGAGAAAGGCGCCGAGGAACTGGCTGGTGCTGTAGATGCCCATGGCCGTGCCCTTGCCGCCTGCCGGACTGACCTTGCTCACCAGCGACGGCAGCAACGCTTCCAGCAGATTGAAGGCGAGAAAGAACAGAGCCACTGCCAGCACAAGGCCGGTCAGCCCCTGGTACAGACAGGCAAGCACCGCCATGGCAACGGCCAGCAGGGCGATGGCCGACCAGAACACCTCACGCAGATGGCCACGCTTTTCAGCCAGGATGACCAGCGGAATCAGACCCACGAAAGCGGCCAGCATCACCGGCAGATACAGCCAGCCATGCTGGCTGGCCGGCAGCCCCGCCGCCACCAGCTGCGGCGGAATGATCACGAAGCAGGCCGTCATCACCAGGTGCAGCACGAAGATGCCGACATCCAGGCGCAGCAGCTCGGGGTGGCGGAGCATGGTCAGCAGCTGCTGGCCATAGTGAACCGGCAGCTGCTGACGCGGGCGCTCGACATGCGGCACCTTGAGCAGGCAGAGCGCAATGCCGGCCAGGCCCATGGCCGAGGTCGCCAGAAAGACGCCGGACAGCCCCACCCAGGACGCCAGCCAGGGCCCGAGAATGAAAGCCACGGCAAAGGACAGGCCGATTCTCATGCCCACCGTGGCCATGGCACGCGTGCGATGCTGCTCGCGCACCAGGTCGGACAGCAGCGCCATCACCACGGCTGAGATCGCGCCCGCCCCCTGCAGGAAGCGCCCGAGAATGACACCCCAGATCGAGGTGCTGAGCGCCGCCACCAGGCCGCCGAGCACGAACAGCGCCAGCCCGATGACAATGAGCCGGCGACGATCGAAGCGATCGGCCCACAGCCCGAAGGGAATCTGCAGCAGCAGCTGGGCCAGGCCGTAGGCGCCCACGGCCAGACCGACCAGTGCCGGCGTGGCACCCGGCAGACCGGCGCCGAACACCGACAGCACCGGCAGCAGCATGAACAGGCCGACCATGCGCAAGGAGAACAGTCCCGCCAGCGTGCTGACCGCAGCACGTTCGGCAGGAGAGTACGCAGACATCAGGACACCCCGAGCAGACATCGTTTCAGAAAAGTTGCCAAGTCTATCAGGAGCGCAGCCGGATGCGGTGGAACAAGCGCGTCTGTCCGCTGCGGACGCCGCCGGCTTATGCGTATACTGGTCGTTTGTCATTGTGCTGCGAGCGGGCATGAACAGCATCACCGTGCGTGGGGCGCGAACCCACAACCTGAAGAACATCGACATCGAGATTCCGCGCGACAAGTTTGTCGTGATCACCGGCCTGTCCGGATCGGGCAAGTCCTCGCTGGCCTTCGACACGCTTTATGCCGAAGGTCAGCGACGCTATGTCGAATCCCTGTCGGCCTATGCGCGGCAGTTCCTGGCCCTGATGGAAAAGCCCGATGTCGATCACATCGAAGGCCTCTCGCCGGCCATTTCCATCGAGCAGAAATCCACCTCGCACAACCCGCGCTCGACCGTCGGCACCATCACCGAGATCCACGACTACCTGCGCCTGCTGTTCGCGCGCGTGGGCACGCCGCGCTGCCCGGATCATGGTGTCGCCCTGGAGGCGCAGACCGTCAGCCAGATGGTGGATCAGGTCCTGGCCATGCCCGAGGGCAGCGCGCTCATGCTGCTGGCGCCGGTGGTGCGCGAACGCAAGGGCGAGCACCAGCACGTGTTCGAGAAGCTGCGTGCCGACGGCTTCGTGCGTGCCCGCATCAATGGCCTGGTCACCGACCTTGATGACACCCCGGCCCTGGACAAGCAGAAGAAGCACAGCATCGAGGTGGTCATCGACCGCTTCAAGGTACGCCCCGACCTCGGTCTGCGTCTGGCCGAATCCTTCGAGACCGCCTTGCGTGTCGCGGATGGCCTGGCCTGGGTGATTCCGCTCGATGGCGCCAGCGAGCCTGTCGTGTTCTCGGCGCGCTACAGCTGTCCGCATTGCGGCTATGCCCTGACCGAGCTGGAGCCGCGCCTGTTCTCCTTCAACAATCCGGCCGGCGCCTGCCCCACCTGCGACGGCCTCGGCGTCAAGCAGTTCTTCGACGCCAAGCGCCTGATCAGCCGCCCCGAACTGTCGCTGTCCGAAGGCGCCATCCGTGGCTGGGACCGACGCAACTTCTACTACTACGCCATGCTCGAAGCACTGGCGACGCACTACGGCTTTGACCTCGACACGCCCTGGGAAGGCCTCACGCCTCGCGTGCAGCAGGCCCTGCTGCACGGCTCCGGCAAGGAGGAGATCGCCTTCACCTACATCGGTGACCGCGGCAAGCAGGTGATGCGTCAGCATGCCTTCGAGGGGGTGCTCACCAACCTGGAGCGTCGCTACCGGGAAACCGAGTCCAGCAGCGTGCGCGAGGAGCTGGCGCAGTACCTGAACACCGCGCCCTGCCCGGATTGCGAAGGCTCCCGTCTGCGTCGCGAGTCGCGCCATGTCACCATCGGCGACACCACCCTGCCGGCGATCGCCCGCCTGCCCATCGCGCGCGCCAACGCCTACTTCGCCGATCTGCACCTGACCGGCGCCAAGGGCGCCATTGCCGAGAAGATCCTCAAGGAGATCCGCGAGCGCCTGCAGTTCCTGGTCAACGTCGGTCTCGACTACCTCAGCCTCGATCGCTCCGCGGACACCCTGTCCGGCGGCGAGGCGCAGCGCATACGCCTGGCATCGCAGATCGGTGCCGGCCTGGTCGGCGTCATGTACGTGCTCGACGAGCCCTCGATCGGCCTGCATCAGCGCGACAACGAACGTCTGCTGCAGACCCTGATCCACCTGCGCGACCTCGGCAACACCGTGCTGGTGGTCGAGCACGACGAGGATGCCATCCGCGCCGCCGACCATGTCATCGACATCGGACCCGGCGCCGGCGTGCACGGCGGCCAGGTGATTGCCTCCGGCCAGGTCGCTGACATCATCGCGTCACCGCAGTCCCTGACCGGCGACTACCTGTCCGGGCGTCGCCATATCGGCGTGCCCGCAACCCGCCATCGCGCGCGCGACGGCCAGGTGCTGAGACTGGCAGGCGCGCGTGGCAACAACCTGCGCAACGTCACCGCCGAAATCCCGCTGGGCGTGATGACCTGCGTCACCGGCGTCTCCGGCTCCGGCAAGTCGACCCTGATCAACGGCACGCTCTACCCCGTGGCCGCCATGGCGCTGAATGGTGCCGCCGAACGCAACCCGGCCGAGCACGATGCCATCGACGGCATGGAGCATCTGGACAAGGTCGTCGACATTGATCAAAGCCCGATCGGGCGCACGCCGCGCTCCAACCCTGCCACCTACACCGGCATCTTCACGCCGGTGCGCGAGCTCTTTGCCGGCACCCAGGAAGCGCGATCTCGCGGCTACGGTCCCGGGCGCTTCTCCTTCAACGTCAAGGGTGGCCGCTGCGAGGCCTGCCAGGGCGATGGCGTGATCAAGGTCGAGATGCACTTCCTGCCGGACGTCTACGTGCCCTGTGACATCTGCAAGGGCAAGCGCTACAACCGCGAAACCCTGGACATCCGCTACAAGGGGCGCAACATCACCGAAGTGCTGGAGATGACCGTGGAAGCGGCACGCGAGTTCTTCGACGCGATTCCGGCGCTGGCGCGCAAGCTGCAGACCCTGATCGACGTCGGCCTGTCCTACATCACCCTGGGCCAGGCGGCGACCACGCTCTCAGGCGGCGAGGCCCAGCGCGTCAAGCTGGCACGCGAGCTGTCCAAGCGCGACACCGGCCGCACCCTGTACATTCTCGACGAGCCCACCACCGGCCTGCACTTCCATGACATCCAGCAGCTGCTGACCGTGCTGCACCGTCTGCGTGATGCCGGAAACACCATCGTGATCATCGAGCACAACCTCGATGTCATCAAGACAGCCGACTGGCTGATCGACATGGGGCCGGAGGGTGGTGATGGCGGCGGGATGATCATTGCTTGCGGAACACCCGAGGCGGTGGCAGCAAATCCGGCATCGCATACCGGACACTTCCTGGCGCCGCTGCTGAAGCAGCGACACTGATGCCTTGCCCTCGCCCTGCCGGATCAGCGGGGCGAGGCCGCAGCGCACGGACGCCAGAAAGCAGAAAACCGGCCGCAAGGCCGGTTTTCCGTTACTGAAGCCGCCGACGCGAACGCTGGCGGCTTCAGCTGATGCGCTTACTCGGCGTCGACGGCCGGACCGGCGATCTGACGATCAACCAGTTCGACGTAAGCCATCGGCGCGTTGTCGCCCGGACGATTGCCGGCCTTCAGGATGCGCAGATAGCCACCGTTGCGCTCTTTGTAGCGCGGACCCAGGACCGTGAACAGCTTGCCCACGATTTCCTTGGAACGCGTACGCGAGAACGCGAGACGACGGTTGGCAACGCTGTCGATCTTGGCGAGCGTGATCAGCGGCTCTGCCACGCGACGAAGTTCCTTCGCCTTGGGCACAGTCGTGCGAATCAGCTCATGCTCGAACAGCGAGATGGCCATGTTCTGGAACATGGCTTTGCGATGGCTGCTGTTGCGGCCCAGTTTTACACCACTCAGACGATGACGCATGGCAGTTTTCCTACACTAATACAGTTGCCGATCAACGACCGCGAAAATTCAGGCGGTCGTCGTTGCGGAGGCTGGCCGGTGGCCAGTTGTCCAGGCGCATGCCCAGGGAAAGACCCTTGGAGGCCAGGACATCCTTGATTTCAGTCAGCGACTTCTTGCCCAGGTTCGGCGTCTTCAGCAGTTCCACTTCGGTGCGCTGGACCAGGTCACCGATGTAGTAGATGTTTTCTGCCTTCAGACAGTTGGCCGAACGGACCGTCAGTTCGAGATCATCCACCGGACGCAGCAGGATGGGATCGACATCACTGCCTTGCTGCGGAATCACGGACGGGCTGTCGGTCTCGAGATCGACGAACACCGAGATCTGCTGCTGCAGAACCGTGGCAGCGCGACGGATCGCTTCTTCTGCCTCGATGGTGCCGTTGGTTTCGAGATCGATGACCAGCTTGTCGAGGTCGGTGCGCTGTTCGACACGCGCATTTTCCACGACATAGGCGACACGACGGATCGGGCTGAACGAGGCATCCAGCAGCAGACGGCCGATGGGACGGGTGTCCTCGTCGTCGTAGCGGCTGTCAGCCGGCTCGTAGCCGCGACCACGGGCGACACGCAGCTTCATTTTCAGATGCGCGTTGTTGCCCAGCGTGGCGATCACGTGATCCGGATTGACCACTTCCACATTGTGCGGCAGCGACAGATGGGCGGCAGTGACCACGGCAGGGCCAGTGACATCCAGCGCCAACACGGCTTCCTGCTGCTCGAACAGCTTCAGGGCCAGGCCCTTCAGATTGAGCAGGATCTCGATGACGTCTTCCTGCACGCCTTCGATGGCACTGTATTCGTGCTCAACGCCGTCGATTTCGACATCGACCACGGCTGCACCCGGCATCGAGGACAACAGGATGCGGCGCAGCGCGTTGCCGAGAGTGTGACCGAAACCGCGTTCCAGCGGCTCCAGCACGACCTTGGCACGCGTGGCACTGACGGCCTGCACAGCAATGCTGCGCGGCGTCAGAAACTCATTGACCTGTGACATGGATGACACCCTCAATCAAGCGATTACTTGGAATAGAGTTCAACGATCAGGTTTTCGTTGATTTCCGAGGACAGATCAGAACGCTCCGGACGAGCCTTGAAAGTCCCTTCCAGCTTGCTGGTATCAACCGACAGCCAGGCCGGCACGCCACGCTGACCAGCCAGTTCCAGCGCGTTCTTCACGCGCAGCTGGTTGCGAGCCTTTTCATGCACGGAGATCACGTCGCCCGGGGCCACCTGGATCGAGGCGACGTTGACACGAACGCCGTTGACCAGAATGGCACGGTGGCTGACCAGCTGACGTGCTTCGGAGCGCGTAGCACCGAAACCCATGCGGTAGACCACGTTGTCGAGACGCGATTCGAGCAGTTGCAGCAGGTTCTCGCCGGTCGCGCCCTTGAGACGGGCAGCTTCCTTGTAGTAGTTGCTGAACTGACGCTCGAGCACGCCGTAAATGCGGCGCACCTTCATCTTTTCACGGTGCTGCGTGCCGTAGTCAGACTGGCGACCCTTGCGGGAGGCGCCATGCTGGCCGGGCGGGGTGTCAGCCTTGCACTTGGTATCCAGGGCGCGGACGCCGCTCTTCAATTGAAGATCGGTGCCTTCGCGACGGGAGAGCTTGCACTTGGGACCAATATAACGAGCCATTTTCCCAGTCTCCTCTTACACGCGACGCTTTTTCGACGGACGGCATCCGTTGTGCGGAATCGGGGTCACGTCAGAAATGCTGTTGATTTTATAACCCACGGAGTTCAAGGCACGCACGGCAGACTCGCGGCCCGGGCCCGGCCCCTTCACCAGCACGTCCAGGTTCTTCAGGCCGTATTCCTGAGCTGCCTTGCCGGCAACTTCAGCGGCAACCTGTGCTGCGAAAGGGGTGGACTTGCGGGAACCGCGGAAGCCCTGACCACCGGAGGTGGCCCAGGCCAGTGCATTACCTTGGCGATCGGTAATCGTCACAATGGTGTTATTAAAAGAAGCATGAATGTGCGCGATGCCGTCGGAGACCTGTCTGGTCACCTTCTTGCGAGCGCGCGAGTTGTCCTTTGCCATCTTTTAGCTTCCGAGTTCGGCAGAATGAATGAAATTATTTCTTGACGGCTTTGCGCGGGCCCTTGCGGGTACGAGCATTCGTCTTGGTGCGCTGACCACGGACCGGAAGGCCGCGACGGTGGCGCATGCCACGGTAGCAACCAAGGTCCATCAGACGCTTGATGTTCATGGACACTTCACGACGGAGGTCACCCTCAGTCGTCACCGTGGCCACTTGAGCACGGACCTGATCCAGCTGGGCATCCGACAGTTCCTTGATCTTCGTTTCCGGCGCAATGCCAACGGCGGAGAGAATCTTCGCCGAGGTGGTGCGGCCGATACCGAAGATGTAGGTCAGGGAAATGACCGCATGCTTGTTATCAGGAATGTTGACGCCGGCAATACGAGCCATTGACCTTTACTCCACTTTCTTCGTGTCAGACCGGTTATTCGGCAAGGCGCGAAAGGCGCAAGAGTCTATCGACTCATCACGCCGAATGCAACCGGGTACTGAGATTAACCCTGGCGCTGCTTGTGGCGCGGTTCCGCGCTGCAAATGACACGCAGGCTTCCATTGCGGCGCACAATCTTGCAGCTGCCACAAATCTTTTTCACAGAGGCTTGAACTTTCATGGTTCACACTCCAACAAAAACTATCGAATGAAACGGCATCAACGAATGGCGCCGGCCGGGCCGATGCCCTTCAGGTTGGCCTTCTTCATCAGCGAGTCGTACTGATGCGACATCAGATGCGACTGGACCTGGGTCATGAAGTCCATCACCACCACCACCACGATCAGCAGCGACGTACCACCCAGGTAGAACGGCACGTTGAAGGTGACCTGCAGGATCATGGGCAGCAGACACACTGCCGTGATGTACAGCGAGCCGATCAAGGTCAGACGCCCCATGACCGTGTCAATGTAGCGACTGGTCTGCTCACCGGGACGGATGCCGGGAATGTAGGCGCCAGACTTCTTCAGGTTGTCCGCCACGTCACGCGGGTTGAACACCAGCGCCGTGTAGAAGTAGCAGAAGAAGATGATCAGCAGCGCGAACAGCAGCAGATACAGCGGCTGGGCCGGAGCCAGCAGCAGCGAGATATCCTGCAGAACACGCTGCACGGCATTCGGATTCGGCGACTGCGCGAACCACTGACCCAGACTGGCCGGGAACAGCAGCAGCGAGCTGGCGAAGATCGCGGGAATCACGCCGGCCATGTTCAGCTTCAGCGGCAGATGGCTCTGCTGCGCGGCAAACACCTTGCGGCCCTGCTGACGCTGGGCGTACTGCACGGTGATGCGACGCTGCGCACGCTCCATGAACACCACGGCACCCACGACGACGATGGCAAGCACGGCAATGACCAGCAGCGCGATGACACTGATCTCGCCCTGACGCGCCGACTCCATGGCCATGCCAATGGCACTCGGCATGCCCGCCACGATGCCAGCGAAGATCAGCATGGAAATGCCGTTGCCGACACCACGCTCAGTGATCTGCTCGCCCAGCCACATCATGAACACGGCACCAGCCACCAGACTCACCACGGCAGGCACGTAGAAGGCAACGCCATCACTCAGGGTGATGCCCTGGGAGATGAGACCTGCCGACATGCCGATGGCCTGGACAAAGGCCAGGATCACGGTGCCGTAACGAGTGTACTGGTTGATCTGGCGACGGCCTGCCTCGCCCTCCTTCTTCAGCGCTTCCAGCGACGGAATCACGGTCGCGGCCAGCTGCATGATGATGGAGGCCGAAATGTACGGCATGATGCCCAGCGCCAGGATCGACATGCGCTCCAGAGCGCCACCCGAGAACATGTTGAACAGACTCAGGATGGTGTCCTTGTTCTGGTCAAACATCTCGGCGAGGCGCTGCGGATTGATGCCCGGAACCGGAATGTGCGCACCGAGGCGGAACACCAGCAGGGCAAACAGCAGGAAGCCGATGCGACGCCAAAGCTCGGACATGCCTTTGCGCATGCCGGGAGCTTGCAACATGTCACGTGCTTGCTGGGTGCTGCGGGCATTCGCCATGGGAGCTTATTCCTCTACCTTGCCACCAGCGGCTTCGATGGCAGCGCGAGCACCCTTGGTGACCTTGACGCCGGTCACGGTGAGCGCACGATCAACACCACCGGACAGCACCACGCGAGCGCGGGTCATGTCCTTGCGAACGATGTTGGCGGCCTTCAGGGTTTCCAGCGACACGACATCACCTTCCACCGACGCGATTTCGGACAGACGAACTTCAGCGGTCACCTGCTGCTTGAGCGAAGTGAAGCCGAACTTCGGCAGACGACGGTACAGGGGCATCTGGCCGCCTTCGAAGCCCGGGCGAACCTTGCCCTTGCCGCGAGAGGTCTGGCCCTTGACGCCGACGCCACCGGTCTTGCCGAGGCCGGAACCGATGCCGCGACCACGGCGCTTGGGAGCGTGGGTCGAGCCTTCGGCCGGCTGCAGATCATTCAGTAACATGATTACTTCTCCACCTTCACAAGGTAGTGAACCTTGTTGATCATGCCGCGGTTGGACGGGGTATCAACAACTTCCACCGTGTGACCGATGCGGCGCAGACCCAGACCCTGCAAGCACAGCTTGTGGTTCTTGAGCTTGTGTGCGCTGGAGCGCACTTGCGTAACCTTGATGGTGCTCATCGCATTACCCCAGGATTTCTTCGACGGTCAGGCCGCGCTTGGCAGCAACCTGTTCCGGCGTGGTCATCTTGGCCAGACCCTTGAACGTGGCATGCACCACGTTGTTGGCATTGGTCGAGCCGTAGCACTTGGCCAGCACGTTCTGGACACCAGCGACTTCGAGAACGGCGCGCATGGCACCGCCGGCGATGACGCCAGTACCTTCCGAGGCCGGCTGCATGTAGACGCGGGTGGCGCCATGCTGGCCGTTGATCGGGTGCTGCAGGGTGGAGCCGTTGAGCTCGACCTGGATCATGTTGCGACGGGCAGCTTCCAGAGCCTTCTGGATGGCAGCCGGCACTTCACGTGCCTTGCCGCGACCGAAACCGACGCGGCCGTTGCCGTCGCCAACCACGGTGAGTGCGGTGAAGGCAAAGATCTTGCCGCCCTTGACCGTCTTGGAAACGCGGTTGACTTCAACCAGCTTCTCGACGAAACCTTCGTTCTGTTCAAGCTTAGCCATGATTCAACCCTTAGAATTCCAAACCGGCTTCACGCGCGGCATCCGCCAGCGCCTTGATGCGACCGTGATACTTGAAGCCGGAACGGTCGAAGGCAACCTTCGACAGACCAGCGGCCTTGGCGCGCTCGGCGATCAGGGCACCCACCTTCTTGGCGGCATCGACGTTGCCGGTCGAACCGTCACGCAGCGAGGCATCCAGGGTCGACGCCTGGGCCAGCACCTGCGAGCCATCGGCGGAGATGATCTGGGCGTACATGTGGCGCGGGGTACGGTTCACACACAGGCGAATGGCGCCCTGTGCACGAATCTTCAGGCGCGTGGCGCGCGAACGACGCACACGAGCAACTTTCTTTTCGTTCATAGCGAGTCTCTACCCCGTTACTTCTTCTTGGCTTCCTTACGCAGGATGGTTTCATCCGCGTAACGAACACCCTTGCCCTTGTACGGCTCTGGCGGACGGTAGCCACGCACGTTGGCGGCCACCTGACCAAGCAGCTGCTTGTTCACCGACTTGAGAATGATTTCGGTCGGCGTCGGCGTTTCAGCCGTGACACCTTCCGGCAGCTCGTGGTCGATCGGGTGCGAGAAGCCGAGCGCGAGGTTGAGCACCTTGCCCTTGGCAGCAGCCTTGTAACCGACACCAACCAGTTGCAGCTTGCGCTCGAAGCCGGCGGAGACACCGATGACGAGATTGTTCATGACGGCACGGGCGGTGCCGGTCTGCATCCAGGCAGCCTGCGAATCTTCACGCGGGCTGAGCTTGAGCTGATTGCCGTCCTGAGCCAGCGACACGAGATCATGCAGACGCGTGGTCAGCACACCCTTGGCGCCCTTGACCTGGATATCCTGGCCATTGATGGTCACTTCCACCCCAGCAGGGACGGTGACCGGCGATTTAGCAACACGAGACATGTTCAGGTCACCTTACGAAACGACAGCGATGACTTCGCCACCAACGCCAGCAGCACGTGCGGCGCGGTCGGTCATGATGCCCTTGTTGGTGGAGACAATCAGCACGCCCAGGCCTTGCTTGACGCGCGGCAGTTCGTCCTTGCCCTTGTAAATGCGCAGACCGGGACGGCTGACACGCTTGATCTCTTCGATGACCGGCTTGCCTTCAAAATACTTGAGAGCAATGGTCAGCACCGGCTTGACATCAGCCGACACGTCGGCGGAGGCAATGTAGCCTTCGCTCTGCAGAACCTTCGCCACCGACAGCTTCAGCTTGGACGACGGCATGCCCACGGTCGGCTTGCCGGCACGCTGGGCATTGCGGATGCGGGTCAGCATGTCCGCAACGGTATCTTGCATACTCATTCTAGAATCCTCTTACCAGCTGGCCTTGACGACGCCAGGGACATCGCCACGCATCACGGCTTCACGCAGCTTGATACGGCCGAGGCCGAACTTGCGGAAATAGCCATGCGGACGACCAGTGATGCCGCAACGGTTGCGCAGACGCGACGGGCTGGAGTCACGCGGCAGCTCCTGCAGACGCAGGATGGCTGCCCAGCGATCTTCTTCGCTGGCAGTCACGCTGGCGATGGTGGCCTTCAGCTCCGAACGCAGCTTGGCGTACTTCGCGACCAGCTTTTCGCGCTTGGCTTCGCGATTCAACATGCTCTTCTTAGCCATGACTCAGCCTCACTTGAACGGGAACTGGAAGGCACGCAGCAGCGCGCGACCTTCTTCGTCGGTACGGGCCGACGTGGTGATAACGATGTCGAGGCCGCGCAGACGGTCGATCTTGTCGTATTCGATTTCCGGGAACACGATCTGTTCCTTGATGCCGAGGCTGTAGTTGCCACGGCCATCGAAGGCCTTGGCACTGAAGCCGCGGAAGTCACGGATACGCGGGATCGTGATGCCGATCAGGCGATCCAGGAATTCGTACATCATGTCGCCGCGCAGGGTGACCTTGCAGCCGATGGGCCAGCCGTCGCGGATCTTGAAACCGGCGATGGACTTGCGGGTGAGCGTGACAACAGGCTTCTGACCAGAAATCAGCTGCATATCGGTCACGGCGCCGTCGATAAGCTTCTTATCCTGGCTGGCACCGCCCACACCCATATTCAGAGTAATCTTCGTGATGCGAGGAATCTCCATCACATTCTTGAGACCCAGCTCCGCTTGCAGCTTCGGAGCGATCTCGTTCTTGTATACAGCTTTCAGTCTGGCCATCTCAACCAACCTACCTTACTTGACGTCGACGACTTCGCCGGTGGACTTGAAGACGCGAACCTTCTCGCCATCTTCCAGCACCTTGTAGCCGACGCGGTCTGCCTTCTGGGTGGCCTGATTGAACAGGGCCACATTGGAGATATCGAGGGACGCTTCGCGCTCCACAATACCGCCCTGCTCGCCACGATTCGGGTTCGGCTTGACGTGCTTCTTCACCAGGTTGACCCCGGCGACGACGACACGGCTTTCGAGCACGCTGACGACCTTGCCGCGCTTGCCCTTGTCCTTGCCCGCGATCACGACGACTTCGTCATCACGCTTGATCTTTGCCATCACTAGTTCCTCAAAGCACTTCAGGCGCCAGCGAGATGATCTTCATGAACTGCTCGGTACGCAGTTCACGAGTCACCGGCCCGAAGATACGGGTGCCGATCGGTGCCTTGTTGTTGTTCAGAATCACAGCGGCATTGTCATCAAAACGAATCAACGAACCGTCCGGACGGCGGATACCTTTCTTGGTACGCACCACCACGGCGTTCATGACATCGCCCTTCTTGACCTTGCCACGCGGAATTGCTTCCTTGACCGTGACCTTGATGACGTCACCGACCGAGGCGTAACGACGGTGGGAACCGCCCAACACCTTGATACACATGACGCGACGAGCGCCGCTGTTATCGGCGACTTCGAGCATCGTTTCGGTCTGAATCATCGCTCTCTCCAAACCCTAAAAAACGGGGCCCCGACACGCGGGGCGCGAAATGCTAACTGATGCGGCAATCTGCCGCAAGTCAAACTCAGCGAGCGTCGGCCTTCTCGACCACATCCACCAGCGTCCAGGACTTGGTCTTGGACAGCGGGCGGCACTCGGAGATCGTTACAATGTCGCCTTCCTGGCAGACATTCTGTTCATCGTGCGCATGCAGCTTGGTGGAGCGCGTGATGTACTTGCCGTACACCGGGTGCTTCACGCGACGCTCGATGAGCACCACAATGGACTTGTCCATCTTGCTGCTCACGACCTTGCCGGTCAGCGTGCGCTGGTTCTGGGACTGTTCCGTCATGATCACTTACCTTCCTTCTGGGTCAGGATGGTCTTGATGCGGGCAATGCCCTTGCGGACCACAGCAATCTTGCTGTTCTGGGTCAGCTGACCAGTAGCCTGTGCCATGCGCAGCGTGAACTGCTGACGCTGCAGGTTGCCGAGCTCCTTGTTCAGGTCCTCGACGCTCTTTTCGCGCAATTCTTTGGCGTTCATTACATCACCGTCCGGGTCACAATGGTGGTCTTCAGGGGCAGCTTGGCAGCAGCCAGCAGGAAGGCCTCACGAGCCAGTTCGTCGGCAACGCCTTCGATCTCGTAAAGCACCTTGCCAGGCTGGATCTCGGCGACCCAGTACTCCACGCTGCCCTTGCCCTTACCCATACGCACTTCAAGCGGCTTCTGGGTGATCGGCTTGTCCGGGAACACGCGGATGAAGATCTTGCCGCCACGCTTGACGCGACGGGAAATGGCACGACGAGCCGCTTCGATCTGACGCGCGGTGATGCGACCGCGCTCAACCGACTTCAGAGCGATCGTGCCGAACGACACCGTGCTGCCACGCAGGGCGAGACCGGTGTTGCGGCCCTTGTGGACCTTGCGGAACTTTGTACGCTTAGGCTGTAACATCTCTCAACCCCTTAGTTCTTCGGTCCGCGCTTCTTGGCGGGACGGGCCTCTTCCACCGGCGCCGGTGCAGAAGCCTGCTCCATGCCGCCCAGGATCTCGCCCTTGAAGATCCACACCTTGACGCCGATGCAGCCGTAGGTGGTTTCAGCGCGAACGATCGAGTAGTCGATGTCGGCACGCAGGGTGTGAAGCGGCACGCGGCCTTCGCGGTACCATTCGGTACGAGCGATTTCAGCACCACCCAGACGACCCGACACTTCCACCTTGATGCCCTTGGCGCCAGCGCGCATCGAGTTCTGCACAGCGCGCTTCATGGCGCGGCGGAACATGACACGACGCTCGAGCTGCGAGGCAATGCCTTCGGCAACCAGCTTGGCATCGAGATCCGGCTTGCGGATTTCATCGATGTTGACCTGCACCGGCATCTTCATGATCTTGGCAACATCACGACGCAGACGCTCGACGTCCTCGCCCTTCTTGCCGATCAGCACACCCGGACGCGCGGTCGAGATGGTGATGCGGGCATTCTCGGACGGACGCTCGATGAGGATCTTGCTGACCGAGGCGTTCTTCAGGCGTTCGTTCAGGAACTCACGCACCTGGAGGTCGGCGAGCAGGAACTCGGCGTACTGCTTCGGGCTGGCGTACCAGTTCGCGTTGTGCTTCTTGACGACGCCCAGGCGAATACCGATCGGATGAACTTTCTGACCCATTTCCTAAGCCCCTTACTTGCCTTCAGCCACGGTGACGGTGATGTGGCAGGTACGCTTGCTGATGCGATCAGCGCGGCCCTTGGCTCGCGGCTGAATGCGCTTCAGCGTGATGCCCTCATCCACACAGATCGTGGCGACACGCAGTTCGTCCACATCCGCACCCTGGTTGTGCTCGGCGTTGGCAATTGCCGACTCGAGCACCTTCTTAACGAAATGCGCAGCCTTCTTGTTGCTGAACGCCAGAGTATTCAGCGCCAGCTCGACCGACTTGCCGCGAACCTGGTCGGCGACAAGGCGGGCTTTCTGGGCCGAAATCGGCGCGCCACGCAATTTTGCGATCGCTTCCATCATGCTCTCCTTATCGCTTCGACTTCTTGTCGATGCCGTGACCACGGTAGGTACGGGTCGGCGCGAACTCACCCAGCTTGTGGCCGACCATGTGCTCGGTCACGAAGACCGGCACATGCTGCTTGCCGTTGTGCACGGCAATCGTCAGACCAACCATTTCCGGCAGGATCATCGAACGACGCGACCAGGTCTTGATGGGCTTCTTGGAATGTGCGGCCGCTGCTGCTTCCACCTTGACGAACAGGTGGGTATCAACAAACGGACCCTTTTTCAGTGAACGAGGCACAGTGATTCTCCTCTACCCATTACTTGACGCGACGGTCGCGGACAATCATGCCGCTCGTGCGCTTGTTGTTACGGGTCTTGTAACCCTTGGATGGCGTGCCCCACGGCGACACCGGCTGCATGCCCTTGTTGCGACCTTCACCACCACCGTGCGGGTGATCGACCGGGTTCATGGCCATGCCACGAACCGTCGGACGCACACCACGCCAGCGGCTGGCACCGGCCTTGCCGAGCGAGCGCAGGTTGTGTTCGCTGTTCGACACTTCGCCGAAGGCGGCGCGGCAGTCGACATGGATCTTGCGCATTTCGCCCGAACGCAGACGCACGATGGCGTAGGCGCCGTCACGACCCAGCAGCTGCACCGAGGTACCGGCGGAGCGAGCCAGCTGGGCACCCTTGCCAGGCTTCAGCTCGACGCAGCACAGCGTCGAACCCAGCGGCATGTTGCGCAGCGGCAGGACGTTGCCGTTCTTGATCGGAGCGGAGTCGCCGGACAGAACGACATCACCGACCTGCTGGTTCTTCAGCGCGATCATGTAACGACGCTCGCCATCGGCATACTTCAGCAGCGCGATGTGGGCAGTGCGGTTCGGGTCATACTCGATGCGCTCGACGGTGGCCGGAATGCCATCCTTGTTGCGCTTGAAGTCAATGACGCGGTACAGCTGCTTGTGGCCACCACCAATGTGACGCGTGGTGATGTGGCCGTTGTTGTTGCGACCACCGGTACGCTTCTTGGATTCGACGAGCGGCGCGTGCGGACGGCCCTTGTGCAGATGGGGGTGAACCACCTTCTCGACGAAACGGCGACCCGGCGAGGTCGGTTTGCACTTTACGATTGGCATGTCAGTTCTCCCGGCCCTTACTCAGCTGCGCCAGCGGCGGCGAAGTCGATGTCGTAGCCATCCTTCAGAGACACGTAGGCCTTCTTGAAGTCCTGGCGACGACCGAGGGAGCGGCCGAAACGCTTGTTCTTGCCCTTGGTCAGCGTGGTGTTGACGCTCTCAACCTTGACGTTGAACAGCGATTCCACAGCCTTCTTGATTTCCAGCTTGTTGGCGTCGCGACGGACCTTGAACACCAGTTGACGATGCTTGTCAGCAATCATCGTGGCCTTCTCGGAGACATGCGGCGCAAGCAGGACTTGCAACAGACGTTCCTGGTTCATCCCAATTCCACCTCAAGTTTCTTGGCAGCCGGCACCGACAGCACAACCTTCTCGAAGCCGATCAGGCTGACCGGGTCGATGGCGGTGGTGTCGATCACGTCGACATGGGGCAGGTTGCGCGCGGCGAGATACAGGTTCTCGTCGACGGCATCCGTGATGATCAGCGCATTGCTGACGCCCAGACCGTTGAGCTTGGCGAGCAGCGCCTTGGTCTTCGGGGCATCGACAGTGAACTCGTCAACCAGCACCAGACGCTCCTGGCGAACCAGTTCGGCGAGGATGCACTGCATTGCGCCGCGGTACATCTTGCGGTTGACCTTCTGCGACCAGTCCTGCGGACGGGCAGCAAAGCTCTTGCCGCCGCCACGCCAGATGGGGCTGCGGATCGAGCCGGCACGGGCACGGCCCGAACCCTTCTGATTGAACGGCTTCTTGCCGCCACCGCTCACTTCACCACGCGACTTCTGCGCCTTGGTGCCCTGGCGAGCGCCAGCGAGATACGCCACGACGACCTGGTGAACCAGGGCTTCGTTGAATTCCTTGCCGAAGGCGACTTCGGACAGCTCGACGGCCGATCCGGAAACAGTCTTCAGGTTCATGTTGTTCTCCCTCAGGCCTTCACGGACGGACGCACGATGACGTCGTAGCCGGTGGCACCCGGAACCGCACCCTTGACCACCAGCACATTGCGCTCGGCGTCGACGGAAACGATTTCCAGACCCTGGATGGTGACGCGCTCGTCACCCATGTGGCCGGCCATCTTCTTGCCCTTGAACACCTTGCCCGGGCTCTGGTTCTGACCGGTGGAGCCATGGACACGATGCGACACGGAGTTGCCGTGGGTGGCATCCTGGGTGCGGAAGTTCCAGCGCTTGACGCCGCCCTGGAAGCCCTTGCCCTTGGACTGGCCGATGACATCGACAGCCTGACCCACTGCGAACAGCTCAACGGTGAGCTCACCACCAACCTGCAGGTTGGCAGCCTCTTCACCCGCGAGACGGAATTCCCACACGCCACGGCCGGCAGCGACATTGGCCTTGGCGAAGTGACCGGCCTGAGCCTTGGTCACGCGCGAAGCACGACGCTCGCCAGTGGTAACTTGCACCGCCTGGTAACCATCGGTTTCCAGCGACTTGATTTGCGTAATGCGGTTCGGACTGACCTCGATCACGGTAACCGGAACAGAAACACCGGCTTCCGTGAACACGCGAGTCATCCCGCACTTGCGACCGACTAATCCAATAGCCATTTATTCAGACCTCTTTGGCAACACAGCCCCTGACGGGACTCAATGCTGAACGATCAACCCAGGCTGATCTGGACATCCACGCCTGCAGCGAGATCCAGCTTCATCAGCGCATCAACGGTCTTGTCCGTGGGCATGACAATGTCCACGAGACGCTTGTGCGTACGGATTTCGTACTGGTCACGCGCGTCCTTGTTGACGTGCGGCGAGGTCAGTACGTTGAAACGCTCGATGCGGGTCGGCATCGGGATCGGGCCACACACCTGGGCGCCAGTGCGCTTGGCGGTTTCCACGATTTCCAGCGCTGACTGGTCGATCAGACGGTGATCGAACGCCTTCAGGCGGATGCGAATTCTCTGGCTAGCCATTCCAGCAACTCCAAAGCGAAAAAGAACTAGCCCACCACAGGACTATCCCCATGGAAGGCTTCTCACAAACCGGCCCGGGAACGATGCCCCGGATGTCACACCACCCTGATATTTCAGGGGTGGCGTATAGTAGTGGCTGAGCAGGAATCATGCAAGGGAAATCCTCACCTGATCCTGCCTTTCCACCACGATTCCCTCACAACCTGGATCGTGAAGGTAAGAGGCGCCCCGGATCACTCCGGTGCGCCTCCTGATCCACGCCTCAGGCGTGGATCTTGGCGACGACGCCGGCGCCGACGGTGCGGCCGCCTTC
>VFQO010000552.1_pt1 | contig 38768 bp, 43 predicted proteins | sample 3512331 | NCBI WGS metagenome assembly VFQO01 (sample SAMN10412371, study PRJNA504923) | tailings metagenome | isolation source: Replicate 3 from Balatoc abandoned mine | place: Philippines: Itogon, Benguet | collected 2017-08-28 | reverse complement strand
GCACCGGAATGCCTTCGGTGATGCAGACGATCAGTTCCATCTCGGCGTCGATCGCCTCGAGGATCGAGTCGGCGGCGAACGGCGGCGGCACGTAAATGCAGCTCGCGGTGGCGCCGGTCGCGGCCTTGGCTTCCTCAACGGTGTTGAAGTTCGGCAGGCCGATGTGCGTCGTACCGCCCTTGCCCGGCGTCACGCCACCGACCATCTGCGTGCCATAGGCCAGCGCCTGCTCGGTGTGGAAGGTGCCAGTCGCGCCGGTCATGCCCTGCGTGATGACCTTGGTATTTTTGTCGATAAGGATAGACATAACTCAATCTTTCTCCTGCCGGGGAGCAATCGGCTCCCGGATCGTTGCAATCATGGTCCAGTCATCGCCGCGAGATGTCGTGATGGAATGATCGCCCGCATAAACTGTGATGGATCTTTGATCTTTGTACTCGATATCTGCTTCAAGCTTCCCGCCCCAAAGATATTCGCTGATCACGCGATTGGAGTTCACATACTGGTCGCCCCGCATAAAAACCGCACACAGACTTTTTGGGCCCGATTCTGCGCCAGCTTCCGGTACAATCAGATACGTCTGCTCCGGCTTGGCCAACAAAAAAGCTGATGAAGGGATTTTAGAGACATTCACCTTTTGAGCCCGACCTCCGGACCGCACTCCAAGTTGAATATGTTCCAATAGCAAGCGCGCTGGGGCCGGAATCTGATGCATTGTAATCGTCTTGATGTCACCAGCGGCAAAATTCGCGCTTCCATCAAGGCACACCTTCTGAAAAAGCGAGATAGCATCCGCCGGAGCAGCAGGTTGAGCAGACGCCGCAAGCAAGGATGCTATCAGAAACAAGCCTCTCAGCTCAGCGAGCCGTCGAGCCCACGACAGGCCTCCAGCAGTTCCTTGACCGCATCGACCGACACCTGCAGCCCCGCCTTGTCGGCGTCATCGAGTTCGATCTCGACGATCTTCTCGACGCCGCCGGCGCCGATCACGACGGGCACGCCGACGTACAGGCCGTCGAGGCCATACTGGCCGTCGACATAAGCCGCCGAAGGCAGGATACGCTTCTGGTCGCCGAGATAGGCTTCGGCCATCGCAATGCCCGAGGCTGCGGGCGCATAGAAAGCCGAACCGGTGCCGAGCAGCGCGACGATCTCGCCGCCGCCGCCGCGGGTGCGCTTGACGATCGCGTCGATCTTGTCCTGCGACGACAGGCCCATCTTGACGAGGTCGGGGACGGGGATGCCGTTGACGGTCGAATAGCGGACGACGGGAACCATCGTGTCGCCATGGCCGCCGAGCACGAAGGTGTTCACATCCTTCACCGACACGTCGAATTCGTCGGCGATGAAGTGGCTGAAGCGCGCCGAGTCGAGAACGCCGGCCATGCCGACGACCTTGTTGTGCGGGAGCCCCGAGAATTCGCGCAGCGCCCACACCATGGCATCCAACGGATTGGTGATGCAGATGACGAAGGCGTCGGGAGCGTTCGCCTTGATGCCCTCGCCCACGGCCTTCATGACCTTGAGATTGATGCCGAGCAGGTCGTCGCGGCTCATGCCGGGCTTGCGGGCGACGCCCGCGGTGACGATGATGACGTCGGCGCCGGCGATGTCGGCATAATCGTTCGAACCGGTGATCTTGGCGTCGAAGCCCGCAATCGGACCGACCTGCGACAGGTCGAGCGCCTTGCCCTGCGGCACGCCTTCGACGACGTCGAACAGGACGACGTCGCCCAATTCCTTCTGCGCCGCGAGGAGGGCCAGCGTTCCGCCGATATTCCCGGCTCCGATCAAAGCGATTTTCTTGCGTCCCATGGCGCGCGGCACTCCCTTCGTGGCAAGCCCGGCTATGATGCACAAAACCGGCAGGCACACGGGCCAAATCGCCGCGCCGGTCCCTTAGATGGGCGCCGCCCTACGCCGATTCCGTTAAGGAAACAACCGCGAAAAAGGCTAAAATCCGGGTTTTTCTGCAAATAGTTCGCAATAGCGATAGGCGCGCTATAGCGGCCCCTCGCCTGCGCTACGGAGGCGATGGTCGAACCAGCTTTGCCAATGCGCAACCATTGACGCGGCTCCGGGTTCCCCGGCCTCGTCGGGGCGGCCGATCATCATCGCGGTCCAGAAATCGCGCCAGCGGATTTCATGCGCGAAATCCTCCCATCCCTGGCCGGGGCGAAAGCCGAACAATTCCATCGTCACCATTTCGAGCACATAGGCGGCGCGCATCTGGGTGTCGGCGTCGGGGCTGGCGAGCAATGGGATGACCGCTGGCAAGGCATCGACGCCCTGTTCGATCAGCGCCTCGGTCGCCGGGGTCGATTCGGAATGCAGCTTGTCCGGTGCGTCGTCGATCGCAGCGATCAGGTCGGGGAGGGTGCCGTCCATGTTAGGGGTTCGCGTAGAATTTGTTGAACGTCGCGATCGCCGCGTCGAACGTCGCCGATGGCTGGAGATGCTCCGATTCGGGCGACAAGGTGGTCACGCCGGCGGCATCGACCGCAAAACCCCAATCGATGCAGCCGAGATAGGCGCCGTTGTCGGCGCACCTTGCGCAGGTTTCGAATTCGAAGACATCGTTGGCGTCGCCGTGCGGCCGGTCCCACAGCGAGGCCGCCTTCGCCGTCGTGCCGTCGAAGCTGCCCTCCTGCGAGTTCGCCGCATTCGGCCAGTGATCGCGATAATAGAGCGAGCAGGCATTGCCCTTTGTACAGCCCGCCGCCTTGTGATCGACGAAATAATTGGCCTTGATCCCTTTCTTCTTGTCCTCGGCCGTCTTCACCTGTTCGCGATTTGCCTCGGCGCCCGGCCAGACATAATCCTGCCCCGGCTTTTCGAAGACGCGCACGATCTGCACCAGCCGGATCATGTTGCACTTCGGGCATTCGGCCGTCGGCGTGAACTGGATGGTGCCCGAAACGCTGGCATTGGCCGGTGTCATCGAAACCGACATATCGCCATATTTGAGCGCCGGCATCGGAGTGTCGAGGACTTCGGAATTGCAATAAACCTCGCTGCCCGGCCCCATGATGCGCATGCAATCGACGAGGTTGGTCGCCTCGCGATAGGGCAGCGGAACGCCTGGATTGAGCTGGTCGTCGCCCGCCCCGAGGCGCGGCTTGCGGCGCAGGACGTCGCCGTCCTGCTGCATCACATGCGCCAGTTCATGCGCCATCAACCGGCGCCCCTCGCCGGTCCCGGGGCGATATTCGCCGCGCGCAAAGGCGATGTCGTTGCCGAGCGTGAAGGCGCGTGCTGCGACCGACTGCGCCGCGGCGTCGGCGGCGACGCCGTCGTGGACGCGCACCCCCGACAGGTCGCGGCCGAAACGCGGTTCGAAGAAGGCGCGCTCGCTCGCGGGGAGCGGCGATCCGCCGCCCATTGCGCCGATCGCCGATCGCGCCGCGGGGCTCGCCGCACCGCCGGCCGCACCGCCCGAGGCTTCGCGCTGAATGGTCCCAGCCTCGTCCTCGCACGCGGCGCATTTGCGCTGCACCTGTCCGCCGGTGGCGACGCCCGTCGCGACCGGCGCTTCGCGCTCGCCCATGCGCATCACCCGCTCGGCGGCGCGATCGGCGTCTCGCTCGGCGCTGTCGTTGGCGGCCCCGACCATCAGCTTGGGCTGGACCAGCGCTCCCTGCCCCGGCCGCGCGGGAATATTGGCAAGCGACCAGAGCGGCGCGTTCGTGCCGCGCATCGGCGCCTGCTGCGGCGGCGCGGCGGCGCTGTTGGTACGGCATTTTCGGCGGATCGCGTGTCGGTACATGGCTGTTCGCCTCCCAACCCCCGTCGAGCGGCTTGTATCCGGATTCCCCCTTTTAGTCACCCGGATACAAGTCAGCCCGGCGGGAATTTAGCGGCAGGCGAGCCGCGCCGGATTGGACCGTTCCGCCAAAAGCGGCATACGGGACGGACGATTTTGGTATCAGGCGATTTTGGGTTATGCTTTGCCACCACCAAGATATGAGGCCAGCGACATGACAAGACTTGCCCTGACCGCCGCCGGCGCAGCAATCGCCTTCACCTTCGCATCCCCCGCGCACGCCAGCGAAAAAGGATGGGACGATGCCGGCACCGTCGCGAAGAACGCACTCATCGTCGCCGCGTTCGGGGTCCCCGCAGTGCAGGGCGACTGGGAAGGGGTGCTCGAAGCGGGCGGCAGCGTCGGCGCCACGGCTCTGATCACCCAGGGGATGAAAGAGGCCTTTCCGTCCCTCCGGCCGGACGGCAGCGACAACAAGAGCTTTCCGTCCGGCCACGCCTCGGCCGCCTTCGCCGCTGCAGCGACGCTCCACAATCGCTACGGCTGGGAAGCGGGATTGCCAGCCTATGCTGTCGCGTCATTTGTCGGCATCAGCCGCATTCCGGCGCGCAAGCACCGAGTCGGCGACGTGCTTGTCGGCGCCGCGATCGGCACCGCGACCGGGCACCTGATCACCACCAAGAAGGACGACAGCATCCACATCTTCCCCTGGGCGAGCACCAAGAGCGCCGGGGTCGACGTGACGCTGCGTTTCTGACCGCAACCCGCTGTTAACCCTCCCTTATCCCCGCGCCTGCTAGGCTCGCGGGGATGACGCGCGCAATCATCAGTTTCGACACCGAATTGTCGGCGGGCCTCTACCAGCGGGGCGCCGACGCGCGCGCCAATTTCGACAGCTCGATCCTCGGTCGTTGCCGCGAGGGCGATTATGGCGTGCATTTCCAGATGGACATGCTCGAACGCCATGGCCTGACCGGGGTCTATTTCGTCGATCCGATGCCCGCGCTCGTCTATGGCCCCGACATCATCGACGCGATCGTCCAGCCGATCGTCGCGCGCGGACACGAGGTGCAGCTTCATATCCACACCGAATGGCTGGAATTCGCGCCCTTCAACCCGGTCGGACGGCTGACCGGCCGCAATATCGGCGACTTCCCGCTCGCGGCGCAGAAGAAACTGATCGGCCTCGCCCGCGACATCCTCGTCGGCGCCGGGGCGCCCAAGCCCACCGCCTTTCGCGCCGGCAATTTCGGCGCCAGTGACGACACGCTGCGCGCGCTCGCCGCGCTCGGCTTTCGTTTCGACAGCAGTTTCAACGGCGCCTATCGCGGCCATGGCTGCGCGATCTCGCTCGACCCGGGCAATCTCGCGGTGCGCGAGCATGAAGGGGTGTGCGAAGTGCCGGTCAGCGGGCTGATGGACCGCGTCGGCCGCTTCCGTCCCGCGCAGCTCTGCGCGATGTCCGAAGAGGAGATGCGCGACGCGCTGGGTCACAGCGCGGCGAGCGGCGCGACCCAATTTTCGGCCTTCAGCCACAGTTTCGAACTTTTGAGCCGCGACCGCGCGGTGCCTAACGGCCTCGCCATCGCGCGTATGGAGGCGCTGTGCCGCGCCGTCGCCGACGATCCGCGCGTCTTCAGTGGCGGTTTTTCGACGCTGCCCGCCCCGGCCGCACGCCCGGCCCGGATCGGCCTCGCGGCACCCAAGCCGCTGCGCACGCTGCGTCGGACGATCGAGCAAGGCGTAGGCTATGTTGTCCACGAGGTGCGCTATTTGCGCGACCTCATCACCATGACGATCCATTCGTCGCGCTGGGGCAAGGCCGCGAGCGGCGTGCTGCTGGTACTCGCCTAGAGTCTGTATCTAAGCGGGCTCGCCCTGGCCATGGCCGAGCGCGAGATAATCGTCGGACTGCATCTCGGAGAGGCGGCTCGCGGTGCGCTCGAATTCGAACGCGCCGTCGCCCGCGACATAGAGCGCGTCGGGCATCGCCGCCGCGCTCGCGAGCAATTTGACCTTATATTCGTAGAGCGCGTCGATCAGCGTTACGAAGCGCGCCGCCTCGTTGCGGTTCTCGGGACCCATGCGCGGGATGCCGACGATGATGACGGTGTGGAACAACCGCGCCACCGCCAGATAGTCGGCGGCGCCGCGCGCCTCGCCGCACAGCCGCTTGAACGAGAAGACCGCGACGCCCTTCAGCGCCTTGGGCACATGCAGGATACGCCCGCCGCCAAGGCCGAGATCGAGCGTCGGAACATGCGCGCGGTCCTCGGGCGGATAGTCGGTCAGGCGGAAAAAGGCCGCCGACAGCGCCGCGCTCGCCGTCTCGTCGGCGGGTACGAACCAGCGCGCGCCATCGCCCAGCCGGTCGCGGCGATAATCGGTCGGACCGTTGAGGCCGAGGACGTCGAGGCGATCGCCGATCAGCGCAATGAAGGGCAGGAAATGCTCGCGGTTGAGCCCGTCCTTGTAGAGATCCTTCGGCGGCCGGTTCGACGTCGCGACCACGGTCACGCCGCTGGTGATCAGCGCGGTGAACAATCGCGACATGATCATCGCGTCGGCGCTGTTGTTCACCACCATCTCGTCGAAGGCGATGCAGCGCGCCTGTTCCTTCAGCGCCGCCGCCACGGGCGGGATCGGGTCGCCCTGCGCCTTGTCGCGCTCGACGCGCAGCCGCGCGTGGATGTCCTGCATGAATTCGTGGAAATGGACGCGGCGCTTCCGCTCGATCGCCAGATTGTCGTAGAACAGGTCCATCAGCATCGATTTGCCGCGCCCGACCCCGCCCCACATATAGAGGCCGCGCGGCGCCTCGGGCTTGCGCCCGGCGATGCGCCAGAGCAGACTGCCCTTGGGCGGCACCGCCTCCAGCTCTTCCTGCAATTTGTTCAGCCGCTCGGCGGCCAGGCGTTGCTCGGGATCGGGTTGCAGCTCGCCGCCCGCGACCAGCGCGTCATAGGCCGCGAGCACGCCCCCCGTCATTTGCTCGCCTTACGGATCGTGCCGGCGAAGGTCAGCACGATATGCTCGTCCTTCTCGCCCTGCACCACCAGCCCGCGCAGGAAGATCAGCCGCCCGGTTTCGCGTACCAGTTCGACGATGGCATCCAAAGGCTCGCCGAGCCGCCCGGCCCCGACGAACTGCGTCGACAGGTCGAGCGTCACCGAGTGGCCGGCGTTGAGCGAGCCGAACTGGTGCGACGCCGCGAACAGCGCGATATCGACGAGCGCGAGCGTCACCGCGCCATGGACATTGTCGCCGAGGTTGCTGTGCTTGCGTGTCGGCACCATCCGCACCCGCGCCTGCGGCCGGCCGTCGGGGGTATCGGGTTCGACGCGCACCGACAGCGGCTCGATAAAGGCGTTGAACCGGCTCGGGTCCTTGAGGTTCCAGCTGACCCAGCCCCCTTCCAGCTCCTCGGCGCTGAAATTGTCGCGGCGCTTTGGTTCCTCGATCCCGTCGTTCATGCCCTGCAATATCCGTCCAGTTTTCCCGAGCGTATCGGCTCGCCATAATAATCGGCCATGCTCTTGGCGCGCCGGTCGCCCATGAGGAATGCCTTCGCACCGCCGAACCAGCTCGCCGAGCAGGTCGCATGCGCATAGCATCGCGCGTTCGCGCACCGGGGGATTGGCGGCGCAGCCAGCGCGAGCAGCGCCGGCGCCCGGACTCGCATCAGACCTGCCGCTCGGCTTCCAGCTTCTTGATCTCGGCGATCGCGCGCGCCGGGCTCAACCCCTTGGGGCAGGCGTTCGAGCAGTTCATGATCGTGTGGCAGCGATAGAGGCGGAAGGGATCTTCCAGCTCGTCGAGCCGCTCGCCGGTCATTTCGTCGCGGCTGTCGGCCAGCCAGCGATAGGCCTGGAGCAGGATTGCGGGGCCGAGGAACTTGTCGCTGTTCCACCAATAGCTGGGGCAGCTCGTCGAGCAGCAGGCGCACAGGATGCACTCATAGAGGCCATCGAGCTTTTCGCGCTCCTCGGGCGACTGCAGCCGTTCCTTGCCGCTCGGCGTCGTGGTCTTGGTCTTCAGCCAGGGTTCGATCGAATTATATTGCGCATAGAAATGGGTGAAATCGGGGACGAGGTCCTTGATGACTTCCATATGCGGCAGCGGGGTGATCTTGATATCGCCCTTCAGATCCTCGATCGCGGTGGTGCAGGCGAGGCCGTTCTTGCCGTTCATGTTCATCGAACAGCTGCCGCAAATGCCCTCGCGGCAAGAACGGCGGAAGGTCAGCGAGGCGTCTTGCTCGCTCTTCATCTTGATCAGCGCGTCGAGCACCATCGGGCCGCATTTGTCGAGGTCGATCTCGAAATTGTCGAAATGCGGATTCTCGCCCTTGTCGGGGTCGTAACGATAGACCTTGAACTTCCGGACCTTGGCCGCGCCCTCGGCTTTGTGGGTCTGGCCGCCCTTCTGGATGCGGCTGTTCTTCGGAAGGCGAAATTCGGCCATGTCGCTGGCTCCCCTGATGCAGTCGGGGTCGGACTAGACCCGATTGAAACGCACGACAAGGGGTGACGCGCGCAAAAGCGAAAGCCGCTGGCGGGGCGATCGCCAAGCCGCTAGGGGCGCGAACAATGAGCGACGATACTGCCCAACCCGCCGTCACCAGCCGCAGCGTCGCGAAGGGGCTCGGCACCACCGTGCTCGCGCGCCTCGGCGCGGTGGTCGAGATCGTCGCGCAGCCGCTCTACGTCCTGATGTTCGGGCTCGCAGGCTACGGCCTCTATGCGGTGCTGTGGGCGACGATAAACCTGCTCGAAAATCTCTTCGACATGGGCATGACCAGCGCGATGCAGCGCACCGTACCGCAGTCGGCGAGCGATGCCGAGGCGGCCGCGGCGCTGCGCACCGCGATGCTGTGGGGCGTCGGCCCGTGCCTGCTCGTCGCCGCGCTGATCGCACTCTTCGCCGCCGATCTCGCGCCCTTCCTCAATGTCGCGGCCAAGGACCGGCCGCTCGTCGTGCCCGCGATCCAGCTCTTCGTCTGGGCGCTGCCCTTGTGGGCGTTCGTCGAGATCGCGACGAGTGCGATGCGCGCGCGCATGGTGTTCGGCGCTGAAATTCGCCTGCGCATCGTGTGGGAACAGATCATGCGGCTGGTGTTCGCGGGGCTGTTCTTCGCCGGCGGGCTCGGGCTCAAGGGCCTGTTCGTCGCGCACCTCTGCTCGCTCGCGATCACCGCCATCCTCTGCGTCCGGCTGCTGCGGCGCTATTATGTCTTCGGCGAACTGCTCCGCGGCGGACGCGGCGGCGAAACCGCGAAGAACACTTTCTGGGCGGGCCTCTCGATCCTGCCGTCGAACGTCATCGCGCGGCTGTTCGGCGACGCCCCCGCGCTGATCCTGAACCTGATCCTGCCCGGTGCGGCGGGGGCCGCAGCCGCAGGGCTGTTCACCATCGCGCGCAAGCTTTCGAGCGTCGTCCAGCTCGTGCGCATCGCCTTCGTCTATGTGCTCGCGCCCTTGGCCGCGAGCGCCGAGCGCGCCGACCGAAAACAAGTGGCCGACATCTATGCCTATGCGACGCGGCTGATCATGGCGATCGCGCTGCCGCTCGCCGCCGTCCTCGCCGCCGGCAGCGCCCCCTTGCTCAGCCTGTTTGGCCACGAAGCGAAAATCGCGCAGGCGGCGGTGATCATCCTGCTCTTCGCACGCGCGGCCGAGGCGGTGCTCGGCATCTCGCTTCCGGTGCTCCAGGTCGTCGCGGCCTTCCGCCACCAGCTCACCGCGAGCATCGTCGGGGTCATCGTCGCGGTCGGCGCCGGCTGGCTGATCGTCGGCCATATGGACGCGCTCACCGGGGTGACGCTCGCCATGTCGATCGGCCTCGTCGTGATGGGCGGCATCCCGATGCTCCAACTCGCGATGGGTGAAAAGCTCCATCCCTTCGATCATCAATTCCCCAGCGTCGCGCTGCGCGGGATCGCGATCACGCTCGGCGCGGGCGGCCTGGCGTTGCTCGCGGGGCGCCTGCCCGACGCGATCGCGCTGCCGCTGATCGTGCTGCTCGCGGTCGGCGCGATCTGGCTGTCGCTGCGCTTCGCCCTCCCCCACGCCGACCGCGCCTCGCTCGGCAAGACGGCGCGCAAGCTGCGCCTCGTCTGAAATTTTCGGTCTTATTTTAGCCGCAAAAATCGCTAGAGACGGGCCACCTTATTCTGACGCCGCCTGTGCGCGGCCAATTGGCGGACCCACATGTACCAGCAAGAACTCGCCCGCAGCGGCAAGCGCCTCTTCTTCATTCGCGGCACCTATATCTATATCACCATCGCCATTTCGGTTCTGATCGCCTGGTGCAGCAAGGACTGGGGTCCGTTCCAGACCGCCTTCGGCGATTGCGCCTGGTTCTGGCTGTCGCTCGGCGTCGCGAGCGCCGGTGCGATCGTGCGTATCTTTACCAGCGGCTGGGCCGCGCTCGGCACCTCGGGCCGCGCCAAGGTCGCCGCCGAAGCGAGCGAACTCAACACCACCGGTCCTTACAGTCTGGTGCGCAACCCGCTCTATGTCGGCCGCATCCTCAATTTCACCGGCATCGCGATGCTGTCGGGCAGCTGGGTGTTCGGCGCGATCGTCTTCCTGCTTGGCGTCCTCATCTATGAGCGCATCTCGATCTATGAGGAAGAATTCCTGCGCGAGAAGTTCGGCGCCGCGCACGCCGAATGGGCAAAGGACGTTCCCGCGCTCCTCCCGCGCCTGCACGGCTGGGTGAAGCCCAAATACCCCTTCTGGTGGAAGCGCATGATCTGGCGCGAACAGAACAAGCTGTTCCTGCTCGCGACGACCGTCTTCCTGACCTGGTTCGCACGCCTCGACTTCAACTTCGACGTGCTGACCGCGCAGCAGTGGACCTGGGTCTATGCCTTCGCCGCGCTCGTCGTCGTCCGCTTCATCATCGGCGGGCTCAAGATGATCGGTTTCTTCAAGGAACTGAGCTGAGTTCATGGGGGGCGATCTCGCTCCCCTGATCGCGGTCGTCGGCAGCGACGGGTCGGGCAAGTCGACCCTGTCGGCGGACCTGCTCGTCCATATCCAGGCGACGCGTGCTGCGGAATCTGGCTATCTCGGCCTCGGCTCGGGCGAGCAGGGGCGGCGCATCGGGCGCTGGCCGATCATCGGCCCGCCGCTGCACCGCTTCCTCGACGGCATCGCAGACCGCCTGCGCGAACCGTCCGAGCCGATCCCCGGCACTCTCGCGGCACGCTATGCGCTGAGCAAGTCGAAGAAGCGCCGCGCCAAGTTCGACGCGCTGATCGAACAGCGCCGCACGGGCAAGGTGATCGTCACCGACCGTTATCCGCAGCTTGAGGTCCCGGGCCTCCACGACGGTCCGATCCTTGCGGGCGTCGCGCCGACCGCCAGTCTCGCCGCGATGCAGGCCGAGGAACGCGCTCTCTATGCCGAGATGGCAGCGTATCAACCGACGCTCGTCATCCGCCTGCACGTTGATGTCGACACGGTGATGGCGCGCAAGCCCGACCACGACCGCGCGCTCATCACGCGCAAGGTCGAGACGGTGCCGCTGCTGACGTTCAACGGCGCGCCGATCGTCGATATCGACGCGACAATCCCCTATGACGAGGAACTGGCGCTGGCGACCGCGGCGGTGGACCGGGCGCTGGCTGGAGCCTGAAGCGACCCCTCTGCCGTTTGTGTCGAGCGAAGTCGAGACACGCTGACTTCGCGCGTGCCTTCAAAAGTCTCGACTTCGCTCGACACAAACGGAATCAGAGGGCGGGTTTGGCCGCCATGATCTTCTCGATCAGCTCGATATCGGCGGGTTTGTCGGCGTCGATGCACGCCTCGGGATCGCTCATCGGCACCACCGTCGCATTCAATCCGAAGCGCAGCCCCGCACGCGCCACGCCCTGCTGGATCGTGAACAGCCGCAGCAGCGCGCCGATCAGCAGCCACGGCCCGAACGCCGCGATGATCTTCAGCCCCTTCTTGCGGTCGCGCTCGATCCGTCCCCAGAAATCGAGCAGCGGCAGGACCCGCCGCCCGCGCAGCCGGAACATATTCGCCCCCGACCACCAGCCGCCCCGAAACTTCAGCCAGGTCCGCTTCGATTCGGGATAGCGCGCGAGCAACACTTCGCGCTCGACCATCGCCACCGCGACATCGCTGCCCTCGGCGCCGCCCAGGAACTCGGCGATCATCGTCGGCGTGAGCAGGACATTGTCGGCGGTGGTAACCAGCACCGGCGCATCGCCGGGCGGCAGCGCGGCGGCGAGCGAGCTGCTGATCCCCTGCCCCGAATCGGCGAAATGCAGGTCGGCGAGCCCGGCGAGCCCCGGCTCGGCGGCGAGCTCGGCGCTGTTCTGTGCCAATATGGTGACCGCCCCGACGCGGGGGCACGCGCGCAGCGCGGTCACGACATGAACCAGCATCGGCTGCCCCGCGATCGGCAGCAGCGCCTTGGTCGATACGCCGGTGCCGCTCAGAAGCGGGTCGGGGCCGGGCCGGCTGCCCGCCATCACGATAGCTGGAATTGGCGCCGCTATTCTGGTCGTCATTGCGCGGGCATTACCCGCTTCGCGGTGGCGCCGCGCAGGAAATCGCTCGCTTCGGCAAGGATCGGCCCCTTATAGGAGAGCGGCCCGGTAAGCGCCATGACGAGGTCGTTGTGGCTAAGCCCGTCATAGGTGCGCAGCTGGACCGCCCCGCCCGCCTTTTCGATCGCCGCCGCGAGGTGCTGGCTGTTGCGCACGCGCACGACGGTGTCGGCGGTGCCATGGCCGAGCCACAAGGGCGGCGTATCGGCGCGCGCGAAGGCGATCGGCTGGGTGCGCTCGGCCGGGCGGATATCGCCCATCGCGACATCGGCGCGCCCGCCTTTCTCGAACGGCAGGAAATCATAGGGCCCGGCGAGCGCCGCGACCCCGCGGATATGCGACGCGTCACTGCCCGCCGCCTTCAGCCATTGCGGGTCGAGCGCGAGCATCACCGCATTATAAGCTCCCGCCGAATGGCCCGACAGCGCGATGCGGTCGGCATCGCCGCCATAGTCGCCGATATGCTTTTCGGTCCACGCGACCGCCGCCGCGCTGTCTTCCAGGAAATCGGGCCAATGGCCATCGGGGACGATCCGGTAGTCGGGGATCACGACGACGAAGCCCTGCCTGGCAAAGGCGCGCCCGGCAAAACCATAATCGTCGCGGTTGCCGCTGTACCAGCCGCCGCCATAGAGCCAGACGATCACCGGCAGCCGGTCGCCCTTTCTGGTGCCCGTCGGCACCCAGATGTTGAGCTTGTTGCGCGGCCCCTCGCCATAGGGCTGGGCCGCGACCTGCAACGTCGCGCCGTCGCCGTCGCCGAGCAATCTGTCACCGAGGTTGAGCGATTTGGCGCCGCCCGAAACGACCAGCCGCGTCCCGCCGCCGAACAACAGGATCAGCAGGCCGATAAGAATCAGATATTTGATCAACCGCCGCTGTCCCTTGACTGGCTTATCCATGAGCCCCTCTCGTCCGCGCCCTACAGGTCCGCGCGCCGCCGAACAAGCCGCCACCTTTTCGCGCCTCATGCGTAGGACCAGCGATGACCAAGGCCTTCTCCCGCCCCGCGCTGATCTGCAACGACAAGAGCGGCAGCTTCGACCCCGCGATCCGCGATGCGATCGCTGCCGCATGCCGCGACGCCGGCGCCCCGCTCGCCGCGACCTTCGTGCTGCCCGACGCCGAGATTCCCGCCGCCGACGATCTGCACCAACGGGGCATCGACCTGCTCCTCGTCTGGACCGGTGACGGTACGATCAACGCTGCGGCGCGCAAGGCGGCGGGCTGGGACGGCGCGTTGCTGCCGCTGCCCGGCGGCACGCTCAACCTCCTGTCCAAACAGCTGCACGGCGACCGCCCGGCGCCCGAGATCCTGACCGACGCACTTGCGGGCAGAGGGCGCCGCCGCCCGATCCCGACGATCAAATCGGACGATGGCGAAGCCTTCATCACCGTCGTCGCCGGCCCCGCGACGCGCTGGGCCGAGGTGCGCGAGACGATGCGGCAGGACGGGCTGATCGAAGCGAGCCGCGCCGCGCCCGACGCGCTCGACGCGATGCTCAACGCCCCCGGCGTGCGCGTCGCCGGCTCGGCGCGCGATTATCCCGCCGTGATCCTGACCCCGACCGAGCAAGGAATTATCGCCGACGGCATCTTGACCGAGGGCACCGCCGATGTGCTGCGTCACGGGCTCGCCTGGTTCGGCGGCGATTTCCGCGACGGGCCGAGTGAGCGCATCGCCGACGCCGAGACGATCCTGCTCGAAAGCGCGGCGGCGATCAGCCTCGAATATGACGGTGAGCTTGGTGAAACCCCGTCCCCGGCCCGCTTTTCCGTCGCCATGAGCGCCGTCGATTTCCTCGCCGCCGCATGACCCGCCTGTTCCACATCAGCGACCTGCATTTCGGGCTCGAAGATCGCGTCGCGATCGACTGGTTCGCGCATTGCGTGAAGGCCGAACAGCCCGACGCAGTGCTGATTACCGGCGACCTCACCATGCGCGCCCGGAGCCACGAATTCGCCGCCGCCTGCGACTGGATCGAACGGCTCGACGTCCCGGTGACGGTCGAGGTCGGCAACCACGACCTCCCCTATTTCAATCCCTTCGCGCGCTTCTTCTGGCCCTATGCCCGGATCCGCCGCATCGAACGGCTCGTCGAACGCGAACTCGACCTCGCCGGCGTCGCGGTCGTGCCGCTCAAGACCACGGCGCGCGCGCAATGGCGGCTTGACTGGTCCAAGGGCTGGGTGACGCGCAGCGCACTCGACAAGACGATGGCGGCGATCGACGCGCTGCCGCGCGGCACGACCGTCTTCGTCACCGCGCACCACCCGCTGGTCGAGGCGGGAACGCGCGGCCGCGCGCTGACCCGCGGCGGCGAGACGGCGCTGCGCGCGCTCGCCTCGCGCGGGGTCGCGGCGGTGCTCACCGGCCATGTCCATGACGCCTTCGACTTGGTCAAGGAAACGCGCGACGGCCCGATCCGCATGATCGGCGCGGGCACGCTGTCGCAGCGCATCCGCTCGACCCCGCCGAGCTTCAACGAACTGAAAATCGCAAACGGAAGCATCACCGTGCGCGTGCGCAACCTCGAAAAGGTGCCGACCCCCCACATGCAGATCCCGGCCATCCCGCCCGACGCGCTGCCGCCGCGCGAACCCGGCGAGCCGGTTGCCCCCGTCGGCGCGGTGCCGCCGGTCGATCCCCCCGTGCATTGACTGCCGTCAGGCCCCTGTCGATCAAACGCCAGGGGCCGGATCACTGCTGGCGAAAGGCAGGAAGCGCGTCGACACTGGCCAGGTTCAGTTCGAGCAGCGTGCCATCTTCCAGGATCGCACCGACGGTAAACGCCGCATAGGTAACGAGCGACAGGATGGCCTCGCCATTCGCGTCGAACGCGGCCGCGCGCGGCTCGGCCCCAAAGGTCGGATGGATCAGGAACCAGGCGCTCTTGCCGACCGCACCCGCACCATCGACCGCCTTCACGATGACCCGCAGGTTGAACATATTGGAGTATCGGCTGTTCCTCTCGACCTCCGCACTAATGTCATAACCGCCCTGACTGGCTCCGCCCAGCAGCAAGCCACTCCATGGATCATTGGGGTAGACCACGCCCTTGGTCGCGATTTCCGCAAGCAACGAATCGAGGCGCGATTTGACGGGTTCGATCTGCGGCGCGACCTCGATCGCCCTCGTCACGATCGCCAAAAGATCGGCGCTGGTCGCCGGCGCCCGCGACGGAGATTTTTCGACGAGCGAGTTTTCGGCTTGCAGTTCGACAAACGCGCGCGCCGCATCGGCTTCGACGGCCGCCTTGACCTTCGCCGCCTCCATCGCTGCCTCCGCTCCGATCTTCGCCGCCTGCGTGACGGCTTCGGCCTCGATCCTCGCCTTCTCCGCAGCTGCCAGCGCGTCGGCCTCCGCCTTGACCTTGGCGGCCTGCGTCACAGCCTCGGCCTCGATCCTTGCCTTTTCCGCAGCCGCCTGCGCATCGGCCTCCGCCTTAATCTTGGCCGCCTGCGTCGCCGCGTCGGTTTGAATTTTGGTCTTCGCGGCCTCGGCCTCGGCTTCCGCCGCGACCTTGTTCTTCGCCGCGTCGGCCGCGACCTGTTCCGCCGCCTTTCGCAGTTCGCGCGCGCGCCGGTACCGTTCGCGCTCTTCTTCGCGCGCGGTGACCATTTCAAAGATGAAATAGCGGCGCATCCACAAATAGCTGATGATGAAGCCGATGATCGCGAAAATCGCCATCAGCATGCCGCCCGGAATGGCCTGAGCATTTCTGCAGTCGCGCGCATCCGCCGGGGGATCGTCTGCGCCGCCAGCGGCCACATCGTCGCGACTGGTTCGACCGGATGCCTCGGTGCCGATCTCGCGCAGGGGCGGGGCGCAGACATCGAGCTTGATCTCCATCGCCGCCGTCACGCTGCGCGAAAGGTCGAAATAGCGCGCCTCCCACACACCATATTGGGTGAGGGTAAGGCCGATGATCATGGTGGTCAGCCAGTCGGCCACCCGTTCCAAATTGGTGCTTTCGACATAGCCCGTATCCTGATTCGCCCCATCGTCCTGCCCATTGTTGGCGTCGCCGCCCTGTCCGCCCGCCTTGGGATCGACCGGCGCCGCGCCGGCACCGTTCACCATGCGGACCTCGACCGTCCGTTTCGACGGCAGCCCGAACAAGACGCCAAGCGCGGCGCCAGCCAGCAACGCGCATCCTGCGACCACCAGTCCCCAAACGAACGTGATCATCGTCGGCCCCTCGACCAGCACCCATGTTGCTATCGCCAGCAGCAGCAACAGGATCATCGTCAGCATCAACCGGATGACGCGTGCAGTCCGCTTCGGGTCGTCGGAAGGAGGCAGAACCGGACCGAGCAGCCCGATCAGTTCGAAAAAGGCCGCCCACCGCGACCGCGGCGCTGTGACCGTCGGCGTACCGCCCTGCCCGGGATTGTTTTGAAGCACCGTCGCCATGCTCACCCCCTGTCGATACACTCGGCCTTGCCAGGGCATCGAATGACGCATGATCGCGCGAAATCCGCATCGTTGAAAATTCAATCATGTTCATAACGAACCAATGACGATGGTCTTTTACGACACTGAATCAGCGTATTGGCACGGTCGACAAGCATTCCGACCGATTCCGGATCGTTTAGCCGTCGGTCATCCGGGCTCCCTGCCGCTGCATTGACGCGCGCCTTCTTCTCGTTAGGTTGCAACAAAAAACGGGATGAGGATGAGCGATGCTGACCAAGGGCGATGATTTTCCGCTGCACCAGACATGCGAACCGCTGGCCTTCGCGGGCACCGACCGCAATTTCTACGACCGCTATTTCTTCAACGGCTACAGCCCCGACGGATCGGTCTTCTTCGCCGCCGCGATGGGCTTTTATCCGCAACTCGGCATCGTCGATGCCGCCTTTTGCGTCATCGTCGACGGCGTCCAGCACAACCTCCGCGCCAGCCGCCGGTCGACCGGCGAACGGCTCGACCTCGGCGTCGGGCCGGTCGCGATCTCGATCGATGCGCCGCTCGAACGCGTGACGCTCAGCATCGCGCCCAATGACGGCCCGCTCGCCGCCGAACTCAGCTTCACCGGCCGCCATTTCCCGATCGAGGAACCCCGCTTCATCCGCCGCAACGGCACCCGCCTGTTCATGGACTACACGCGCATGACGCAGAACGGCCGCTGGTCAGGCTGGCTGTCGGTCGGCGGCCAGCGCGTCGCGGTCAGCGACGGCTGGACCGGCACCCGCGACCGCAGCTGGGGCATCCGCCCGGTCGGCGCGTCCGAACCGCAGCCCCCGCCGCAAGGCAATTTCAACCAGTTTTTCTGGCTGTGGACGCCGTGCAATTTCGACCATGCCTCGCTCTTCTTCCACAGCAACGACGATGGCGAAGGTAGCCCGTGGAATCGCCGCGCGGTGATCGTCGGCGACAATGGGGCGGAGACGCATTTCGACGCTGCCAGCTTCGCGCTCGGCTGGCAGTCGGGCAGCCGCCGCGTCGCCGCGCAGCGCACCGAGCTCGGCGGCGGACGATCGCTGACGCTGTCGCCGACCGGCCCGGTCTTCGCGATGAGCGGGCTCGGCTATACCCATCCGGTGTGGGGGCATGGACTCGACCATGGCCCCGACCTTGCGGTCGCGCACGACAGCATGGCGGAGGGCGAGCGCGGCTGGGGCAATCCGCTTGCGATGCATATCCAGGCGCTCGTCACCGCCGAACTCGTCGACGGCAGCACGACGCATCACGGCGTCGGCGTGCTCGAGCAATTGTTCGTCGGTCCGCACGGCCCCAGCGGGCTCACCGGTTTGATGGATCCCGCCGCATGAGCTTCCCGACCTCGCCGGAGGCGATGTCGCCCGAATGGATCGCGGAGAAATTGGGAGAGGCACCGGACGCGCTGCGCGGCTTTACCGCGAGCAAGGTCGGCACCGGGCAGATGTGCGACAGTTTTCGCCTGACGCTCGACTGGGCGGTCGCGGTCGACGCGCCGGCAACGATCATCGCCAAATGCCCGAGCCATGACGAGGCGAGCCGCCACATCGCCAAGCTGACCGGCACCTATATCAAGGAGGTCAGCTGGTACCGCGATCTCGCCGCGACCAGTGGCGTGCCTGCGCCCGCCTGCTACTTCCATGCGATCGAGGATGACGAGGTGGAGTTCGTCCTGCTCCTTTCCGACCTCGCCCCGGCGCGGCAGGGCGACCAGCTTGCGGGGCGCGATCTGGACGGGCTGGTACCGTGCATCGACGCGGTGGCGAAGCTGCACGCGCATCTGTGGAACGATCCGCGGCTCGCCGACATGCCATGGCTCGCGCGCGACAATGGCGACCTGATCCGCACGATGTTCCCGCAGCTCTATCTCGGTTTCCGCGAACGCTATGCCGAACGGCTGTCGCCCGAGGTGCTCGACATCGGGGCGGGCATCGTCGACCGGCTCGACGCCTATCTGACGCGCGAACCTGCGGCCCGAAGCCTCGTCCACGGCGACCTTCGGATCGACAATATCCTCTTCGCTCCCGACGGCGCCGCTTGCTGGCTCGTCGACTGGCAGACGCTTGGCCGCGGCAGCGGCGCCAACGACCTCGCCTATCTGATCGGCACCAGCATCGCAGACCCCTTCGAACGCGCTGCCGCCGACCGCCCCGCCTTCGATCACTGGATCGCGGCGCTGCGGGCCGAGGGCATCGCCCCCGACCCCGACGCCCTGTGGACCGACTATCGCGTCGGCGCGCTCAGCGGCTATTTCATGGCGGTCTTCGCCTCGATGAGCGTCGAACGCACGACACGGGGTGACGAGATGTTCGCCGTTATGGCCGAACGTCCGGCGCGTCAGGCCCTGGCGCTCGGCAGCCTCGACCTGCTTTAACTCGCCGCTGCGATCCCGACGAACGCCGCCAGCCCGACCACCGACGCGACCGCCGCCCCGCGCCGCATGTTCGGCACCTTGAACGCGACGATCAGCCCCGACGCGACGAGGAAAAACAGCCCGAGCGCCAGCACCACGGCATAGATTTTGAACGGCGTCCCGCCCTTCGCCTTGTGCAATTGCACGAAGAAGCGGTGCCAGCTCGTATCCTTGACGATCAGCTTCGCGCTGGTCGCGCTCTCGCCGGGTTCGAGCGTGACGTCGCGGCGCGACCCCGTCCAGTCGAGCTGGAAACTGTCGCCGACGGGCTTGACCGACGCGCCGCCGGTCGGCGGCACGATATCGCGCGCGGCGAGTTCCTTGACGACGATCGCCTGCATCGCCGGCACATCGGCGCTGAGCGGCGCCGACAGCGTCACCGGATAGTCGGTCGTGACATAATCGCCCTTCGCGCCCCAGGTATAGAGCGCGCCGGTGACCAGGAAGAGCAGGATCGCGGGAAAGAGGAAGGCCGCGGTCAGCATGTGCCAGCGGATCAAAAGGCGGTGCATGGAAACTCCCCGGATGAACGAAACCGAACGGCCACGATCGCCGCGGATAATCAACCCGATCGCGGGCTTTGCAACATTTTGTTACAATCGCGGGCGGACCCATCGACATTACCCCAACCGGTGCGGCGTCGGATCGCCCAGTTCCTCGACGAGTTGCCTGTAAGCCTCGGCGCGGCAGCGGGCATAGGTTTCACCCAGCTCGGCCCGGACGATCCCATGCTCGGCGACCAGCCGGTCGAGGATCGCCGCATCGCCCGACAGCGCAATCTGCCGGACCAGTTCGTCGCCGGGCAGGCCCAGCGCCTCCGCCATCAGGCGAAAGCTCCGCGCCCGCTGGCGGAATTCGAAATCCATCAGCCGCGAGGATTCCTTTTCCTCCTTGCTCAGCAGCGCGCGGCGAAGATCGAACACCATGGCGCCAATCTAGGGCGCGGCGTGCCGCGCCGCAATGCGCGCACGAAAAAGGGCGGCCCGTTGCCGGACCGCCCTTCCCGTTTCCACCCGTCGGTGGAAAAAGCTCTTAGCGCTTCGAGAACTGGAAGCTGCGGCGGGCCTTGGCCTTGCCGTACTTCTTGCGCTCGACCGTGCGGCTGTCGCGGGTCAGGAAACCGGCCGTCTTGACGACACCGCGCAGCGCGGGCTCGAAGCGGCTCAGCGCCTGGGCGATACCGTGCAGCACTGCGCCCGCCTGGCCCGACAGGCCGCCGCCCTTGACGGTGGCGACGATGTCATAGCTGCCGACGCGATCGGCGAGGCCGAAGGGCTGGTTGATGACGAGGCGCAGCGTCGGACGTGCGAAATACACTTCCTGGTCGCGGCCGTTGATCGTGATCTTGCCGGTGCCGGGCTTCAGCCACACGCGGGCGACGGCGTCCTTGCGGCGGCCGGTCGCATAGGCGCGGCCCTGCGCATCAACCTTCTTCTCGCGAAGCGGCATCGTGCTGACGGGAGCGACGGTACCTTCGACGGCGCCACCGAGATCCTTGAGATCGGTCATGGTCTGTTCGTCAGCCATTATGCACCCACCTTGTTCTTGCGGTTCATCGACGCGATGTCGATCACTTCGGGGTTCTGTCCGGCATGCGGATGTTCGGTGCCGGCGAAGAGGCGCAGGTTGCGCATCTGCTGGCGGCCGAGCGGACCGCGCGGGATCATGCGTTCGACGGCCTTTTCGAGCACGCGCTCGGGGAAGCGGCCTTCCAGGATCTTCTGGGGGCTGGTTTCCTTGATGCCGCCGGCATAGCCGGTGTGCTTGTAATAGCGCTTGTCGGCCAGCTTCTTGCCGGTGAAAGCCACCTTGTCGGCGTTGATGACGATGACATTGTCACCGCAATCGACGTGCGGGGTGAACGACGGCTTGTGCTTGCCGCGCAGGATATTGGCGATGATCGATGCAACGCGGCCCACAACAAGGCCCTCGGCGTCGATCAGCACCCATTTCTTTTCGACCGTAGCGGCATTGGCCGAAGCGGTCGTCTTGGTCAGCGCCTTCATCATGGCGACCTCCTTAAGACATGGACGAGAGCGGGAGGACCCGCCCGAAACAAACCGCGCCGCAAGGTCCGGATGGACACCGCGGCGCTTCGGAGCGGGCCAATGGCGTTATCGACGCCGAAAGTCAAGCGAACAGCGGCTTTGCTGACGGGTAAAATAATACCTCTACGTCAAACCTAGCCCGGATCGCCCGGCGCCAGCGCGCGAATGCGCTCCTCGACCAGCGTGCGCGTCTCGCTCCCCGGCTCGGCGATCCAGCTCTGTCGATGTTCCCGGAGCACCAGCCCTTTTGCCGTATCGACGGTCCACACCATATCGACGTCGAGCGGCGCGGCGGCGCTGTCGCCGGCCCCGTTCACCATGGTCTTCTCGACGCTGGCCACTGTCATAAGCGCGCCGTCGTGCCGGATCGATACCGAGGCCCCGCCGCTTGCGGTCACCGGGATGGCAGTATTCGCCGGCGCGATCAGCGCGCGAAAATCGGCGGTGACCAGCTTGTCGCGCTCGGCATCGGGCAGCGCGGCGAGCAAAGCCGCCACCTGCTGCGCCTCGGGCGCCCCGGACCTCGCCGCCAGCCCTTGCGTGCGTTCGGCGACCCGCGCCCACAGCGCTTCGGGATCGGCGAGCGCGACCTCGCGCCCGTCGGCGTCGACCAGATAGGTCAGCGTCTCGCCGACCAAAGGCTGCACCAGCCCGGTCAGCGCCCGGACGAGTTCGGGGCGCGCGTCGGATTCGATCCGGCGCAGCATGGCATCGAGCCGGTATCCGCGCCCCGCGCTTTTCCATTCGAGCGCATAGACGAGCGAGAAGGAGATCAGCTTACCGCTGCGGCTGATCCGCCGCGTCGTCACACGATAGGTCATCGGCTGGCTGACCGGCGGCGCAAACTGCTGGCCCGGTATCGCGGCCGGCGCGGGTGGCGGCGCGATGGCGGCTCCGGGCGCGGCGAGGTGCAGCAGCACGCCCGCCCAGGCGCCCGCGCCGATCATGCGGGCGCGCGGCCCAGCCGGTGTAGCGCGGTCGCCGCCGTCGCGACGAGGATGGCGCCGGTCACCTGGTGCAGCACCGCGATCCACAGCGACACGCCGCTGAGAACAGTCAGGATGCCGAGCGTCATTTGCACGACCACCACCGCGACCAGCATCGTCGCCACGCGTGTCGCCCCGCAGCGCGCCATCGCGCGCGCGAGCCAGAGCAAGGCGAGCGCGGCGACCCACGACCACCAGCGATGGAGGAAATGCAGCAGGAAGGGATCGTTGGTCAGCGCCATCCACGCGCCGTCGGACCAGTCGATGCCTTCGGGCACGAAATGATCGTTCATCGCGGGCCAGGTGTTCGCGACCTGCCCCGCATTGAGCCCGGCGACCCACGCGCCAAGCAGCAACTGCACGAACAGGATCGCGATCACGCTGATCGCAGCCCCGGTCAGCCGCGCAGGCTTCGCCTGCGAGTCGCGCGCGAGCGCCGACAGATCGCGCGCCGTCCATACCAGCCCTGCCAGCAGGAAAAGCGCGGTGAGCAAATGCGTCGCGAGCCGGAAATGGCTGACGTCGGTGCGATATTCGAGCCCCGATGCGACCATCCACCAGCCGATCGCGCCCTGCAGTCCGACGAGCGAGGTCAGCGCGAACAGCCGCCAGCCATAGCCGCTGGGGATCGCGCGCCGGAATGCGAACCAGGCGAGCGGGATCAGCATCGCGCCGCCGACGAGGCGGCCGAGGATGCGGTGCAGCCATTCCCAAAAGAAAATGGCCTTAAACGCCGACAACGACATGCCGACGTTGATCTCCTTATATTCGGGGATCTGCTGATATTTGTGGAACTCTTCCTGCCAGCCCGCTTCGCTGAGCGGCGGCAGCACGCCCGAAACCGGCTTCCATTCGGTGATCGACAGGCCCGATTCGGTCAGGCGGGTGATGCCGCCGACGGCCACGACGAGAATGACCAGCAGCGCGACGGCCCAGAGCCAGCGCGCGAGCGCGGCGGGTCGGGGGCCGGGGCGGGTCGAAACAGGGATAGTCGCCATCGCCGCCCTATCGTCGCTCGCCCCGACTTAGGCAAGGGGCCCGCGAAAATCATGGCCGGAGGGCGAGGCGGTTGATATCAGGCCGCGATGCGCTGGCCGACCCTTTTCCTCCTCAGCGCCGCGGCGATGCTCGCCCCGGCCGGCGCGGCGCGTGGCGCGGCATCCGGTGCCGATGCCCGCGCCGCACAGGAGACGCGCCTCGCCACCATCGCCTATCGGCTGACGACGGGCAGCGCGCGCTGGTGTCCCCAAACCGCCCCGCAGCCCGGCTGGCTCTTGTCCGACCCACGCCGCTTCGGCGACCGCGACTGGACGAAGGCAAAGGTCGCCTATGGCGCGTCCGTCGACGGCCCGTTCATCGCCGGGCTTGCCCCCGCCTCGCCCGCCGCCCGCGCCGGACTCGCGCGCGGAACGGGGATCGCAGCGATCAATGGCGAACCGGTCCCGACGCTCAGTGCCGACGCGACGGTTCGCATCGACGCCATCGTCGTGATGCTCGATCGCCTCGATCCCGCCGCGACGCTGACAATTACCGACGATGCGGGCACGGTCCACCGGCTCGACCCGGCGCCCGGCTGCGCGAGCAGCTTCCGCATAGAGACCGCGGGGCCGCAGGCCGCCGCCAATGGCAAACTCGTCCGCCTGACTTTGCGCCTCGCGCAGTCGATCGCCGACGATGAAGAGATGGCCGCCGTGGTGGCGCACGAACTGGCGCATAATATCCTGCGCCATCACGACCGGCTGGCGAGCGGCCGCAAGATCGACCTCGTCCGGCAGACCGAGCTCGAGGCCGACCGGCTGGCGGTCTGGCTGATGGCCGACGCCGGATATGATCCCGCGGCCGCGATCCGTTTCTGGACCCGGCACAAGAAGCCGCTGATCCGCGCCGCGAGCCACCCCCCGCGCAAAGAGCGGATCGCCGCGATCGAAGCCGAAATCGCCGCGATGCAGGCGGCCCGCGCCGCCGACCCCGCCGCGGCGCCCTTGGAATTGCGCGGCGCCTTCCTATTTTGACGCCATAGCCTCTCCCCCGAAAGGACCATCAGCATGACCCAGGAAACCGCGATTTTTGCCGGAGGCTGTTTCTGGTGCACCGAAGCGGTGTTCCAGGGGCTGGCCGGCGTCGACAAGGTCGAAAGCGGCTATATCGGCGGCGATGTCGCGGACCCGACCTACAAGCAGGTCTGCGGCGGCGATACCGGCCATGCCGAGGCGATCCGCATCACCTTCGACCCCAGCGTGATTTCCTATGACGACCTGCTCGACGTCCATTTCGCGACGCACGACCCGACAACGCTCAACCGCCAGGGCAACGACATCGGCACCCAATATCGCAGCGCGCTGTTCCCGCTCGACGCCGCGCAGGGCGACGCCGCGCGCGCCGGGATCGATCGCGCGCAGGCCGACCAGTCGGCGCCGATCGTCACCACGATCGAGCCGCCGGCGACCTGGTATCCCGCCGAAGACTATCACCAGAATTATTGGGATGGCGAAGGCCAGCGCAATCCCTATTGCATGGCGGTGATCCCCCCCAAGCTCGCCAAACTGCGCAAGGGATTCGCCGAACGACTGCGCGGATAGGTCCGGCTCCAGACTAATCTGGATCAAGAATCGAGCAATATCCTTACCTAAATGTCGCGCTGGACGTAGCGCTATTGCGAAATGGCGCCGTGACGCCACTTCTCGTTGACTTGCCCGTGCTTTAGGCTAGCGGACGCCGCCAATCCGGGACAGCTTGCCCGGGCGCGGTGGGGGTCGCAAGACGAGTGCTGGCATCATTGTTCCTGATCGGCGCACTGACATCGACGCCGCAGATGTCGGTTCAGGCCGCCAGCCAGACGATCGTCGAGGACGGCATCGACGGGATGACCAATGCGGTCAACCGGATGCTCGGCGGCATCATCACCTATGCCCGCTGGCCGGGCGCGGCCGAAGGCCATCGCACGCTGTGCCTCGTCGGCACCCCGCGGCTGACCGACCGGATCGCGCCGGCGCTGCCCGGGAACGGCCTGCGGATCACGGTCCGCCGGACGACCGCCGCGGCTGTGGTCGGCGGCGGCGATTGCGACGTCGTCTTCCTCGGCCGCATGCCGGCAGCTGACCGCCAGCGGCTGATCGGCTGGGTGCGCGGCCGCCCGGTGCTGACCATCAGCGACGACGATCCGGCCTGCCTCTACGGCGCGATGTTCTGCCTCGCGCAAAAGTCAGCGGGTCTTAGCTTCTCGGTCAATCTCGATGCCATCGGACGCGGCCCGCTCCGCGTCGATCCGCGCGTGCTCAAGATCGGCCAAGGCGCAGGAGGCACGCCATGACGCGCCGCTTGCCTTCGCGCACGACGCTCCAGAAACTCCTGTCGCGCTTCCATTTCGGCGTTACCCTGTTCGCGGTCGCGCTGTCGGGACTGACGATCCTGCTGTCCGGCATCACCGCGATGCGCGGCTATGCCGATCGCAATATCGAACTCGCGGCGCAGCTCGGCGCCTATGGCGTCGAACCCGCGCTGGTGTTCAACGACGCCGCCGCCGCGCGCGAAGGGCTGGCCCCGCTGATGAAGCTTCCGGGCATCGCCAAGCTGCGCGTGCTCGACGACCGCGGCCGGCCGCTGACCGAATGGGCATCGCCTGTCGACGATCCGGCGCCGTTGCTGACGCGCGCCTTTTTCCCCAAGCCCTTCGCCGTGACGATCCACCGTAACGGGTCGGCGATCGGCACGATCGAGGTGTGGGGCGATTCGACGACGCTGATCGACTATGTCCGCATCGGGCTGCTCGCCGGGCTCGCTTGCCTGATCGTCACCGCGCTCGGCACGATCGCGATGGCGCGGCGGTTCGAATATGAGCTGGTGAAGCCGCTGGGCGAGATCGCGACCGTCGCGCATGACGTGCGCCTGCACCGCCGCTTCGACAAGCGCGTTCAGCCGCTCGGCATCGCCGAACTCGACCGGCTGGGCGGCGACATCAACGCGCTGCTTGACGAGCTGCAGGGCTGGCAGGGCAGCATGGAAAGCGAGCGCGCGATGCTCGCGCACCGCGCCTCGCACGACGGGCTGACCGAATTGCCCAATCGTGCCGCCTTCGACGAACAGCTCGCGCTGCGCATAGCCGCCGCCGCGCAGCAGGGCACGCGCCTGGCACTGCTCTTCATCGACGCCGACAATTTCAAGGCGGCGAACGACCGCTTCGGCCATGCGGCGGGCGATGCCGTGCTGGTTGCGCTGTCGGACCGTATTCGCGGCACGCTGAACAACCGGGATTTTGCAGCGCGCATCGGCGGCGACGAATTTGTCGTGCTGGTCGATCCGCTCGATCCGGCGATCGAACCCAAGACCCTGGCCGACCGGATTCGTGCCAGCATTTCGCAGTCCGTGACCCTCCCCGGCGGAGAACCCTATCGGCCGACCGCCAGCGTCGGCGTTGCCCTCTATCCCGACGCGGCGACCGACGCCGCCGCACTGCTCACCGCCGCCGACGCCGCGATGTACGCCGACAAATTGTCGAACCGAACCCGAAGCTGAAACCGAAAGCCTGTCCCGATGACCCCCACAGTGCCCCGCTCGCTCCGCATCTTTCTGGTCACCGCCGTCGCCGCCTTGCTCGCGGCGTGCCAGACCATGCCCATGCCGAGCAGCTTCAATGCCGCGCAGGTCGCGATGCTGAAGTCCGAGGGCTTTGTCGAAACCGACAATGGGTGGGAGCTGACGATGCCCGAGCGACTGTTGTTCGAAACCGACAAGAGCGACGTGCCCGCCGAACAGCGACGCCGCATCGGCGAAATCGCGGCCAAGCTGGTGGCGGTCGGCATCGATACCGCCCGCGTCGAAGGGCACACCGATTCCACCGGTAGCGCCGCCTATAATCTGACGCTCTCGCAAGCGCGCGCACAGGCGGTGGCCGCCCCGATGCAGGCGAGCGGCATGCAATTCACCGCCGACCAGATCGTGGGACGCGGCGAGGCGCTGCCGCTGTCGAGCAACGCCACCGCCGAGGGCCGCCAGGACAACCGGCGCGTCGTCGTGATCGTCTGGCCGCAATAAGTCTTTACTGGGCCGCGCTCCGCTTGCGCTCTTCGGCCTCGATATAATTGACCAGCGCCTCGCCGATTTCGCGCTCGATGCGCGCCTCGGCACCGGGCGAAAGGTCGCGATTGGCCCATTGCCGGTCGATCTCGTTCTTCTGCTGGACCAGCGTCTGCATCTTGCGCCCCGTAGGCGTCAGGCCAAAGCGCATCACCGCAACCCGCTGGGCGGGCGTCAGCTCGCGCACGCCGCGCGCCACCGCCTTGCGCTTGTCGGCGTCGACCGAGGCGCCGCTCACGCTGAGTTCCTGGTCGTCGGTCATCTGGCCGACCAGTTCCTTCGACGTGGCGGCGAAGTCGAGATGCCCCGACACCGAGCGCATCAGCGCCTGGCCCGCATCGGAGCGCCAGAAGGTCGTCAGTTCGCCGATTTCCGCCATGGTGAAATTGCTCGCGAAAAACGCGCCGACCGCCGCATTATAGTCGGGCAGCATCAGTTGGAGCTCGTCCATCATGATCGGCCGCATCGTGTCGAGGAACAGCTTTTCGATTCCCGGATATTCGTCCTTGAGCGCCACCAGATTGGGATCGGTGGAAAAGGCCTGCGCCGCGATGCCGGCCAGCACCTTGTCGACCTGCCCCACCATGTCGTTCGATTCATTGACGAGCTTCGCCAGTTCGAGCGCCGCCGCCTTATGGGCATCGCTCTGCGTCGCGGGCGGAGCAGCCAGCGCCGCCGGCGCGGGCGCGAACGACGCAGACAGCATCGCGGCAAGACCGATGGAAAGCAGATAACGCATGTCGAACCCCCTGATGGCCACCCGCCATATCCCGGATCGCCCTGCCCCCGCATCGCGCAACCGCCTTTGCCACGCAACGGTTTTTCGGATTCTTTCCTTGGCGAACAAAGCCCGCTAAGCCCGCCGCCATGAAACCGATCCGCAAAGCCGTCTTTCCTGTCGCCGGCCTCGGCACCCGCTTCCTGCCGGCGACCAAGGCGATCCCCAAGGAAATGCTGCCGGTCGTCGATCGCCCGCTGATCCAATATGCGGTCGACGAAGCGCGCGAGGCCGGGATCGAGCAGATGATCTTCGTCACCGGGCGCGGCAAGAGCGCGATCGAGGATCATTTCGACATCGCCTTCGAACTCGAAAAAACGATGTCCGAACGCGGCAAGGACCTTTCGGTCCTCGAACCGACGCGCCTCGGCCCGGGCAATTGCGCCTATGTCCGGCAGCAGGAGCCGCTCGGACTCGGCCATGCGATCTGGTGCGCGCGCGACATCGTCGGCGACGAACCCTTCGCCATCTTCCTGCCGGACGAATTCATGCACGGCACGCCCGGCTGCATGAAGCAGATGGTCGACGCCTATCACAAGGTCGGCGGCAACCTGATCTCGGTGCTCGAAGTGCCGCACGAACAGGTGTCGAGCTATGGCGTCATCACCCCCGGCGCGCAGGACGGTGCGCTGACCGAAGTGCGCGGGCTCGTCGAAAAGCCGAAGGTCGAGGACGCCCCCTCGAACCTGATCGTGTCGGGCCGCTACATCCTGCAGCCCGAGGTCATGCGCGTCCTCGAACGGCAGGAAAAGGGCGCCGGCGGCGAAATCCAGCTGACCGACGCTATGGCCGAGATGATCGGGCCGCAGTCCTTCCATGCCGTGACCTTCGACGGCGCCCGCTATGACTGCGGATCGAAGGCCGGCTATATTCAGGCAAACCTGGCGGTCGCGCTCGAGCGGCCGGACATCGCCGGCGAAGTGCGCGCCTTCGCGATCGACCTGCTCCAATAGCAATCAGGCGGCAGCCACCGCCTCGACGAAGTGACGCGCGCGCATGTTGAGCGACTGCGCCGCCCGCGTCAGCCCCGCCGACAATTGGCCGAGCGATTGCGCACCGTCGCCGACCGCGGTCGCGCCGCGCCCGATATGCTGGACGCGCGTGTCGATCTCGCGTCCCGCCGCGACCGCTTGTTCGACATAGCTCGCGATCATCAGCGTCGTCGCGCTCTGCCCGTCGACCGCCTTGTCGACCGGGTCGGAAAAGCCATTGTTCGCGACGATCGCCCGTTCGACCTCGTCGAAGCCCTCGGTCACCTGCCCGACGATGTCGCGGATGCGGTCGACATATTGGGCGATGTCGCCCGCCGCGCTGCGCGTCTGTTTCGCCAGCGTCTTGACCTCCGACGCGACGACCGCGAAGCCGCGCCCGGCATCGCCGGCATGCGCCGCCTCGATCCCCGCGTTTAGCGCCAGCATGTTGGTGCGGCTCGCCATGTCGATGATCAGCGCCAGCATCTGTTCGATCGACTGGCTGGCCGATTTCAAGGCGGCGGCACGTTCGCTCGCGGCCCTGACCTTGCGGTGCGCGTCCCCGCGCACGGTGCGCGCATGCGTGCCGTCGTCGACGATCCGGCGCATCGACGCCGCCAGCGCATGGCCGCGATCGCCCAGCTCGCCGAGCCCGGTCAGCGTCTGCGCGGTCGCGCCCGCCACCGACACCGCGTCGCGGCCGGTCTGCTGCGCCCGCTCGGCCAGGTCGCGCGCCACGGCCTCGACCTCGCGCGCGGTGCCCGACAGCGCCGCGGTCAGCGCCGCGATATCCTCGTGAAAACGGTCGCCGGCCTCGTCGATCCGCGCGGCACGCGCGCTGCGCTCCTGCGCGAGTTCGACCTCGCGCAGCATCGCCAGCTTCGCGAGCTGGCCGCTGTCGAGCGTTTCGACGAAGCGCCCGCCGCGCACCAGCACCAGCCCCTCGGCGCCCGAACGCGACACGATGGCGAGCAGCGCAGCGGTCGATTCGCCCACATCAGCGGTCTGGCATGGCTCGATCATCGTCGCGATCGAGCCGCCGATCGTCGGATTCTGCATCAGCGAAAACCAATAGGGACAGAAAAGCAGCTCGCGAACGCGCTGCTCGCGGACGATCCCCACCGGTCGGTCTTCGGCGTCGAGCACCGCGACGATCCGCAATTGCGGGTCGTGGCGGAACAGGTCGATCACGTCGGACAGACGGGCATCGCTGCGGGTCGCGGCCGCGTGGCCGGGCGTCGGGGAAAGGGCAATTTCGACGGGGTTCATGGAGGATCTTCGTGCTGGAGGGGCAGTCACGGCCGACCTAAGGCACGATGGTAAAGACAGTTTTAACCATTTGTTTCAATGATATGACAGCGCCGTCCCGCACGCACTCCGCCCGCCGCAATCTCCTGTTCAGCCGGGGGCCGATATGCGATGAGAACCGCTCGTTAAAAAGGATGCTCCATGCGCGCGATGTTCCTCGTCCTGCTTTCCGTTCCGCTGCTCGGCGGCTGCGTCAGCACGGTCAAGACGATCGTCACCGCGCCGGTGAAAGCGGTCGGGCAAGTCGCAGACTGGTCGACCACCAGCCAGGACGAAGCCGACCGCAACCGCGGCCGCGAAATCCGCAAGCGCGAGGAGCGGCTGGGCAAGCTGACCCGCGAACGCGACAAGGCCGCCGAAAAATGCCGCGACGGCAAGGAAGAGCAATGCCAGCGCGCCGAAGTGCTCGAACATGAGATCGAGGCGGAGATGGCCGCGCCTTACTGATCAGCGCACCCGCCGCCCGGTCCATACCACGCGGCCGACCAGTTGCACCGCACCCATCGAAAGCTCGGGATAGCTCGGATATTGCGGATTGTCGCTGATCACCGAAATCCGCCCCGGCCCCGGCGCGCGCGCGACGCGCTTCACCATCAGCACATCGTCCATGCGCAGCACATAGATGCCGTCGCGCAGCCGCGCCGCAGCATCGCCGCCATCGACCAATATATCGTCGCCGTCGTTGAGCGTCGGCGCCATCGAATCGCCCTCGACGCGGATGATGCTGAGCGCGCGCGGATCGGCGCCCAGCCCGCGCAGCCATTTGGGATCGAACGCCACTTCGCCCTCGACCGGCTCGCCATCGATGCTTGCCCCCGCCCCCGCCGAGGCGCCGATCGCCAGCTTGGGCACCAGCACCATGTCGCTCGCGCGCGCGCGCGCCGGCGCGGCAACGCGCTGCACCGGGCCGCCGAGCATTGCTTCGGGAACCCCCAGATAGGCGGCGATGCGTGCGCGATCCTGTTCGGCGAGCCGCCGCGGCGAGCCGCGCTTGATATATTGCTGGATATAGGCCGCGTTGCGCCCGATCTTTTCCGACAGCCGGACATAGTCGATACCGCGCTCGCTCAGCAGGCGATCGAGTGCGGCGCGCGGGTCTTCGGCGAAATCGGCCATGGCTGGTCCTTCCTATTTTGCATCTAGCAATAGGAATTATCCTAGACAAGTAGGAAAATTCCAATCAAATAGGATTTATCCTATCGGGTGAGTCGCCCGGCCGGGGACGCGATCAGGGAGGATGTATGGAACCAAATTTGCTCAGTCGGATCGAGGCCTTCCTGGTCGAATCGGCAATCCCGCAAAGCGTCTTCGGCCGCGAGGCGGTAGGCGATCCGAGGCTCGTCGCTGACCTGCGCGGCGGACGCATCGCCGGACTTCGCATCATATGCCGCGTAGAACATTTCATGAACAAATGGCGCGCCGACCGCCGCGCCGGGCGTGTCGCTCTGCGCGGCGACCGGCGCCTCCATATGGTCCGCCACCCGGGGCCGGCGCGATGATGCGCTGGTCCCCCGTGCGTCCCGCCCGTCCGGGCTGCCCGCATCGCCGCCTCCACCGCCTGCTCGCGCGCGAATTGCCGCACGGCGTAAGGATCGGCGCGTCGACCTTGCGGCCGTGGGCGAGTGCCAATTTCGTCGGCGCACGCCATTTTTTTCCGTGCATGATCGGGGACGGAGATGTCGCGGCGCTGCGGCCGCTGTTGCAGGCGCGGCTCGAAACGATCGAATGGCGCCTTCCGGGCCATATCGTCGCCGATCTGATCGTGGAAACCGCCGGGAACGAGGCCGGTCTGCGGATCGAAATCCTGACGGTCGAGGATTAACCGACGGCGCGGCGGGTCATGCGCTGCAAGGTGCCAAGCGCCGCTTCGAGCGCGAAATCGGGTTGTTCGATATCTTCATTGGCGGCGGTCGCCGGTGCCAAGGCCGCGGCCTGGCGACGCTGCGCAAGCCCCGCCTCGAACCGCGCGACCATCGCACCCAGGCTGTTGTCGAGACGCTCCGGCATCGCGGGCCGGGCGATTTCGGCGGGCTGCAGCCACGGAGCATCGGCATCGTCATCGGCATAGTCGATCGGCGCGAGGTCGGCGAGCACCAGCTCATCCTCTTCCTCGGCGACATCGGTCAAGGGCAGGTCAAGGTCCTCAGCCTCATCCGCCACCGGCGTCACCAGCGGGCCGAGCCCGCCGACGGGCAGGTCGCGGCCGGCGCGGATCGGGGGACGCGGGGCGTCGTCGGGATGCATGTCGGCGCGGCGGCGCGGCAGGACCGCCTCGGCTTCCGCCTGCCGCTTCGCCCGCGCCGAGACGCGGCGATTGAGCTGGTCGTTGCCGCGGACCGCAGGCTTGGCGATCAGCAGCGCGACGAGGCCCGCGAGCAGCGCGGCGATCGTCGCCATGCCGATCGCCAGCGCCAGCCGGCCGGCATTGCCCACCGGCGGCACGAAGAAGTCGGACAGGCGGTCGAGATAGAGGTTCCAGCTGATCCCCGCGACCCAGGCGAGCGGCATCACCGCCGCGAACAAAAAGGTCAGCGCTCCGGCGCCGATCACCGCGGGCACCGCCGGCCGCACGCCCTGCCACAGCGCAGCAAGCGTCTCGCGTCCCGGTTTTTCCTGCTCTTCTTCCATATCGTCCCAACCTGTCGCGTCAGGCCGCAAGCGATGCAGAATCGCGTCGCAGCAGTCGCTGGTAAACGGGTTCGTAACGTAAAATGTTTGACGACCAGTTACGATGTTTTTCCACAAAAATCCGTGCGATGCGGCGCTGTACGTCCCAATTCTCGCGCGCGGCGAGCAATCCGGCCAGCGCGTCGGCGATCGCGGCGGGGTCGTCGGGCGCGAACAATGTCCCGGTCACCCCGTCCTCGATCAGCTCGCGGTGCCCGCCGACGTCCGACGCCGCGACCAGCTTGCCCTGCGCCATCGCCTCGAGCGGCTTCAACGGCGTGACGAGGTCGGTCAGCCGCATCTTCTTGCGCGGATAGGCGAGGATATCGATCAGCGAATAATAACGTTCGACCTGGCTGTGCGGCACGCGGCCGACAAAATGGATGCGGCTCGCGGCCGGCGAGGCTGCCGCCTGCGCTTTCAGCGCCTCCTCCATCGGGCCGCCGCCGACGAGCAGCAATTGCGCCCCCGGTTGGGCCTGGACGAGCGCCGGCATCGCGGCAATCAGGTCGTCGATCCCCTCATAATCGTAATAGCTTCCGATGAAGCCGATCACTGCGTCGCCCGCGCCGAGTCCGAGTTCGCCCGCCAGCACCGCGTCGCGCGGTGGCGGATCGCCGAACAGCTCGAGGTCGACGCCGTTCGGCGACACCACGATCTTGTCCGCCGCGACCCCGCGCGCGATCAGGTCGCCGCGCAGCCCTTCGCAGATCACCGCGACCGCATCGGCCGATTTGACCGCATGCGTTTCGAGCTGGCGGGTCAGGAAATATTTGGCGCTCCCCTCGCGCCCGGTGCCGTTGCCGACCGCCGCGTCCTCCCAAAAGGCACGGATCTCGTAAATCACCGGGATGCCGAGCCGCTTGCCGACACGCAGCGCCGCCATCGCGTCGAGCACGGGCGAGTGGGCGTGGAGCAGGTCGGGCTGCCATTCCTTCACCAAGGCTTCGACGCGCGCCGCGAGCGCGCCGATTTCGCGCCATTCGCGGATCGGCGAGCGCGCCGGCGCGATCGGCGGCGTGCGATAAAAGGTCAGGCCGTCGATCGTCTCGCTGTCCGGGCCTTCGACGGGGTGACGAACCCCGGTGACCCCGGCGACCTCCCACCCCTTCGCTACCTGTGCCTTCATCAGCGCACGGGTGCGGAAGGTATAGCCGCTATGCGCGGGCAGGCTGTGATCGAGGATGTGGAGGATGCGGGTCATGACCTGTGCTCATATGGCACATAAGGCTTAACGCGCCGTCAACCCGGATCAGCTAGGTCACTGCCCATGGTCGACAATTTCTCCATCGGGCTCACGCATGTGCTGCTGGCGATCGCCTTGTGGCGGATGCTGTATCGCGACGATCTCGACCATGAAGTCAGCCCGCGCATGCTGTGGCAGCGCCGGCAGGAAGAAGCCGCGAAACGGGAGCAAGGCGATGCGTGACATCGCCTTCGTCGCCTTTCTCTTCGCCTTCATCGGGCTCGGCTTTCGCAAGCCGTTCCTGTTCATTTTGTGCTTTTGTTACATCGACATCGTCGCGCCGCAGCGGCTCTCCTATTTCCTGATCAATTCGATCCCGATCTCGCTGATCGTCTTCGGGCTCGCGATCGCCGGCTGGCTCGCGGTCGACGACAAGCGCGATACCCGCTGGTCGGCGCGGCAATTCCTGCTCATCGCGCTGCTCCTCTATTGCTGGATGACGACATCCCAGGCCGATTTCCCGGTCGAGGCGCAGGAAAAATGGAGCTGGGTGTGGAAAGCGCTCGTCTGGGCAATCTTCCTGCCGCTGACCCTGCGCACCAAGTTGCGCATCGAGGCGCTGATCCTCGTCATGCTACTCTCGGCCGCGGCAATTGCCATCGCGGGCGGCATCAAGACCGCGGCGGGCGGTGGCGGCTATGGCCAGCTCCAGCTTCTGCTCAACGAAAATTACGGCCTTTACGAAGGGTCGATCATGTCGGCGGTCGGCATTTCGATCATCCCGCTGATCCTCTGGTACCGCAAGCATGGCACGATTTTCCCGCCCGACTGGCGCGTCAATCTCTTCTGCTTCGCGCTGGTCTTCGCCTGCGCGCTGCTGCCCGTGGGGACGCAGGCACGCACCGGACTCGTCTGCCTCGTGATCCTCGTCATCCTGTCGCTGCGCGCGGTGAAGCACCGCTTCCTCTATGCCGCGGGCGCCGGCCTGCTCGCGATCGCCGCGATTCCTTTCCTGCCGCAAAGCTTTACCGAGCGGATGGAGACGATCCAGAATCACAAGGCCGACCAGTCGGCCTCGACGCGTGTTGCGGTGTGGGCCTGGACCTGGGAATATGCCAAGGACCATCCCTTTGGCGGCGGGTTCGAGGCCTATATCCAGAACCGCGTCCGCGTCGAAAAGGCGGCAAGCGCCTATGACCCCAACAAGCCGCAGGAGGCCGAACCCACGGTCTATGAGGAAAAGGGCCGCGCCTATCATTCGAGCTATTTCGAGATGCTCGGCGAACAGGGCTATCCGGGGCTCGCGCTCTGGCTGCTGCTCCACCTCACCGGGCTGATCCAGATGGAGCGGCTGCGCCGGCGTTACCTCAAGACGCGCCGCGCCGAGGAACAATGGATCGCCCCGCTCGCGACCGCGCTCCAGCACGGGCATATCACCTATCTCATCGGCTCGCTGTTCGTCGGCATCGCCTTCCAGCCTTTCATCTACATGATGCTGGCGCTGCAGATGGGCCTTTCCACCTATGTGCGCCGCCGCGAACGCGAAGCCGGCTGGCGCCCGCTCACCGCGCGCCCGGCGCAGGTGCCGACGCGCCATCCGGTGGTCAACCAGGGCTGATATAAATCCGTTTGTGCTGAGCTTGTCGAAGCACTGTTCTTCCTTTCGACGCCGCAAGAAAGAACGGCCCTTCGACAAGCTCAGGGCGAACGGATCTGTATAAGCGGCGGGCGTTTGCGCATTCGTCGTTCGGAACCATCCGCCACCTTGCGGCGCTATCCCCCCATGGCCGCCCAGACCTCCGCCGCTCGCCTCATCCATGTCGACGACAGCCTGCCCGGCATCGGACGCGAGCGTGTCGGCGATGGCTGGCGCTACCGCGACGCCAAGGGCAGGATCATCCGCGACGCTGCCGAAATCCGGCGCTTGAACGCGATCGCGCTGCCCCCCGCCTATGAAGACGCCTGGTATTGCCCCGCCCCCAACGGCCATATCCTCGCCACCGGTTACGACGCGCGCGGGCGCAAGCAATATCGCTACCACCCCGACTTCCGCCTTGCGCAGGAGGCCGACAAATATGACCGCTGCGCCGCCTTCGGCCATGCCCTTCCCTTGCTCCGCGCGCGGCTTGAGGAGGATCTGAACCGCCGCACGCTGTGCCAGGAACGCGTCGTCGGCGCCGTCGTCCGCCTTCTCGACCTCGCGGCCTTGCGCGTCGGCAACGAACAATATGCCGCCGCGAACAACAGCTTCGGCGCCACCACCTTGCGCCGCCGCCACGCGAAGCTCACCGGCAAGTCGCTGCGCCTCAACTACCGCGCCAAGGGCGGCGCAAAGCGCGAGGTGGTGGTCAGCGACCGCAGCCTGACGACGCTCGTCCGCCGGCTCCAGGACCTGCCCGGCCAGCATCTCTTCCAATATCTGGATGACGACGACATCTGCGCGGTCGGCTCCGACGACGTGAACGCCTATATCCGCGAGGCGATGGGCGGCGCGTTCAGCGCCAAGCATTTCCGCACCTGGACCGCCAGCGTCGAGGCCTTTGCCTATCTCTATGACGCCGCCGAGCCGCCGACGCTCAAACAGCTTTTGCAGCATGTCGCCGACCGCCTCGGCAACACCCCCGCGATCGCGCGCAAGGCCTATGTCCACCCCGCGATGATCCTCGCGGCGCAGGAACGCGCCGACTTCGCGGCCGAAGTCGGCCAACTCCCGCGCGCGACCCGATATCTTTCGCGTTACGAACGCGGCTTTTTGACCTATCTGGAGCGCGCGCCCGACGCGGCCGAACTGCTCCGCTCCGCCTGACCGATAAAGGACCCCAGAATCCTCGCCATGACCTTCTCCCTGCTGACCGCCGCCAAAAGCGCTACCACCAAGGCGGCCCCCGCGACCGCCACGACCAACCCGCTCGACGACTTGCGTTACTGGTGGGACGCCAGCATCGCCTGGATCAACAGCCACTGGCTGCAGATCGGCATCGCGGTCGGTGCCGGTCTGATCATCTATTTCTGTCTCTCAATGCTCCGCACCTTCGCCCTCCGCCATGCCCAGTCGGCCGATGGCGAGGTTACGCTGACGCACATCGCCGGCCGGGTGATCCACAAGACCAAATCGACCGTTCTGGCGATCGTCACCGTCCGCCTCGTCGCGGGCTATGCCGATCCCCCGGCGATGATCATGCAGATCATCCAGTTCCTCGTGACGATCGCGGTGGTGTTACAGGTTGCCATCTGGGTGCGCGAAATCATCCTGGGGCTGATCAAGCGCCGCGCCGCCGAAGGCGGCAATGAAACGCTCAGCAACGCCATGGGCATCATCCGGCTGCTGATCAGCGTCGCGCTGTTCGCAATCGCGGCAATCGTCATTCTCGACAATATGGGCGTCAATGTCACCGGCCTGATCGCAGGCCTCGGCATCGGCGGCATCGCGATCGGCCTCGCGGCGCAAGGCATATTCTCCGACCTCTTCGCCTCGCTCTCGATCATCTTCGACCGACCATTTCGTGTCGGCCAGACGATCAAATATGACGCCAGTACCGCGACGGTCGAACGGATCGGCCTGAAAAGCACGCGGCTGCGCTCGATCAACGGCGAACAGCTCATCATCTCGAACACCAATTTGCTGGCCAAGGAAATCACCAACTTCGCCCATGTCCAGCGCCGCCGCGTCGCCTTCATGCTCGGCGTCGTCTATCAGACGACGCCCGCGATGCTGCGCGCGCTGCCCGACCTGCTCAAGGAACAGGTCGATGCCTCGGAGCATCAATTCGTGCGGTCGAGCTTCGTCACCTTCAACACCTCCAGCCTCGATTTCGAATTGCTGTTCGATGTGTTCAGTGACGACTTTGACGTTGTCACCGCCGCCCGCACCGATGTCGCGGTACGCGTGTTCGCGGCGATGACCGAGGCCGGCTATGAATTCGCCTATCCGACCCAGACCAGCTTCACCGCCGCCCCCGACGGGAGGATGGTGCTGCCCTATGCCGAGGACAGGCCCGAACCCGCCAGGGCCGAGTCCCCCAAGCCCCGCGCGCGGAGTGCCAAGGCCGCCAAACCCGGCTGACGCTACGGCGGCGCGGACACGGGCCTAGGCCCTTGTGCAACGCGGCAAGACAGGCCTAGAACGCGCCCCGAACAGCAATAGAGGGGATGGCATATGGCCACGATCACGCCGCAGGAATTGCAGACCAAGGTCGGTCAGAACATCGGCACGTCCGAATGGGTGCTCGTCGATCAGGACATGATCAACAAGTTCGCCGACGCCACCGGCGACCATCAGTTCATCCATATCGACGAGGAAAAGGCCAAGCTGACGCCCTTCGGCGGCACCATCGCCCACGGCTTCCTCACGCTCTCGCTGATCCCGATGCTCGGCGCGAAGACCGACAGCCCGAAGATCGACGGCATCAAGATGGGCGTCAATTACGGCGGCAATAAAGTCCGCTTCCTCGCCCCCGTCCGCTCGGGCAAGCGCGTGCGCAGCCATGTGAAACTGCTCGAGCTCGACGAAAAGCGCCCCGGCCAGTGGCAGCAGACCAACGAGATCACCGTCGAGATCGAGGGCG
>VFQO010000550.1_pt1 | contig 38810 bp, 31 predicted proteins | sample 3512331 | NCBI WGS metagenome assembly VFQO01 (sample SAMN10412371, study PRJNA504923) | tailings metagenome | isolation source: Replicate 3 from Balatoc abandoned mine | place: Philippines: Itogon, Benguet | collected 2017-08-28 | reverse complement strand
AGAATTTTAGCTAAACCAGTACCCGTTGTTTGTACATAGCCATCCCGGAATGAATTCTGAATGAACTTGTATGTCCCCTCTTTATCTAGCCCTTCATCCATTATAATCTGATCTAATTCTTGTAATTTTTTTTCTTCAACAAAATGATGCCAATCATCTGTAACTTTTGATCCAGGATTAAGCGATTGAATAAATTGTTCAATGAGGTCTTTCTTATTCCTTAATTCCACACTAGAGTCAATTGCCTTATTAATGCTGATGATGATCTCTTTATCTCTCAGGTGACTTTCATGGTATTTCATAATCAATTCCAAAATGTAATCGATGTTTATCTCTACTTGCTTTATCAATTCCATTTCAAATACAATATCATCATTGACATTTTCAGCATCGCCAGTTTTTTTATTACGGAATTCATGATAAATATTAATGTACATCCCATGATAATCCTGTACATCTCGTTCAGTAAGTATTTCGTTGCCTACAAATTCATCAAATGTAGAGAGTATGTTTTTTGCTTTAAGGGTGGATCCATACAAACGGACAAAGTCTTTTTGATTCTGTTCTCCGATTATCTGTTCACTCACTGGAAACTTTGCAGTTAGCTCTTTGATCAATGAAACATAGCCAGAAAAGGTCTTTTCACCATCTTTATACCCATTATAATATTCGTCAAAAGTTTTTAGTAGTACTATACCCCCAGCTTCTTTGTCACCAAACAAGGCAATGCTTTCATTGGTTGCCTTCTCTAAATTTCTGAAACAGACAATATTTCCAAATGTCTTCACAGAATTTAAAATTCGATTGGTTCTCGAATACGCTTGGAGCAATCCGTGTAATCGAAGGTTTTTATCTACCCAAAGAGTATTCAAGGTAGTAGCATCAAAACCAGTTAGAAACATGTTAACTACAATGAGTAAATCAATTTCCCTATTCTTCATTCTCAGTGATACATCCTTATAATAATTTTGGAATTTATCGGAAGATGTATCATAATTGGTTTTGAAAATCTGATTGTAGTCCTTGATTGCTGAGTCTAAGAAATCCCTATCAGATACACTTAAGCCTTCGGTACCTTCAGAGTTTTCATCAGGCAGACCATCTTCTTCATCTTCATTTACACCAAAACTGAAAATAGTGGCTACTTTCAAACGCTGCAATTCTGGCAAACTGCTTTGTTGCTTTATAAACTCTTTGTAATATAATTTGGCAAAATCAATGGAACTAACTGCAAAGATGGAATTAAAGCCGCTGAGCCTGATTTTCTGCTTCACTTCTTCAATTTTTTCCCGCTCTTTTGCAGAAGCTACTTCATGAATATTTTTTAAAGAACTAAAGCTGTATGGTTTACTGTTTCGTTTTGTTTTTTGATCAAAATGTTCTATAATATAAGTAACAACATTTGTTATGCGTTTGGGATCTGCTAATGCTCTTTCTCTGTCAATATCCCAAACTTTTTCATCTTTAATATCTTCCTGTTCTTTCATCGTTCGTATATAATCAATACGAAACGGCAGTACATTTTTATCATTGATGGCATCAACTATGGTATAAGTATGCAACTTATCCCCAAATGCTTGTTCAGTGGTTTTTAAATCCGGCCTGTTGCTACTGCTGGCATTAATGGCAAATATGGGAGTACCTGTAAAACCGAACAGAAAATATTTTTTAAAAGCTTTGGTAATAGCCTTATGCATATCACCAAACTGTGAACGATGGCATTCATCAAAAATGATAACTATAGGCTGAGAAAATGCAAGGTGATTCTTTTCTTTCTTTATCAGAATGGAAAGCTTCTGAATGGTAGTGATGATAATATTTGTCTTAGGGTCACTTAGTTGCTTCTTTAAAATAGTAGTATTAGTATTACTATTGGCAGCTCCTTTTTCAAACTTATCATATTCTTTCATAGTTTGATAGTCTAGGTCTTTTCTATCTACCACAAAAAGTACTTTATGTATAAATGGTAATTTACTAGCCAGTTGCGCCGTTTTAAACGAAGTCAATGTTTTACCACTACCCGTAGTATGCCATATATAACCGCCAGCATTAATGCTACCATAGCTTTTATAGTTATTAGCTACGTTGATTCGGCCTAAAATTCTTTCTGTCGCTACAATCTGGTAAGGACGCATAGCCAACAATAGCTTATCAGAAGTAAATACACAGTATTTGCAGAGAATATTTAACAACGCATGCTTAGCAAAAAATGTGCGGCCAAAATCCATCAGGTCAGTAATAGGTCGGTTATTGGCATCTGCCCACCAAGAAGTAAACTCAAAACTGTTACTGGTGCGTTTTTTATTTGCAGCTGCACTGCGACTCTGATCCTTTACATGTGAAAATCTTGTGGTGTTGCTATAGTACTTGGTATAGGTGCCGTTGGATATCACGAATAACTGAACGTACTCAAACAATCCTGAGCCACTCCAGAAAGACTCCCTATTATATCGGTTAATTTGATTGAAGGCTTCTTTAATATCTACCCCCCTTTTCTTTAACTCAATATGTACCAGTGGCAAACCATTTACCAGTATGGTAACATCATAGCGGTTGGGGCGTTGCCCATCAGCTACCTCATATTGATTAATTACCTGTAACTGATTATTATGAATACTCGTTTTATCCAGCAGGTAAATATTTTTTTTTGTACCATCATCACAATCCAGGATTTGAATATGATCTTCCTGAATCAGAGTTGTTTTTTCCTCAATTCCGCTATTGGGGTTGGCAATTTTACTTCTAAAGAAATGATCCCACTCTTTATCGCTAAATGTATAGTTGTTAAGATTTTGTAACTGAACACGGAGATTATTGACTAATACCTCTTCACTACTAATTGTTAAATAATCATACGCCTGTCCTTGTAAAAGTTGAATGAATGCTTTCTCCAGCTGATCCTCTGTTTGGTAGGCAGTTTCTCTTTTAAAGGGAGACTGGTATTCTGCAACAACTGTGCTCTCCGGATTTTCAGCAACTATATTGTATTTATCCATTGACCAGTTCTTTAAATGTCAATAATCTATTTCGATAATACTCGTATTGCTTTCGGCGGGCATCTATCTCAGCAGGCAAGCCTGTTGAAATGTCATTTACTAATGTATTCAACTGATCCAAGATATTTACAATTTTTTCCTGTTCAGATAAAGTAGGAACTGGTATTTTTATTTTTGATAATCTTGACCCACTTGTTAGGGCTCTTGTTGTATAAGTACTATTTCTTACAATTTGTATCCTAGCAGTATTAGATGTTAAAAAGTAAGAACAGAATTTAGGAAGAAATAAATCAGTTTTGGGTCTTGCTCTTAATACAAAACCACTAAAAACACAATCTTCAATATCATCTAATAAAGCACAGCACATTCCAATATCATCTTGCGTCTCTGACGTCCGTGTAAAAAATAAATCGTCTTTTTGTGCACTATATAAAATTTTTTCTTTTTCAGAAACTTCAACTTTTCCCTTTAAATCAGCTTTACCGAGCGAGCGATTCTTAAATACGTCTTTAAAGTTTACAATTGGTGTCCCCTGTCCAAAGAATTCTTTTCCTTTATTTAATCCATTTTTAAACTCATATACCTCTCCCAATGTTTTCCACTCCACCTCTTTTCCATCAAAACGAAGCAGGGAATCTCTGTAATAAGTATATTGCGTTTTCCTAGCTTCCAATTCAGCTTCCAATTCAGCTTCCAATTTGGTGAACAAATCGAGGGTTTTAACTATTTCTTCTTGAATATCAAGTGGCGGAAATGGAATAGTCAATTTTGCAAAATCTTTTGCTGATAAACCGTAACGAGTTAATCCTTTACTAGCCCTATAAATTTGTATTCGTAAATGATCAGACTCAAATAAATATCTTATAAAATAAGGCGTAACTGCATTTTTATTATTTAACCTATATCGCATTACATGATAACTATAAACAGAACGGATATATCTTCGATAGCAACTGCAGCAAAACCTATTTCATCCCTCGTCTCTGAAGTTGGAGTAATAAATAGATCATGTTGTTTTATATCACATTTTTCAATCTTACTATCTGAAGCAGAAACTTCCATGCTTAAAATATCTTTATGAATGTGTTTGTTCCGCATTACATCCATAAAATTCAATAGCATTACTTTTTTTTCACCCGCATTGGTTTTTTTATCCACTCCAATATTCTCGAAGATACCTAGCTCACCTAAAGAAAAAATCTCTACTCCTAGTGGACATAACTGTTGTATCAATTCTTCAATCCTACTCATTTCTTTTTTGATTTTATCTGCTTCGGTTTTTGTGCTTTCTCTACTTCTTTAATGCTATTGGCGATAGGTAAATTTTCGGGCATGGTACCACCAAGTTCTTCTATAGTTTTTCTCACCTTTTTACCGACTTCAAAATGTGTTTGGTTGGCCTTTTGTTTGCCCTTTATATTTTCTCTCCGTAATTTCTCTTCAGTTTGTGTGGCTCGGAAAAGGTTAGCCGCTAGTTCAGTGCTGCCCATATGGTCAAGTATCTGCTGGCTTTTCTTAAGTCCTTTCGATTTATGTATGGCTTTTGCATCTAGCCCACCATATAAACCCATATAACCATGATTTTGAAAGATGGCATAATCCAAGGAAGTAATAACACCAGCATTTTTTGCAGCTGCAGCTAAATGTGTGTTGTGCTTTGCCAATTCATTGCGTAGAAATAATCTTTTTTCATCCTCGTTGCTTAATTGGTTATAAGCTTCCATCTGTGTAATTTCCTGTATCCTTGTCTGCACAGCAAAATAAGTTTGACCCAATGCCACCACTTCTTTTGAAGGATCAGCATTTTGTACAATTAAATAACAGGCATATCGGGAGAGTTTGTAGCTCGGATAGTTATGTGTTGCCCCCGAACCCACAGCTACCACCTCGTTGAACTCAACGAGGTGGTTAGCAACAGCTTGTCCACTATTTTGACAAGCCTCTTTCGCTTTTTCGATTACACCGAGAAAATTTCTAAAATCTGTATAATCTAAACTTTTAGCTAATTGACGAGCCATCCAGAATTCATTGCCATTTTCATCAATCTGTTTTATCTGTTCAAAAACCGACAGATTATTTGAGATTTGCTTAGCCATACGAAAATTTTTTTTATACGTTTTTATTGAGCATTGCCTCCTTCTAAATCCGCAATAATTTCATCAATCGCCGAACGCAGTTTATTTTGCTTAATCACTATTTCAGCAATATGCGTATTCAGTTTTTCAATGTCAACTTCTTCTGTAGTGTTTTCCTGTTCCACATAACTGCTTACAGCAATATTGTAATCGTTCTCTGCTATGGCGCTGTTCAAAACCAGTTTGACAAAATGAGCTTCGTCCTTTCGTGCTATATAAGCGTTGAGGATTTGCTTACGGTTAGTATCAGTGAGTTTGTTCTTATTACCACCTCGCACAAACTCGGCTGATGCATCAATAAATAAAGTTGCATTATCCTTCTTGCTTTTCTTCAATACAATGATGCAAGTACCAATGGTAGTTCCAAAGAACAAGTCGGAAGGCAATTGTATAACCGCATCTACATAATTGTTATCAATTAGGTATTTGCGAATTTTTTGTTCTGCCCCACCACGATATAACACGCCTGGGAACTCAACAATAGCTGCCGTACCAGAAGTGGAAAGCCAATGCAACATGTGCAATGTAAAAGCAAGATCAGCTTTGCTTTTTGGGGCCAATACCCCTGCAGGAGCAAAACGAGGGTCGTTAATTAACAATGGATTTGCATCGCCTTCCCATTTAATGGAATAGGGCGGATTAGAAACTATCGCATCAAAAGGCTCATCATCCCAATGGCTGGGATCTGTTAGTGTATCGCCATGTGCAATATTAAATTTCTCATAATTGATGTCGTGCAAAAACATATTGATGCGACAAAGGTTGTAAGTTGTAATATTTACCTCTTGTCCGTAAAACCCTTGTCTTACATTATCCTTGCCTAGTACTTTTGCAAACTTTAACAACAATGAACCTGAACCACACGCAGGATCATACACTTTATTCACCTGCTTCTTACCTACTACGGTAATTTCTGCCAACAGTTCAGATACTTCTTGAGGTGTAAAAAATTCACCACCGGATTTTCCAGCATTGCTGGCATACATAGTCATCAGAAACTCATATGCATCACCAAACGCATCAATACTATTATCTTGATAATCGCCTAATTTTAAATCGCCAATTGAATCCAATATTTTAACCAATACTTCATTTCGTTTGGTAACGGTTGCACCAAGTTTATTGCTGTTTACATCCAAGTCATCAAACAAACCCTTAAGGTCATCTTCGCTTTCTGTGCCTTTGGCTGAATGCTCAATATTCTTGAAAACACGACTCAATGTTTCATTCAAATTTTCATCTGTTTTTGCCTTTTTACGAACATTGACAAATAACTCTGATGGCAGAATATAAAAGCCTTTCTCTTTTACCGTATCCACTCTGCCCAATTCAGCATCCTTATCTGAAATATCGGCATAGTTGAAGTTCGAATGGCCAGTTCGCTGTTCCTCTTTATTAATATAGGAGGTAAGGTTCTCTGAAATGAACCGATAAAATAACATGCCTAATACATAGGTTTTAAAATCCCAACCATCTACACTACCTCTTAAATCATTTGCAATTTGCCAAATGGTACGGTGCAGTTCGTCTCTTTCTAATTCTCTTGCCATGGTTTTGCTTTATATAAAATTTCTATTTATTGTTCTGATACTTAAGATTAGCAAATGTTAATATAACGTTTATATATTCAACTAAATGTTACTGTTTTTTTGTCTCTCAACAAACTCTTCTAAAGTGGGCAATGGCTCTCCATTTCGTTTAGCCCTTTTTAATTCAATCAAAAATAAAGGCAATAGGGACTGTTCATTTTTAAGCTTCCTTTTCGTTTGTTTTTTTTCTAATATATTACTTGGCTCCTTTTTAGAGTGCAGTTTATTTCTTTCTATAAAAAAGAATAATATCTCACCAAGGTTTTTTTCAGATTTAAGCTTATGCAAAATAAACTTACTTTTCGAAAACCTCAAATTGCTCCAATTTGTTCCATAAATAGTAGATACTAAATACCTAGTAACAAAATTTTCATTTGAAAGAATTTCTTTAATCTTTTTATCAGTTATTGATTTACAAGAAGATTCATCTATATCAATCAAGGAAAATAGCTTAGTCGTTGGACTAACAATGTATTCATTTTCAATTTTATCTTTCCTTTTTTTAAACTCATATTCATAGTGTATTCCAAATTGATTAGTCCATTTTGCAGTAACCGAATTATTTTTATGAAGTTTAACGAAATTGCAAACTTGTTTGATATATCCAAATAAATTAGCATGCATTTCAATTCTTACTAATTCATTATTCAAATAAATTTGCGTAATAGTCGCATTCCCATTAGACTCGATATTGTTTTTAAGATTCTTTAAATGAAGCTCATTACTTTTTGCATTATGAATTATTGACCATTTCTTTAAAGCGGTGGCTTTTTTGTCAATTTTTGTAGGAATGATTTTTTTTCGCTTTTTTTCATCATTGAAGCGAGAAATTTCTTCCATCTCTAAATTCGCATCTTCAATCACTTTGTTCAACTGCACTTCATTTACTTCACCAGTTTTTTTATTCCTTACTGCAACCGACTCAATTGAAGTCTCGGCACCAGATAAACTCCATTGAATATCCTTTGTAATTAATCCGTGAGTTTTCCATAAACATGCATTATCAAGAATTAAGGCTGGAGCATTATTTTCTTTTTTTCGGATTGCTCTACCAATCATTTGAAGATATAAGGGAAAAGACTTAGTAGGTCGAGCAAGCATTACAACTTCAATTGCGGGACAATCAAATCCTTCTGTAAAAATTTGATAATTACTTAAAATTTGAATTTTACCTTTCTCGAATTTTTCTAAAATATTTTTCCTTTCATTTTCAGGGGTGTTTGAATCAATAGATTCAGCAGTGATTCCTTCACTTAGAAATCTTTCTACAATGTTTTTTGAGTGTTTTACACTAGCCGCAAATATTATGCATTTTGCATTATTGGCATGCTCTTTATATGCTCCAATCAACTCAGACATAATTGTATAATCACTCATGTGCTCTCCTAAAGCTTCTACTGCATAATCACCACTTATAGGATCAATTTTTACTGAATTGAAAGATCGGGTTCTTGTTGCCAAATGTCTAAATCCTGCTAGATAATTTTTTTGGATAAATTCTTTAATTGAATATGATACAATCAATTGATCAAAAATATCTTTAAAACCTGTTTTATCTGTTTTACAAGGGGTTGCTGTTACGCCTAAGTATTTAATGGATTGATTGCTACTATAATGTTTGAATATTTTTTTATAGGTCGAAGAGGTTGCATGATGTGCTTCATCAATAACTATTAACGCAACTTGTGCGGGATGAGGCCAATTAATTACATCTCTTCTAACAACGGTTTGAATACTAGCTACTTGTATTTGTTCACTTGTTGGTTTTTCTCCCGCCATTATAATACCCGAGTTCAAACCAAATTTCAGCAGTCTTTTATTGATCTGTTTTACTAAGTGTCGCCTATGAACGAGTATTAGTACTCTTTTAGTGCCACTTTTTTGATAGATTTTATTTCTGATAATTTCGCAAAACACTTCTGTTTTTCCAGTGCCGGTAGGCATTTGCAACATTATCTTATTAGTTACCTTAAAGGCATCTAATATATTATTAACAGCTTCAACTTGGTAATCATATAACTCGGGCATATTGTATTAAAGCGGTTTTAAGTGAGTACCACAGTTTCTACATGTACCGCCAGAATCCTTGGTTATATTATTATTACACTTTTGTCCATTACGGACATTTTTGCAACCAGAAAGTCCGCACTTAGGGCATTTATATAATGTACCCGCACATGTTGTTCCTGCTGCTTTACCGTGACAATTTGCCATTTTTTATAATTTTAATTTGAATAACCTCTTTTTATATTTTAAATTCTATTCCTTCCCCCTCAACGCCCCCAACAACTTAACCATCGCCCAAGTATCCATTTTACAATATTCAAGTAAAGCTTTTCGGGTACGTTCAACATCATCTGGATCAATCGTATTTTTTAATTGATAAAAAGCAGTACTCGCATCACCGCCATTATCAATGGTTAAATCATTGTAACTCAACTCAGGCACTAATGCTGGCAATACATACTTAATAGAATAAGAGTCTTCCATTTCAGGTAAGCGATAATCTTTTCTAAAAGGCTGCATTAAATCTAGTAATCGATCCAATACTTTTTCAACTGCTTCCGTGTGTTGTGGATGCTCGCGCATCAACTCTTTTAATCGGGTGGCTTCAAAACTTTTATTATAAACTAATATGGTGCCTGCATCACCCAATACATTTAGCAAGCTTTCTAAAAATTCCAAACTACTGCTATGCGTGCCCGTAGCTAAATAAACATAATGTTCAGGCTCAGCACCTGGAGTTCTTTCTACATGAACTGAATATTGAAAACAAACCTGTCTGTATGGCCAGTGTCCATCGTACTCAGGTACTGCTGCACTCCATGATTCAAAATCAATATGATAAATAGGATATTCAATTTGTGCTAGAAATGATTGTATGGCTGCTTGATTAATATAGGGTTCACCATAATCAGGTTCGTCAGTTTCAATCCCCTTAAAACAAAAGCCTTGAAAGTCGCATGGATAGGGCTTGTTGCAATGATCGCCCACTTCTACTTGGGGCATGTCTGTTTTGTTTTGCAGCATTTCTTTCAGGCTCTCGCCCTGCTCATGTATAAAATCCTGCTCTAATAATATATCTTCTAACACAGAAGATACTGCAAACAGTTCTTGAATATTCAAATCGCCTTTACGGATATATTGATTATTCAAATGAATCATACTGAAATCAGCCAGTTCCAATCCTGCATGGGTAATCACATAATATTGAAATGCCGCATCGGGTATATGTTGCGCTTTTACAGAAGTAGTACTCTTTACTTCATAAGCATACCATTGGTCATTTTGCTTTACCAAAATATCTACTGCACACAACATCCCTTCATATTGAAATGCCGCTTCATAAATCACTTCATGTCCCTTGGCGATATACTTCGCTGTATCGGCTACTGATTGCTGATAAGAGAAGCTATCTTTTGGCCGCGCGTCTACTCCCCCTGGAAACAATTGCTCTGCTAACTTTCCTACATCTGTTCCTTGTTGAAATACCGCTTGCTGTGCTTCATCCATTTCATCCCTTAATGCTGGCTTGTATTTATGCAACCACAAGCGCTTAGGGCACTGGCAGCCGTACATAAAGGTTGACTTAGATAAGATATGGCGAGGAGGAAGGGGCATTAGCTTTTACTATTTTTTGTACTATCTATTTTCATCAGAAGCTGTTCTCTCACTAATTCAAAAGCAGCTGTTTGGCTATATTGTTCAGTTGGTCTAATTAAGGCTATTATATCACCAATAAATTCATCATCCTGCATTTTTGCATCCATATTTTGCAAAAACTGTTTTTGAGTTGGTGGCTGGTCAACGACAAAATCCATATATGAATGATAGCATTTCAATAATGCATCATTATTCATTTTGGGCATTTGCGTTAACGCTTTATATAAGTCATATAAGTCACGACCCTTTCTCCTTTGATACAAGGCTCTAAGTTTTGTTCCTAATAATTCTTCTATTTGATAAGTAGTAATATTGCAATCACCGCTAAACCAAGACGATTTTATCTGAAATGGAAATTGCTGGTAACCCAACACTGAAAAGTGTTCTCTGCAGTTGGTCTCCACTTTCAAACGTAAGTTTTGTATAGGAGGAAACTCAGATTCAAAGCGATACTGCAGCGTAAAATTATTTTCCTTTTGTTTTATTTTGGGTTCACCTAAAAAAACCAACTTTTCTCTTAAACGATCGGCAATAATACCAAAAGGCTCTGCAGTTATCTGCACCAAATCTATGTCTTCTGAATATCTAGGTTGAGGACTTAAGTATAGTTTATGTAAGGCCGTACCTCCCCTAAATGCAAGGCTTTTTGCTAAAAACTCATCAGAAAAAATTTCCACTAAAGCACGGCAAATTACCAAGTCTTGTTCTACTTGTTCATTAGTTTGCCAAGGTACTTGATTGGACCATTCAGTTATATATGCTTGCGGTATCATACGTCAATTTCTATTGAAGTGTTTACTATAACCTTCCAACGTTCATCTGTTTCAAAACCTTTTGTTTCGCCTGCTGCTTTTAATGGTATTCTAAATAAAGGAGTATTATTATTATCCAACAAAGTCATTAAAGCACTAGCCAAAACCTGATTGTCCAACACTTTATCTAATAAATAGCCCAAACGTTGCAATGCTGCAACAGATACATTCTCAAACAAGTCATTATCAAATGCACTTGGTTGAATATTTTCAACCAACTCAGCCAAAACAGCAGCAACTCTATTAATACCTCCAATTCGTTTAGCGTATTGTATTAAATCAGTAGCAGTTAATACTGCATTAGAAATTTTTAAGTACCCAGCTTCCGTTTTTTTATTCTCTAATAATTTTGAGGGTATTTCTCTCTTGCTAATAAAATTTATTTTGATTCCCTTTTTTTGCATAGGTCGCAATACAGGAAATGAGTTAACTACAAAAAACTCTTGTGGCTGTTGATGCGATGATCCATGATAAGAAGCAGCACTTAATAAGCCCAGATAGTAGGGCCTATTTAATACTTGCATGAATGAATCTAAAAACAAACTTGGTGGTAAGATTCCCTTCGATTGATACTGTGGAGGAATAATTAAGTAATAACCTTTATGAATTGAAATAATAAACCCTTTATCTACTAACCTTTTAAGGGCCGATTTAATAGCAATCGACTTTTGACTAGAAAACACTTTTCTTGCTTCATCTAATGCAAAACCATATCTACCCTGAGACAATAGGTCTCTGGTCCAACTTTCTAGTGATTTTTTATTAAAAATTGCTACCATTAAAGTAATATTTTGCAAAAGGTACTGAAAAAAGGCACTTTTTGCAAATTTTTTATCAATTTTATCATTTCGTTGACGTCAACGAAATGATCACGCTCTATTTCAAATCATATAAAATTTTATCAGAAATCTGCTTCTGCGCTTTTGCCCCCATCTTCTTTAATTCCTCTGCACGCCCAACCAAATTACCTCTACCGGTACTCAACTGATTAAACGCTACGTTATAAGATTCTTGAGCGGCTCCAATCTTCTTTCCAACATCTTCTAAATTACTGATGAAGCCCACAAACTTATCATACATCATTCCTGCTTTCTCAGCAATCTCAATGGCGTTTTGATTTTGCTGTTCTACTTTCCAGAGGTCTGCAATAATTTTTAATACGGCCAATAAATTGGTAGGGCTCACCAACATGATATGTTTATCATAAGCATACTTCCATAGATTGGTATCTTTTTTAACCGCTTCTAAAAACGCTGGCTCAATGGGAACAAAGAGCAATACGTAATCCAATGCCTTCGCATATTTGGGATAGTTCTTTTTGCTCAATCCATCTATATGACTTTTAATAGATGCCAAGTGCATATTCAATGCCTTGGTTCTTTCAATTTCATCTTCGCTGTTTACATATTGCTCCCAATGCACCAACGAAACTTTAGAGTCTATAATAATCGTGCGCTGATCGGGATAATACACCATTACATCGGGCTGTAAGCCTCGTCCTTCCTCATCTTTAATGATATTGCCGCCGGGGTCTTTAATAAATTCTTGGGTTACAAATTCGCGGCCCTTCACGAGTCCACTGTGTTCTAGAATACTTTCTAACAGCATTTCTCCCCAATTACCCTGCGTTTTATTATTCCCTTTTAATGCCGATGTTAAATTATTGGCTTCCTGGCTTACTTGTTGGCTCATGGTGATGAGTCGGTCTATCTCGGCTTTTAATACATGTCGGTCTTTGGCTTCCGCTACATATACATCGTCTACTTTTTTCTTGAATTCGCCCAGTTCTGTTTTAAGGGGATTAAGGAGCTCTCCAATTTTTTCCTCGCTCTTGGCACGCATTTGCTCGCTATTGCTGAGCATGACTTTATGCGCTATTTCTGCGAACTCTAATTTTAATTGGGTGCTTAATTTATCACTGGCTTCTTTGGCTTGTACCAATGCCTGTTGGCTATTCTCTAACTGGGCTTCCGTTTTAGAAACCCTGGCCAACAACTGTTCTTTCTCTGTTTGCAATAGGGCACGAAAACTCAGTTGCTCTTTTAACTGCATTTCTTTTTGCCTTAACTGTTCTTCTAATACAGTTAACTGCGAGCCAGTTTTGGCTTTTGAATAAAATAAGGTGGCTAAAATGGCTAACAATACCACTCCCCCTCCAATAATTAATACCATTGGCTCCATAATAATTGTTTTTACAAACAAATATAACTGTGGTGTCTGCAACCTATTTGCAGACTAACTGATAATACGTACTAATTGGGGAGGGATCTTTATTTGTACTGAGCAGCCATTTCTTGCACAGTAGCTTTGATTTTGTCTTTTAAAGTTTGTGGTTGTAATACTTTAACCTCTTTTCCATAAGAAAGAATGGTCATAATTAATTCAGTTGTAATATACACATGATATTCTATTTCTACAACATCCTCATTTTGCTTTAATACCTTTTGTGAATGATGCAAAGGTTGATTCAAAACAAAGGGTGCTTGATAGGCAGTAAACTGCAAGAGTACTTTTTCGGGCTTTGCCTCATGTATCTGTGTGATACCAAAGGAGTACTTAAAAAATTCGTCTGGATCAAATCCCTCCACTTTAATATACTCACTATCACTGTTGGCTATATCTTTAATTCGATCCAACGCAAACATCAATAGATTCTTTCCTCGATCCGAATAACCCACCACATACCAGCAGTTGCGATACTCTTTTAATAAATGGGCAGAGAACTGATGCACTTTGGCTTCGCGTCCATACCCCTGGTAAGTTACTTCTAGTGCTTGTTGATGGATAATGCTTTGTAAGAGTTGTTCTAAATAAGGACTGTTCTGGGGACGCACCGGTTCTTCTACTTGTAAAATTTGGTGTTGGGCTATTCCTTCAATTTTACTGATTCGGTATCCTTCTATTACTTTATTGATAGCATTTTCAAACTGCTGAAACAGCCTGGTACCGCGGATTTGCTGCAATAAAGCCGTGGAGAAATCCAAGGCTTCAATTTCTTCGCCTGTAAGGGGGAATTCTGAAATAGAGAAATTCTTCTCGCTGTAATAATACCCTCCTCGCTGTTTATCATAAACTATCGGCGCCCCATATATTTCCTTCATGGCTGCTAAATCTTTGTTCAGCATCGAAATAGAAATGGGCTTGTCCAACTGCGATTCAATTTTTTTCTGAATCATTTCTAATGTTGGATAGGGGTGCATGCTATTGGTTAAACAGCCATCAATAATTCTATAACGTAAAACAGCAGATTTGTTTTTCGGCATTACCAATAGGTTACAGTCTGGGAAAATAGTTTTGACTCGTCAATAGCCAGGCGGATATTTCGGGGGGGATTGATGCTTGCGCTATTGACACTATTGTTAAAGGTACACCTTAGTTTTGATTCTTCCCTGCAACGTAATTTTGTCCCCTTGAAATTTCCATTGACCATAGGATTAAATAGTAGTAACGAAGCGCAGCAAATAGATTTGGCGCAAGTGCCGCTTTTGATGGTGTCTTATTCTTTTGCCAATGAATTGCAGTGGTATATGCGGCAGATTTTATTGGCGGAGCCTTTGTTGCATTCCGGGGGGATTACAACCTACGAGTCAGGCAAGCACTTCTTCATAGGGAACAGCCGTTATCTCCCTATTGCCCTTGACAGATGGCCCTGCTTTTGCACCGACGAGCCCGAAATGGGGACCCATAGTTCCCGCTCAAAATTGCTCAATGCCGTCTTACGTGAAATGCAATTTCGTGAACGCGTCATGAAAAAGAAAAAAATGACTGTTTTTGAAAAATACCATGCACTCAATCTATGGAATACCATAAAGCTTCCTTACCAATTACTCATCTTAGATGATATTTGGAATTTAGTACAAGCGAAGCCTACCTCTTTGAGCATTCAACTTTTTCGGATCATTCTGAACGGACCCGCAGTGGGCATACATACGGTCATAGGCAGCAATCTATCGTATAGAAACCTGTTGCAACATTTGATGGAGCTAAATCCCCCCATCCGAAAAATGCTACAAGAAAAATACGGCATACCCGAGCCCACCCAAATCAGCAACATAGCCCATGAACTCATCCTCTCCCCAGACAACCTGGTCTTCTACAAAAAACCTGGCTCTATGGATTTGGAAAAACTATACCCGCTAAGCCCTTTTCATAAACCCTATGGGCTGTGATTTTTGCTTGCCCATTCCTTGACGCTCTTCTGCAAAGAGTTGTTCTAATAAAATCATAGGGTCCAGATCTGGATGGAGTAATTGCTCCACCAACATTTTCTTATTGATGTTTACAAACTGTGCCCCTGTTAAGGCATAGCGATCATTCAGATGTTGTAAAAAAGAGAGCGGTAGGCTGGGATAATGGTGCTGCATCATTTGCAATCGAACTTCCTTATCGGGATTTTTAAACTCTACCTTATACAAAAATCTTCGGTTAAACGCTTCATCCAAGTTATTAGCCAAATTGGTAGTGGCTATAAAAATACCTTCAAAATCTTCCAAATATTGTAGCAAAATATTCTGCATGGCATTGTTCATCTGATCTACACTATTATTTACGGTTATACGCTTCGCTATCAATGCATCCGCCTCGTTGAACAACAAGATGGGATGCAGTTCAAAATGCTGTTTGGCTTGAATATATTCTTTAAAGATTCTTCGGATATTTTTTTCGGACTCCCCCACATACATATTGCGGATAGAAGCCGCATCTACCATCAACAAATTCCTGCCAGTCTGCAATGCCAACTGCTTAGCCAGTGCGGTTTTGCCCGTTCCAGGTGCCCCATGAAACAGTAAAGTGAATCCTTTATTGGTCCCTTTTATTTGATTACAGAGATGTTCATAATTGGATTGAATCAATGCATTTTGTAAGGGCTGTACATATTTGGAAACCGATGCAGGAAAGAACAAAGGCTCGGGTTCAATTTTTTGTGTTTCAATCAATGTGCTAACTCGGGTATGAAAAGCTTTCTTTCGCAAGAGATTTCCTTCGTGAAAAATCTGTTCGTAACTGCGTCTACTTAAAGAGCCAAGTTCACATTGCATGAATTGACTGGGTTCTAGCTCTATTAAATCATGCAGCAACAGGGCACTTACTCCTGTAGTTAAACAGTTCTGCAATTGATACGCTCGCTCTTTGCTTTGTGTAGCTTTTTTGATCAACTCAGGTAAGTTGGAGAGGTCTATTCCCTCCATTGCTTCTGAAACCACTAAAAAAAACAGGATTTTTTCTTCGCTGGATAAATTGAATTGTTCCATCCATTTCACTTCTCGCAAATGCCTATTCGTGTTTAGCAAGGCTTCCACTTCCGCAAACATCGCTTCCCCACTGATGGTATCATAATCTTTTAATTGAATTTGACTTTCAACTAATTCTAATAATTCAAGAAAATTCTTTACAGGCTTGCTCTTTAACTCAGCCCTGCTTCCTTTTAAAAGCCCTTGAATGGTTCTGGGGTGGATTACAGCCGACACAAATGCTTCATCGACTCCATTTCGGTTTTTTGCTTTTTCTTGTAGTCTTCCTTTTTTGATTAAAGTTCGTATCGCTTTGTTAATCAAGGGTAGCTGTGACAAATCATCTCCAAAATGATTCAGGAGTTTATCCAAATAGACTTTATCATCATTCAACGACTTACAGATATAATAAGCCAGTACATACACTTCCGCATCACTAATACCAAAAAATTGGGCCAGCATTTCTGTTTCTTCCTGAATGCCCAATGATTGATTAGATTGTATTCTTTTTCCATTGGTTTTTTTAAAAACCGTTTGACAATACTGAAACAACTGAGTGGGATTGTATTTTTTGGTAGGCATAGATAAGCTTGAGATGCAAAATTGAATCCGCTCATTGCCATCTATTGGCAAACAGCTTACAGAACTGACCTACAAGATGGAAAGTCTTGTTAAAAAAGTACTTTCAATGATTCTTTTCCTTAATGCAAATAGGTTGCATAGGACATGCTTAATTTTGCTTCATGAGTTTAGAACTGGGCATCTACAAAAAAGACATATTAGACTATGCTTTGGCAACCGGATATTTTAGAATGGGCAATGACTTGTTTACTACGAATGAGGTATTTAGGGGAATGTATGGAAAGAGTGCAATCTATGATCCTGTGTTTTGGTTGCGGCTCATTCTAAAAAAATCTAAAGAAACCCCAACCACAAGACGCATTCGTAAAAAATGTGCAGGCTTTAATTTCGTAATTCAAGAAGCGGTTATTACAGAAGAAATAGAAAAGCTCTATGCTCAATATTTAGCCAGCGTCGATTTTGATGGGTATCCTTCCTGTAAAGATTGTATTCCACAGGTGAATACCCCAGATGCTGCTTTTGATACCTATATGATCAATGTTTTTGATCAGGGCCAGCTGATTGCAGTGGCTTTTTTTGATATGGGTTTAGGATCTCTCATGTCTGTTCTCCATTTTTATCACCCCGATTATAAACCTTATAGTTTGGGTAAGTTCCTGATGCTGATTACGCGACAGTTCGCAATGGATGGTGAAATGGACTTTGTGTATCCTGGCTATTTTACCATTCATGGAACTAAAATGGGCTATAAAATCTTTCCGCAAAAAGAAGCCATGGAAGTCTATTTTCCCAAGGAACAAGTTTGGGCTCCTCTAGAAAATTATACGAAAGCCGAATTAGAAGATTATTATTTTAAACAGATCCTGGGTATTGATTTTGATGAAGAGGAGGAGATTTCTACAAATTAAATGATTTATGCAATAAACCCATTTTATTCTAAAATATTTTCCATAATTATCAAAAAATCAGAATTTATTTGTCTATTTTAAGAACATAAATAATTTAATGGAAAATAATTGCGCCCCTGCTTTGGCCGAAATCCTCTTCGGATCCTCCCATTCTGGGGAATCTAAGCGGATTCAGCAACTGGTTCGCAAGGGACTGGCTTATAAAATTGCGCCCCGTGTTTACACCACCAACCTTGCGGATAATACGCATGCCATTGTTCGCAGAAACTGGTTTCGGATACTTGCCCATTTGTATCCTGGAGCCGTTTTAAGTCATCGCTCTGCCTTGGAATGCAAACCCACCCCAAACGGTCATATTTTTCTTACTTATTTGTACAATAAAGTGGTGGAGCTACCCGGATTAACCATCCATTTGTTCAAAGGCAAAGGCCCTATCTTAGACGATCAGCCCTTTTTTGAAAAACTGTTTCGGTCCCAGGATGCCCGTGCTTTTCTGGAAAATTGCATGCCCATCCGAAAATCGGAAGATGCCGCAAAAACCCTAAAAACCCCCGAAATTGCCCTTAAACTGGCTGAAATTCGCCAAATTCATGCCGATTCTGCCCTGATTCGGCTAAAAGAGCAGGCCCGGGTTCTGGCCCCCATGCTTGGTTTAGAGAAGGAATTTAAGCAACTGAACCTGCTGATTAATGCCGAAATCAATGAAACTCCTAACAATTCAAAACGCCATTCCGGTTTGTGGGAGAACTTGCTGGGTAAACCCTTCCACTTGCCCACCATTCAATTGATGGAGGAACTGTATCTCCAATTGGCTGGCAAAAACTTTCCCTTGTACACCGACCTGAACACAGCAACAGTTACGTATCAGCACTTCGCTTTTTTTGAAAGTTATTTCTCCCAGTACCTGGTTGGCAATGATTTTGAACTGGCCGAAGCCCGTCATATTATTGAAACGGGCACAGTGGTTGGAGGCAGAAAAGAAGACGGGGAAGATCTACTGTTCAATTATCAACTGGTGGCCAGCAAGAAAGAAATGGAATTCACCCCAAAAACAGGGGAGGCATTGCTGGAACTTTTGAAAAAACGCCATGCGAAGTTACTGGCTTCCCGACCCAACAAGTACCCCGGTGAATTTATAGCCAGCTTTAATGCCTCTGGAAAAACAGAATGGGTTTCCCATGATTTACTGGAGGGAACCTTATTAAAAGCATTTGATTGGTATTGTTTATTGCAAGACCCTTTTGCAAAAGCCATTTATCTGCATTGCCTTATTTCAGAAGTAAAGCCTTTTGGGGACGGGAACGAAGTCATGGCTTTGATTATGATGAATGCCGAACTTTCTTCAAGGAATCTTTCGAAAATCATCATTCCCATTGTTTATGCCGATGAATATCATCTAGCCTTAAAAGAAATTTCCCAACAAAGAGACTGTGAGGCTTACATTCAATCGATGCTGAACATATACGCTTTCAGTGCTACTGTGTTGGGAAATACGAAAAATGAAATGGAGCGCTATTTACGTTCCTGCCATGCTTTCTATTTACCTAATCAGGGTAAGCTGCGTTTTTAAAATTTACTGATACACTCTAACATAGTCCACAACCATTTTTTGTGGAAATATGCTCTCGTCTACTCCCTTTGCACCACCCCAATTTCCACCTACTGCGATATTGAGGAGTAAATGAAAGCGCTGATCAAAGGGCCATTCGTCTTTACCCTTACCCGTATTTTTGAACTCATTACATAATTGATCGTCTACATAGAATCTAATTTTTTGGGCATCCCATTCTATACTATATACATGAAAGGCAGTGGATAAATCTTTAAAATTCAATCCCTTGGTTTTCTGTGTTCCCTTCATGCCATTGAAGGCATTGGTATGTACCGTTGCCAAAACAGAGTCTGGCCAGTAACCCACATTTTCCATGATATCTATTTCTCCACTATGCGGCCATCCGCCATACTTAGCATCGGTAGGCAACATCCAGATGGCAGGCCACATGCCACGTCCAGCAGGCAGTTTGGCGCGTACTTCCACGCGTCCATACTTCCAGTCTCCCTTGTTCTTAGTTACAATTCGGGCACTGGTATATTGGGCTTCTCCCATTTTTTCTTTGTGCGCTTCCAAAATCAGCATTCCATTTTCTTGGCGTACGTTCTTGGTATTTTTATGGGTGTAGTATTGTAATTCGTTATTACCCCATCCGCAAATTTTAGGACAACCCATAGCGGTATCATAGCTCCACTTGCTGGCATCCGGCAATCCGCTTCCATTGAACTCATCGGACCATACTAATTTTTTAAAAGGTTGAGCTTTAGGTTGAGCAATGGCTGCATTTAATCCTAAGCAAAGTACGCCGAGTAAAATACAATTTTTCAAAAGCCCTTTAACAGGAACCGTATGGAGGAATAAACGCATAATGATTTTGATTTTTATACCCTAAATCTAACTAAGTTTAAAATGATGCGCAAAGGATTATATTTGATTCAAACAAACCATTATGAAACAACAGAATTATAAGAATCACAGTCAGCTGGTATTTGGCTGGCATGGAATTACTTTTTTTGCCATTCTTGCCTTATTAATCGGATCCTTCATTAACCTGAGTCATTCAGCGCCAGAGAATCTCTATTCTGCGTCACTGATTTGCGTGATAGCCTTGATCTGTGGTTTCTTCTTTGCCTATATCCGAATTTTTGCATTAAAAGCACAAGACAGAGCCATCAGAGCCGAAGAGAATCTTCGTCACTTTGCATTAACGGGCAAATTACTACCTGCGCAACTTCGCATTGGACAAATCATTGCACTGCGTTTTGCATGCGACGAAGAGTTTCCTGCATTGGCCGCTAAAGCCGCTGCAGAAAACTTATCGAACAAGGAAATAAAATTGAGCATCCAGAACTGGAGAGCAGACTGGTACCGCGTATAATTGTTTTAGCACGCTATCGCGCTTTATTGCTTTTCATAAAAGCGCCAGTTCGTAGCAAAATCTTCGGTGAGTGGCTGTTTGGTTAAAATAGCCCTCACCATTTCTACTGGCATGGCATTGAGTTTCATAACCTGGTCATGAAATTCTTTGTAACTCATTTTTTTACTGTCTACCAATTCCTTTTTCAATGCATAGAACTGACGACCGCCAGTTAAGTAAGCCAATTGATACAATGGAGGATATCCACCTGTAAAAGATCTTCTTACTTCGCCTTCTGCGTTCGCGCGTTCATGTCCCACTTTGTCTACCAAGAAATCAATACACTGTTGTGGAGTCCATTTGCTGGTATGATAATTCAAAGAGAAAATAATTCTGGCGCAACGATGCATATGCCAGAACAACATGCCAATGCGGTCTTCCGGTGTTTTGGCAAACTGCATATCCCATAAAATCAATTCCCAGTATAATGCCCAGCCTTCAGACCAGAAAGGCGTTCCGAAATTTCTATAGGTTCTGTTTCGCTGATTTACAAACTGCTGCAGATTGTGTCCTGCAATTAATTCATGATGCACCACGGCTTTTGAAAAATGTGGATTGTTTCCTCGCATACTCATCATTTTATCGGGATACGTCATGGTGTTGGTGGGATAAGAAATCAAAATATCTGCACCCCCTAAAAAGAAAGGAGCCACCAATTGTCTTTCTGGAGTCATCATCATCATACCCCAGGTTTCTTCGGCCAAAGGCGGAATCGTGATCAATTGATTCTTCTTTAAGAAGTCAATGCTCTCGTTGTATAATCTCAAAATCAGTTCTGGTTGCTTACCCTCGGGCACATAAGTATTCTTTACTTTCTCTAATGCTGCTTTCCAATCATTGCCAAAACCCATTTCTTTGGAAGCTTTCAGCATTTCTGCTTCGCACCAGGCAAATTCCTTATTCGCCACTTCAATTAATTCTTCTGGCGTGTAAGGAATCATCTCGTGCTTTAATTGTCTAATCAAGGATTCTCTTCCAGCTTGTACACCCACGATTCCACTTTTATCAGATGCCGTTAAACTGCTGTTGGCTTTGGCTTTAAACGCATTGGCATAAGCGGTTAAACTTTCATCCAATGACTTCTGTGTTACCGGAACCCACCAGCTAAACAATGGATCGTATCCATTGTAAAATTCAAAAATACTTTGTACTGCATTGCGCGCATTCGTGATAGCAGCGGTTGCAGCAGCTACTTCATCCGGCTCTATGCTATTTACTTTTTTTAACTGATCCTGCAATTGCTTTACTTCGGTTACAATATCATTCCAGTCCTTGGCTACCGCTTTTGCATCGGGCTGTCCGCCTCTTCTTCTTACTTGCTCCAGCGCATAAATTTTATCAGTAAATCCCACCCACTGCTTTACTTTTTGCAGGTTGGCCACATCCAAATTCAGCTGTTCTAATCGGCTTGCTAAATCCCGCTTGAATAAAATATAATCGGCCTTACATTCCTGAGAAAGATTTTTGAAATTGACGCCTGCCAATTGCGCCTGATAATCTTTAATTAGTTTTTGCAGTCTTTCATTTTTCTCGGGGGATCCAATACTCCAATCTGCACCACCGCCGCGCGCATTATTTAATGCCGGACTATAATAGCGGTTCAGCACTCTGCTATCCGCATTGAATCGTTGAATCAATGTGGGCATTTCCTGACAAGGGACCCATTCATTGACAGAAACTTGTGCCACTGAAGGAACCGCTGTTCCAAGAATATTAGTGGCGGTAGCAACGGCTACAAAACCAATAGTCAATATTTGTTTTTTCATGAGATATATTTTATGAAATCTTTTTTGAAATGATTTGTATGTATTTAACCCATTAAATCACCTGAAACCCATGTGCATAGGGATCGTCATTGTCAATAATAATGGTATTGTATCCGGTAATTCTGGCCCAGCCTTCTATACCCGGAATAATCGCGGGCTTTCCTGCTACCGTAGTTAGCCCTTCAATAGTACCATTGAATATAGAACCAATAATACTTTCATGTACAAAAACATCTCCTTGTTTCATTAATCCCTTTGTGTACCACTGTGCCATTCTTGCTGATGTTCCGGTGCCGCAGGGAGAACGATCTATGGCTTTGTCTCCGTAAAATACTGCATTGCGTGCAGTAGAACTTTCTTTTAACGGTTTGCCTGTCCATAGTAAATGGCTAAGCCCTTTGATATGTTCATTCTCTGGATGTACAAAGGAATAATGTTCATTTAAGTATTTTCTGCATTCCCTGCTCCAGCTAATGAGTTGATCAGCGGTAAAATGTTCAAGCCCGGGAAAGTTTTCTTGCGGATCTACTATAGCATAAAAATTTCCACCGTAAGCTACATCAACGTGAATGGTTCCTAATCCACTGCATTCCACTTTTAAATCAGTGGCATATAAAAAGGCTGGCACATTGGTTAGCTTAACAGAATCTACTTTTTTTCCTGTTTGCTTATATTCAATCAACACCAAACCAGCAGGCGTCTCTATGCGAAGCTTGCCGGGGACTTTTGGTTGCACTAACCCTTCTTCAATGGCAATCGTAATGGTACCAATGGTTCCATGACCACACATCGGCAGGCAGCCACTGGTTTCAATATATAAAACGCCAATATCGTTCTGCGGATCACAGGGTGGATATAAAATACTTCCACTCATCATATCATGACCACGGGGTTCAAACATCAGCCCCTTTCTAATCCAGTCGTATTCTCGTAAAAAATGCAATCTTCTTTCCATCATGGAATTGCCTTCTAGCAAGGGACCTCCGCCCGCAACCAGTCTTACCGGATTGCCGCAAGTATGTGCGTCAATACAAAAGAATTTTTTATGCGCCATCACGTTGAGGATTTATATGAATAGGTCTTGTATATCAACAATTTTTTTGTGAAAATCAGCTTTTTAAACAGATGCTTTTGTTAAAACTCCATTGATTAATCTTAAAATATTTGCTTCATTCTCATTTCGCAAATACAAGGGCAGCAATGCATCTGGACAATCCTGGTAACAAACTGGTCTGGCAAAACGACGGATGGCTTCAGGGCCTACCGAAGTAGTTCTTGCATCGGTAGTGGCCGGAAAGGGACCACCATGCACAATGGCATTGCACACTTCCACACCCGTAGGAACATTATTGAAAATCATTCGGCCCACTGCTTGTTGCAATTGATCTATCAGGTTTTGATTTGCTTTCAACTCTTGCTCCTGACCAAAAATGGACCCTGTTAACTGTCCTTCCATGGAAGCAATGGCTGCATTCATTTCTTCTACGTCTTTACAAAGCACCAGTAAACTACAAGGACCAAATACTTCATTTTGCAAAGCTGGTATTGCTATAAAATGGGCAGCTGTTGTTTGCATTAATGAGGGCATGGCCTGATGGTTTTCTTCTAAATTATCTCCATCGTATAATACCTGAATATTTTCTGAACTAGCTAAGCTTGTCTTATCATTATAATACGTTTTACAAATAGTTGGATTCAGCATGGTGGCAGGAGCTACTGCTTTTAGTGCAGTTACCAATTCTTGTGCAAAGTTTTTTGCAGCGGCATCATCAATGGCAAACAATAAACCAGGACTAGTGCAGAACTGTCCTACACCCAAACTAATAGAACCCGCCAGAGCAGTAGCAATGGCTGAAGTTTTTTCAGCAAGTATTTGTGGCAATAAAACAACCGGATTAATGCTACTCATTTCTGCATAAACCGGAATGGGTGTTTTTCGTTTTTGTGTTGCAGTAGTATACAAAGCCATCCCTGCTTTATAGGAACCGGTAAAACCAATGGCTTTGATTCTTTCGTCCATAGCCAGTTGTTGACCCAACACTGGACCCGTTCCTACCAGTGTTGCAAAAACACCCTTGGGCATTTTGGTTTTTTCTGCTGCTCTTATTACGGCTGCGGCCACTATTGCATTGGTACCCAAATGCGATTCATGTGCTTTTACAATTACCGGACAACCTGCTGCCAGCGCAGATGCCGTATCTCCACCCGCAGTAGAGTAAGCAAATGGAAAATTGCTGGCACCAAATACCAGTACCGGACCAATGGGTTGCAGCATTCTTCTCAAATCAGCCCTAGGCAAGGGCTGGCGTTCGGGCATGGCCGTATCAATCACAGCATCACACCAATTACCCTCTCTCAACAATTTTGCATAGAGGTTCAATTGCGTGCAGGTTCTTCCTCTTTCTCCAGTTAATCGAGCCATTGGCAAAGCAGTTTCTTCCTGCGCTTTTTGCAACAAGGCATCGCCACCATTCATGATCTCTTCTGCAATGGTTTCTAAAAAAACAGCGCGTTCAATAAATGTTTTTTTGGCAAAGGGGATAAAAGCCGCCGATGCTTCCTGTAACGCTGCCTCAATTTCAGCAGGGGAAGAGATAGCAAAGGTTTCAGGAAGAAACGATTTTTGAAGGGTGCTATAGGATTGTAAAAAATTAGACATGAAAAATTCTGTATACTTTACAAAAACAAAAATCAGTTTTAAATAATTTCAAAACTGTCCGATAAAATTTAGGGATTGATTGATAAATAATCCGGTAGTTGCGGTCTACAAGCCAATGCATTTTCCACAATCTGGGTTACCCGATGCAATTCTGCACCCTGCAAAGGCAGCCTGGGTGCCCTAACATGTGGAGAGCCAATATCGGTAAGGGTTGCAGCCACTTTAATATACTGCACCAGCTTGGGATGAATATCCAGTTCCAGCACCGGTAAAAACCAGCGATAAATGCTCAGCGCCTCAGCTAAACGGCCAGCTTTAATCAACCTATATATAGCAACTGTTTCTCTTGGAAATGCATCCACCAAACCTGCAATCCATCCATCTGCACCCAAACACAATTCTTCCAATGCAAGGGTATCTACTCCACACAAAATTTTAAACCGATCGCCAAAACGGTTTTTCATCCGCGTTAGATTTGACACATCTCGTGTGGATTCTTTTACGGCCTGAATGTTTTTGCATTCAGCCAATTCAGCAAACATATCCAAAGTAACTTCAATTTTATAATCCACCGGATTATTATAAATCATGATAGACTTGGATGTTGCATTGGCTACTGCTTTAAAATAAGCAACCGTTTCTTCATCATCAGACTTGTATCGCATCGGAGGCAAAAGCATAAAACCATCTGCACCTGCATCAGTAGCGGCTTTTGCAAAAGCAACTGCTGCTTTGGTGGTAGATTCCGCAATATTTACAATCACTGGAAACCCATCGCCTACCTCTTTCTTGGCAATTTGTAACAACTGAATCTTCTCTTCATTCAATAAAGTACTTGCTTCACCCAGTGATCCACCAATAATAACTCCATCTACTCCTGCGTCAATCTGTGCAAGCAGGTTCTTGATAAACATAGTTTCGTCTAATGTTTCATCTGCGTGAAAGGGGGTTAGTAAAGCCGGGTATACTCCTTTCCATTCGGGGTTGGCCATTGTTCTATTTTTAAACAACCAATTTAACCAAAACAAATGGATTTTAGGGTATTAAATGCATGAGTGTATTATAGTCTTTTGTGTAGGCAATAATATTATTATATCCTTTAAATTCTTCTGCTGTATGCATAGTGGTAATTGCAACCGCCTTCATTCCTGCATTCAAAGCAGCTTCCACTCCTTTGGGCGCATCTTCAAATACAATGCAATTTTCAGGAGCTACTCCCAGTTCCTTTGCTCCTTTTAAAAACACATCCGGATTGGGCTTACTAACCGGCACATCAAAGGCACTTACTACACTCGTAAAATAGGTTCTGATATTAAGGCCATCCAACACGAAATCAATATTGAAGGGGATGGCTGCAGACCCAATGCCCATAGGTATTCCAGCCAAACGTGCAGCTTCTAGAAATGCAATTAATCCAGGAAGGGGCTGCATATCGGGTCGATAAATTTCCTGGTATTTTCTTTCTTTGGCCATTTCAATTTCATGGACTTGTTCAGGGCTAAAATGTCCTTTACCAAATACTCGGTCTAATAGTTCTGAATTCTTCCCATACATCTGGGCAGACACTTGCTCAAAACTCATATTGGCTCCTAGTTCATTCACCAACACATGGTACCATACTTTTTTATGGTAGGCCATATCATCTACAATTGTTCCGTTTAAATCGAATAGAAATGCAGTGGATGCCATGAATTTTATATTTCCAGCGAAGGTATTAAATGGAAACTACCCGCTAAAAAAACTACGAAGATTGGGTAACCATTTTACTTGTATCGCGTAGCAATTTTAAATAACAATTTCAAATAAGACTTTACAGAATAGGCATTCACCTGAAACTTTAAAGCATCTTTAGCCACAATAATGGCTTCCTCCTTGTCGTGGTTGGCATGGTATTGCCGATGAGCAAGGTTTGCAAAGTAAAAAGAGAAGTTTTTTCGCGATGCTTTTTCAGATTCAGCCCGCAAATGCTCTGGTAATTGAGCAATATTGTAGAGCATGGTTTTATAAATATCAAGAAAGTTTTTCCTATTCTTGAATGAAACAGCGGTTGTATTTTGGTCGTGATTTCTGTATTTGGCCAACACTTCAGGGTGATAGGCAACCGGATACTTTGCAGCAATTCTGTTCCACATTAACCAATCTTCTGAGCAATTCACCATATAAAAAGAACCCAGATCTTCATACACACTTCTCTTTACCACCATGGCAGGTGGCTCTAACCACTGTCTGATGGCAATGCGCTGGTGCCAATTTTTTAATAACCCTCGTTCATCTCCAACAGGCGCATTTGTCCAAACTGGAACCCCATTGTCGTCCACCGCTCTCCAATCGGTACAAGCTGCACCCGCTTCCGGATAATCTGTAAAGAGCTGAGTAATGGCTTTATAAAAACCTGGCTCTACATAATCATCCCCATGCAGTATATGTACAAACTCTCCAACTGCTCTATTAATACAAGTTTCAAAATTTCGGACATTCCCCACATTAACCGGTTGTCTGTAATACGCCACTCTTCCCTTTCCCACTCTCTCCACAATAGCAGCTACGTCTCCTTCATTGCTTACATCGTCTACCACTTCAATCTGCATGATATCGGCACCCATATCCTGTACCAAAACAGAATTTAAGGTTTGCTCCAGATAAGCGAGGCCATTGTAAACGGGAATCATCACCGACCATTGCAATCTTTTGGTTCCTGCAGGCAAAGGGGGAATAACAGGTGGCGAAGAAGGGATTCGTTCAAAAACAGTTTCTGGCATTCAATCGATAATTGGGTATTTAAAAGTAGTGTTGTTATTGCAAACAACACTACTTTTAAAATTAAGACTTGCTTAAAATGTGTAAGCCACCATGAAAACAAAATTTCTTCCTGGCGCATTCAGCGGCAAATTATTATTGATGAATCTGCTTAAATGTTCTCTATAGGTAATATTGAATACATTTTGTGCTACTGCGGTTAATTGAATTTTAGTTACTGGTTTCCATTTCAATCCCAGGTCGGTAACGGTAAAACCACTGGTGGTTCTTTCATTAAAAGCAGCGGAAACCCTATTCTGTGCAAAGCTATGGCGAATGGATAAATAAGGTTGCCATTTGCCTTGCTGCAAATCTGCAGCTAATTTATACTTGATTTCAAATGGATTGATTTCAGGTAAAGGCTGATTCAACACGTTGTTCTGTCCGCGTACATATGCCATGCTAATATCTTGGTTCAACTGTTTTGCGAGCTGCTGATTCCAACTCAGCTCAAATCCCATAATAGTTGCATCTTTCACATTGATAAACTTCCGAACTCCAGGAGAAGTTGCTAATGCAGGACGTAAGGTAGGTTCAACAACCGTTGAAATGTAATTATGTATAAAAGCATTGTAGGCATTGAACTGTATTTGAGTGTTCTCTGTTTTAAAGCGAACCAGGAAATCAATTTGTGTATTGGCTTCTGGCTTTAAATGTGGATTTCCCACTACTTCATAGGCATCCAGCCCCACAGGCAAATAGTTGATAAACTTTTCTGTGATACTAGCGCTTCTTACCCCACGTCCTATCCAGAAAGATGCCTGCCAGTTTTGATTGAAATATCGGCTGATACCTGCACTAATGCTAGCATTGAGGTCGTTCGAAATGAGTGCAGAATTGCTATTCAACGCACTATTGGCTGCAATCGTCTTAGCAGCGGGCTGATTGGGTTTAGCGTGAACCCAATCCATTCTACCCGATACAGTTAACTGGTACAAGCCCATCTTTTTTTCTGTGTGCACAAAAGCACCGGTTCTTAAAATGGAACCCTGTTGCCAAAGCGTATCATAAAAAGTTTTGCCTGCCATCATACCGGTTAACATTTTTCTGGAACGGGTACCATTGGCATATTCATACTTCATATCTGCGCCAACATACCAAACGGTTGTGGGTCTTCTGATGGTAATTTCAGTTCTTCCTCCACTGGTTTCGGTATTGGCATATACATGCGATAACATGGTTGCAGAAGCAGGTCTTAATCCATTCCCCATCTGGTGATCTACCAGTGAAGTATAAACCTGTGTATTCCACTGGCTATACCATTTGTGCTGTGCACTTACCTGATACTTAGCTTGAATCATCCAGGTATCATCGCTTAACAAATCCATCATTAAGGTAGGAAAGCTGGTATTACGGGTAAAATTTCGGGTGATATTAACAGAAGCAATCTTGCCTGGTTTTAGCAGATACGCAGCACTCAAATTCAGCGCTGTTCTATTAAATACACCAGGCAACAAGGTTCCGCTACCATCTTTATAATCGTCTCCAGCAGAATAGGAAAGGGCAGCTGCAGTTTGAAATTTCCGTGCACTCATATTTACATAAGCTTCTGTTCTGCGATTGGTTCCATTGGTTTCATAGCCCGCACCAATACGGCCATTCACCATTGTTTTATCTGAAAAAACGGGATCATTCATTTTAAAATTTATGACAGCTCCTGTTGAAGGTCCGTAACGAAAATTATGCGGACCCTTTAATAATTCAATCTCTTTAATCTGATTGATCATGACCTGACTACTGGGAGGATCCATCCGATTGGGGCAGGCCTGATGTGCGCCTACCACTCCATCGGTTACTAAATTCAATTGTTCCCATTTAAAACCACGAAACACCGGATCAAATCCAAAATTGCCGGATTTGCGAATGGCATTAAAGCCGGCAATCTGTGTTAATACCTGTGTTGCATCGTGCTGTATCCAGTCGGCAGATTTTAACTGATAGTTTTTCTGAGGTGTTTTACCTTTTACCGCATACACACTCACCGGAGCCAGGGTTCTGCTAAAGAAGGAATCGTTGTTAGAGGGATTGGTAAAGACTACCGATGAATTGGTTTTTGCCTTTTCTTGACCCAAAAGTCTATTAGATGGTTGAATACTTAGGGTTAGGGCAAAAGCCGGTATAAGAAGGCTCGGCAGCGCCTTCATAGAACGAATGTTCATGACATTTTTTTAAGTGCTTTAAATAAATTTCAGACTAGAAAAACGTCATACCAGCTGTGGGGGATGAAAAATATCGCTTGTGCAGCCCGGCCTTACAAAAGCAGGCTGTTCATAAGAATAGACAATTGTATTGTGTATATCAAAAAAAGCAATTTGCAGAAAACCATGTTGATGACATATGTTTTCTCCTGGCAGGTTGAGTTGGTACGCGGCTTTTTCGGCAGCCCGCTGTTGTTCCTTCTCTGCTTCTTGCATTTTTTGTGTTAACTGACATTTGCCTTTACATTGTAAAGCAGGTTTCTCCTTATTAACACAATTCTGTAAATAGATGGCTCGATTAATGGTGTAATCTGCTTTTAGTACATATCCTGAAAATACCTGCACCAGCAAAGCGCCAAGCATCAATAATATCATTCCATTCTTCGCCATAAACACAACACAAAGTTGCTGCTGTTTTGAGAATTAATTTATGATTCAAATCATGTTCGATAATTTTATAGACAATCAACAAAGAATGAAAAAATTCAGTTTCAGAAGTTTCCTGCAACCTTTACTCATTATTACAATATTTTTATTAGCCACTTTAACAGCAATTAGCGCTCCCAATAAAAACGATCAGCCAAAAGGCTTTAACAAGAGCCAACCGTTGGATGCAAGCAAATCCACTTTAATTAAAAACGTCTGGATAATTGATGGTACAGGAGCTGTTCCTTTTTTTGGCGCAGTGAGAATTCAGGGAAATAAAATTTTGGCCGTAGGTAACTTAACACCGCAGCAGGGAGAAAGGGTAATTGATGGCCGTCAACAATATATAACCCCTGGTTTCATAGATTCACATAGTCATCATTTTGGTAGTTTAAAGAAAGAGCCACAAGGAATTGCCATGACCAACCAAGGCATTACCACCATATTGATTGGACAAGATGGCGACAGTTATCCGATGGACACACTACAAACATTTTTTGCAAAAAACAAAGTGGCGGTGAATGTAGCCAGCTATACGGGTCATAGTAGTCTTCGGGAAAAAATCATGGGGAGAAACAATGTATTCAGAGCTGCGAGTTTAGCAGAGATTGATAAAATGAAAAAAGCATTGGCTTCAGATTTACAAAAGGGTTCATTTGGTTTATCAACAGGATTAGAATACGAATCTGCTTTTTATAGTAGTAAGGAAGAAGTGGTTGCGTTGGCGCAGGTTGCTTCAGATTATAAAAGAGGATATATCAGTCATATCCGTAGCGAAGACATCCAACTAAAAGATGCCATTGACGAAATTATTGAAATAGGAAAAAGAACAGGCATACCCGTAAAACTCTCTCATATTAAGATTGCCAACAAAAAAGACTGGGGAAAAGCGGGCATGGTTATACAAACTTTAGACAGTGCAAGAAAAGCCGGGATTAATATTACGGCAGATGTTTACCCCTATACTTTCTGGAATTCTACTTTGAGGGTTTTGTTTCCCGACAAAAAATTTACCAGTTTAAAAAGTGCAGAGCTGGCGACCCAACAGTTGTTTGATCCCGAAGAATCCGTACTGGTTCGTTTTGCACCTCATCCTTCCTATGCAGGCAAAACCATTGCAGCCATTGCAAAAGAAAGAGACGAGTCTGCTCCCTCCACACTAATACAATTAATTAAAATGGCTGAAGCTTATAAAAAAGCCAATCCTGGTTCAGGTAGTGTAGAAGCCTTGGCTGGAAAGTCGATGCTGGAAGCAGATGTGGTTGATTTTATGCAATGGGAGCATGCCAATTTTTGCTCGGATGGTGCGGCAGGTGGCCATCCCCGTGGTTATGGTGCATTTACCAGAATATTGGGTAAGTATATCAGAGAACAGAAAATACTTTCATTGTCGCAAGCCATTCATAAAATGACAGGACTAACTGCTCAACATTTACAAATAGAAAACAGAGGTGTGATTGCTGCAGGTAATTATGCTGACCTGATTCTATTAAATCCTTATATTGTGGAAGATCATGCCACCATTGAAAATAGCAAAGCCCTTTCTACAGGCATCAAAATGGTCTGGGTGAATGGAGAATTGGTTTATCAAAATCAAAGTGCCACCCAGCAGTTTCCCGGTGTGCTGATTAGAAAGAGCCATTAGAAACTAGTTAATAATATGGGTAAGAGACCCCCTACACATAGAAACAAGATTGCAAAATGAAAAAATCAGCTTTTGTATTAACGAATGGAATATATGCTAGTTCTGATGCCAAAACAGCTCATGGACTGGTTAGAGGAACGGAGCGTTTTTTAATTTCAGGTGTTATTGATCAGGAAGGCACTGCCGGAAAAGACGCCGGAGAATTACTAGATGGCGTACACAGAGGAATCCCTATTTATGCAAACCTTGCTGCGGCTTGGGAATCGCATCCAGAAACAACAGTACTAGTGATTGGGGTGGCTACCGTGGGAGGTGTATTGCCTGCAGATATGTTGGTAATTATTAAAGCAGCCATTGAGAAAGGACTATCCATTGTAAATGGTTTGCACGATTATCTTAACGATCATGCGGATATTGTTGCATTGGCCCAACAAAAAGGAGTAAGTCTTACAGATATTCGCAAACCCAAGAAAAGAGCAGACCTTCATTTTTTTACAGGAGATATTTTTAAGCTATCTACTCCAGTAATTGCTGTTATTGGAATGGATTGTGCTATGGGTAAAAGAACCACAGCAAGACTTTTGAAGGAAGCTTGTGCTGAAGAGCAGATTAAAGCCGAAATGATTTACACAGGCCAAACAGGATGGTTGCAGGGCAATGAATATGGTTTTGTTTTTGATTCAACCCTGAATGATTTTGTTTCCGGAGAACTGGAACACGCCATACTTTCCTGTGCCCGTGAAGCGAAGCCTTCTATTATTTTTTTAGAGGGACAATCGGCTTTAAGAAATCCCAGCGGTCCTTGTGGACTGGAGTTGCTGATTTCCGGAAATGCCAAACATACGATTCTGGTCTTTGCACCTAAAAGAATATATTTTGATAACGAACCACATTGGGGCAAGATACCTTCTGTTGAATCTGAAATTGAAATCATTGAAAAGTTTGGCTCCAAAGTGATTGCACTCGCCATGAATACAGAGGGCTGCAGCGATGAAGAAGCTTTGTTGTTGAAACAACAGTACGAACAAGAATTGAAACTGCCTGTATTAGCGCCTTTACAAAAAGGGGTTGACGAGTTGATTCCTGTTTTGAGGAATATCATTGTTGGCAATAGCAATTAAATAGAGGCATAATCAATATATCAAAACAAGCCCATACTCCTGCCCATGAATATCACAGCAATTGAATCTTTCATTCAACAACTGCCGCTAAAGAAACCCTATACTATTGCGTACAATACTTACGATTCAGTGTCCATTGTTTTTACCAAAATCACTTTGGCCAATGGAATGGTAGGAATAGGCACTGCCAGCCCAGCAGAAGATGTAGTGGGAGAAAGTCCTGAACAAACTCTGATTAATTTAGAATCTGATGCAGTACAGTCCTTAGTGGGTGCTGATATCCGCTCTTTTCTCAGCATCATTACCGATATCAGAAAAACCTTTGCTCACCTGCCCGGAACGCAGGCTGCACTAGACATTGCACTGCACGACGCTTTTGGAAAATGGGCAGGCATATCTATTGCCCATTATTACGGGGTTAAAAGAAACGCATTACCTACTTCGGTTACGATTGGGATTAAAAATATAGCAGACACACTTGCAGAAGCCAATGATTATTTCGCAAATGGATTTTCCGTCTTCAAATTGAAAACCGGTTTGTCGGTGGACGAAGACATTGAGAAAACCATTTTACTGCACGAAAAATTCAAGGGTAAAATTCAAATAAGAGTTGACGCCAATCAGGGTTATTCGCTGGCTGATCTTACAAAATTCATGAATGCTACCCAGTCCATTCCATTAGAATTAATTGAGCAACCTTTGAAAGTTGGCAATGAAGAAGAGCTAATTTCCCTATCTCAAGAACAAAGAAAAAAACTAGTTGCCGACGAATCCTTACACCAAGAAACCGATGCCATTCGTTTTGCTCTACCGAATCAGCCCTTTGGCATTTACAATATAAAACTTATGAAATGCGGGGGGATTGCGGGTGCCAGAGAAATTGGACAGATTGCCCGTACTTCGGAAATTGATCTGTTCTGGGGATGCAACGATGAGAGTATCATTAGTATCACTGCAGCTTTGCATGCAGCGTATGGATTCACAAATACAAAATACCTGGACCTGGATGGAAGCTTTGATTTAGCAGAAGATCGGGTGAAAGGAGGTTTTGAAATAAGAAACGGGTTGCTCATGATTAATGAACAACCCGGTCTTGGATTGGAATGGCTGTAATTGGAAAGACCTTTTAAGTTGCCAATTCCATATTATATTCAGACTTAAAGTTTTTGAGTATCACTTCAATGTTTTTATCTTTTGAACCATAGCTCATAAAATCTTTGATGAGTTCCAGCACATCATGATCTATATAAACCGTTTGAGCTGCATCAATCACTACTTTGGATTGTTCGGGCAAATGCGCCAGTGTTTGTTTAATGGCTGCTTTGTTTAAAAAGGAAACTTCCTGAGCCAGGTCAATCTGAATAACTTCGCCGTTCACGTGTTTTTCCTTTTTAAAGAAATAAGCCAGCTTCATATTTCCTTTTAATATGAAATAAATACTAACCACTAAACCAATACCAACCCCCTTCAGCAGATCGGTAAACACAACCGCAACTACCGTTACAATAAAGGGAACAAACTGTTGCATTCCACTATGCCACATATGTCTGAATGTTTTGATGCTGGCAAGCTTTAAACCAATCATAATTAGAATAGCCGCTAAAGTAGCCATGGGGATTTTATTCAGTAAAGCGGGTATCGCCAGTACTGAAACCAATAAAAACACCCCATGTGTAATGGCAGCCAGTTTTGTTTTGGCACCTGCATTCACATTGGCAGAAGTTCTGACAATTACAGAAGTCATTGGCAGACCCCCCAAAAACCCGGCAATCATATTACCAATACCCTGTGCTTTTAATTCAGTATTGGCGCTTGAAAATCTTTTGAGCGGATCCATTTTATCTCCCGCTTCCAAACAAAGCAGTGTTTCAATGCTCGCAACAATTGCAATCGTAATACCAACCACCCAGGCTTTGGGATTCAGGAATCCTTCAATTGAAGGAAACGTAAACTGACCCAGAAATTCATCAAAAGAATCCGCAGTGGGTAATAATACCAGGTGCTCATCTTTAATTTCCCAGGCAGGTATCGCTGAAATAAAAATTTCGTTCAAAACAACACCTGCTACTACCGCCACCAATGCACCCGGAATTGCTTTGATTTTTTTAAGTGCCGGTACTTTGTTGAAAGCAACAATAATAGCAATGGAAATGATTGCTACAATGATAGCACCCGTATGGGCAAAATTGAATGCATGAATCAGTTCAGAAAAAAAGCCTTTATCGGCTTCTATTAATTGATAAGAATAAAAGTCTCCCTCGTGTTCCACATCATAACCAATTGCATGTGGCAGTTCTTTCTTAATAATAATGATGCCAATGGCAACAAGCATTCCTTCAATTACACTGGTTGGAAAATAACTGGAAATACCCCCTGCTTTTGCCAAACCTAATATCAATTGAATGGCACCGGCAATCATAACGGCAGATAGGAAGGTCTGATATCCAAGGTCGGTAATGGCTACCAAAATAATGGCAATTAAACCAGCCGCAGGACCCGATACACTTACATTGGAATTACTTAAATATCCAACCACTATACCACCAATTACTCCAGTTATGATTCCTGCAAAAGGTGGTGCTCCACTGGCAACAGCAATGCCTAAACAAAGTGGAAGTGCCACTAAAAAAACTACCATGCCGGCCAAAACATCCGACTTAAAATACTTTGTTGTTAGTTTCATACAATTAATACTGAACTACTTCTTTTAAAATTTTCTGTGATAAAAATTTTCTACTTGTTGTTTGCTTAATGAACGGCTACTAATTTCTCTGTGTATACCGCTTGATGAATTAAGGTTTTGAAAAAATCAACTTCACCAGTTTCCACATTATACATAGCTCCCACAATTCCAATTTTACCCGCCATGAAATACTCTTTAATGATATCGCTTCTGTGTAAAATTTCTTCCATACTGTTTTCTACATTAGCATAGGCTACATTATCTCCAAAACAATGTTCATCTTTTCTCTTCAACATGGCTTTGCTGATTGCGGGCTTTATCGCACTCAATAATCCAGTGATATGACCATCCCGCACATCGGCCTGAGCACTCTTTACGGCTCCACAGGCAGTATGCCCTAATACCACCAGCACTTTGGATCCAACATATTTAACCGCGTATTCCAAACTGCCCAGAATACTGTCATTCACAATATTTCCGGCTACACGAATGCTGAACAAATCTCCCAGCCCCTGATCAAAAATTAATTCAACGGAGGTTCTGGAATCCATACAGCTTAATACTACTCCAAAAGGAAACTGACCTTCACGGGTTTCATTAATCATTTCCAGGTGATCATGGTCTTTCGTCAGATTCTGAACGAATCGGCTGTTTCCTTCTACTAATAACTCAAAGGCCTTTTCTGGTGTTAGGTTTTCTAAATACTCTTTTGAATGCTTTCTCATAATATAATAATTGATGTTATTGCCTTTTTAATCAATAACAGGTTGCACAAATAAATTAACGGGATAAGATACAGGGCTGTCTTAAACAGTTGTGGAATACCCAATTACCAGGATTCATTCCAATATGAACATAGTAATAGCCCTTAAAATAATGATGCTACCCTACATTGGGGGGCGGTACCAAGAGTTCTCCGTGAAATGCCTGATAGCTTTCTGGATGAAGGGAGAGTCCATGAGAAATGGATGTATAACCAAGCGTTATAAATGAAGCAGATGCATGTAAATATTCCTCCATAAAACCATTGGTGTTATGGGGCTTTTCTTCTGAAGTATTGTTTAATGGATTAGAAGATTCTTCTTCTCCTCCATTATCTAATGGCCAATCAATATTTACACAGTATTGATGGTCGTGTTGGTTGGCCATTACAAAAGGGGTACTTACCGTTAACCATATTAAGGCCAATACAAAAAAACTTGCGTTAAGCTTTTGCAGGAAAATAGATATGGAACTTCGTTTACGCATATTTTACAACCATGGGTTGTGAGCGTAAAATTAAAGCAAAACAACTATAAGTTGTATGCTTATTCTGTATTAAGAAAATTTTATCATTTTTTTATCCATCCGTTTTCTTTGTACCATTGGATGGTATGTTTCAGGCCTTCTTGTAGAGGATAGTCTGGCGTAAAGCCCATTTTCTTTAACAAACTGGCATCCACTGCCCAGTTGGGTGCCTGAAATTCTTTGAGACGTTCGGTATTAAGAACCGGTGTCCTTCCCCTCATATTGCCTATCCACTCACTCAACTGCGCCGCTACTTTGGCAACAGGAACGGGAACAACAATGGGTAAGGTTTTCTTACCCAAAACCTGTTTAACCAATTCATTGAATTCCTTGGCAGTATAATTAACAGTATCACTTAAAAGAATATTCCTGGAAGTGATGGGCTGCTCAATACTTAAGAAGACTGCTTTGCAGACATCGGCAACATGTATAAAACTCAATTGCTGTTTTGTATTGCCAATATATAATTCAAGATGCTGATTCAGGGATTGTATCAATACCAGCAAATCCTTTTCGCGGGGACCATATACTGTAGTGGGATGCACAATTACATAAGGAAACTGGGTTTTCGTGGCCAGCATTTGTTCTGCCGCCAACTTACTTTTTCCATAGGCGGTTATGGGGGATTGGATATGCGTTTCTACCACAGGATCGCTTCCCATGCCGGGACCGTAAGAGGCCAGACTACTTAGAAAGACAAATTTTTCCGGCACCATATCCAGTTCTATCAATACATCTACTAATCTTTCCGTATTGTGTAGGTTAACTTTATAATATTCCTCTAAAACTGTACTCTTGGTTAAACCTGCTGAATGAACCACCACATCAAACTTTCCATGGATGGCTGCATTCTTTTCTATTTGATGCTTTAATTTTTCTGCATTAGAAAAATCCATTTCAAATAAATGCAGGTCTTTGTGATGTAAATACCCCTTGCTGCTCGAAGAACGAATTCCCGCAAATGTGCGGTACCCACGCTTAATAGCTTCTTCTACCAGAAAGCTTCCAATAAACCCACTCGCTCCGGTAATCAAGATATTTTTCATGAAAGAACATTTTAGAAATGTTTGATAAAACAGCGTCTGCGCTTGTGTTGCCTTGCTGGGAAATGATCCCAAATGCTTTGTACTTTTTTATTTTCTTCCAGTTCAGGATTGGATTCAATTATTTTGATTCCCGCTTTTTGATAGTTTTTATGGAACTCTCTCAGAATGATAGCATTCACTCCCTTTCCCTGAAGGTTTTTATCAATCCCAATTAACAATAAATCTGCCTCGGTATTTTTCTTTAACGCTTTTAACAAATGAATAAAACCAAAAGGAAATAAAGAACCATTGGCTTTTT
>VFQO010000549.1_pt1 | contig 38830 bp, 46 predicted proteins | sample 3512331 | NCBI WGS metagenome assembly VFQO01 (sample SAMN10412371, study PRJNA504923) | tailings metagenome | isolation source: Replicate 3 from Balatoc abandoned mine | place: Philippines: Itogon, Benguet | collected 2017-08-28 | reverse complement strand
TTGGTATTGATTCTTCACCGGTACCCTTTTCAGGGTTTAATGATTTTGGCGCATATAAAGACTATACCAGGGGCTTTATATTCCAAGGAGGCCAAACCTACTTTATCAAGTTTTTCGAAGTCAACGGCTCCACATATACGGAAGTCTACAACCTGAAATTTATACCTTTCTAACATCATTATGCCGAAACAAAATTAAAAAGGCTCGTTTGTCAATCAAACGGGCCTTTTTAATTGTAATAATTAATAATTTTCTAACTCATTAAGGGTTTAACTTATTACACTTTGCAACTAAAAGATTTGTAAATGCACTACACACCACTAACATATATAGAGCATCTTCTTGACCAAATTCGTATACTATGTCATTTAATGAATGTCTTACACCACCAGCATCACTTGTAAAACCATACATTTTTTTAAATGCTTCGATTTGTGCAGAATGAATTTTCAATTCAGTAACTTTTTGATCTTTCAACAAATCACCTAACGTTCCAGAAGGTTTACCTGTTAGAAAGCGTAAAGCAGCTTCAACAGCAGAGATTGCCTCTTTAATTGAATTTCGGTAATCAGGATTTAATCTTGAGGATAGCTTCTCTAAGGAATTAACCAAATGTTGATTAGATTCCTGAAATCCGACAAAATTATTGCTATTTTCAATTGATTTAGAGATTTCGCTTTGTTCTAAATCATTTGTTATTGGACAAATTAAATTTTGAATTATCCGGTAACCTGAATTTTCCTCTTCAAGAATTCGATTACATTCAATTTTAAAAGTAAAAATACTGGGTTCTGAAAATAAATGTTCTTTTTTAATCAAAAATTCCAACAAATCGTACAATCCAAACCAGGGTAATTCAAAGAAAAATCGCTTAAAGTTCAAAAAGAAATTTCTTGAATCTTCCTTAAGCAAAGTTACATCTAATTTAAAAAATTCATCCCAAATTAAATATTCAATTGGTGATAGACTTGAATAAGAGGTAACAGAATTCAACAATTCATATACCTTATTCCAAAGCCTATTTCTAAGAGAAGTGTTTACAGAATTAAGTTGCATCTCTATTTTTTTTGAGAAATTATTTCGTGTAGAGAACAAATCTTTCATTTTCAAAGTAAATTATATTTATTACAAAACTATTAAACATAACGAATCTGAATATTTAGTTTAATAAAATACTTCTCATTTTCTCGATAAACTTCACCATATTCATTCCGTGAAGAGGGAGTGTCAAATTTGGTATTTAAAAATAAAAAATCTTCATATAAATTTCTATTTAACAAATGATAGCAATGTAGTTCACCTGTATTTTTTACCACAATAAAGCCACCAGTAGCATCAAACTTACCTTGCCAAACAGTATTGGGCCTCATTCCAACAGCCACATCTGTTAAAAATCTTTTAAATTTATATTCATAAAATGGGTGATTAGAGCTAGAATCAAATTTTAAAGTATTTTCCTCGGCCAATTGTCGAACTAAATCTTCCGATTTATTTAAAGGTGTTTCGAAAAATAATCTAATTAACTCACCAAGGATTTTTGGCATTAAACTATCTATCAATGTGAGATTATTTTGAAATGTTTCATTTTGGCACTTAACAAATTTAAGTTGTATATTTTTTTCTTTAATTTTACTTATTTTAGATTTTGAGCCTTTAATTTTATTTATTTGAAGTACTTCATCATCCGAAAATTCATATCCAATAATTTCAAAAATAAAATTTGTACTTTTGCTTGAATTAAACAGAGTTGAACTCTCCCCTACTTGTGATTTTATACTAAATCCAAGTTGTGAATTTGAGCCAGTAATAGGATCATAAATAATAATATTTAAATCACTTTTTATTTGTGAACTAGTTTTTATACTTTTAATATTAATTGAACTTATAAATTCTTCAATTTCAGGAATTGAAAACACACCTTTCTCTTGTTTTATCTTTTTTAGTAACTGAAGTGACTGAAATTGAAACTCATTTATATTTTTCCTAAAAACTTCTCCTTGTCCACTTTTAATTATTACAATATCTGAATCATAAGAATATTCAAAGGTCCCCTTTGACTCATATTTTAGGATCTTAATTATTGGAAAAATAAATTTATCTACTTCAGATAATTCATGTGATGCAATAACTAATTCCTTGTCTGAAATTAATTTAAAGAGCGCATAAAGCTCACTCCATTCACCTTTATTTCCTTTAAGCATTTTCAAGTAAAATTTTTACTATTTCATTCGCAGTTGCTTTTATAGCTGGGACTGCAACCGAATTCCCAAACTGTTTATAAGCAGATGCATCCGCAACTGGAATTATAAAGTTATCTGGAAAACCTTGTAATCTGGCCCATTCTCTTGGAGTCATTTTTCTAATTCCTTGTCTATTTACATCTCCCTTTATTTTGGTAACTGGTGTAAAATCTACCAATCGATCATCATACACCAAATTCCTTTCTCGACCCATACCACCACATACAACAGCATTTGCTATTCCATCATCTGGGATGATTTCAAATCCAAATCCATTCCCCTTACTTTCATGCCTATTCTTGTGATTAATAAGAGTATTTAGGTAGGTATTTGATAAATAATATTTGACTGAAACAGGGTTTTGTTCCTTTACATCCTCAAAAGTTACTTTTGTCTTTAACGGCTCTGGATAGGCAAAGCTATCAATGTTTAAATCCTCTCGAAATCCTACAATAAAAACTCGTTCTCTATTTTGAGGAACACCAAAATCTTTGGCGTTGATAACTTTAGGATCTGGAACAAAATAATTCAAATCATTTCTTAAAACATTCAAAATTGTTTTGAGTGTTCTTCCTTTATCATGATTAAAAAGACCTTTTACATTTTCAAGGAAAAATGCTTTTGGTTTTTTCCTTTTTATAATTTCGGCTACATCAAAAAACAAAGTCCCCCTAGTATCTTCAAATCCCCCCCTTTTACCAGCAATTGAAAATGCTTGGCATGGAAATCCTGCACACAAGACATCAAAACCATCCGGGATGAAGGCTTTCACTTCTTCCTTAGTAATGTCACCGAATGGAATTTCACCAAAGTTCTCAGAATAAGTTCTCTGAGCCTGCTCATCCCATTCGCTTGTAAATATACACTTACCGCCCAAACTTTGAAAAGCAAGTCTAAATCCTCCTATACCAGCAAATAAATCAATAAACTTGAACTTAGGCTCTATTGGACTTGGAAAAGGGATTTTTCCATGCCCATCATTAATAAGTGATTTCAGGCTATTCTCAACAAAAACTTCAGTTATATCTATATTAGGATTTTTTAATTCTAAGCTTACTTTCAAGTATTTTTCAGCCTCATCTTTAAAATAACTTGATATTCCGTTTTTGTGATTTTGAATAAAGTGGGTAAGGGCAGCATTGCCAAACTCATGATTTAAGTCCTTTGGCTTTTTTTGATGAATTACGTCTTTTAAAGAAATTTTTTCGACGACTTGCATGATTCGTAAAGGATTTTGATGGCAATTTACTAAAACTAGGTGTTAAATCTGTTTAATATCAAGAGATAGATCTGAACATGTTAAATCCTACGTGTTTCAATCTTGAACTTTACAAATTAGAGCCTTTGAACTATTTCACTTTAATTCAGGATCATATCTCTTTTAGTTCAAATTAATTGGTTGGTTTACCGACTTCAAAAATTTATTAACAAAAAACTAGACAATTAAGTGTTAAAATGAAAAAAACCAATTCTGATGACCTAACAAACCTAGTATTTGACGCTATTCTCAAAATATTTGATGAGAATGACTCAAATATGTTCCATCCAGACGAATTAAATGATCCAGAGCAACTGACAAGGTTTTTATATGCAATTTCCATAACAGGACCACATGCCTTTTTTAATTTTCTTGCCACCAAAAAAATAACGGAAAAGGAGTTTTACGATTTGATGGGTGAGGTTATGAATGAATTAAAAAGCCCCTAGAATTAACTCCTAAGGGCTTTACTCAAAGCGGCGAACCGTATTTCCTAAAGATCAATTGAATCTGCCTGGGCATCAACAATTCACGTTTTTGTGGCTTGTAGGATACTCCATCTATTTTCCAGTCGTCCTCTTTCATGTTTTCCAACATGGCCGTAAACTTTTGCATACTGATCCCAAACAATTGACACAGCCGGGCCCTGGTCATGGCTTGCAGCTTATGAGGCTTGTATTCTGACTGTTCGATTGGCATGGGGATCTTTGTCTTTTTTGAGTGATCTAAAGGCTTCTAGCGTTTCTTCTTTGTTGGTGATCTTATCCAGTAGTTTAAGCTGGCTTTCTGCCTTTTTAATTTTGAATAGAACTATGTAGTCACAATAGGCGTACAGCTTGGGCGGTATATCTGCAAGGTTATGGAACATGAAAAATAGATCCACGTTGGAATGACGGCACGAAGTACATAATTCGATCAAATTCAAGCGCATATTGGAAGCTACATAGTTTCCGGCATCTTCAAGTATAATTAAGCTCGTGATGGCCTTTAAATGCTTCTTTTCTTCATCATAGGCACTCTCTTGTAACATCTTGATAATGTTATCAAGCGCGTCCTTATCATGTACCCTTATCCTGCCTTTCCGTGTCCAGGATTCAAGTTTTGATGAATCATGTAGGATTGTTGTAATCTTGTCGTAGTTGTCCTGATTCATCCTGTCCAAAATGATGGCTGGGTAATTTCGATTCAACATCAATTTCACGGCATAGGTTGTTTTTCCTGTCCCTCGATCCCCAACAAAAATTACGATTGAGTTTTTTCGTACTTCTTCATTTTTACGCTTCTTCATAGGATGTGTAAACGGGTTCATTCACGACTTCGGTTTGATGGACCGGCTTTCTTCGGATCTTATCGCGGTTCATGTAGCCCTGCATGACAATAGGTACCAGCTTGGATCCAAGAACAAAGGCAAGGCCACCAAAAGGGCTTTTGGACTTTTTAGAAAAGTAATCGGCGACCGGGATAAAGGACTCAATGAATATATCATATTCTTCCTCCAAAATCTTGGCATTTGAATAACCAAATAGCATGGTATCAATGCTTTTGTAATACTCGGCTTCCTCGTATGACTTCGATGTTTTCATTCTACCGGCCGCCTGGATACGTAACAGTTCACCAATACTCAACTCCTTGGGTAAAATGAGTGAGGAATAAATAAAATCCACCAAAATATTAAAGCTAGGAGCAAACATTTTGACGTACATGGCCGCCTTTAAGTAAAGTTCCTCCTGTCTAGTTGGCTCATCGTCTTCCTCTGGTTCTTGATCCTCAAAAAAGGGTTCCTCTGGTTCTGCAGGTGATTGGACTGGTACCTGAATCTCCTGTTCTTTTTGGGTGCGTTTTAAAAGTTCCGCTTCTAAATCAGTTAGCATTTCCGTAGAATTTATGGATGATTGAAAGATCTTGCTCTGTAATTTTGCTCATGGCCTCAATTGGCATGGTCAGGTTAATATCCTGAAAGAAGTTTTGAACCACTTTTAGAATCTTCTCTTTTGATCCAGACATCAATGTTGGAATCTTGGTTGTAATCCCGAAAATCTTATCCGTAGAAATATCGACCTTGGAGAAATCATTGGAAAAGATCGGTACCACGATCGACGAAGTGGCCTTTAGAAACTCTTGTTTTTCCTTCATCATTTTATCCACCTCTGGAATTAAGGTTTCAATGAATTGCTTGTAATCGTTTGCCTCTGGCTCCCCTTCTATCTGGATAGTGAGCGTGTTGTTTTCGTCAAAGGCTAAATTGATTTTTGACATTTGATTTATTTTAATTGTGAAAAAATGAATTACGATTTCATGAAGTTTTCAAGCTCTCGCTCAACTTGTGCCTGGTAACTTTTTGATCCTTCCAACGTGTTTTTGTCGATCAGATCATAAAGTTTTTGTAGTCTGAATTTATTCTTGATCGACTCAATTTGAAGCTGTTTAAATTGATCGTCCGGCTCTGGTCCAGGGGCCTGTTTTTCGTAGATCGACTCGATCAGATTTTTTGTCAACTTTTGCATGGAGATCCCTTTCTGTTCTTTGTCAGAAAGCATCTTTTCATACACATCATTTTTGACCCAAGCTGAAACGCATGTTGTGTCTTTAATAGCCATCGAATACAATTAAAGTTTTAACTTTTTGAAAACTTGGTTTTAACTGGTTTAAACTCGGTTTTAACTTTTTGAAAACTTGGTTTTAACTCGGTTTTAACCTGGTTTTAACTTCTCGATTTTTAACAAATTTAGTGAAAATTCGTACTTTCGTTAAATAATATTTATCAAAAGTATTAAATTATTGAATACTATTCAATACAATCAACTTTAAATTAAATCACATTCAAAAACATGAACGGCAGGGCCAAAATCATCACTATCATTGCACTTGTAAGCATCATTATCAGTATTGCTTGCATCTATTTCTATGACCGATTCATTGTCCAAAATCGACCAAAAAGCCTTGATACGCCGCGCCCTTCACCGGATGAAAAAACAGAATCAGCAAGTAACTCTGATGATGTTGAAGAAACCGGAGATTGAACAAACTTTTCAGCGATCCGCGCAGGTTAAAGACATGCTTTTGTCACCGGCTTTTTGTTTCAAGGATATTGGGTTAATTATCATCAACGAGGACGTTTTATCAGATCTAGGCAAAGTTTCGCAATTGTTTGTACTAGAGCATGAACTCGCCCACTTGATTCATCCCTGGGAGGTCGAAGAATGTAAAATTGATTCCCTCGCACTTTCCAACATGCAGGGTTCCGGGGATCAACTTTCAGAAATAGAGCTTGATAAAATACTGGTCAATGATTCCTTTCTAAGCAAATCAAAAAGGCTATCAAATTTTAATCTGTATTTAACATGGCAAAAGCAAACATGAAGCGGATCGCTAAAAATGCCGCGAACTACCGCCAGCAAGGACTTTCTTCCAAACGCGCAATGCAAAAGGCGTGGGAAGATGAAAAAGGATCTTCCAAAAGCAGCTCCAAAAAACCGGCGGCATCACCCAAAAAGAAATCACTATTTGAACGCTTATTGGGCTAATGGATAACGGAGTCACCTACAACGAAGGGGATTTTCAACGAAGCCAGGATTCCGAAATTGAGAACGCGTCAAACGTGGTTCAACTTGTAGAACCGCAAATCGCTCCAACCTCGGGACTTTCGGGATCCTCCGACACTTCAACCAAACCCCGGTCCGGTATTCTGCCACAAATAAGTGGGATCCTGGACTCCACCGCACAAGTTTTGTTTGGCGTGAGCTCGATCAAAAACGGGCAAAACGCACAGGTTCCCAACGGTCAATTTGGCAACAACCGGACGATGGAACTTAACCAACCGCCACAACGCAATAACACGCTTTTATTCCTGGGATTGGCGGCGGTTTTAGTTGTTGCGATCATACTAATTTTTAACAAAAAATGATTAGTGATTTTCGCCGGGTGATGGCACAAGCTAATGGCACCTCGCAAGGAATTGCGGCAACCGAAACCACCCCGGAGCAACGGCGTAACGCAGTAATTCAAGTATTTATCATTCTCTTAATTTTTGGGGCAACCCTTTATTTTCTTTCTAAAAAATCATGAAAAAAAACATGCAATCCATTCTTTTAGCGGCTGCCGCTTTGTCCGCTAGTTTTGTTACTTCCAACGGCAAAAAAGCGTTTGGCTACACCGATGGCCAGGTCATTCTTCGTAACCGCGCCAACCTTCATGGCCAGGGCGTGTATGTTCGTATCGAAGGAACAGCCGGAGCTGAAAAACTCTATGCTTTTCAGTACAATGTTTCAGGAGAACATGAATTTGTGGAGCGTTCTCGCCTTATTTCTGTAAACGGTTACGATGCTCGCTGGGCGGCTTTGTTTGAGGAGTCTGTCACCGGTTCGGGAATCCAAACCAGTACCGTAACTTATGGAGGTATTAACTACCAAATCGCAACCGGTCTAGGTGTAAACGAACGTCCAAATTTTGAGGCTTTTGTAGGCTTTGAGAAGGCTTATTACCCAACTTCTTCGGGCGTAATCTACGTACAGCCTTCCCAAACCGTTTCGGGTACCCTTTCTCCTCTTGCCCGTACGGGTGAGCTTCCACGGGACGCAAACGGGGCCGTGAAGATCTACACCGAAGCATCCACAACCGCAAATTTGGCAGATGGCGCGGCTGCATCCGCTACCTCCGTAAAAGGATGGTGGGCTACTCGCAAGACTTGGGAGAAAGCCCTTATTGTGGCCGGAATCTTGGGCCTTGTGGTCTTGGCCCTTCGTAAGATCAAAATCTAACTACACGATAAAATGAATAATGCCTTGAATCAAGGCTTTGTCGTTGTTCGCAACCGTAGTTTTCAGTACCTCGTGATCCTTCTCATTGTGATTGTCCTCATAATTGCAATTTACAGACAAGGCAGGAAGGCCGGGGAAACTGAATTACCAACTATTCCAGCCGGAGGCATCCCCTCCGGTTGGGGCGAACTAGAGGCCGTAAGTTTAGCACGGGAGTTTTACGAAGCTACAAGCTTATTCGAGCTTGGGAGCCGGAAAGAGGCAATCTACAAGCAACTTTTACAACTTTTCCCAAATCAATTGATTTACGTCTACAACGTGTATCAAAAGAAATACGCCAAAACAACCGGCTTCCTTGGGGGTGAAAAAGTGGAAAGTATGCTTGATCGTTTGGAATCTTTTTGGCACGGGTACCTGGTGGGTGATCTGGACAATCAATTAATTGAGCGGCTGAAAAAAGCCGGTGCAACTTAAAAAACTATGAAGAAACGTATAATACTAACCGTTATTGGAGTTCTTGGACTTGCCGTTATTACGGTTCGAGCTGCACAGCCAGTCAAAAGAGCAAGAATAAAAGGCTTGGTCATTCCTTTGGACGATGATCTTCAATGCGTGTATGAAAACTGCATGGAATTATCTCTGGGTCCTGGCTTTGTGGGTGTTGTTCGTTCATCTTCCAAACCTGGCTACGTAAGATTATACCCGGATTATCCGGTTGACAAAAGCCTAATTAATAACCGATCCTATATCCTGGTCAGGGAGGATCAAATCATTTATTTGTAAATGGACGCAGTAAATAAAACCACCCAGGCAGTTAATAATTTTTCACAAGACGGGATCAAGTTCGAACATGAAGTTGATTCTCGAAGCATTGCTTATTTGTCAATTGCGATTTTGCTTGTTGGTATTTTATTGATTGTCATTTCGAAAAAGCTATAATGTATGAAGCTAGAAAGGACCGCTTTTCTCATTTCCCTGTTTGTAACCATCGCAATTCTGCTTTATTACGCAACGGGGACCTATCTCAACGTGAGAGCTATCAACAATAATGACTGCAATTGTAACAACAAGCTTGCCGGTTGAATGGCCGCTTGAAAATGGCAGTATCCTGGTTGTCCGGCCGCATGAACACCCTTATATTTTTCACTTTGCTATCCTAATTTTTGATGGTGGGAAATGGAGGATCATGCACAACAACGAGGAGAACAATGTACACCTGGAAGACCTTGAAAGCTTGTTAAAAAGAGCTGATTATGTCACCATCCAAAAGACGCAATTAACGGGGAAAAGTCCCTCTTTCTTGTTAGAGCGTTTCAAGGTTTTTCAAGGTATGCAGTATGATGTGGTGGAGTACAATTGTGAAACGTTTGTGAATCAATTCACCTACCAAAAACCCTTTTCACCCCAGGCCATCGTGTACACCCTCCTGGCTGGATTATGGATCTTTCTTATCCTCTATTTTATATGGAAAAACAAACTAAAATCTTTATTGTAGGGGGTATTTTGGTGATTACGGTTCTTGTGATCGTTGTTTTTCGCCGCCGGATCCCAAAACTCATTTGGCCGGTGACGGGTCGAATTACAAGCGAATTTGGAGAGAAAAGAAGCACTGGAACCCACACGGGCATTGACATTGCCGCACCTACCGGTACGCCAATTTTAGCCGCTGCTGCTGGGACCATAGAGCGTACTTTCAGTAATTCCATTGGAGGAAATCAGATCATCATCGAACATACAGCCGGACTAAAAACCGGGTATGCACATTTGTCCACAACAGACGTAAAACCGGGACAACGGGTGAGAAGGGGACAACAAATTGGACGCGTGGGGAATACCGGTCGAAGTACCGGCCCCCACCTTCATTTTTCAGTAACACTATTGGGAATTAGACAAAACCCACGGGATTTCATCGTATGAAAAAGAATCAACTAATCGGGGTTATTTTGGTCGTTTTGATCCTTCTCGTTGGACTTTGGCAGTTACTTCCAAGCCTAAACAAGTCGAGTCGAATTACCATCGGAATCAACCGAAATAACCTATCAAATGCAAATCGTAACCTTTTATCATGATCGCCATGTTTGACATTTTAGTACCCTTGACCAAACAGGGATTTTACAGCGAAACACAGGTAGAACAGAACGCTCGGGCCATGGACCGGATCAAAAATAGTTTAGGTGGAATTATTCGGGATTGTACCGGCTTGATTGGAATTTCGGAAGCCCTGGAAGCGACGAAAATATTTGTTGAGTCTGGTGGCAGCAATGTTACCCGGCCAGGATCCAAGTTCATTGGGTACAGTCAGATTTCGGCTGAAACCGCCATCTATTCGGCATGGTACGAGTTCAAACGCGGTCGTATGAGTCCGCAGGAGGAAGCGCAGCTCGTAAGGATCCTTGGAAATACAAAAGTTCAACGGATCAAAACAGCTCCCTCGGATATTGCCCTGAAAGGAGTCATTACCAGCAATGATCTTCAACCGGCTTTCAATAACATCTTTTTTGGGACGCTGTATTTCAAACAGTGCATCGACAAAGAACATGTTCTTGGACAGGCCGCCCGGCTCGATAAAGCCATCGTTCGCTACAATGCCGGATTCTTTTACTCCATTCCAAACACATTGAGCACAGATAGCCTTTTACGGTCTTCCATCAAACAGGAATCCAAAGACTACATTCTCAAAATGTTTGGATCGACTTCGCCTTTGCCTTACGCACTTACCATTTTTAACACCTGATCCACATGTTCACACGTTACAAATTTTTATCAGGGATTTTCTCGAAGATTGGTGGATTTTTTGGCTGGATCCTGGCCGACAAGTTCCGAGTTTTGTTTGCTTTGTTTTTGCTTCTTTTCATCAATTACCTTCATGTTCGCGGAACAAAAAACCGAATCAAAGAGGAGTTAGAACAGCGTGAAAGCGAGATCAAAATCTATCAAGAGCAGATCCCAGAGCTTCAAAAGATCTTAAAAATCCAGCGAGATTCTTTAGGGATCCAGAAAAAAGAGCTCAATAAAAGACAAATCCAAATCCTAGAGGATGAACGGCTCCTGGCTCAAAAGGATTCAACGATTGACATGAAAGATGGGCAAATCCTATCTATTCAGGTCACATTAAGAAAGGTTCTCGAACGCGAAAAATCCAAAGATAGGCAGCTTTCCAATGCGAAAGCTGCCTTGTCTAAATGCGTGAACTATAACCAAAATCACGATGCCGGTCAGAGTTAACAAAAACCCCCAAGAGGTTGAGAAAACACTTGAGATCATGCAAGACATGTTTTCACAAGCCGTCAAACAAACGGGAGAAATAGCCGGAAAAGTCCACAGCTCAACACCAAAGGGAACAGCGAAAAATCTTTACGAGTACCTTAAAAAAAACTACCGGTACCAGCTCGACCCCACAGGGATTGAATATATACGATCACCCCTTCAATCCTACAAGGACCGAAAAAAAGGAATTGATTGTGAAGATTTTTCCTTGATAGCGGCGGCGGTACTCTTTCAGTTAGGCATTCCGGCCAAATACCGGATCGTGGACTTTAACGGTATGGGATACTCCCATATTTACGTGGTGATCCCAGGAACCAAAGAAATCATTTTAGACGCAACCAGCGACCGATTTAATTACGAAGAAAAATACATGCGTAAGCGAGATTTTAACATCACCAAGGCCCCAAAAAAGGCCGTCACGTTCCGAACCTACAAGACCGTAGGACTTGGAAGGATCGGAGTGGATCCAAAATTAGCTCGTGAAAAAGGCCGGTTTATGGACATGGGGAACACCTATATTCGGCAAAACGAAATCACTAAGTTGATTCCTGGAAGAAAAACTAAAGTAGCTTTCACCTTTGAAAAGGTAATTGATTGCCAGTACGTAATTATTTCGGCAAATGACTTGCAACCTTCCCACCTTGGAAACGTAGAAAATCCATTGCATTTTCTTCCCGAGGCCCAGCCGCGCAACCGGGCAACAAGCCAGAGCGGAGCGGAAACACCCCAGAAAATCGCTAATACCTTACGACCGGCGGAGATTGTCGAAGGAGCCAATGCTTACACCGGTGCGCCAATTGTAAACCTTCGCGGTGAAGTAATCCAAGGCAACGGCCGGGCCTATGCCTTAAAAGTGTACTGGAAGATTAACACCCAAGACAGCCGGGGATACCTTGATTATATTCAAGAGAACGCCCAGTTTTTGGGGTTCAAAGATCGAATTTCCTTCAAAGATCCGGTAATTGTCCGAATGGTGGACGTATCGGACGAAGAAGCCATCAGATTGGGGCAATACAAACAAAGCGACTTAGAAGCCGTTTCCACACGCTCAAACGAGGTTAAAAGCCGGGTAAATCTTTTGGATGAAAAGAAACTGGCCGGAGTCTTAGACCGGGTATTTAGCCAGGTAGAGCCGGATGATTCCCTTTCTGAAATCATCCGAAAAACCAATCTATTGAGCCAGCTCATTCGGTTGGGAGCTATCCGGCCGGACCAGCTCGAAGAATACACCAAAAACGGCGTAATTAATGCCCGTGGAGTGGCTTTTGTATCGGATTTATTGCTGTTTTTGATCTTTAAGGGATCAGACGTAAATACACCCGAGATCTTCTCACAGCTTCCGGCCAAAATACAAAACGCCATCATCAAGGCCACCCCTTCCCTCCTACGTGTGGACGAAGATAAACAGATCAAAACCGAGGTTTCCAATGCCATACTTGGAACCCGTGACTTTCTTAATTCCGGGGAGAGTTCGGTTCGATCCTGGGAAAAGACGATTGATATTTTCGGGGAGTCCCCCCAAAAGCGTTTTTCACCTTTTGAAAGAAAGTTGATCGAACTTTTCACAACGGCCAAAACACAGAAGGAAATAACTGAGAAGTTTGAACAGTATGCTATCCAGGTAACTGATAAGGAGGCGGACCTAGTGACCCCTTTTCAGAAAGGACTATCAAAAAATCAAGGAATTGAAGTCGCATTCATGGGAAAGGATAAGGCTCAAATCGTCAAAGAAAGCCAGGTTTCCATTCCGAAAACATCCGAGGCACAAGCTCAAAGAATCAGAATTTTAAGATTAAAATATAAATACCAGTCATGATTGAAGAACATGAAGTAATCTTTTTTGATGAAAAATTCATAAAGCCACCAAAAAGGGGTAAAACTTATTCAAATAGCGAATTTGAGAGCTATTTAGGTATGATTGGAGGGGTAAGAGAAACCGATTCAAATAATTATCGAGCTTTAAAAAAACTTGCTAATCAAGTCGATGATGTTTTGAACGAAAAGTTAAAAGACTATAGATTAAAATCAATGGTCTATGAGCTATTTTTTTCTTTTCGTGGCCAAGTTTATCGTTTTGCAAGTGCTAACAGCAAAAACCTTTCAAAAAAGGAAAATTGGACTTATGAAAACTTAATAAAAACGTATAGAAGTACGGTTCAAGATCTTACTCGCGAAATCAATTTACACATTCAAATTGCCAATGATCCTGACTTGTTTAAAACCAAGGATCTTGAAATTTTCGTTGATCGCTTTTATACTCTAGGAGTTGAATACAGAATCCTACTTAATAATGAAAAATGGTACTACTATTTTGAAGACCGATTTTTCAAAAGTGGCCTTAACGTTCAATATAAAATTTTAAATAACTACGGAATCAATTTCAGATTCCGAAAGGATGACTCTATTTCCAAAAGTGAACTAATTCAATCCTTGCTTAGAAAAAAGATCACGGTTTCTCAATTCAAGGAAATTCAGGAAAAAAACCTTGAATACATAATTGAAAGAGAATTAACTAGGTTCAGAAATGACCGTACGGCGATGGAGGGGTACATTCAAAAACTTCACGAAAAGTTTCAGGAAAAGGGTTGGAAAATGACCTTAACCAATATCAGTAAGGCGTTAGAAACCAAGATAGAATACGGAAGATTAAATATGGTTTTCTTAAAGGGATTTTCAAGTGGAATTTCTTTGAAAGAGGAAAATATTGATCCGATATTGGAAAGATACCGACTAATCTTATCGCTAGATGAAAAAAAGGTCAGGGAATATATTATCAATCTAAAAGGTAATACATCGAATTATGAATTCATCAAACCAGATCGTTTAATCCCAGAAAAAACTTTAAATGAACTGTATTCAATTGATAGAAAAAACAGTTCCAAAGTTTCAATTGCCCAAGCTCAAAGAATTCGAATATTAAAACTTAAATACTCCTACACAAAATGAAAAAGAGCATTGACGGAATTGAAATTTTAAGCTACCGGCAAGAAATAAACCTGGTCGGGAAAACCTCTCTTGGTAAATCTCAGGGAAAGGGAAAAACGGTTAATGAAATCATCACTGAAAGGATCCTGAAATTGATAGAAAAATCAGATCTTTTACCGTGGCGTATGCCCTGGAAGAAACTTGAATTTGATGGAATCGAGGTATCAGGAGTAAATTTCAAAACTAAAAAGCCCTATACCGGAGCAAACTATTTCATGACGGCCATGGCCATAGCGTTTGAGGGTTGGGAAAGTCCTTTTTTCTTGACCTTTAAACAGATCGAAGAAATGGGCGGCAAGCTACAAAAGGGGGCGGCAAGCGTTCCAATTGTATATTATACTCCATTGTACCGCAACGGACAAAGAACGATTACCCAGCCCGTTTATGATGCCCTACCGGATAGCCAAAAAGGGGAATGGGAGCAAAGTTTTACTTTGAAGTATTACAATGTTTTCAATGCGGATTTTATCGAGGGGATTGAGTTTCCAAAAGTTCAAATTGTCAAGAAACCGGAATTTGAGCAGATCGAGTCTTGTGAGGAAATTCTTAAAAATGCGCCCAACATGCCGCCGGTTAAATTTGGCGGTGATTCAGCCTACTACATGCCAGCCGTTGACCGGATCCAAATGCCCTTTCCACAGGCGTTCAACCGAGTACCCGAATTTTACTCGACCCTTTTTCATGAAATGATTCATTCGACTGGATCACCATCAAGATTGGATCGAGAAGAAAAGAAAAAGCGCAAAAAATGGGGGGATTCTTATTATGCATTTGAGGAATTGATCGCCGAAATGGGAGCAAATTATTTATGTGCAGAGGCCGGGATTTTATACCACACTTTGGACAATTCAGCAGCCTACATCAAGAGCTGGAAAAGTAAAGTAACAAACGAGCTTAGTAACGATCCTAATTTCTTTTTGAAGGCTTGCGCCGATGCCCAAAAAGGAGCTGACTATATCCTTGGCCGCCTGGATAAAAAGGTATATGACCGGTTCCAGGAAGTTACCCAAAATACCGGTCCTTTCAGGATCTTATACGATCAGGTTAAAGAGCAAATAAATCAGGTCAAACCAACGGCGCAAACGGCCACGGCCCAAAAACAACGAATCCGAATTTTAAAACTTAAATACAAATACGCTTAACAATCATGAACGCAGTAACCGCCAAACAACAATTTTCGAGCATTCAAATGGGTGCACTTCCCTCCGATATTCAGGAGGAACTAAAGCGATTCAAGCAAGAATCCAGAAATTTTTCAACTGGCATCCCGGAGGAAAAAGAGATTTACGGGAACTGGATGGAGCTTTACGACATCATTCAAAGTGCCTTTCCTGGTGCAATTTCCAAATCAGTCAAACCCATGGCCACGACAAAAAAGCCAACCGGAAAAAAGACAACCAAGACGGCAAAGGTAAAAACGGTCAAGGTAAAGGCTGAAAAAATGCCCAAAGTAAGCAAGCGAGAGGAAGCACAAAAAGAAAAGCTTCAGAAGATAAAAATGCAGGTGGAGAGCTATAAAAAGCAGCTTAAAGCAAGCGATTCTGTCAAGGCCCAAATTGCTAAGTTAGCCCAGCAAGAATACGCCAAAATTTCACAATTGGGCTCCACCAAGTTAGAGGCGGATATTCAAAAAGCGGAGATTCAACGCAAACTTTACAAGCGATTCTTGACGACTGACAAGGCTAAATTCAAGTCCATTAGCCAAAAAACAGCCGGAAAGACCAGCCTTGGAAAACCCAATCAAAAGGCAAATGCGAAAACAAAAGTCAAGCCCAAAGCCAAACCAAAAACCAAATCAATTTTCGACCGAATTTTTAACTAAGTAATACCATGCAGCCACAACGATTGAATAAAATAGCTCCCCAGCCCCTCCATATTGAAGAACCTATTGAGGATCAACTTCAAGAATATCGAGAGAAAATCGCCGAACTAGAGGCAAAAGAACAACTAAGAAAACAGCAAGAACTTGAACGCCTAAAACAACGAGAGGAGCAAGAAAAAAAGGAAAAAGCCGCCAATGCAATGTTCGAGGCTTTAGCCAAAATTGGCGTTCAATTGCCGGGAAACCAAGTAAAAGAAACCCCCATTATGGAGGTAAAGGAAGAAACCAAAATCAGCACTCAAAAGGGACTGTTTTGGTTAACTGGTGTATTTCTATTCTTCTTTGGATTCTTTGCATTGTATGGCACCTTTGGACAACTCAATGACTCCGAGGTTCGCATTAATAACGCTGCTTACATTCACTTCATTTCTCACATTTGGCTGGCGGTGTCTGTCATTCTTTCCGGTGTGGCTGTTCAGTATCTTCTTTTCAACATGCAAGCCCGGTATTTTTGGACCAACATTGAAACTCAAAATTCCTTTCTGCAGGACTTTCAAAAGCCCACTTATGAGGGGGTTGTCCGAATGTCGGTTTGCTTGTTCACCTTCGCATTTCCAACGTTTATAATCGCTTACATTTTCCAACTAATCTTAGGATAATGAAACCAACCAACAAAATTACTGCTATTATAACCATACTTTTACTATTTCCCTTTGTGACTCTCTCGCAAAGGGAAATTTCCCGTGAAGAACTCACTCAAAAAACAAATTGTATCACGGCCTGGATGGAAAGTCAGGTTGGTGTGATTGAAAAAACCAATCGGAATGATGCCCAGGAAATTGATGAATACTTTACCCGGATTGGTTTGGGAAGGCTTAAAAAAGCCCATTTTACGGCCAGGGCCTACTGCGGAGCATTCCTAGCAAACGCATGGCTTAATTGCCTTCCTAGGATCCCGTTTGTTTCCTCTCCGGCCCAGCTCGCAAGTGTTGACGCCTGGCGTAACGCCACAAAGTACCACACAACTAAAGCCAATGCCCAACCGGGCGATGTGGTGGTATTTAAGGCCTATCGACACGTCGAAGGTATTGTAGAACGTCACCCCAACCCAAATTTCCCATACTTTACCGTTGTGGGAGGTAATACATCTGCCGAAAAGGGCAATAGGATCAAAAACCAAGGAGTCCACAGGAAAACAAGGCTTTGGAGGGATATTTCTCATGTGGTTTCACTAGAAAAAACTTTAAAATACATCTAATCAAAAATCATGGCCACCGGATATTCATTAACTAAAATTTCAGGCTGCACGGGATCAACTAAAACAGCTATCCAGAAGTATAAGGAGCTTCCCGGATTCCTGAAATACTTCCTTGCCAACCGGCCCCAGCGAGTGGCCGTGTATGAACAACTTGGCTTCGTTTATTGCGACCAGTTGAATGATTGGTACATTCAGATAGATGGAAGCATCTATTTAGGCAAAGAGCTGACTGAAATCGAATGGAATGATCCTTACCGATTCCTGGGTGATCGAAACCCAAACAATGACCAACGCGCCATGGAAAACGCAGGAGCTGTATCAAATAGCCCCTATCAAATAAGGTTTGATGAAGTATTAAACTCGTATTATTACGTAAACGAAATTGGTCAACGAGTGTACATTTCAGCCCAAACTGCAAACCAATACGGTGCAAATCCACAAATTGAAACAATCATCATTCCCCAGATCCTTGAAAATCCTGGAGAGTTTAACTCTCCAACTTCTGGTGAACTTTTAGATCCCTTTGAGGTTGTTTATGACATTCTGAAAAATCCGATTGTTGCAAAAAAGCCCATTGCCGGATTGTATGAAACAAAAGAATACCTGGATACGGTTAGAAAGAAACGCGATCAATACCGGAAAATTAACCGAGGTGAACAAGTTCAAGAGTTGTATCGAGAAAGAGTCCAAGATATTGTTTCACAGCAAGCCAAGCTAGTACGACAGATCAACGAGGTTGAAAAACTTACCTCTGGCCTTGGGGCCATCACCCCAATCGTTTCGGTTGCCATGAACTTCTTGGCTCCTGGCTCCGGCCGAATTGCAACGAGTACCGTTCAATCCATTGCCCAAGTCTCCGAAACTAAAAAGGACAATGTTAAATTGAAAAACCTAGCAGACGATTTTCTGTACATGGAAAAAGAACGAGAGGCAATTGAGAAGGAAGTTCTTTCATCATCGGATGCCGGATCCACTCAAAACAAAACAGTTCAATATGCGATCATTGCAATTCTGGCTTTAGTCATTGGATACCTAATAATTAAAAAGAAATGGCTGCGATAGAAAGAAACGTTCGTACTTGGGAGAGAGGAATCATCCCATTTTTAATTGGAAGTGAATTTGTTCAGGGATCCGATGAATTTACCCAGATTGCCCTTGCCATCAATGAGTACAATCTTAAAACAAATATCCGGTTCATTCCACGGACGAATGAACCGGATTACATTGTTTTTAGAAATGGATCCGCAGGTTGGTGCAGCAGTTACGTAGGAAAGCAAGGAGGCGAGCAGTCAATCAATTGCTACCTAGTAGGCCGCCAGTATTCAGCCGGTAACTTGATCCACGAGATAATGCACATGATTGGATTCCATCATGAGCACCAGCGAACGGACCGGGATCAATTCGTTTTAGTGGACTTCTCCAACGTGAAAAGAACCTTTGATTTTGAAAAAGTCAATGGGGAAAATTTGACGGAGTATGATTATGGATCCATTATGCACTATCCCAGGCTCATAACCAACACCAACCTAATCAATGACCCCAATAGGGACACGATCATTCCCTTAAGATCACTAGATTTTGAAACGATACTTGGACAAAGAGGCAGATTGTCACAAAAGGACATTCAAGGAATCAACACGCTTTATCCGGTTGCGGCAAACGTGAAAACATTCATTTTTGACACGCCAGGGACGGCGGAAGCGACAAACCGGATTGTTATCCTGGTGGCCGTTTTTCTCCTGACCATGCTTTTGATAAAGAAACTTTTAACCAATTAAAATTACAAAAACCCCCTAAAAATCAAAGGTTTAGGGGGTTTTTTATTTTGTGTTTTTATTGAAATTTCGTCAAAGTACATTCACCATTTACAATTCTTATATTATTACTCCATGTAGTACCATTTGTAGATCTAGCAGTTAACTGATAAATTCCTCCTGGTCTGTTTATTGTAAGAGTTCCATCAGATCCGCATGTAGGTTCACCTGAAGTAAAAAACTTTGTCAAACGGCCTTCATATACGCCATTCAAGAAAATATCAATAAAACCATAATTTGTCGAAGTTGTGTAAAAAGCATATTGACCGCTTGTGGGCTTAGTTGTAATCCTAATTGACTTAGATTTTGAGTTTTGACCATTTTTTCCTCTTGCCGTCAATGTAACGACATAAATTTGATTATTTGGAAAAGTGTAAATAGGTCCTATTTGATTTGAATTAAAACCTGTATTAAAATCCCATTCAAAAGTATCAGCATTTCTTGATCTATTGTAAAACTCGACCGTACCATTTGCCCTTTCGATATATTCAAAGTCTGCAATTACTGGTTGAATATCCTCTTTTGTACAAGAATTAAATAAAGAAAATACTAATAAAGTGTAAAAAAATATTTGTTTTTTCATTTTTAAATAAAAATTATAGCTATAACTAATTTTTTTAATATAAAATACATAGCAAAGATAATGGCACCTTTTATTTAAATTAACAAAAGGTGCCATTATCTTTAACTAACTTTTTTCTCCAATGCCTTAATAACCGCCCTTTCATCTGCTTTGCCATACCTATCAAGGCCCCAAGACGTTTTACGGCCCAAAATTGGCAAGAGAGCCGCCGTTTCTTTGCCTAAAACATTATACCAGGAATCTGTAAAGGTACAACGGCCATGCTTCACCGAAAGTTTTTCATAGATCTTTTGGCCCTCCGGTAAATGTAGATTGATTTCAGCGGCACATATTTTCAACCAAGCGTTTAGGTGATGATTTTGCTTAACTGGCACATTTTCCCAACATCGATACTTGTTGACAATCTTTTCAATTGTATTGAAATAGGAAACCGGAACCTTGGCCATGATCTTTGTTTTTTGCCTTGGCTTATAAAGCCACATCTTCCCATCCAGTCCTTTTCTTAAGTATTCTTTTGGATTTTTGATTACCTGTACCAAATCAATGTAGTGGAACCCAGTCAAACAACACAAAGAGAAAAAGTCAGCTGCCTCCTGGGCCTTCGGGCTACTAAACTTAAAGTGTAACCAAAACAATAGTTGTTCCTGGTTTAGATATTTTGGATCCTGAATTTGCTCAGGCTCTACCTCCAATTCAGCAAATGGATCTTGGTCAATCAGTTTTTCCCTTTTAGCAAACTTGGTAACTTGTTTAAGTGTTCTAAGGTGCTTTACCACGGTCGGCTGTTTATGTGGGACTTTAAAAAGATACTTTTCAAATTGGTAGAAAAACCTTTCATCCAGATCATCACAAGTCAGGTCAACTTGCTTTTTGGATATGAGAAATTTCAAGAGTTTATTCCGGCAAACAGTCAATGGCCGTAAAGTGGATGGGCTTCGACGGGCCTTGATAATTTCTTTCTTTGAATTGATCCTATCAACCGTTTGTTCCTCAAAATCTTTCAGGAAGCGATCAAATACATCAATCAGTCGAATTGGATCCTTGATGTTTTGATTGAATAGCTCGGCGATCCTTCGGGCTGTAATAGGTTCTTTTTTCAGCAGTAAGTTGTTGTAGATCGAATAGAGCCTGGATTTGAACTCGTGCTCTAGGATGAAATTAAACTCGGCAGCATTGTAGTTGTTCACAACTTTTTGAGATTCAGAATCGAATTCATCATGCTCAATTTTGATGTTTGTTGATCCAATATTGGCTCGTTCACCTTCGACGGTTACACGACAATACAGGACACAGGTACTTTTGCTTTTTGATAGAGTTTTACGGCGGTAAAATAGAATCTCCATTCTTTTTTTTCATGTGCGATGTTTTTTTTTGATTGTGGGCTAAAAATGAATTTTGCTGTATCCTCGATCATTTTACTGTATCCTCAACTGTTACCTCGGGACAGAATAAGCTAAAACAAGTCTACGGCTACGCCCCCAAGGTTTACCGGATCACCTCCAAATCAAAAAAAAACATCTGGTTGAAAATATAAACTCCTGATAAATAGATGAATAAGAAACTTAAAGGTGTATTCCAGGAGGATATAGGGAGAAAAAATAAGGCCCCAGCTGTGGACTGGGGCCTTGACTACAAATCGACTTTTCAAGTCTTAGTGACCGCGTTAGGATTCAAACCTAAAACCTTCTGATCCGTAGTCAGATGCTCTATTCAGTTGAGCTACGCAGCCATTATCGTTTCGAGATCACAAAGGTAGAGAGAAATTTTTACAATCCAAACTTTTCTGAAAAAAAAATTAATTTTTTAGAGAATCTAGTTTTTCAAGTTGAGTAGTTTGGTAATGCTGATAGACACGAATGATGATCGACAGCGCCACCGTAACCTCAGCTGCCGCCACCACCATGACCATCAACGAAAAAAATTGGCCTTGAAATCGCAGAGGATCATATTGGCTGAAGGCTATAAAATTCAAATTCGCCGCATTCAACATCAACTCAATGCCCATTAAAACAAAAATAGCCTGCTTTTTCACCAACGCAATCGCTAATCCTACCGAAAACAGTACAGCAGATACCAATAAGAAAAAAGACAATGGAATCATTCCCTATTATTTTTTAACGCGTTGGCGAGCCACATACGCTGACCCCACCAAGGCCACCAACAATAAAATACCAATAATCTCAAAAATACTGACGAAGTCCGTCAACAATACCAAACCCAGCGGTTTGACCCCGGAAATCGGCTCTTGTGCCCGCTCTCCATCCAAAACAAAGTGGGCACTCATTAAATAGACCAATAAAAAACTAAAAAAAAGCAAAGCCGTCAGCATACCCCACCAAGGTAGTTCAGGATCTCGATTTTCCATAGGGCGCGTAAGCATGATACCAAATATCAACAGCACCAAAATTCCACCCACATATACCATCACCTGCGTTACTCCCACAAAATCTGCCCCTGCCAAAACAAACAGCCCTGCCAAACCCAACAACGCCATCAATAAACTAAATGCCGCGTAAAGCACGTTCCGGGAAATTAAAACCAATACGGCTCCCCCCAAACTTAACAACGAAAAGAAAAAAAATGCGAACGTAATAGCATGTTGCCTTACCTCCTCTGAAAAAATACCTTCCATCACTCTGCTTTGGGTTTCATCTTGGGAATAAATGGCTTCTTCACCACTTGGTGCGCCTCCGTATCGGTCGATTTACTCTCCGCCGATTGAACTTCATCCTGCGGCCTGTCACTTTTTGCCACCTCCTCCTGGGATACCTCAGGTTTGATTTTAGGCCTAAAAACTGGCTTGGGCTTTGGGGTATTCTCCACCGCTGGAGCGGTAGTATCGTCCCCTACCGTCTCGGAAGGCCTTGACTTGGGTACAAAAACTGGCTTTGATTTCGCAACAGGCTCACCTGAGGGCGTCGGCTCCTGCGAGGAATCACTTTCGGCTACTTTAGGTTTTGACTTAGGGACAAACGATGGACGAGGTTTGGGAGCTTCAATCTCGTCATTCTCACCCGATAGCGCCGTCGTGGTCCCCTCAGGTTTGGCTTTTGGCATAAATGCCGGACGTGGCCTAGCTACTTCGGACGCTTTTTTAGCTTCTGTACTTTCTGTGGAAATCTTGGCTTTGGCCTCCGCTTTTTCAGCCATATATTGATCGTACAAAGCCTGCTTTTCTTGAACTTCCGCTTCACTCAAATTAGAAAACGCAAAATTCAAGTCTCGAATATCGAGTACAGAATAATCAAATTCATTGTTCATGGTTAAACACTCGGTCGGACAAACCGTAGTACAAAGCCCACAAAAACAACATTTCGCTAAATCAATGTTGAATTTAGCCGCATGCAACCGAACCGGTGAACCATCCGATGTATGGCGAATGATATCCGGCGATTTTATGGCCTCGATTTCAATGCAATTGACCGGACAAATCTTCGCACATTTGTCACAGACAATGCAATCGTCTATTTCACAATCCAACTGATTTCGCCCATGATCTGGAATCGATATCATCTCATGTGGATATTGCAACGTGACGTGTCCGGCACCAAACTGAAAATAGCCCGGATCCTGAACATTTCGAGGCCCCAACCCCCGACGAGCGGCCCACAGATGTCGCCAAGTTAGCGACAAACCTTTGATCGAGGTTTTAATCCCCCGGCGTATTTGACCAAAATATGACATGCAACAAAGTTAAGCTCTATTCTAAACAATTAAGAAAGCAAAATTGGTTATTTTTGTCCTCATTTTTAATTGCTGTAAGGATAACTACCTTACCCTATCAAGTATGAAGACTTTTTCCCTTTCTTTAGTTCCCGAAATTGCCTTAGATCCCATTCGGCTTCGAGAACACCTCCATAAAAATTGTCTGAATCAGACCGAAGCTCCTTTTTCTTTTCGAAAAATCAAAGAATCCATCGATGGAAGAAAAGGAAAGGTCATCCTCCATATCGAGGTAGAGGTTTATATTGACCAAGATCCTCCTCCATTGTTGCCCTCCCAAAGAGCCTACAAGGTACCTCTCAATGCCCCTCACGCAATTATTGTTGGCGCTGGTCCTGCCGGGATGTTTGCTGCCTTGCGATTAATTGAACTGGGAATTAAGCCCATCCTATTGGAACGAGGAAAGGATGTTCGGGCCAGACGACGCGACTTGGCAGCCATCAACAAAGCCCATGTAGTAGACCCCCATTCCAACTACTGTTTTGGTGAAGGGGGAGCTGGAACCTACTCAGACGGCAAACTTTATACCCGATCCAAAAAGCGTGGAGATATCCGCCGCATTCTGGAAATCTTCGTTCAGCATGGCGCCACCGACCGAATCCTAGTCGATACCCACCCTCACATTGGTACCAATAAATTACCGGGCGTTGTGCAAGCTATGCGGGAGACTATTCTTACGGCCGGTGGGGAAATACATTTTGAACAATTTGTCACCGACCTCCTTCTTCAAAACCATCGACTCCTCGGTGTGAAGACCTCCGATGGGAAAGAATGGCTCGGAGAAGGGGTCATACTAGCCACAGGACATTCGGCCCGAGACATTTTTCAACTCTTGAGAGATAGGGAGGTCCAGATCGAAGCCAAACCTTTTGCCATGGGCGTCCGGATTGAACATCCTCAATCGTTTGTTGATCAATGCCAATACCATCGCACGCAGCGTGGGCTACTACCACCCGCGGCCTACAGCTTGGTAACTCAAACCTTTCACCAAGGTATTCAGCGTGGTGTGTTTAGTTTTTGCATGTGTCCAGGCGGATTCATTGTACCCGCAGCCACAGCTCCGGGTGAATTGGTGGTGAATGGCATGTCGCCCTCCCGACGCGATTCCTACTTCGCCAATTCAGGTGTCGTGGTCGCAATTCACCCACAAGATTGGGAGAAATTCGTTCCGGACCACGGACCTCTGGCTGCATTGGCTTTACAAGCTGAAGTGGAGCAATCCGTATGGAATCAAACCCGCCGATGGGCCGAGGAGGGAAAATGGCAAGTAGCTCCTGCACAACGAATCCCCGATTTTCTTCGAGAAAAGGTATCTAGTTCCTTAGCACCTACCTCCTACCAGCCTGGTTTGGTGGCTGCTCCCATGCATGAAATCCTGCCCGATTTTATTTCTAAGCCCCTTCAACAAGCTTTACCCCAATTTCAGAAAAAAATGAAAGGGTATTCATCATGGGACGGCCAAATAATCGGCCTAGAAAGTAGAACCTCCTCGCCCGTCCGCATCCCCAGACACCCAGAAACACTAGAACACCCAACTACCCATGGGCTTTTCCCTTGTGGTGAGGGTGCGGGCTATGCAGGGGGCATCATGTCGGCCGCCATGGACGGAGAGCGATGTGCAGAAGCTTTGGCCAAGACACTTACAACTTCCTAATTTATTGATTACTTTTGCAGTTATTGCATTATTTCACATACCATATGACTTCTCACCAGATCCGACAGGCCTTCCTAGATTTCTTCCAAGAACGTGGACACCTCATTGTGCCTTCCGCTCCATTGGTCGCGAAAAATGACCCCACCCTGATGTTCAATAACTCAGGTATGGCTCAATTCAAAGACTTTTTCCTAGGAAATGGTACACCGCCCAATTCCAGAATTGCCGATACCCAAAAATGTCTCCGAGTTAGTGGAAAACACAATGACCTAGAGGAGGTGGGTTTTGACACCTACCACCATACGATGTTTGAAATGCTGGGCAATTGGTCCTTCGGTGATTACTTTAAGAAAGAAGCTCTTCTATGGTCATGGGAACTCCTAACCACCGTCTATAAATTACCCAAAGAACGTATTTATGTTTCCGTTTTTGAAGGAAATGAAGCCGATGGCGTCCCGTTCGATCAAGAGGCATTTGATATCTGGAAGGAGATTTTAGGTGGTGATGAACGCATTATTCTAGGTAACAAAAAAGATAATTTCTGGGAAATGGGCGATGTGGGCCCTTGTGGACCTTGTTCGGAAATCCACATTGACCTCCGCAATGATGAGGATGTGGCCAAAATTTCTGGTAAATCCTTGGTTAACGCAGATCATCCCCAAGTCATCGAGATCTGGAACAATGTATTCATGCAATTTGAACGCAAAGCGGATGGTTCTTTGATTCCTCTCCCCAATAAGCATGTCGATACCGGCATGGGCTTTGAACGTCTTTGCATGGCAATTCAAGGAAAACAATCAAATTACGACACCGATATTTTCCAAAACACCATTCAGGTCATCGAGAAAATGTCAAATAAGAAATACGGTGTAAATGGTACTTTAGGATCGGACAACTATGTTGACGTAGCCATGCGTGTCATTGCTGACCACATTCGGGCCGTAGCCTTTACCATTGCCGACGGACAATTACCCTCCAATGCCAAAGCGGGGTATGTCATTCGACGAATCCTTCGTCGAGCAGTTCGGTATGGCTATTCGTACCTCGACTTCCGTGAACCTTTCCTAACGCACCTCGTACCTGTTTTGGCAGAGCAATTCAAATCGGTTTTCCCGGAGCTCCAGGCTCAAGTCGAATTCGTCTCCAAAGTAGTAGAGGAAGAGGAAAAAACCTTTTTACGTACTTTAGAAGCTGGATTAAAGCGCCTAGATCACTTATTTTCTCAGGATGTCCCGAATCAAACCCTTCCTGGGGAGTGGGTATTTGAATTATCAGACACCTTTGGTTTTCCTGTGGATCTAACAGCCTTGATCGCCAAAGAAAAAGGATTTGCCATTGATGAAGCCGGTTTTCAAAAAGCCTTGGCCGAACAAAAAGATCGAAGCCGAAAAGATGCCGCCAAAGAGGCTGCTGATTGGATTGAACTAGGTGATCTCGACGGAGTCACTTTCTTGGGATATGAAACCCTAGAGGCCACGACCACCTTAATGAAGTACCGAAAGGTTAAAACCAAATCGGGTGAAGAATTCCACTTAGTTTTAGACCAAACTCCATTTTATGCCGAAATGGGAGGGCAAGTGGGTGATACCGGGACTTTAACGCTCGAGTTACCCTCCGGTGAGTCTATCTCCTTTGCTATTTTGGATACTAAAAAAGAAAATGATCTGTTTGTACATGTCGCCCAAGATGCCCGCTTGACAGATTGGCTCGCTCAGTTTACAACTCCTGTGCTCGTACAAGCCAAAGTAGAAGAATCCCGTCGTTGGAACATCGAGAAAAATCATTCTGCCACCCACCTTATGCTAGCCGCTTTACGGCAGGTATTAGGAAACCACATTGTACAACGAGGATCCTACCAAAATGAGTCAGTGACCCGATTTGACTTTTCTCACTTTGCCAAAGTCACCGACGAAGAATTGAGAGCGGTCGAAGATATCGTTAATCAAAAAATCCAAGAAAATATTCCACTCATTGAAAGACGCAATGTTCCCATGGCAGAGGCTCTCACGCTTGGCGCAACGGCCACATTTGGAGAGAAATATGGTGACTTTGTTCGAGTGATTACGTTTGGATCGGACTTTTCAGTGGAATTATGTGGAGGTACCCACGTACCCGCCACGGGATCCATTGGCTTGTTTAAGTTTATCTCGGAGGGATCCGTTTCGGCTGGAGTTCGTCGGGTGGAAGCCGTGACAGGAGAACGCGCCCTGGATTTAATGCGAGAACAACAACATACCCTTCAACAATTGTCGACCCTTTTCAAAGGCCAATCCGATATCGTGAAAGCGGTGGAAGCTTTGTTGGAAGAAAAGTCTGCCTTGCAAAAGAAAATCGATAAACTGGAAGGTGAAAAAGTGCAAGTCATTCGGGAAGCTTTACTTCAAAAAATGCAAGTAGCTGATGGATTCACTTGGTTGGTCGAGGAAGTGGAAGTTCCAAATGCAGACGCACTCAAACAATTGTGCTTTGACATCAAAGGAAAAGTAGGATCGGTAGCGATTATGTTAGGTGCTGTGATCGGAGGAAAACCACAATTGGCTGTGATGTTCTCAGAAGATGTGATGACCTCTCAGAAGTGGCATGCTGGTCAATGGGTGAAGGAAGCGGCTAAATCCATTCGCGGTGGTGGTGGTGGACAACCCCATTTTGCCACAGCGGGCGGGAGTGATTCGAACGGACTTTCAGCTGCTTTAGATTGGGGAAAAAGTCAATTCAAAGCGTAATCGCATTCATACTAGACCATTCATCCAAGGCGGTCAAGGTTTCATCCTTACCGCCTTGTTTTTTTAATGACTTCGTCCGAACTTGAGGTATGATTCAAAACAAAATGAAAGAAAAAAAAGGAAATTGGACACCCGGGTCGATGACTTTGTTTGGAACAGCCGCGAGCGTTTTGGCTGGAGTGATGACCACAGGGTGTCAGACCAGCGACCAAAACGATGGAGTAAGCTACGAAGAAGTTCAAATTCAAGAGGCTACCAAAGGGGTAATCACCAAGCTGAAGGAAGTGGAACCCAATCAATATACCATTGTGGAAGAATTGATGACCGAAACCAAAGACTCAGCTCAGGTTTGGATTGAAAAATTGGACGGAAGCTTACAAAAATTAAGTCTTGCAGAAGCCCAACAATTGGTATCGGCGGAGGACCAAGACTCCACCCAGGTAGCACAACGTTATGGTCAAAACAACGGATTTGGTGGATTAGGCTCTGTTTTGTGGTGGTCTGGAATAGGCTATTTGATGGGAAGAAGCATGTCGGGAGGTGGATTCATGGGATTCTACCGTCGACCAGAGCAAAATCGTTCCGGTTACACCGGTGGGTTTTCTGGAGGGGGAGCCTATTACCGGTCGGCCCAAGCACCCGATCAAGTTAGACAAGGACTTTATCAATCCAGCACCACCCGGACGGTCTCCCGACCCATTGCCTCGGGCCGTTCAGGTTTTTTTCGATCTTCCTCACGTTCTTCAGTTAGTTCATGATACAAACACGCAGCATTCAACCACTCCCCTCTCGGCTGTATGCCGAATTGGGATGGGATTACTTTGTCTCGGAGGAGGCAACCCACTACATGAGTCAAGAACTTGTCTTGATTTCAGAAAAAAAATGCCGAGATCTCGCTCAGGTCTCCAATCAAGCTTTTGATGCTTGGGTAGAGGCTGCGCAATATGTTCTAGATCATGGGTTACTCGATCAAATGGGCATTCCTGATAATCTTCATCGATTGATTCGCTACACCTGGGAAAAAGATCAACACCTTCATCTTTTAGGTCGATTTGATATTGTGGGTGAAAACCAACCGGTTATCCTGGAGTTCAATGCAGATACCCCCACCATGCTGCCTGAAACTGGTATTTTACAATGGTTACAGCTCAAACAAAATGGGCTTCCAGAGCGAAAACAATTCAATGATGTGTATTCTGCATTGGTTCAACAATTTAAACGACTGAAAGAACTCAATGCAGACAAAGTACCTGCTATGTTATTTTCTACCCTTTCCGGCTATGCTGAGGACGACAATAACGTACAATTCACTATGGAAGCTGCTGCCGAAGCAGGATTTGAAGTTCATTTTTGCCCCGTCGAAGAGGTCATTTTTTCGGAATTTGATGGCATTTTTGCTCCACAAGAACATGGAGATCCGGTCGCTTGTCCATTTTGGTATAAGTTGATTCCGTGGGAATTCATTGGTTGGGACGAGCCCGAATTGGCTGAAATCCTAACACGACTGGTCTTAAAAGATCGATTGATTGTGATTAATCCGGCCTATTCGCTCTTACTTCAATCGAAAGGATTGTTACCAATTTTGCACCAATTGAACCCAAACGCCCCCTTCATTTTACCCTCATTTTTTGAACAACCAAAAGCAGGCAAATGGGTAGAAAAAGTACTGATGGGTCGAGAAGGAGCCAACGTACGACTAGTGGACGAATACCAATCGGGTACCATGATTGGCCCATATGGAGAACAAAAAACCGTCTTTCAGGCCTATACACCTCTCGATCAAGACGCAGCTGGTTATTATTACCAAGCGGGCGTATTTTTTTCTTATGAAGCGTGTGGCTTGGGTTTCCGTCGAAGTCGAAATAAAATCTTGGCCAATGATGCCCAATTTGTAGGACATTTTCAAGCAACTTAATGGCGCTACTTTGCGTATATAAAACAAAAACCAGTACACATCGTTTTTTGATGAGAATTTCGTAATATTCGCCCACTATTCAACATTACTAATTGAACCTATGAGAAAAAAGTATGCAGGACTTGTGCTGATTGGACTTGTGACTTGGTTGTCGGCCTGCAAACCCGTCGAACCGGAACCGTCCGGAGGAACCCCTGGAAGCAATGCCACGACAAATCCTAACTTGGAAGTAAATAATTGGATTTACGATCAGATGAAAACCTACTACTTATGGACGAACCAAATGCGGTCCAAGTCAAGTACAGATCAACGGTTGGCTCCAGATGAATACTTTAAATCCATTTTGGTAGAGGCGGGTACATTGGATCGTTTTTCTTGGATCGAAAAGTCCGCAACCGAATTAACCAATTCGTTGCAAGGTCGCAATACCGTTTTAGGCATTCGGTCGACTACATTTTTCACCGATCCATCCCAAACCAATGTAGCTTTCGCTGTAGCGTATGCCCTACCCGGCTCCCCTGCCGATAAAGCCGGATTAAAACGTGGTGACTTCATCACAGCCGTCAATGGTGTGGCCCTTACGCAAGAAAACTTTTCCTCAGCATTGGCCCCAGAAACCGTCACGGTAACGTTGGGTGAATTTGTGAATGGGCGGATCGTTTCAACCAATCGTACCCTGACCATCACCAAAACCGAAGTGCAGACAGATCCAGTTTTGCATGCAAGTGTAATTGACTTAGGAACCAAGAAGGTGGGTTATTTGGTGTACTTACAATTCTTAAGTGCTTATGATAATAAACTCCGGGAAGTATTCGCGCAGTTCAAAGCCCAGGGTGTTAATGAACTGGTATTGGATCTTCGGTACAATGGAGGTGGATTTATTTCGTCTGCCGTCACGCTAAGCTCATTAATTGTTAAAAATTTGAGCACAAACAATGTAATGTACCGAGATCAATGGAATAAAGAAATTACAGATTTTTATGTGGCCCGCAATGGTCCAAATTTCTTTACCAAATTTTTCAATAACGAACCCAATAATTTGGGTACCTTAAACCGGGTATTTGTTCTGACCAGTCGTTCAACAGCCTCCGCGTCTGAATTGGTAATGAACAGCCTCCTGCCGTACATGGAAGTTATACAAATCGGTCAAAATACATTTGGTAAAAATGTAGGATCAATTACAATTCAGGACGAAACGAATCCAAAACGTTGGCAGTGGGGTATGCAACCAATCGTATTAAAAACCGTGAACGCGCAAGATAAATCCGAATATGGCACCGTGAATGGATTTGCCCCGCCGGCTGCGAATGTCCAATCAGATAACGTACTCCCTTTCCAACCATTTGGATCCCGAAATGAAACACTCCTTCGCATTGCGTTGGATATCATCCAAGGTGGCCCTGCTGCAGCGGCATCTAGTCGTGCTCGGATACGCCCTGACCATATGTTGCCTCTTGCATCCCCTGAATATTTAGGGGATAACCCACTAGTCGACATGAAAGAAATGTGGGTAACGGGACCAGGAAAGCCTTAATATGGGTTTAATTTTCACAAAAAGGGTTGATTCTTAACGGAATCATCCCTTTTTTTTACCACAAGACTAAATACTTGCCTTAACAAGTATATTTGTATTTTTCTTTGAGAAATTTGGCAAATATTCCCTAAATTGCCACAAAAATAGACCTAACATCTGTCGATATGTCCACCGAAACCATCGCATTCGAAATCAAGCGTGTCAGCGAGAGTAGAATAAATCAGTTTGATCCGCAAAACATCGTATTTGGATCTTTGTTCACAGACCACATGTTGGTTGCTGATTGCATTCAAGGTGTATGGCAAACGCCGCAAATCATACCTTTTGGGGATATGGCATTTAACCCTGCCTTAGCCTCCTTGCACTACGGACAAGCCATTTTTGAGGGAATGAAAGCCTTTAAAAATGATGCTGGAGAGGTGTTACTTTTCCGTCCAGAGGAAAATTTCAAACGATTCAATATTTCAGCTGAGCGGATGTGTATGGCGCAGGTTCCAGAGGAAATCTTCCTCGGCGGATTGAAGGAACTTTTACGTTTGGATGCGGCCTGGGTACCTCAAGGAGAAGACAACTCGTTGTATTTACGTCCATTCATGTTTTCATCAGACATGTATTTGGGCGTACGACCTTCCCAAAACTACCGATTCATGATCATCATGTCGCCAGCGGGTAAATACTACTCGGTTCCACCTAAAGTGAAAGTCGAGAAAGAATACATTCGGGCTGCGAAAGGTGGTGTTGGATATGCTAAATGTGCCGGGAACTACGCAGCATCGTTGTATCCTGCCAAACTGGCTGCCGAACAAGGCTACACGCAGCTCTTGTGGACGGATGCCGCCGAACATGCCTATTTTGAAGAGTCCGGCACCATGAATGTGATGTTCGTAAAGAATGGCACACTATTAACTCCTGCCACCTCGGATACCATTTTAAAAGGAATTACCCGGGACTCATTGTTGCAAATTGCACGGAACGAAGGTATTTCGGTTGAGGAAAGACGCATTTCGGTGCAAGAAATATTGGATGGAATCGAGTCCGGCGAAGTAACCGAGGCATTCGGTGTGGGCACGGCGGTGGTGATATCCCCCTTTGCCGCCATTGGTTCGGACGGAAAAGATTATACCCTGCCTACTCTAGGAGATCAAGCGGTTTCACTTCGATTGAAAAACGCCTTGGATGCCATTCGGACACAAAAAGTGGCCGATCCCTTTGGATGGGTAGTAAAAGTGGACTGATTACGTCAATTCCTGTAAAAAGAGACCCTCTCCAAAGGGTCTCTTTTTTTATGGCCATGGGAATAAGCCTCTTCCTCCTTGGAATTATTTAAATAAATCTATTTTTAATACTAGACCAATCATATATTTCCAATTTTTTCTAATTTCGTTGGCTAAATTCCATGGGCCATGCTTTTTACCACATACCCCTTTTTACTCTTTTTTCCGGTGGTTCTATGGATGTATTGGAAACTCCCACCCCACCGCATTTCCTTCCGAAATGCGTGGTTATTAATGGCAAGTTATTTCTTTTACGGTTTTGCCCACTGGCCTTGGCTCGGAATTTTGGGATTAAGTACACTTTTTAATTTTGTTTGGGGCCGACAATTGCCGAAAGCATCCCATAAGAAGCTAAGTTTAGGAGTGGGTGTGTCAGGCAACTTAGCTTTATTAGGGCTTTGCAAATACGGTGGAACCTGGTTTTCCTCTTGGCAATTGGAAAACACGTGGATTGTACCCTTGGGGGTTTCTTTCTTTACATTTCACGCCATTTCCTATTTGGTGGACATATACCGAACCCATATTCAACCTGAAACCAATATCATTCATTTTGGTTTGTTCATGGCCTTTTTCCCGTTATTGGTAGCAGGGCCAATAGAAAGAGCCTTTCACTTACTCCCTCAAATTCGGGAGCGCAAATCCATCGACTTTGCCCGTTGGCGAGTCGGATTACACTTGATGATCTGGGGATTTATCAAAAAAATGGGTATTGCCGATGGTTTAGCGGAAACCGCTGACCTTATGTTTGGACAGTACCATCAGTTTCATGGCTATTCTCTCCTTTTGGGACTTGTGGCCTTTTCATTCCAAATTTATGCAGACTTTAGCGGTTACAGTGATATCGCACGCGGACTTGCACATTTTTTTGGTTTTAATTTGCTTTTAAATTTTCGCTTTCCATATCGATCCGCCTCGATCTCGGAGTTTTGGAAAAGATGGCACATATCATTGTCCTCTTGGTTTCGGGATTATGTGTACATTCCCCTTGGGGGATCTCGGCATTCCGTCTGGCAAACCCAACGAAATATTGCGGTTGTGTTTATTTTATCTGGAATTTGGCATGGCACCACGCTCAAATTTGCTGTTTGGGGGCTTATGCATGGGCTAGGTTATGCGATCTATCAACTGTATTCTCATGTTTCAAACCTCAATTTGCCTCGTTGGTTAGCTATTTTCCTCACCTGGTTGTTTGTTACCTGGGGATGGCTGTTTTTCCGGGCAGAATCGCTGGGTCATGCCACTGCCTATTGGCATCATATGTGGCAAACCATTTGGGCAAACCCCGGGCAATGGGATGGCTCAGGTAAATCCATCCTTTTCTTTTTATTTCCCTTTTTTGTTATGGAATGGTATCAAAAGAACCGAGCCGACGAGATCAATTTCCCCACCCATCGGGGAGCTAGATGGTTGCTCTACGGGGTAACAGGTCTTTGGATCTTCGGGACCATCGTATCAAATAGCCAAGCGCCCACCTTCATTTATTTCAATTTTTAACCATGAAATACCTACGCACTTTTCTACTAAGTTGTGGCCTAATCTGGGTTTTGGGTTGGATTGGAAATTATCTTTTGTTTCAATATCGGTATCAGGTTGTCCTGAAATCGTTTCTTGCCCCCTCCACAAAACCTTATTTGCTCCTGGGGAGCTCTCGCCTTTATCATAATTTGGATCTACTGACCCTTCATGATTCGGTTCAAATCATGTCAAAGCCCAATTTATATGGTATGGACATCGCGCATATCCTACATAACATCGATCTTACACATTACCAAAAAATCATTCTAGAATACCAGCCGATACATATTTCAGGAGAGAAAAACCAGGTGATGTTTTGGGACCCTACCCACATTTTCTTTTCCTTAAAATGGTGTTTTTCGGCTCAAGATTATATACAAACTCTAGGAAATACTTTTCTGTGGCGACATCTTAAAGCGCAGTTTTCTGGATTCAAACTCCCCCCAAGGGTCCTTCAATGGCCTATGGGTACGTATCCTGATTTGCAAAAAGCCGCCACTTGGGAAGTGAAAAAGTCTAAAGCTAATCCCCTGAGCGAATCGATGCGTTTTCCGGTAAGCTGCCCAAATCCTGCATTTTACCAAGATTTACGTACCCAGATTCCACAACACATAGAGGTGATTCTGGTCTATCCATTTGGTCACCCCCAACGATTGAGTGCTTGTTCCATACCCAAAACCTTACCAATTTGGGATCTCAGTACGACCCACTATTCTCCTCATGATTTGTTCGACGACCGGCACTTGAATCCCCACGGAAGTAAAAAAATGACGGTATTATTCAATCGATTTGTAGATGAAAATACCCTATCAAATTAGTATTTTTCTAAGGTTTTGTGCAGAACAACTTACCTAAATTCATTCCCTCCTTGACTGTATTTACCAATTCGCTCGACTTACAAATTGCTTGTTTACAATTCCTTAACATAACTTCTTATATTATTTAAAGGTAAACTTGGACAATATAAAGGGCTTTGGGTCAAATAAAAAAAAAAGAGGAAGTGGCTTTATTTTCATGGCAAAAAATGTCGAATTTTGGCGCGTTAAAGAGAAACCACGAATCTCAAACAAAAAATCCAATTAAAATCCCCATTTGTATGATGAAAACGTCTACGCTGATGAGATTAGCTTCTGTGCTTTTCTTAAGCTTCGTGATGTCTATTTCGGTGATGGCACAGGTTACCTCCTCTGCTATTAGCGGATTTGTCACCGACGCCAAGAAAGAAGCCTTACCCGGTGCAACTGTTGTTGCCGTGCACACTCCCTCTGGTACCAAATACGGTACAGTTACCAATACCGAGGGTCGGTACAATTTTCCTTCTGTTCGTGTCGGTGGTCCTTACAAGATCACCGTTTCTTTTGTAGGCTACCAAACCATCTCCAAGGATGGAGTTATTGCCAGCCTAGGTACTACTGCCAACGCGGATGTGGTTTTGAACGAAGAAGGCACTTCTTTAGATGAAATCATTGTTCGTTCCACCAAATCTGACATTTTCTCGTCGGATCGGACAGGTGCAGCTGCTTCGTTTGGAACATCTGCCATCAACAGCCTCCCCACCATTGGCCGGACAATCGATGACATCACCAAGTACAATGCCTATTCAAATGGCCGGTCATTTGCCGGACAAGATAGCCGTTTCAATAATATCACCATCGATGGCTCGGTATTCAACAACGGTTTTGGATTGGGTTCCTCTGCTCAAGCTGGTGGCCGGACAGGTACCACGGCTGTTTCGTTGGATGCGATCGAAGAAATCCAAGTGAACATTGCTCCTTTTGATGTTCGTCAGTCAGGTTTTGCTGGTGCGGGTATCAACGCCGTCACTCGTTCCGGAACCAATACCTTCTCGGGATCTGCTTATCAGATTTTCCGAAATAGTGATTTGATTGGTAAAAAAGCCAATGGCATTTCCTTGCCGACCATCAACGTTAACGAGCAGACTTATGGTGTTCGTTTGGGTGGGCCGATCATCAAGGATAAGCTATTCTTCTTCGTTAACTACGAGAACTTTACCTCCTCAACTCCCGCATTGAACTGGGTAGCCAACCGGCCTGGAGCCACCGGAAACGTATCGCGTGTTTTAGCCTCCGATCTGGAAGATTTAGCTAATTTCATGCAAACGAACTTCAACTACAATATCGGAGCTATCGACAATTTTAATAATGAGATTGCTTCCCGTAAAGGTTTGATCCGTTTGGACTATAACATCAACAACAATCACAAATTATCGGTACGTTACACGGGCCATAATTCTTCTTCAGATGTGTTGATCAGTAACTCCAACTCATCCAACACAGCCGGTAACGGAAACCGGACCAACTCGGCGCTTGCTCTGTCAACTCAGAACTCAGGATATGTTATCCAAGATAATACGCGCTCCATTGTTGCCGAATTAAACTCAACTTTTGGCTCTAAATTTGCCAACAATTTCATTGCGACGTACAACAAACAAATCGAAGACCGGGATCAAACCAATAACTTCCCGACCATCGATATCTTGCGTGAGGGATCTACTTATACTACCATTGGGATGGACCCATTCACCCCGAATAACAAGTTAAATTACTCGACCCTGAACTTCACCAACAACTTAACCATTTTCGCCAACAAACATTTGTTGACATTTGGTTTGTCGTTTGAGCAATTCGTTTCGAACAACGTGTTCTTCCCTTCTTCGAATGGTGTGTACGTTTTCAACTCGATTCAGGATTTCAAAACTGCTGCTTTGGCCTACAAAGCCAACCCCAACTTAACCGTCTCTCCGGTGGTTATGCCTCGTTTCAACTACCGTTACTCGTTATTGCCTGGTGGAGTTGAGCCTTTGCAGCAACTTCGGGTAGCCACGTATTCAACTTATCTACAGGATGAATTCCAGGTGAATCCTAAATTGAAATTAACCGGAGGCCTTCGGTTGGACATCTTTGATTACGACAATTCAACTTCTGAGTCGTTCTTCAACCCCATCGTTGCCGGTTTAACGTACAAGGATGAAAACGGACAGAATTTACGTGTCAATACCGGTGCTTTCCCGAAAGCCCAGCTTTTAGTTTCTCCTCGTTTTGGATTTAACTACGATGTAAAAGGAGATAAAACAACCCAAGTTCGTGGGGGAACTGGTATCTTCGTTTCGCGTATTCCGCAAGTATTGGTATCTAACCAGCTAGGGAACAACGGTGTCAACACGGCCGTAATTAACGCAGTAAATACGACAGCCTATCCTTTCACTTTGGATCCTTCGGTTTACCGCCCAACCAATACCAACATCGCTAATCTGCCTCCTTACGTAGTCAATGCTTCGGTAGAAGATTTGAGAAACCCAATGATTTGGAAGACCAATATCGCCATCGATCAGAAATTACCTTTCGGATTGATCGGTACTTTGGAAGGTATCTACAACAACAATATCCAGGCTTTGCGATACATTGATGCCAACTTGAAAGATCCAACCACGACTTTCACAGGAGCTGATAACCGCGATCGTTTCCCTGCCTCAGGCCTGTCTGGTGCGGCTGTGAACCCAGCTCGTTTCCTTAATTCTGCTACCACCAACGTCTTCGTCTTAACCAATACAAATCAAGGAGACTCGTACTCTTTGACGGCTAAATTGGAAAGACCAGCCGAAAAAGGATTGGGGGGTATGGTAGGTTATACATTTGCTAAAGCGCGGGATATTCAGGCGGTTGGATCCACTGTACAAGCCAACATCCCAACGGTACGTGGCCAAAATTTCCTTGACCTAGCATTGTCTGACAATGACTTGAGACATCGTTTTGTTGGATTTGCCAACTATACCTTAAACTATGGTGGCAAATTTGGTGGAGCTACAACCTTCACTCTGGGAACGGTGATCAACTCTGGATTTAGAACTTCCTATGTATTTGGTAATGATTTCAACGGTGATGGCCAAAACAACGACTTGATCTTTGTTCCGAACCGGGCATCTGACCTAACCTTCCTTCCATTGACCGTAGGTTCGGGCGCGAGTGCGGTTACCTTTACCCCAGCTCAGCAAGCCGAAGCATTTGATATTTTCATCAATAATAATCCTTACTTAAGTACTCGTCGTGGTCAATACGCGGAACGGAATGGAGCCTACTCACCAGGATTAGCCCGTTTTGATTTTACAGTAGAGCAAGATTTCTATGTAAAAGTGAAAAACTCACGCAATACCCTTCGTTTCCGTGCCGATATCTTGAATATTGGAAATATGTTGAATAACAAATGGGGTGTTGGCTGGGCTCCAACCAACTTGAACCCATTGAATGCCATCGTGGCTGCCAATGGATCTGTTTCGTACCGGTTAGGTACTCAGGTTATTCGCAACGAGGCCGGCCAAAACCAAACCATTCTACTTCGTGATTCTTTCGTGAAAAGTATCACCGTCGGTAACGTTTGGCAAGGCCAGTTGAGTGTTCGTTACATCTTCAACTAAGACAAAATGAACCACAAAAAGGGGCTGTCTCATAAAGGCAGCTCCTTTTTTGTGTGAATAAATTATAATAAAAGTG
>VFQO010000548.1_pt1 | contig 38895 bp, 32 predicted proteins | sample 3512331 | NCBI WGS metagenome assembly VFQO01 (sample SAMN10412371, study PRJNA504923) | tailings metagenome | isolation source: Replicate 3 from Balatoc abandoned mine | place: Philippines: Itogon, Benguet | collected 2017-08-28 | reverse complement strand
GCTTCAAGCTTACGTTTCCTGGCTTATACACCCCGTGAACGTTTCCAAAAGCCGCTGCAATCGTAAATAGATCTCCGATTTTCTTGAGGTGCTCATACGAATAAGCCACTTCCTCAGGCTGGGTGTATAGCTTAGAAGAATCCACGTCTGAATTATCTACACCGTCTTCCTCACCGCCAGTCACGCCGAGTTCGATCTCGATCGCCATGTCCAGCTTGGCAAATTGCTCAAAGTACTTGCAGGAGATCTCCACGTTTTCGTGCAAAGGCTCCTCAGAAAGATCAAGCATGTGCGAAGAAAACAATGGTCTTTTATGCGCTGCATGGAAAGCCTTGCCAGCCTCCAGCAATCCATCGATCCAAGGAAGTAGTTTCAATGCCGCATGATCAGTATGAAGAATTACCGGAACTCCATAGGCTTCAGCCATGTGATGCACATGGTGAGCACCAGAAATTCCTCCGGCTATGCTTGCTTGTTGCTTGTCGTTTGGAAGGCTTTTTCCGGCAAAAAACTGAGCACCACCGTTGGAAAACTGAATGATGACCGGGGAATTTACTTTCTTGGCTGTTTCCAAAACTGCATTGACAGAATTGGTTCCGATGACGTTGACAGCAGGAAAAGCAAACTCATTTTCTTTTGCGTAAGCATACAAGTCTCTGAGCTCTTCTCCGTACTTTACTCCAGGTTTAAATTTCATAGTTTGAGAAAGGTTTGGTTATTTTTTGATAAAGCGCCGGTGTAGCACCCGCTTGGTATCAAACGCCTCAAAGATATAAATCCCAGCCTGAATTCCGCCTAAATCAAAGTCTAAAATCGTGTCTCCCATCGCGGTCTGCCCGTCAAAAACCACTCGACCAGCCATATCTACTACTCGATAATTGGCCTGAATCATGTCCTCTGGAAGCTCTATACGAACAGCGTCTGAAGCGGGATTTGGATAGACTTTGAATGTCCCGGTAGGTAATTCCTCTGGGATAGAGGTCACAAAATCCTCCTGAAGTATTCCTGAAGGTGGAGTCGGCAGAGGCTTACTTGTATATAGCACAAATTCATTCGCCCGGAAATTCATAGTCCGGGTTGTGCCTGCGATGGTAATTTCTTCTCCTGTAAAGTAATTATACCATTTACCGCTACGAGGAAAGGAAACGGAAACATTCCCGGCATTGCTCAATCCGAAGTTGCCATGCAATACGACATCCATACTGGCATCTTCCAAAATAATCGACTTCACCGCCGAGCTCAGGGAAAGTGTAGCTTTTGCGGGATCGTTGAAAGCTTTGTGCTCCTTTTTGAGTCGGATCATCTCTTGATATAGTCGATAAAGGCGTACCCGCTGTGGATTGTCCAAATATTCCCATTTGGTAGGCTTGATTCCCAATCGGTCGTTGTTCAATTCTTCATCGTAGCCAAACTCTCCAAACTGCCAAATCATTTTGGGACCCGGAATCGCAAAATAAAATGCAGACATGATCTGATTGCGATTGACGGCGTTTTCGAGATTTTTCAGATTGAGCGGATTGGTCGCCCCGAAATTTAAGGTTTCCCACATTACCCGCTCCTCGTCCTGGGATTCTTGATAGGCAATGAGCCCATTTTTGGCCCATTGACGGTTTCTGAAGTAAGCCCAGTCCATGTTATCGTTATTGCCTTTGGCGAGATTACGGGAAGTCCCATTCATATTCCCCCAAAACAACATGCCATAGTTAGCCAGGTCTCGCTCCTCCTCATTCACCGCCAAATGCTCCAAAATCACGTAGGCCTCGGGATGGTCTGCTTTGATCTGATCGTAGATATTTTTCCAGATCGCCACTCTTGATTGATCATATTGTGACCAACGATTGACATCATTTCCGGTATCGACTTGGGTGAATCCCTTGGAAAGATCAAATCGGAACCCGTCAAACTTGTATTCGGTCAGCCAGTAGTTATTAACCGAATCCACAAAGGCTTTAGTGTATTCACTTTCGTGATTGAAATCATAGCCCACATTAAATGGATGCTTTGCTACTCGGTTAAACCATGGATTATCTTCAGTTGGTGCCCCATAGTCGCCATCATTATAAAGTCTGACCATCGGGTTTTGCCCAAAAGCATGGTTTAAAACCATATCGAGGATCACCACCATTCCTTTACCATGTGCTTCATCGATCAGGCGCTTGAGGTCATTTTTGGTGCCATAATATTTGTCAGGAGCAAAAAAGAAAGATGGATTGTATCCCCAAGAAAGATTCCCTTCAAATTCCATGATTGGCATCAGTTGAAGGGCATTGATCCCCAAATCCTTAAGGTAATCGAGTCGCTCGATGACGGCATTGTAGGTTCTGCGATCGTCAAAATCCCGCACGAGTAGCTCATAGATGACGAGTTCCTCTGGCTGAGGTTTTTCGTAGGAAAGATTTTTCCAGGTATAGGCCTCTTGAGCAGTTTGTAAATAGGTAGCTTGAAACTCGGTTTTTCCTGCAGGATAGGGCTTCAATCCGGGATGACGATTTTGGTCGATGATTTCCTGATCGTTAAATGGATCGGAGGTTTTGTCAGCGTAGGGATCTCCGATTCGAATTTCTCCATCGACGAGGTATTGGAAAATGTATTCTTTTTTGGGTTCGAGATTGGAGATTTTCAACCAGAAAATCTCTCCATCTGGAGTTCGTTTCATTTGATAACTTGGCAAAACAGCCCAGTCATTAAAATCTCCAATGACATGAACGATACTTTTTCCAGGAGCTTGAAGCGCTAAAATCACTTCGGTGTCAGTTAGGTAATTGATCCCCAGTCGAGCACCAGCTGGAAGATCTGCCGTTTCCGAAGGTGCGAAAACGACAATGTTAGCGGTCTGGGTATCTTCCTGGTCACCTTTGACGGCTTTGGCTACCAGTGAAAAATTACCTGCTGTAGTAGCAGTAAAATTGTACGTAATACTTTCCGAATCTAAAGCCTCGGCGACTTGTTGACCATTCAGTTCAAAACTGAGATCAGCCTTTTCGGTCGAGGCCGCCTCAAACTGATAGGACTCTCCTACCTCAAGTGATACGGCGTTGTTTTGAGGTTGAGTAAATGAAATTTCAAATCCCTGTGCAAGGTTTACAAAAAAATCCCCGCTGGCTGAGGTTTTCCCTTCTCGCGTACCGTCAGCATTTCTGAAAACCATCCCTAATCGATAGATGGTCAATCCATTCGGATTTTCAAAAAATTCATTGGGCACCAACTCAAATTCATAAATGTTGGGCTGCCCTTCTACTTTGGTCATTTTGGCGTCGGGATTTGCTGTTCCCCATTGAAAAGGCACAATTGACCAAGTGGAAGAGGCCGGACCTTCTGTAACGGCACCGATGTGTATGTAAACATCACAATTGCAATCTCTTAGTCCCGTGCTTCCTTTGGATGCATCATAGATGATCTTTACGGTAGTAGATGCACTGGGTACGGCAGGGTCTGTGCTTACTTGAGCGTGTAGCTGCGCTCCGAAAAAGAAAACGGAAAGAAAAAAATAAGATAACCGAAGTAGAGTTTGATTCATAGCCATGAGGGCTTTTGGGTAAGAAATGACCGAATTTTTGCCAAAAGGCTCAAATCCGGTCATTTGATTTGGTTTTCAAGGACTACCTGAAATTAATTTTTGGTAAGCGTGTATTTCACCTCACCTGGAGTGTTGAAATCCAAGGTAACGGTGTAATTGCCCGCCTCTGCTACAGGAATATCTGCTCCTCCTGCCTCCAGTTTGCCATTGGCCGCACCATAATTAAAATCCCAATTCTGATTGGCTCTGAACTTTATATTGCCTTGTTTAAGGTCAGTGGTGATGGTCAGCACATTCAAATCTCGGTTAAACTGCATTTTGGTCTCGGAATCCCAGCCACCCGCAGTAGCATCGCCGATGATCCCCCAGTACAGCGGACCTTCCAATTCGTAGGTTTTAGCTTCCAAATCCACCGTCATGAAATAAGTACCAAACTCACTCACTTCGATATTGGCTCCGTCAGGATCAAGATCACCATCACCGTCATTGTCGCCATAATTTCGGCCATCCACCCATTCATTGGTCTCTGAAACTTTAAACTGACCGGTACCACCTGGAAGAATATGCACAAAACCAGTATAAATCGAATTGAAATCCACAGACTTCAATACAGTGGCTTCATTTCCGGGATTCCAACCTTGGTAGTCACCTGGTAGATATAATACCGGGAAAGCCACGTCTCCATCATACGGAGTGATCGAAAGCGTGATAACCTCACCGGTAATTGGGCTGAGTGATCTATTGATCGATGATCTCACTCTAAACTCTACCGTAGCTGCTTCCAAAGGCGTAAGTCCTTTACCTATCAGGGCGTCATTCAACTCCTCCACTCCTACTTTGATGATATTAGAGGTAGTAGAACCAAAAGAAACCGGAGCGGCAAAATTAGCACCAGCCACATCCATCTGAAGGCTATGAGTGACTTCGCCGGAAGTTCCAAAATCAGCAGTTCCGATCGTAAACTCAAGAGAATCCTGTGCAGCAGCCTGCTCGTTGGTAAGGACCAAATTGCCACCGTTGGAAGGAGAGGAAATAGCCGCACCGGTTTGTTGAATAATCGGGGGCATCTCGTAGCTTTCACAAGCCCACATCAAAGGTGCAAAAACTGCAACCCATCCTAGTAATCTTTTTGCATTCATAGCAGCGTGTTTAAATTTAGGTTATTTGAATTTTTATATTTTTTTGTCAAAAAATCTAATTTTCATCCACCCTTATCAAAAGCAAATAATAGATCGAAACTAGACTTTTACATCAACTTAGGTCAGATCGAAATCGAAGTCAAGCGAAAACAGGAAATGAGGTGAGGATTTTTTAGTGCAGACGATTGCGGTTTCGTTTGCACAAAGAAAAATTTTGGCCCGTTTGTCCCTATCATGAAAGAATATTCAAAAAAATGTCATAAAATCGATTGCAGAAGCCAGCCGTCCAATAGATTTGAGGACGAAAATCTGAACCTTGGAATTTTTCAATTTTTATGAAACTAGAACAATCCACTATCAAAGACATCGCCCGTGAGCTCAACGTGTCCTCATCGACCGTTTCCCGTGCACTCAAAGACTACCCGGGAATCAGTGATGAGACCAAGAGAAAGGTAAAAGCCATGGCTGAAAAATTGAACTATCGCCCTAATGCTATTGCACTTTCTTTACGGAAAAGCCGAACTTTCACCATTGGCGTGATCATTCCCGAGGTGGTGCATTTTTTCTTCTCCACAGTGATCAGCGGCATCGAGGAGGTGGCGTATTCCCGAGGGTACAATGTGATTCTCACCCAGACCAATGAAAAACTTGACCGGGAAAAATCCGGCATGGACACCATGCTTTCTAATCAGATTGATGGCTTTTTGGTAAGCTTCTCCAAAGAAACCAAGGATTTTTCACACTTTGGACGGTTACTCGATCAGGGGTTTCCAATTGTATTTTTCGACCGAATGCCCGACCTACCGAACGCGATCAATGTGACCGTAGATGATTATTCGGGTGCATATCAGGCCACACAGCATCTCATAGGTCAGGGATACCAAACGATCATTCACCTAGCCGGACCTGCTAATCTTAAGATTTCCAAAGAGCGAGAGCGTGGTTATAGGCAGGCTCTGATCGACCGTGGGATTCCATTTAATCCTTCGTTTGTGGTGGAGTGTCACGAAGGTACCAACGAAGAGGCATTTCAGATTACCAAGGAGATCTTCGAGGAGTTTTCCATACAGCCAGATGCGATTTTTGCAAACAATGATATGGCAGCCGTGGGAGCTATGATGGCTTGCAAATCTCTCCAGAAACGTGTGCCTGAAGATGTGGGCATTGTCGGGTTTAGCAACTGGCAATTTTGCTCTATTCTCGATCCTACCCTATCCTCTGTGGCCCAACCTGGTTTTAAGATCGGAGTAAAGGCAACCGAATTGTTGCTGGACATCATCGAAAAGAAAATCGACCCGACTCAAATACACGAACCGCTGGTGTTGGAAACCGAGCTTTTGGTGAGAAAATCCTCAGTTCGATGATTTTTTTTGAATTTCCCAAAAAAATATTGGCCTCATATTGCAAACGATTGAATAGGCCTAATTTTTAAATGGATTGCGTTTTGGGAAATTTAGAATTCTCAAAATGCTTTTAACCACTCGACAGGGCGATTTTTATCCTTCTGAATCGTTTCTATTTTAGCGGGTATCCAGTGGATTTTATCTTTTCTATGCTCGTATGGATCAGCTAGCTCAGCCAATCAAAAAATCAAAAAACTCTTCTCGAAATGTGTCTTTTGGCAAAGTGATACATTGGGAAGCCACTCCTACTGGAGTCACCGGACAAAGCGAAACAGGACATTTCTCTCTTTCAATTTATAGGGATGAAATCATCCGCGTGCAAGTCAGCCGCTTTGACGAGTTTGAGTCTAACCCCTACTCTGTCATCCAGGAGGCCGAGAACTCTGATTTTTCATTTGAAAAATTTGACACTCACTTGCTTTTACAAACTTTCAAAATCAAGGTGAAAATTCATTTGGATGAGTTTCGGCTCCAATTTTTTGACAGAAATGACCAACTGATCAATTCGGATGATCCCTTGGCAGTATCATGGATCGGGACAGAAGTATCCGCTTACAAGGAGGTTCAGGAAGGTGAGCGATTTTTGGGATTGGGCGAAAAGACCGGCAATCTGGATCGAAGTGGCCGAGCCTATACCAATTGGAACACGGACTATTTTGCATACGGAGTGGGCGATGATCCACTTTACATGAGTATTCCGTTTTACCTCGGCACCCATGCGAGAGGTTCGTACGGCATTTTCATGGATAATACGCACAAGTCGGTATTCAATTTTGGAGCATCCACCAACCGATTTATTTATTTCAGTGCTGAGGACGGAGACATGGACTACTACTTTATTCATGATGACTCCGTCAGCCAAATCATCTCCGCGTATACCTGGCTTACCGGACGCATGCAGATGCCTCCTAAGTGGGCGCTTGGATTTCAGCAGTGTCGCTATTCCTACTATCCAGACACCGAAGTATACGCTGTAGCTCAGGGTTTTAGGGATAAAAAAATGCCAGCTGATGTCATCTATCTTGACATCCATCACATGGAGGCGTACAAGGTTTTTACCTTTGACGGAGAGAAGTTTTCTGATCCTAAAGCCATGATCTCCAGACTGAAAGAGAAAGGTTTCAAAGTCGTAGTCATCATGGATCCGGGAATCAAAACCCAAGTGGGTTATTTACCCTATGATGAAGGTCTAGACCAAGATCTGTTTGTCAAATACCCTGACGGAAAAGTCTATGAAGCTCAGGTGTGGCCGGGGTGGTGTGCATTTCCTGACTTTACCAAAGCAGAAACCAGAAGCTGGTGGGCCGAAAAAATGGCTTTTTATACCGAGGCGGGCGTGGATGGATTTTGGACGGATATGAATGAGCCGGCCTCTTGGGGTCAATTTACACCGAATCTGATCGAATTTGACTACGAAGGGGAATCTGCTTCCCATCGAAAAGCACGAAACATCTACGGCATGCAAATGGCGCGGAGTGCACAGGAAGGATCAATTGCCCAAAACCCGGATCAAAGGCCCTTTGTTCTCACGCGATCAGGTTTTGCAGGAATACAGCGCTATGCGGCAGCCTGGACTGGTGATAATGTGGCTTCAGAAGAGCACATGCTCGCGGGGATACGTTTGGTCAACTCATTGGGAATGAGTGGAGTCGCCTTTGCAGGGTATGACGTGGGTGGATTTGCAGGAGAAGCTTCCAAAGGACTTTTTGCACGATGGATGAGTATTGGGGCATTTGCTCCCTTCTATCGCGCTCACTCCATGATCAATACCAACGATTCAGAACCTTGGGCTTTTGGAGAAGAAGTAGAGGAAATCAGCCGTAACTACATGAAGCTTCGCTACCGGCTGATTCCGACGATTTACAGCAAGTTTTATGACCGAAGCTTGAATGGGCTGCCGATTGCTGAAAGTCTGGCCGTTCAGTTTTCCTCTGATCAAAAAATCTATGACTCAGCCTACCAAAACGAATACCTGTTTTGCGATGTGTTTTTAGTGGCTCCTGTCGAAAGCTATAAGGAAATCACCAAAGTTTACCTTCCTCAAGGGGAGTGGTACTATCTCTATTCCGACGAGAAGCATAACGGCAAGTCCACGATTTATCAGGATTGCCCGATCAATTATTTACCGGTTTATGTCAAGGCAGGGAGTATTTTCACCCAGCAATCTGAGGTGCAAAACACCGAGGAGCAACACGATGGTCTGCTCAGGGTCCATGTTTACCAAGGAGATGAAGGCAGCAAATATCTCCACTACGAAGACGCTGGTGATGGGTTCGGGTATCGATCTGCTGAGTTTTTCAAGCGAATGATCGAATTTGATCCAGAGACAGGATCATTGATGTTTCATCAAGCCGAGGGCGGATTTACCACTGCTTTTTCCAAAATCAGGATTTATTTCCATGGATTTGTGACCGATCAGGTCATCTCCGACGGAAAAGTACTCAACCTGAAGCGAGATGATTACGCTTTCATTGCTAAATTGACTGAGTTTGATCCATTACCGGAGCATTCCCACCCCTATCACCAAATCGATCGACTGCGCTATCTAGACATCGATCATCAGGCAGAAAAAATCACACTTTCCGGCTTACACTAACAGCAATCAACCCAAAACACCAAAATGACCAATCAAAAAAGCCGATTGAGCTTCTGGCAAATCTGGAATATGAGTTTCGGATTCCTGGGAATCCAGTTTGGATTTGCACTTCAGGGCGGATTCATGTCTCGGATATTCCAGACATTGGGAGCCGATAAGGATGCCATTCCTTTTCTATGGATTGCGGCTCCGCTTACCGGTCTGCTCGTGCAGCCGATCGTAGGCTATCTCAGTGACCGGACTTGGCATCCAAGGTTTGGGAGGAGAAAACCTTTTTTCTTCATCGGTGCTGTACTCAGTACCATTGCCTTGTTTTTTGCGCCTTATTCCTCGGCGCTATGGATGGCAGCGGGAGCACTTTGGATTTTGGATGCATCCATCAATATTTCGATGGAGCCTTTTCGTGCCTTAGTCGCCGATAAATTACCTGATTCTCAGCGTTCGTATGGATTTGTAGTCCAGACCTTGATCATCGGGATTGGCACTTGGGTGGCTTCCAATCTTCCTTGGCTAATGACCCAGATGGGCGTACCCAATACCGCTCCAGAGGGAGTGGTGCCTGATTCGGTCAAATATGCTTTTGCTGTCGGAGCCTTTGTGCTTTTCACTTCGATACTTTACACCATTCTCACTACCGATGAATATCCTCCTGAAGATCTGGAGGAGTTTGAGCGGGAAAAAGCCAAAAACAAAGGGATGTTTTCGGGATTTGCGGAGATTTTTAAAAATATCGCCGACATGCCTCCTGTCATGAAGAAACTCGGATTGGTTCAATTCTTCTCTTGGTTTGCGTTTTTTACCATGTGGAGTTTTGCCACTCCAGCCATTACTGAGCATATTTTTGGTGCCACCGACACTACTTCAGAGGCATACAATAATGCCGCCGACAGTGTGGGGAGCTATCTTGGTACTTATGGATTGGTATCGATGTTTTATGCATTGATTTTGGCATTTGTCGCCTCCAAGATCAAGCTCAACCGAAAACTTCTCCACATGGCCAGCTTGATCGCTGGGGGATTTGGCTTTATTCTGATCTATTTTATCTCCGAATCGTGGATGCTTCATATTTGCTTTGCCTTAGTAGGAATTGCTTGGGCGAGTATTCTTTCGATGCCCTATGCGATGCTATCGAGTGCTGTGGAGCCAAGGAAAATGGGCGTTTACATGGGGATTTTCAACATGTTCATCGTAATCCCACAGATTGTCGCTGCATTGGGCGGAGTAAATTTCCTTTACAAACTCCTTTTTGGTGAAGCGGTAATCAACACGATGCTTTTGGCAGGTACGCTGCTAATTTTAGCGGGATTTTCTAACCTCCTGATTACCGACCGCAGCGCCACTCATGATTAATTCTCGCCTTGGGTATAGATAGGCCAGTCGATATTCGATTGGCCTTTTTATTTTGCACCCAAAATCTATCAGATGAAAACCCTTCGCATCATCGGAGTACCTGAGCACTTCAATTATCCTTTTAGACTTTTGGCTGAGGAGCAGCCATTTCTTTCACAGGGCACGTCGATTAATTGGACGGAGGAATCCCGGGGCTCCGGGCAAATGATCCAAGATCTCAATCAGGGAAAAGCTGATCTTGCAATTTTGCTTACAGAGAGTTTTTTGAAGGAAGTAGAGACTAACCCAAACTTGAAACTGCTTGGCTTTCATGTGGACTCGCCGTTGATCTGGGGAGTGCATGTGAGTCCTGGGGTAAAAGTGAATTCTCCTGCTGAGCTCAGTTTGCCACATTTTTTGATCAGCCGAATGGGGTCAGGGTCGCATTTGATGGCTAAAGTACTGGTCAAATCCCTTGAAAACCCATGGACAGAATCGGCAAGTTTTGAAATCGTAGGCAACCTTGAAGGAGCTATACTGGCTATGGAAAATGGAAGTCAGGGGATGTTTCTATGGGAAAAATATACCACTTCACCTACAGTAAGAGCCGGCAAAATGAATCGCATTGGTGAGCTTCCAAGCCCTTGGCCGTGTTTTGTAATGGTGGTCCGGACAGATTCCTACAAGGAATTTGGTGAGCAACTGATGGATGTCAGGGACTGGATCTACCAAAAAAACAGAACACTGAAAGACCAGGCTAATTTAGACTCCACCCTGTCGGACGCTTATCAGCTGAGTATAGAGGATGTCCGAGCATGGCTAAATCAAACCAGATGGGCTGAGCACACTGATCTTTCTAGCGAACGAATGGAAGAAATTGTCGTGCAACTAGTTGATTTGGGGATCATTCAAAAAAAACTGAAACCCGCCGCGTTTATATTACCGTCCGTTTTGACCTGAAGTTGAGGCTTTAGCGGGAAATTTGATACAGAACTTGGTCCCGTGCTTTGGAGTACTCTCGACATCGATCTTTCCAGAGCTTTTCTTCACAAATTCCTTGACCAGCTGCAGACCCAGACCAGAACCTTTTTCCTTTTGGGTACCGGGCATTGACTTGGTGAGCGTATAGGAATCCGAAAGCAATTTTTCAAGCTGGCTGGAATTCATGCCTATACCTTGATCCAGGACACACAGAATCGCCCAATCACCGTCATTTTCAGAAAAAATAGTAATCGCATCCCCTGAATTGGAAAATTTCATCGCATTATTCAGCACATTTCGGATGATGACATCGACTAAATCACGGTCGGCAAAAATCGTTTGCTTGTCAGAAATCTGATTGAATACCGTCAGATTCTTTTCTTTAAAAAGCGGACCTAGAAGAGCCAGAGATTCCTCAACGATAGGTTTAAGGTGGATTTGGATCGGTGAAATGGTGAATCCATCCATCTGGGACATGGACCATTTCAAAATATTATTTAAGGTAAAATTGACCGAATTGATATCACTCTGCATGACATGGATCAACTCCAAAAACTCCTCTTGGGTGAGATCACCTCTAATCAATAAATCCACCAAAGACTTGATTTGACCTATTGGACCTCTGAGATCATGTCCCAAAATCGAAAACAGCTTATTTTTAGTCTCATTGATCTCTATGAGCTGAGCGGATTGCTGAGCCAGAATCTCATTAGTCTCAGCAATTTTTATTTTTTGGAGCTCCAGGTCTTTATTTTTCGCTCCCACCTTGCGATTAAGCGAAACCATCCAAACCAGTAGTCCCAAAATGATCACTGTACCTAAAGAAAAGAAGATCAGGTATCTTTTGGAGGCTTGCAGTCTCAGAGATTGGTTCTCATTTTGGGCTTTTAGGAGTTCCAATTCGGACTGCTGAAGATTTTCCTCAAAAATCTGCTGAATCAAAGCCAACCGATCCCTGTTGGTCTTATTCATGAGGGAATCATTTAAAACTTGAAATTCAGAAAGATGGGAATAAGCCTTGATTATATCTCCTTGTTTTTCAAATACTTGCGCAAGATACTTGTGACTTGATGCCAATTCATCCAAATAACCATTTTCGCGGCAGAGAACTATGGAGTACTCAAGGATTTCTCTGGCTTGACTAAGCTTATTATCGAGTAGGTACGCATTGCCGAGTCGATGAAGAATCCCCGCCTCAAAAGACTTGATTCCCTGAACTCGGGCCATTTCCAAAGACCGAAGATAAATCGACTGCGCCGAGTCATAGTTTCCACTGGCCAAATAGACATCTCCGATGACTCGATGAGCAAATGAAGTCAAATATGGACTTCCAGCGTCTTGATTGAGTTTGATAGATCGCTCTGCGTAATAAAGAGCCGAATCTTGCTGACCGGATTGGGTGAAGTTGAGCGCTACATTGTTGAGACTTCGGATTTGGGTTTCGAGGTCATTGATCTGGGTCGCCAGCTCATATCCTTTTTTGAACTGCTCTATTGATTTGGGATGATTTTTTTGCTCATAATACAACGCACCCATATTATTCATAAGTCGGGCTGCCTGGCGCTGGTCTTTTGCTTGAGTTGCCACTTCAAAAGCCAAAGAGGAGTATTCAAAGGATTTTTGCCAGTTGCCCAATCGATAATAAGACCATCCGATATTTTCCAAGGCTCGGCTCCTGCCACTTATGTCTCCTGTGGCTTGAGCCAGAGAATCTGCCTCCATGGACAGCGCAATAGTTCTTTTTTGATCGCTTTCTCTAAGGGAGGTTGCCAGTTGATTGAGTACCGAAACGCGCTCCCGGCCAGAGACCGTGTTCAGCAGGTTTGTTAAGCTATCGACTTGTGCTAAGGCAGTCTTTGCCCAAACTGTAAAAAGTAGTAGGAGAAATAAAAAGGAGGCCTTTTTACACACTGAATAGTAGGACTTTAGGAGTAACAAGATGTCAAAAGTAGAAAATTTTGAACAACCTTTAGGCGTATCAAATAAAATTAACCTGATGGCATCCTTTTTTTTCAAGCTTAAGACCAGAAAAATGCTATTCGTCCTCCAATCCCCTCGACTGGTACTACGATCCGATCAGAGATTATCCCAATCCCATTCCTTGTTGATTTGGGTGATGGCGTGATAGGCAGTGAGGTCATATTGACAAGGGACTATGGAGATGTAGTTATTTGCGATAGCCCATTCATCATTATCCTCCCCTTTGTCGAAATTCACAAAATTGCCCGCCATCCAAAAGTATTTTCTACCCGTAGGATCGAATCGCTCCGCAAATTCTTCTTGCCATTTGGCATCAGCCTGACGGCAGATTTTGATGCCCTTGATCGGTTCATTTCGCTTGGGGGGAAAATTGACATTGAGCGCCACCCCTTTTGCTATACCCCGATCGAGTACTTGACGGGCGATCTTTTCGACCCACTCCTCGATATGAGAAAAATCAGCCTTGGATGAAAAATCACAAAGACTGAATCCAATGGAAGGGTATCCCTCCAAAGCTCCCTCGATCGCAGCTGACATAGTACCAGAGTAAAGTACTGAAATAGAAGTATTCGAACCGTGATTGATCCCACTCACTACGAGGTCAGGAGTGCGGTCTTTCAATACATAGTGCTTGGCTAGCTTTACACAATCGGCGGGAGTTCCGCTGGACTTATAGGCTAAAACATCCTCAAAAATATCCTCCTCATACAGTCGGAGCGTCTCTCCAATCGTGATGGCGTGTCCCATACCTGACTGGGGACTGTCCGGAGCTACGACTACGACATCTCCGATTTTTTTCATGGCAGATACGAGTACTCGGATACCTTTGGAAGTGATCCCGTCATCATTGGAGACGAGAATGAGTGGCTTTGCCATGGTCAATCAGTTCTTTAATTCGTTGTAATACGCGGTAATGCTCGTCAAATCCTTACGCTTGTCATGATCTAATCTATTCTTTTTTATGAATTGATTGATCTCATCTTGGTAGTCAGGAAAAAAGTCCAACAAGTCTCCTTTATGAAGGCTGTACTTTTGGATTTTAGAATCTTTGAAAAAGAAATAATCAAACGCAAGCCGATACTTTTCTTTCACCTTAAGCCCATCATTGTTAGGGCCATTAAACCCTTTAGACCCAGTAGAACTGAATTCTGTCTTGACATATTCCCTACTTAAGAGCGAAATATCCTTGCCTTCGGTCAGTACTTCAAAGAAAATGGGGGTTTTGTTTTCGTCGCCATTAGGACTATAAGGAAGGCTGTAAAAACTTCTCTTTCCTTCATTTGCCTCATTTTGAATCTCAAAATTACTGACATTGAAGGCTGTAAATGTAGAAATGGTCTCGGCCTTTAACTGAACCACATTGTTTTCCAAATCATACTTTACCAATCCGGTATAAGTCTGACCGTCAGCACTATATATTTTTCCTTGGTACCATAATTCGGAGGGAAACTGATTTTGCGCGAGCAAAGAAAGGGATACCGACGACATCAAAGTCAGGGTAAAAACTACTTTTAATAAGGATCTTATCATGGTCGAGTTTAAGTTTGATTAAAAAAAAAGGGTTACCCCACTATGTCATTTCACTTTGATTCTCCAAAACTAAATCATTTCAACTTTCTTAAGGCCAATTAGTCACGTTCTCTTTTTGGGTATCTTTCTCGCTCAAAAAGAACTATGCGATATACAGTACTTGGACGATTTCGCAACTTTCTATAATGAATAGAGTCTAGAGATAATTTGGCAATTAATAAAAGGTAATTCCTCTTCCATTCTTCACTAGAATCAGTGGTATCGAGAGGGGCAATCAGTTCTTTAATTCATTGTAATAGGCGGTGATTCGGAGCAAATCACCTCTTTTATCATGCTCCAGTCGATTTTTACGCATAAATAGGCTAATCTCATCATCGTATCCAGGCAGCATAGAAAACAAGTCCTTTTTCTTCAAGCTATATTTTTCCAATCGACCATTTCTAAAAAAATAATAATTGAAAGCAAGCCGATACCCTGCAAACGCAGCCGGGCCCCACATCGGATTCATCATCATCCCTCCTCCCCAGCTGTTCATCCCTCTATTATCAGTGGCAATATACTCTCTGCAAAGCAAGGCGATATTATCGCCCTGAGTCAAAACTTCGAAAAAGGTAGGTGCCTCGTAATTCCCGTTTAAGGCATAGGGAAGACTGTAAAATTTCCGGATGCCACCGTAGGTTTCGTCGAATATTTCAAAACTCTCCACATTAGAAGCAGTGAACGTATTGACAGTTTCTGCCTGGAGTTGGATCAGATTGTTTTCCAGATCGTACTTGACTAGACCGGAAATAGTCTGTCCTTCTGACAAAACAATGTTTCCTTTGTGCCAAATCTGTGATGGAAATTGATTTTGAGCCCAAGAGACCAGACTCAACATCACGATTACAAGGGTGATTACGGTCTTTTTCATGGTGGATGTTTTGAGTTTTGTTTACGACACGCTGTTCCGTAAGGTTGAACTAGGATAAGAATAAATCCTAAATTCACTAACTGACGATTACTTGAGAATATTGTGTCCCATTTTATCCCGCTTGGTTTTCAGATATCGCTCGTTATGCGGATTAGGTTTGATTTCGATAGGAACTTGATCTACGATTTCTAACCCATATCCGATGAGTCCGACTCTTTTTTGGGGATTGTTGGAGATCAGTCTGATTTTTGAAATACCCAGATCACGAAGGATTTGAGCACCTACCCCATAGTCTCTGCTATCCATAGGAAGACCGAGTGCCAAATTGGCCTGGACGGTATCCATTCCCTGTTCTTGTAGCTTGTAGGCCTTAAGTTTATTGATCAAACCGATCCCTCTACCCTCTTGATTCATATAGAGCACGACACCTTTTCCCTCTTTTTCGACCATCTCCATGGCTGCGTGGAGCTGAGGCCCACAGTCACATCTACACGAACCAAATATATCACCTGTGGCACAGGAGGAGTGTACACGTACCAATACAGTTTCGTTTTCCTCCCAAGTCCCTTTGATCAGGGCCATATGGATCTCCTGCGTATTGGTTTGCCTGAAGGCGATAAGATCAAAATTCCCCCAATTAGTTGGCATTTCTACGCCGATCTCTCGCTTGATAAGGGATTCATTCTTTAATCTGTAAGCGATGAGATCCTTGATGGATACCAGTTTGAGTTTAAATCGCTCTGCTACTTTGACTAGATCCGGGAGTCTGGCCATGGTGCCATCCTCATTCATGATTTCGACCAAAACTCCTGCCGGCTTCATGCCTGCCAATCTGGAAAAATCAATCGCTGCCTCCGTATGGCCTGCTCTGCGGAGGACTCCGCCACGCTTGGCTTTGAGTGGGAAAATATGACCCGGCTTGCCCAGTTCACTAGGATGAATCGTATCATCGATCAGCGCCTGAATAGTTTTGGATCGATCCGAAGCCGAAATACCGGTAGTACAGCCGTGCCCGATCAAATCCACGGAGACGGTAAAGGGAGTCTCAAATGCTGCGGTATTGTTGCCAACCATCAATTCTAGCCCAAGAGCGTCACAACGGTCTTCGATCAACGGTGCACAGATCAGGCCTCTTCCGTGAGTGGCCATAAAGTTGATTATCTCAGGGGTGACTTTCTCTGCGGCACACACGAAATCCCCTTCATTTTCACGGTCTTCATCATCGACTACAATGATTACTTCACCGTTTTTGATGGCTTCAATAGCATCTTCGATAGGGTCTAGCTGGTAATTTTCCAAGGGAATTGATTTTGTGATTTTTATATTTACCTAGACAAAGGTAAGGTCTTTGAAGCTTAAAACAGGGAGTAGCCAAAGAAAGTTTGGCCTTAACCGATGACAATGCCAAGTTCTCGATCTATTTCGATCTGGATTTTTTTCAGTCCAAAATAGACTTGCTGGAGTTCAAAAATCTCAGGTTCTGAGATTTTGTCGGCTTCCCCTTGTTTGATTTTATTTTTGATGTCCTCCATCATTTTTTTGACTGCTTTTCGCTTCAGCCTAAGGATGGTTTTATAGGCAGTCAGAGGCAAATCATCTGTTTCTTTGGTGATCACGATCTGATGAGTTTCACTCCAATGAGCGGAGACCGCATGCCTGGGGTTGATCATTTCGATGACTTGGCTACTGATCTCCGCATCATGCAAATCTAGAAAATACTGATACGTGGGTATTTGCCCGGTGGACAATCGCTCCCGATAAATCCCAAAGATTTTCTTATAAATGGGGGTTTGAAATTCTAACTCTGCGGTCTCGTCGAGGAGGTATTGACAGAGATACATCCCGTCCTGGTCCAAAAGCTCCATGCCATAATTGATCAGGATTCGGACCACCTCTTTTTCTTGAAGCCGCAGGGCTTCGTCAGCCGAAAACTGTTTTGGCGCCGTAGGAATGAGTTCCTCCAGCTTTTCTTCTGCATCCGCAACTTCTTTTGCCTTTTGAAACTGATCCTTCTGAGATTTGAGGAGGATTTTGTTCAGCTCGGCATGAATGATTTCTTCCTCGATGGTGAGCAGGTCTGCCGCTTCTTTGGCATAGACGGAGCGATTGATCGAGTCTGGTATCTTACCGATACTTTGGACTACTTCCCGGATCAGTTCGGCCTTTCGGATCGGATCTCGCTTGATTTCATCTTGATAAAGACCGATTTTGAAGCCAATAAAGTCCCTGCTGTTTTCCTTCAGGTAATCCTGAAAAGCCTGCGAACCCACCCTTCTGGAGTAACTATCCGGATCTTCTCCGTCTGGAAAGACAACTGCTTTGACCAAGAGCCCCCCTTCCAAAAGCAAGTCAATCCCCCTGATGGACGCTTTGATCCCGGCATTGTCACCATCATAAAGCACGGTGACATGATTGGTAAACCGCTTGATGAGTTTGATTTGACCTTCGGTAAGTGAAGTTCCTGAGGATGCCACCACGTTTTCGATTCCTGACAAATGCATCGAAACGACATCTGTATAGCCCTCTACGAGGTAGCAGTTGTCTTGATCTCGAATGGCTTTTTTGGCCTGAAACATCCCATAAAGCACATCACTTTTGTGGTAGATGGGGGTTTCGGGAGAATTGATGTATTTGGGTTGGTTTTTGTCCTTGGTCAGGATTCGCGCTCCAAAACCTATCGGTCTGCCGCTGACATTGTGGATCGTGAAAGTGACTCGGTTTCTAAACCGATCATAGAGGCGAGTTGGATCACTCTCTTTTTGGAGAATCAAGCCACCTTTAAGCAAAATATCCTCTTCAAAACCCGCTGTCTTGGCAGCTTTAAGCAAATAATCCCAGCCATCAAGCGCGTATCCCAAATCAAACTTTTGGATAATCTGAGGAGTAAATCCCCTCTCTTTGAAGTAAGAAAGGCCAATAGATTTACCCTCTTCGGTTTCCAGATTTTTGACGAAAAAATCCTTGGCGAAATTCAGGGCTATAAAGAGACTTTCACGCTCACTCTGCTCCTGCTGCTGTGCGGGAGTCTGGGCTTCCTCCTCCTCAACCTCAATCGCATATTTTTTAGCTAAGTGACGGACTGCTTCCGCAAAACCGATCCCCTCAATATCCATGATAAACTGGATGGGATCACCTGCCTTGCCACATCCAAAGCACTTGTAAATCTGTTTGGCCGGTGAAATGGAAAATGAGGGAGTCTTTTCCCCGTGAAAAGGGCAGCAGGCCCACATATTTTGGCCTTTTTTCTTAAGCTGCACATAATCTCCCACCACCTCTACGATGTCTGCTCGCTCTTTTACTTTGTCACTGGTCAGTTTACTGATGCTCATATTGGGAGTAAAGAAACAAAAATAAGACTCAATCTTGGGCCTTCACCGGATGAAACCTGAACTATTTCGATCAGTAGCTGTTTTTCTTACAACACTATAATTGGCTTTAGAAACCCGGCATCTTGACGTAACTTGCCGAAAATTCCCTTTACCTCATGCAATTGACGGAAGAATCCATCAAAAAAACCCTTTCCCGAGTCAATGATCCGGATATCAAGCGTGACTTGGTCTCGCTCGGAATGATTCAAAAGATCCAAATCCAAGGAAATAAAGTAAGCTTCAATGTGGTCCTGACCACACCTGCATGCCCACTGAAAGAAGTCATTAAAAACAACTGTTTGGAAGAACTTCGAGCGGACTATGGAGACCAGGTGGAGTGGGAAATCACCATGACCTCTCAGGTGACTACCGTCAGAGATGCTGCGCCGATTCTCCCTGAAGTGAAAAACATCGTAGCCATAGCCTCTGGCAAAGGCGGAGTGGGCAAATCCACTACCTCTGCAAATCTGGCAGTAGCTCTGGCCCAGCTCGGAGCCAAAGTTGGCTTGATCGATGCCGATATATCCGGGCCGAGTATCCCGACGATGTTTAACGTAGAAGGGGAACAACCCAGCGTAAAACGTGTGGGGGAAAAGAACATCATCGTCCCCATCGAACAATATGGCGTCAAATTGATGTCGATCGGATTTCTGACTCCTGCCGAAAGCGCCGTAGTCTGGAGAGGACCGATGGCAAGCTCAGCATTGAGACAGTTCATTGCAGATGTCGAATGGGGCGAGCTGGATTATCTATTGATTGACTTGCCTCCCGGCACCTCAGACATTCACTTGACTATGGTACAGACTGTTCCGGTGACTGGTGCAGTGATCGTGACCACTCCACAGAAGATTGCCCTAGCCGATGCTACCAAAGGACTTTCGATGTTTAAGCAGCCTCAAATTAACGTACCTATTTTAGGTGTTATTGAAAATATGGCTTATTTTACGCCAGACGAACTTCCTGAAAACAAATACTATTTATTTGGCAAAGAGGGAGGAAAAAAACTCGCCGAAAAGTATCAAGTACCATTCCTCGGAGAGCTGCCGATCGTACAAAGTATCCGAGAAAGTGGAGACAGCGGATACCCGGCAGTACTGAAAAAAGGAATTACCCAAGATGCCTATATGAGTCTGGCAGAATCGGTAGCCCGACAGATTGCCATACGCAATGCGTCCCAAGAGAAAACAGAAATAGTAGAAATTAAAGCATAAAGAAAAGCATGGAAGCTGGTCTAAGAGAAAAAATTGAATTTGCACTAGATACGATCCGTCCCTACCTCGAGGCAGATGGCGGAAATGTAAGAGTGGTCGAACTAACTGATGATTTTGTCCTGAAAATCGAAATGGTGGGCAATTGCGGCTCTTGCCCGATGTCCTCCATGACCCTAAAGGCAGGTGTGGAAGAAGCCATCAAGCGTGCAATCCCCGAAATAGTCCGAGTGGAAGCTATAAATTTGACATTGGCTTGATCTATTTCTGAATGAAAAATATACTCACCTTTTTGGTCCGACTCCCCCTGATTTTCGGGGGGATATTTCTTTTTGTAGGAGGTAGTTACGGACAAAATTTTAAGCTGGTAGACACAGCCAATACCCACATAGGCCACAACCACGCGCCCGGAGAAAAATGCGGTCAAAAAACCATTGAACTCCAGATGCAAAAAGAGCTGGGGTACTTTGGTACTCCGGAGTTTTTTGAGGATTGGATCAATCAAAAAATCGAAGCAGAACGACTGGCACCAGCCAACTTAAGAACCCAAAATGAAACAAGGGTCATCCCGGTAGTCGTACACGTAATTCATGCCGGTGCTCCCGAGGGATCGGGAACAAACATACCGGACTCGCAGATTTTTGAGCAAATCCGGATTCTAAATGAAGATTTCAGACGGACCAACGCAGACGCGATCAATACCCCGGCAGAATTTCTTCCTGTGGCGGCTGATTCAAATATTGAATTTGTATTGGCACGACAGGACCCAAATGGTCTGCCCACCACCGGCATCGTTCGCATACAAGGCCCCAAATCCATTTATTCACCGGATGATGCTGCGCTGATCGGTCAGATTTCTCAATGGAATCCCGAGGAATACTTAAATATATGGGTAGTGCCTTTGGTCCAGCCTTTCATTGGTTATGCCTCTTTTCCCATTTCAGACTTGCCGGGACTAAATTTTTCACCCGTACCGGCCATTATTGATGGGGTGACCATCGATTATCGGTTTTTTGGTAGAGGAGGAAGCGCTACTTCTGGATCTTTGGGAAGAACGGCTACTCACGAGGTGGGGCATTACTTCGGTCTAAGACATATCTGGGGAGATGGTGGATGCGGCGTGGATGATTTTGTCGAAGACACCCCACTTCAGGACAATTCCAATTCGGTTTGCAACGACAATTTGAGTCGCTTTTCCTGTGGCGTGAGCAATATGGTTCAAAACTATATGGACTATACCCCCGATGCCTGCATGAATATTTTCACCCGAGGTCAAGTAGAGCGCTTTGATGCAGTTTTGGCAAATAGCCCTAGAAGAATAGGATTAGTAAACAACCGGGCCACTGTCGTTCCTCAGCTCGATGACCTAGACCTGGCTATCAGTCAAATCATCGAACCGGGTGAGGCTATCTGTGCCCCCGTCATCACTCCGGCTGTAGAAATTCAAAACGCCGGAACTACCACCATCACCTCGGCCAGAATCGAGTTTAGATTGAATAATCAGGTGGTCGAAAACCGAAGATTTACCCTCAATCTAAGTACTACAGACCGAGCAGTGGTGGAGTTTTCTGAGTTTAATGCTCCCTTGACCCAAAATCAATACACGTTTAGAATTATCCAAGTCAATGATCAATCGGATGAAAATCCAGAAAACAATGAATCCAGTGTGACTCCGGTCATTCAGGGAGAAATTTCACTACCCTATACATTCCCGAATCAACAGTTTCCGGCAGGCTGGATTGTCAGCAATCCAGACAGATCCTTCACCTGGGAAACGACTTCGCTTACTCTAAATGGGCAAAGCGAGCAGGCTATCTACATTCGTCACTACGAATATGAGGGTCCTGGACAGTTGGATTACTTCATTTCCCCACAAATCGATCTGGCTAAGTATCCCAATGCGCAGCTCGTATTCGAATTGGCCCATGGCCCATACAATCAACCTGGTTTTCAGGATGAACTGACAATTGCCATCGGGGAAGCTTGCGAGGATATTTTTGATCTGGTCAATCCCCCCTATCAGAAATCGGGAACCCGCCTAGAAACTTCCACGCCAACCATTGAAGAGTTTGTGCCTGTGTCAAACAACCAATTCAGGACTGAACTGGTCAATCTGAGTGAGTTTAGCGATTTGGGAAAAATCAGGATCGCTTTTGTGACCAAAAACTCCTACGGCAACAATATCTACATCAAAAATATCCGAATCCTGCCGCAGGAGGAATTTAAGTATCAATTTGAAGTCGCCGAGATCATCTCCCCAACTCCAATCAATGCAGGAACTCAGCAGGAAGAAATCGTCCAAATCCGAAATACCGGCAATCTCCCTATCTCCAGGTTCCTTTTTGTCCGATCTACCAATGGCTCCACACCACAGACCTTTTTGGCATCCGGCACTACCCTATCGCCCGGAGAGGTGGTTGATCTAGAGTTATCCAATTCGTCTAGCGAAGGTAAAAATCAACTTTCTTATCAAATTTCCGAACCAAATTTCGATCAAAACGGAGAAATCACCGAAGTGCGTGAATGGTATGCCATCGAAGATGACGAGACTCAAAATGTGCCTTGGAGACAGCGGTTTGACAGTTCCGGAAGTCTTTCTCCTTGGATCAGTATAAATCCTGAAAACGACTTTACTTCTTGGGAAATCAGCTCAAGTTTTGGTTCCCAAGCAACTCTCCAAAATCAGGAAGAGGGGAAATCTTATTGGTTGGGTTCGCCGGTATTCAGCTTGAAATCCAGCCCCCAAGCCAGTGTTTTCTTTGACTTGGCAGCAGGACCACAACATGTCAATTCCAAACTGAGCCTGTTAATCAGTGAAAATGCTGGCGAAAGCTATGAGGAAGTTTGGAGCGAGTCTGGTGCTGAAATACCCTCAGGTGTAATCGAAGGATCTTCTACCCAATTTGAGCGAAAGTATGTAGACCTGAGTGCTTTTGCTGGCACTGATTCAGGCGATATCCGCTTGGCTTTTGTGTTTAATTCCGGAGGATCAGACGATTCACCTGTTTTGCTGGACAATATCGAACTGTTTCTAAGAGCAGACCCCAATCCTGTGATTCCACAGGAAGGCACCTCGGTACTTTATCCTAATCCTGCCCGGGATTTTTTCAATGTAGCATTTAATCTACCCCAACAGGACAATGTGACTATCCGGATCATTTCATCGACTGGCGCTCTGGTACATGAAGTCTCCTACCCGAATACATTGAACCAGACCTATACATTCAGCACCGAGCTATTCAGAAGCGGATTGTATATCCTTCAGATTACCGGTGATTCGATGAATGACATCAAGCGGCTAATCATTAATTGATCATAAAAATCAGCCGAAGGACATGACTTCGGCTGACTTTTTGCCAACTAGGAAACACAGTTTTTCGCATATTTGAAGCAAATTTCCTCGAAAAGCACGTTATTTATCTGGTAACCTTTCCATCCATGAGTTCAATTACCCACAGCCTAAAAAAAATCATCATTAATCTGCTGATCATATTCGGCTTGTCGATCCTATTGGGTTTTGTATTTCTCAAAATTTACCTCCCCACTTATACCAATCACGGTGAGACCGTTTCCGTACCCGACCTCTCCGGATACACCTTTGAGGAATCGGTGGGACTACTGGAGCAGACCGGTCTTCAATACGAAGTTTCGCCTGACTCCAGCTTCAGCACTGATGCTCCAGCCTTGGCCGTATTGAAGCAGATCCCCGCCTCTGGATCCCAGGTGAAAAGCGGAAGAAAGGTATTTCTAACGCTAAATGCCCGAAATGCCCCAATCATCAAGATGCCTGACTTGGTCAATATCCAGCTAAAAAATGTGCAGGAAATGCTGGCCAATATTGGACTGGAGCGAGGAGATATCATTTATGTGCCGGACATCGGGATCAATGTGGTTTTGGAAATGCGCTACCGTGGCGTCACTATTCAGGAAGGTTTTGAAGTGCCCAAAGGCGCTCGAATTGATCTCGTAGTCGGTGATGGAATGGGCAATCAGATCTTAAGCGTTCCCAGTCTGATCGGTTTGCCAGAGGAAGAGGCTGAGTTTTTAGTATTAGGATCCGGACTTCGGGTTGGAAACAAAAATTATGTCGCTTCTGATTCAGTAGCTACGGGTCTGGTATTTTTACAGTCCCCCGCAGCGGGTACTGAAGTACGTACCGGAGAAATGGTCGAAATTTGGATTTCTAAGAATTAACTGTGAATCAAAAACTGACTTTTTGCAGCACCTTTTTGATCTTGATCTTGCTGGCAAGCTCAGTGAAGGGGCAATTTGTCGAGTTTCAACAGATTCAATGGAACAAAAGATACTCCTCTGACTACAAAAATGCGAGGACTTCAGAGGTTCTTTCACTCCCATTTTGGGAAGACTTCTCCCAAGGTATCGACTCACTCAGTTGGGATATCGAGGGAGTGTCTTTCACGGAAACCATCGGAAACAACGCTCCCAGTTTTGGGATGGCCCTTTTCAATGGAGTGGACCAAAACGGTCGTCCCTACTCGCTTCAAGCCAGAGATCAGGGAGAGGGAGATTTTCTTACCAGCAAGTCCTTTGATCTATCAGGATTAAACGCCGATCAGCGGCAGACTGTCTATATCAGCTTTTTTTGGCAAGCGGGAGGCAAATCTGAATTTCCCGACAGTGCCGATGAACTGACCCTGCAGGTACTCACCCCTGACCAAAACTGGGCCACCATTTGGTCGCAGTCAGGAGGTGACGACCTAGATCGGGAAAATTTCACCCAGGAGATCTTGCAAATCCTTCCCGAATGGCAACATGCGGGATTCAAATTCAGGTTTTTCTCCAGCGGAAGGCAAAGTGGCCCATTTGATAGCTGGCTGCTTGATTATATCTTTTTCGATTCAGGAAGAGATGCCAATGACCTTTTCACCTTAGACCGAGCACTCACCAGACCCAATCAGGTCTTTTTTGAAGGGTATGCCGCCTACCCAAGATTTTTGATTCCTGATAGTCAGGAAGGTGCCTGGAGTAGCGTTTCGAACGAATTTAACAATCTGGAAAACCGATTCAGAGCCATGGAATTTTCCATCGTTGCCACGGATTCGGCCAATCAGCTCTTGACCTTCATTAATACCAACACCCCATTCGATCCCGTACCCAATACACTCGAGAGGCGCGGTTTTGAAAGTCGGGATTTCGAGTCCATTGATTTACCGGCAGAAGAGGCCGATTTGGGATTCACCACATTTCTCACCTCGGGAGATGATCGGCTTTTTGAGCTTGCCGACGGTGATACGATCTGGTATGATCAAGTAAATTTCGCGATCAATGATACCGTTAGAAGTATTTTCCCAATCCGCGATTTTTTTGCTTACGATCGGGGTCAGGCCGATTATGCAGCAGGAATCAATCAGCGCTCCGGGCAGCTTGCCGTTCAATATACTACGCCTGAGGAAGTTTACCTGAAAGGTATTTCGATTCTCTTTACCAATCCTGCACAAGCTAATCAACCTATTGACATTCAGGTCTGGGACCGACTTGATGGTCGAGCTAGACTGACCAAGCAGGAAATAATTCCAGATTTCAGAGATGGCAGTCAGTTTGTCTATTATGCTTTGGATACGAATATTCGGGTGTCCGGCGAATTTTTCATCGGATATACTCAATTTTCAAATGAATTTATCCATGTCGGTTTGGACAAAAATCACGATCAAGGAGCTAAAATATTTTACAATGTAGGAGGCGGATGGGTTCAAAACGAGGAAGTGAGCGGTTCATTGATGATTCGTCCACATGTATCCTCCTCCCCGACTGTCGAGGAGAGTGAGTTACCTTCGAGTGCATTGAGACTTTTCCCCAATCCAGTGGTGGACCAATTGACCATAGAGGGGAAAATAGAGGCCATTCAGGCTTTTGATTCCTTCGGAAGAGAGATTTTGTTGGAAAGACAAAAAACAGAAAAAGGAGAAATCGTTAATTTTGGGCAAAGACTTCCCGGAATCTACGTGTTGCAAATCGCAACTCCCACAGGAATCGAAACCCATCGAATACTAATCCGAAACTAAAAAATTATGGAAGATATCAACGTAAATGAGCTCAAAGAGCGACTGGACAGAGGAGACAAGTTTCATTTTCTGGACGTAAGAGAAGAGTGGGAATATGAAGAAGACAACCTCGGCGCTACCAATATCCCACTAGGAGAACTCCCTATGAAACTCGCGGAACTTGAAGCGTGGAAAGATGACGAAATCATCGTCCACTGTAGAAGTGGAGCGAGAAGCGGCAATGCCAAAAAATTTATGGAAGGCAAGGGCTTCAGCAAAGTAAGAAACGTACTGGGAGGGATTATGGCCTACCGAGAACTTTGAAAAAGCAAAACCCGATCAGCAATGATCGGGTTTTTCTGGTTTAAATCATGAAATAAACAGCTTCCAATATTTCATACTAGGCAAATCTAGCCAGCAACTTTTCTCCCATTTCAGGATATTTTTGAAGATTTTCCAAGTAAACTTTAGATTTCATTTTCTTGATGTGGATTTCAATTTTTCGAACCTGAGAAAAAGATTCACCCTCTAAAAACCAGAAAACCTCCCAATCCATTGCCTTTTGAGTAAAATTTGATTTGGAATACTTTTTCTTTAAATGGTTTTCAAGGCGCTCCTCTACCAGCAAAGTAGTGATACCTGTGTAACTCTTTTTAAGAGTTTTGGAATAAAGAACATATACAAAAAATCTTTCCATGTCTAAAAATAAAAAAAAAGCCATTTCAATTTGAAATGACTTTTGTGGGCCCAGCTGGGCTCGAACCAGCGACCTCCTGATTATGAGTCAGAAGCTCTAACCAACTGAGCTATAGGCCCTTTTTATTATTTCTTAGCTACCTCCTGTCCCGATAGGTATCGGGAGAGTCAGAAGCTCTAACCAACTGAGCTATAGGCCCTTTTTATTATTTCTTAGCTACCTCCTGTCCCGATAGGTATCGGGAGAGTCAGAAGCTCTAACCAACTGAGCTATAGGCCCTTTTTATTATTTCTTAGCTACCTCCTGTCCCGATAGGTATCGGGAGAGTCAGAAGCTCTAACCAACTGAGCTATAGGCCCAGGAAAACCATGCCAAAATCTGCCTCTTTTGGCAGTATGACCTTGGTTTTGGGTCTGCAATGTTACATATTTGAGTCCATTTACACAACACGTTGAGCCAATGACCCGAGCAGGAAATGTTGATTTTTTCATCTTCGATTTAGGGAATGTGATCATTGATATTGACTACACACGCACCTTCCAGCTCCTTAAATCCGCCCTTCCCTCCTCCCTTCATTCTTTGGTGGGTGACTTTTATAGAACTGATTTTCATAAGGATTATGAAAAAGGATTAATTGATTCTGCGACCTTTAGAAATGAGGTTCGAGCCTATTTTCAACAAAACTGGAATGATCAAAAAGTCGATGAAATCTGGAATAGTCTCCTAGGACAAATTCCTTTTTATCGAATAGATCTAATCAAAAAACTCAAAAAAAAACACCGAGTAGGCGTGCTCAGCAATACCAATGAGATCCATATTCAAGCCGTGGATCAGATGCTGAGTCGGGACTTTGGACTGCATTCCTTCCATGACTTGTTTGATCACGTGTACTATTCACACGAACTGAGACTTGCCAAGCCTTCAGTGGAAATATATCAAGAAATGCTGCGTCGCTTAAACACCCCCGCCGAACGGGTGGTTTTTTTCGATGACTTGGCCGCTAATGTAGAGGGTGCCCAAAAAATTGGCATTCAGGCCATTCAAGTGACCGGACCACAGGTTATTATAGATTATTTTCAGCATGTTTAAAACCAAAGAGTACCTCATCCATACCGGACTTTTTATACTTACCTTGATCACTGCCACACTTGCCGGAGGCGAGTGGGTATTTGGTCGGTCAGTATTGGGTTCGGGTGATGGTTTTTTGACCTGGGAATATTTCTGGAAATCGACTGCCTTTTCGGTACCATTTATCGGAATACTCCTGGTACACGAGTTGGGGCACTTTTTCACCTCTATTTACCACAAGGTAAAATGTACCTTGCCCTTTTTTATACCGGCGTGGCTGGGCTTCTTGGGAGCACCATCGATCGGGACTTTCGGAGCGGTCATCCGGATGAAGAGTTTTGTGAATAGTCGCAAAAAATTCTTTGATATTGGAGTAGCTGGCCCATTGGCTGGATTTGTCATTGCGCTTGGGGTTTTGATCTACGGGTTTACAACACTACCACCGGCAGATTTCATCTATTCGGTGCATCCTGAATATGCCGATCCAGATTTCCAAGGCTACGGCGAAGATGTAATTGAATTCGAATTGGGACAAAATCTCCTCTTCTGGATCATGGAGTCAACCCTGGCTGACCCCGAACGAATGCCCAATATGGGCGAACTCATCCATTATCCTTTTCTTTTTGCCGGGTATTTGGCCTTATTTTTCACTGCATTTAACCTACTTCCTATAGGTCAACTCGACGGTGGACACGTGATATTTGGTCTTTTCCCAAAGCACCATCGATGGATATCCTTGATTGCCTTTACGATCTTCATCGGCTACGCCGGACTCGGAACCATCAAGCCTGATATGCCCACCAGTGAACTAATGATCAGAATCCCACTCTATGTAGGCTTCCTGTATATCTGCTACAGTCGATCGGGTTTTTCTACCCAAACCAAGGCTGCAGTTGCTTTAAGCTTGGCGGCGGTTCAATATATCCTGGTTTATCTCAAACCCGAGTGGCAAGGATATGAAGGTTGGTTATTGTTTGCTTTTTTGCTAGGCCGGGTTTTGGGGACCGTACACCCGGAGGTTTCGGGTACCAAACCACTCGATACCAAAAGAAAAGTGATAGGTTGGTTAGCCATTTTGATCTTTGCGCTATGCTTTTCTCCTCGACCGTTTATTTTTTCCTAAAATGCAAAACCCCGGATGAACCGGGGTTTCTGAGGGTGATTTAAGCAACTTTTCCTTTTTATGAAGTCGGAAGGAAATCCCGACAAACTCAACCTATCTAACTCCTAACATTAACCTTATTTCCACGAGGGTCTCAAAAACTCTGTATTCTTTTTTTCCTAACTCTTCCGAAAGGTTGCCGGTTATTTTGAATATTCCTATCGATGAAAAATGAACGGTAGTAGTTTGTAAATCAGTGATAAAAAACTTTAAAGATTCGACCAAAAACAGAAAAACTCCTCTGAAAATCAAAAGGAGTTTTCTGGATTTTCAAATGTTACTAGTATCAATTCACGATTTCGATAGTCCCACTGGAGACCCTTCCCACGATAGTATGAGCAGAATTGTTATTGATTTTCAGCATACCATTAGCTGAACTTTCGCCCACTTTCACCTTTCCACTATTGGAAAGCAAATCAAAATTAAACGCACTCAGATCAGAATAGGTACGGATAACAATCCTACCAGAAGAACTGACAAAATTAGATTGTGCCCCAAGACCGACCGATTGACCGGTGATATTCCCTGAGCTCGTTTTTATTCTCCTTAATTCACCTACCTCCGTCAGATCAATGGTGCCTGAACCGACCTCAGCTGTGAGAAAACCTTCCAAATTCTTGACAGAAACCGATCCACTGGAGGTCTTGATGGAAGCCGATCCACGAACTCCCTCCAGATCGACCCTCCCAGATCCACTGACGGCATTTACCTCTCCCTGATGATTAAAAACGCCTATGGATCCCGAACCTACCTGTAGTTTGGTCTCATCGATAGCGTTGAGATGCATCTCGACCGCTCCCGAACCAACATTGACTTCGAGATTTGGTGCGATCACGTTAAATACCCGCACCGCTCCTGAGCCATTTTCCAGATTCAAAACCATTTCTTTGGGCCCTTTGAGAAAAATATGGCCCCGATGGTTTCCTGATCCAAATTTTCCTATCTGCTCGAGTTCTACCTTGAGTGTGGAGCCGACTTTTTCAAACTCGATTTGATAGGCTCCACTTTTAGAGGATTCCAAAATACCATCCAAAGTAACCGTGGTCAACTCTTCCTCTCCGTCGTACCGCACTTCCAAAAATCGAGCATCAACTTCGATTCGGCTGATTCCTTCAAACTGTTCATTGACTGACTGCTCGAGTTCAAGCTCTCCATCACAGGAGGTAAATGTAATGAGCCCGCATAGGAGCAGCATCACAGAATTTGATTCAATTTTCATTGTGTGGGTAGTATAAAATAGTTGGTTTAGCAATTCAAAAACATGCAGTATCTCCTCTGTTTTTACAAAGTCTGAGCCCGACTCAAAATCGCTTTTTGCCAAGGAGATTTTAAGACGCCTTTGCTGACTTGTTGCTGACGAAAAAAGTTACCTTAGCGCTACATAATAGCCAAAATGAAGCAACTGGGCATATTTCTATTTGATGAAGTCGAAGTATTAGACTTTGCCGGACCTTTCGAAGTTTTCTCTGTAAGTGCCGAGTTGAGCGGATTCAAAGAATTAAAAGTGTTCACTTTTGGAACAGCCAACAATCCAATTCGGACAATCAATGGCTTGAAAGTAATCCCTGAATACAGTTTAGAAAATGTTCCTGCTTTAGATTATTTGGTGATTCCGGGAGGCAATGGCACCAAAAAAATCATTCAATCCAATGAAGTGCTGGCGAGGCTAGCGGAGCTAATTATTCGGGCTGAGTGGACCATGAGTGTCTGTTCGGGTTCGCGGATCTTGGGTAAATCCGGTTTTTTGAATCAAAAACCGTATTGCACACATCATTTGGTTTTTGACAGTATGGCTGAGATCGTTCCGGACGGACTGCCTGAATATAAAAAGCGGTTTGTCCAATCAGATCGCAAAATCTGGACTGCTGCGGGAATTTCTGCCGGAATCGACCTTGCACTGCACCTTTGCGAGCTGACTTTTGGGAAAAACCTTGCCCTAGAAACTGCACATTACATGGAATACCTTCCTTACCTTCAAAATCAATGATCGCATCTACACCTCATCCACCCTACTATGCGGTTATTTTCTCCAATATCCGAACTGCCATAGACGAAGGATACGCCCAAACTGCCCAACTCATGGTCGAGCTAGCCGAAACCATGCCCGGATACTTGGGTCATGAAAGTGTGCGGGATGGATTGGGAATCACGATCAGCTATTGGACAGATCTGGAAGCCATCCGAAACTGGAAATCTCAAGCAGATCACCAAATCGCCCAGCAACTCGGCAAGGAAAAGTGGTACAAAGCTTACAAAACCCGGATCGCACGTGTAGAGCGAGATTATGAATTTGGCCTGTAAGTGAGCAAAAAGTCGACATTTGTGCCTGTACTAACTTTTTTCAATCTCAGCCTTGAGCTGCTTGACCCGCTGCCGGATGTCCAATCCCGAAATATCCAGATCAAGGGAGGTGGCTTTTAAAAAGTCCACCACTGCCCCAGAATGATCCGTTGATTTGCCCTCAGCCAGCGTCACATAGCGCATGGTGGACCAAAGAACCGTCTTGAGCTGGGTTTTCGAATCGTCCGTCATGTAGTATTCGACGACGATGGTGTTATCATTGTACCAAAGAATCCGACTCATGATACGTACCCACTCGCCGACCATTGCTGGACGCACATAGCTGATATTGTGATTGTACACCACCCAGGCAGCCTTGTAAACGCGAATCAGATCAATGATCTCCAACCCATATAACTTGGGCACCTGATCTTCCCGTGCATTGAAAAAGTAATCGAAGTACTTCGCATTGTTGAGGTGCCGAAGCGGGTCACAATCCTGAAACCGGATGACCACCCGGCTTTCGGTTTCTTTGGGATAATGTTTTTCTGGATCAAATTGAAACATACTTATAGATCTTTGCTGGTGATGAGTTTGACTCCCCTGGCCTCAAGTTCGGACAGTGCCAGGTTTCCGTCTTTAGGGGATAAATTGACCGCTCGGGTAGCATCGGTGATCAGGAAAGTCTCAAATCCTAAGGCTATCGCATCCAAAGCAGTAAACTTGACACAATAATCCAAGGCCAAGCCACCAATGAATACTTGAGAGATGTCCTGTGATTTGAGATAGTCTGCCAGTCCCGTGTCACCCCGCTTGGCATTGTCAAAAAATCCCGAGTATGAATCCACTTCGGGATGTTTGCCTTTGGGGAAAATTTTTGCCCATTTTTCATTCTTCAATTCAGGATGAAAATCCGCTCCCCAAGTTCCCTGCACGCAATGAACCGGCCACAAAACCTGCGTAAGTCCTCCCAGATCGATCAGTTCACCAGGCTTTTTGCCGGGATGATGGACTGCAAAACTCCCATGATCTGCCGGGTGAAAATCCTGAGTAGCGACGATATGCTCAAATTTCTCTTGGACATCATTGATCACCGGCACGATTTCATCTCCTCCCGAAACAGCCAGTGCTCCTCCGGGAATAAAATCATTCTGGACATCGACAATGACCAAAACAGACTTTTCCTTATTCCATTTCATCCTCAAACTTTTTAGATTTCAATACCAATTCCATGCGTAAATGATGCAGATTTTCCTCCAATCCTACCGGATAGAGGTGTGGATTGACCAGTCGCTTGTGGGTCTTATCAAGAGCCTCCAGTTGATGGGCCGCTCGATCGCGGATCTCAGCCAAAGGAGGCCGCTCATATACTTTTTTTCCTTTTTCGAAGATGGGTTTCAATAGTATCTCTTCGGCATAAAATACCGGCATCAATCGCTTTCTCCGGGTCGCATCTATGGGATCAATGATTACTACGCCTTTGGGATCGATCGGCTGATCTTCGAGGTAAATCATGTCTGCCACGGCTTTTCCATTGCTGTAGTACCGCTTCACATTATGGAGACCGGGAATATTGATTTTGAGCGATTGCTGGGAGACTTTAAGCTTGGGTTCCCAGTTGCCATCAGGGTTTTTGACTGCGGACAATTTGTAAACTGCCCCGAGCGCAGGCTGATCAAAGGCCGTCACCAGCTTGGTCCCCACACCCCAGACATTGATGGCGGCTTCCTGGCTCTTGAGCGATGAGATGATGTGCTCATCGAGATCGTTGGAAGCTACGATTTTGGCATCGGGAAAGCCCGCCTCATCCAACAAAGCTCTGGCCTGGGTCGAAAAGTAAGCCAAGTCACCTGAATCAATCCGGATACCGATCATTTCTTTTCCTTTGCTGCGCAAAAGTTTACCCACTTTGATCGCATTTTTCACCCCATTCAGGGTGTCGTAGGTATCCACCAAAAAGACACATTGATCGGGAAAAGCCTCAGCGTAGGCTTCAAAAGCCTCCAGCTCGGTCTCAAATGACATGATCCAGCTATGCGCATGAGTTCCTGATACAGGGATACCAAAAAGCTTTCCCGCCATCACATTGCTGGTGCTGGCACAACCGCCAATATAGGCCGCCCGACTGGCGGCAAGTGCTCCGTCGATTCCCTGGGCCCGTCTCAATCCAAACTCTAATACTGGTTCTCCCTGCGCGGCCAGATTGATCCGGGCCGCCTTGGTAGCGATTAGGGTTTGAAAATTGATGATATTCAATAATGGAGTTTCTAAAAGCTGACATTGAATCAAAGGCCCTTTGACCCTCACCAGTGGTGAATTGGGAAATACCACTGTACCTTCCTCTACCGCATCGATATCACAGCTGAACTCCAGATTTTTCAGATAATCCAAAAATCCTTCCTCAAAAACAGGGCTTCCATCCGCATTTTTCATACCCCTGAGATAGGCAAGATCCTCTTCACCAAAGTTTAAGTTTCGGCAAAAATCTATCACATAATCCAACCCAGCTGCCACTGTAAATCCACCCTGAAAGGGATGCTTGCGGAAAAACAGATTAAAAACCGCCTCTTGCTCAGCCTTTCCCGATTTCCAATACGCATACGCCATGGTGAGCTGGTAAAAATCAGTCAGAAGGACTAGATTGCTCTGATAGAGGTCTTTGGTTATTTTCATAAAATTGGGGGTCGAAAAGCAAACTAAAGGTACGTTTAACTGCTTATCAGACCAAGAAAACCACCATGGATTACCCTGAAGAAAAATTTATGCAAAACAGCGATTACAATTTTGCTGCTGTCTCAGACCTATACCTGAATATCCGATGAAGTCTAGCCGAACCCTGTCTGATCTGGAAATTTTGGAACAAATCAAGACCAAAGTCAACCCCAATCAGGCCATCAGTCAGCTTTATGCTCAGCACTATCGAATGCTTGAGCACTATATCCTGCAAAATTCCGGCTCGACCGACGACGCAGCGGATCTAATTCAAGAAGTCATGCTCGTATTTGTCAAGCTTATTTCCGAAGATAGATTTAGAGGAGATTCCTCGATCAAGTCCTTTTTGTACAGTATCTGCCGAAATCTCTGGATCACCGAATTGCGTCGCAGAAAAAGTACAGACCTGCGCCATGAGCGATTCGAATCAGAAAAAGATCAACTCGATCCCGATGTGACCGAGCAGATCCAAAGAGCCGAAAATCTGAAATTCATCATGACACTATTTGAGCAGCTGGGCGAAAAGTGCAAACAGGTATTGACGCTCTTTTACTTCGACAACCTCGGCATGAAAGAAATCTGTGAAAAACTGCAGTTTAGCTCGGAGCAAGTACTGCGAAACAAAAAGTATAAATGTCTCTCCTCCCTCACCGAACAGGTAAAATCATCCCCTTCGCTCTTTCAAAAACTTCAAAAAGCACTTCGCCATGAATGAGAAATATACTTTAGAGGACCTTGAGGCGTATCTTAAGGATGAACTTTCAGCCGAAAAAAAAGATGAGCTAGAAGCAGATTTGGTACAAAATCCTGGGCTCAGCACGGATCTGGAAGTACTCCGCGCCAGTCAGGAAGCCATCAATCTAGCTGCTTGGAAAAAAATCATCAGGGAAGTACAGAGCGAGTTTTTGGCAGAAGATCATGTCGAAACACTAGTACGACCTATGGAAAATAATTCGCGGCTTACCTTCACTTGGTTGGGTAGAATTGCCGCTTCGCTCTTGGTGATTCTGATGGCTGGAGGAGCGATCCTATTCGCCACCGTTTCGCCGGAAAGTATTCAGCATGCGGACTATATCGTCCCGGTGATGCGATCCGGGTCTCCGGCCACTTCTGACCTGAAGCAGGCCTACGCTAATGGAGCCTTTCAATCTGTAATTGACCTGTCAAATGGTACCACGCAGCTTGATGAGGAGTCTCAATTATTGACTGCCTTGGCACTGATCAAAACAGGAAACTTTTCTTCGGCTATAGAAAAACTGAAGCTACTCGAAGGGTCTGCTTTTTCTGATCCGGCAGCCTATTATCTGGTACAGGCATACTTGCTCGAGGGAGAGTTTTCGCAAGCGAAAAACCTGATGAAAGAAATAAGTCAAGACCCAAATCATGCCTATTCGGGCAGTTTCGGAACGATGGACTTTTGGAAAGTCCGTATTTTGGAATGGAAAAATTAGCGACCAAATCATTGTAATTCAGTTATTTAAAAACAAATATTAAGATTTGGTCAATTTTTTTTTCAAAAATCGGTTACATAATTAGGCTTGTGACCGACTTATTAAAAACAAAACCTAATTAGCATGAAAACCACACACAAACTCCTAGCCGCCTCTATCTTATTTGCCTCCTTTTCGCTCACTTCCTGTTCGGATGAGTCTGATCCGGATGTGATCGGGACGGGTGAAGTCCGAATCGGCATGGGGGTAAAGCTCCGCAATGCTGGCAACGCAGGTGCTCGACTCATGAATGCTGGAGTAGATATCAATTCTGGTTTTATCCAAATCAAGAAGATTGAATTGGAGACCGAGGGTGTCGATGAAAACGGAGATGAATTTGAGCGTGAGCTCGAACTGAAATTCAGAGAAATCAAAAAGATCAATTTTGATGAATTCGACTCGGGAGTTGATTTTTTCATCAACATCCCGGCTGGAAATTATGAAGAAATCGAATTTGACATCGATCTCATCGATCATCGCAGTGAGCCAAGCATTCAGCTCGATGGTACATATACTTACCAAGATGGCAGATCGGTTCCCCTGAGATTGGAGGTATTTGGGGATGATGATGATGACTTTGACTTTGAGGTAGAGCTCGAAGCAGAAGATGACGATGATCTCTTTTTCCTCGACGGTGTCAATAATCCCCTAGCCTTGTTTCAGATCGATGCGAAAGGATGGTTTGCAAGTGTACCTAACACGGATTTGGAAAATGCCACGCTCACAGATGGTGTTCTATTGATCAACAGAAATACCAATCGCGGAATCTACAGCCGTGTCGAAAACCGTATCAAAGCCTCCAGTGACGTGGAGTTGAAGATGAACTGATTCTAAGTTGCTTTGTCATCCAAAACCGATGGACTCCCGAGTTCATCGGTTTTTTTATGCAAATTTTCAATCCCAAGGCATAGTGAAAACTCCTCGCTTTTTCTCAGCCTAAGAAAAAACGGCCCAGCGACCCGCATTTCGGCCTGTTCATCAAGCTTTTAAATTTTCTTTCGGTTTTCTATAATTTTTTTTGAATCACGGGTTACAAAAGTGAGTCGTGCCGCTACCTATCCTCAGAAAACAATCACTGCCATGACTTACTTTGTCAATCGACTTTTGGGAATAGGATTCATACTACTACTCTCTACCCAACTCACTCAGGCTCAATACGAACTAAGGATCTGGAATAGCTTCGGCGTAAGTGCACCACTCACCGACAAGCTGAGTGCCCGGGTTTCCTACATGAGATCATTCCGGTTTTCCGAGGAGCCTTTTGAGACATCCTTCAACTGGTACAGTATTCGGCTCAGCTATAATTTTAATCGAGACTGGAATTTCTCATTAGGTTCAGCTTGGATGAATCTGCCCAATGCTAACAGAACGACCTTTAGAGTCACGGCCGAGACTACCCATCGGATGAAATTGGACCGACGCTTTGTATTAAGGAATAGCCTGCAAATCGAAACTCACAATGACCAGGAAAGCCGGTTTGACCAACGAATCATTGCGAGCTCGAGACTGGGTCTCCGCAAGCGCCTCGATTTGCTAAAAGTAGCACCTTCGCTCACCTACTCGCTTTTTTACAATATCGGTGGAAATGAAATCCGCTACTTCAACTCAGCGGGTGAGCCACTCGCACGAAAATCCGCCAATGGACTGCATCGAGGCAGAATGATGGCCAACTTCAACTTTAAACTCTCCCCTCCTCTCCGACTTTCGGTCTTTTACATCAATCAGCACGAGTTCAACCTGGTCTTGTCCCAAACCAACAAAATCAACGTGCTCAACCTGAACACCGGAAGAATCCAACGCCCTTTCAACAATCAACATATCGTCGGAATCTCACTTAGCTATCAACTAAGTCACCTTCTGGATGACCACATTTTACCCATCAACTTCTAATCAAAACTCATAACTAACTTCTATCATGGAAAATCGAATCAAAAAAGGAATGGTCTGTGCCAAAATCACCCCAAAGCATCTTATTCAGCCCTCTTCTCTTCCTGCAAATTTCCAAATTCATGCAGGCGATGTGGCGATTTTTGAGGTTTTAGAACTGGGAAAACATACCCAAATCCAAAGTGCCGGCAGAAACCTTGCCCTAGTACCAGGAGATTTGATCATGGGAGTGTTCGGAGCCAGATATGCCACCAACCAGTTTGAAGGCTATGTACCTGACACGATCCAGGAGGAATACCACATGCTGGGTGGCGGAGGTGTGATCGGTATATTGGCCTCCAGCCATGCTCGATTTGAAGAAAAAGGACCCACTAGGCTTCGAATGATCGGATATGCCTGTGATGAACATGGAAAAGTCATCAACACGATCAGTCAAAAACTTCCCAAAATCAAGCCTTTTACGGGGTTGGCAGCTTCCAAAACGAAGGTCATTCTATCCTTGGGTTCCTCCATGGATAGCGGAAAAACTACCACCGCTGCCTATCTCTGTCATGGATTTGCCAGACAAGGAAAAAAGTCAGCCTACATCAAACTGACCGGTACCGCTTATCCCAAAGACAAAAATTTGGCTTATGATCTGGGGGCCGAGGTAGCAATAGATTTCTCTCAATACGGCTATCCATCTACCTATCTGCGAAGCGAAATAGAAATCCTCAATCTCTACGAAACGCTTCTCGCTGATGTGCTAAGTCATGAGCCAGACTACGTGGTGGTCGAGATCGCAGATGGCATTTTCCAACGGGAAACGCGCATGTTGCTTCGCAATTCGATTTTCATGAATACAGTTCATCAAGTGGTTTTTTCCGCAGGAGATAGCCTGGCTGCTGCCCAGGGAGTACAAACGCTCAACCACTGGGGAATCATGCCGTCTGCCCTGTCCGGCCTTTTCACCGCTAGCCCGCTTTTGATCCAAGAAGTCAAAGAATACCTCTACGAAAATCAGGAGCTTCTATTCATGCCCATTCTGACCTTGGAGGACTTGTCCATGGGAAAGTGGCCGAGCTTGGTGGATGGGATGCAGCTACTTCAAGCCTGATGCTAAACTGGCATTAATTCCCCACTCATGGACTGGATCAAGAACAAAACGCTCCGAACACACTGGTTTGGAGCCTTTCCCCGAATCGGGCTGTTTCTTTTATTGGGCTTGCTTACAAGCATTTGCACTTTTCTGCTGAGTCTGATGGTAGGATCCTACTTCGACCTTCAGCTAGCTGGGCTGAGCGGCAAAGGAATCCTACTGGAAAAATTCGGCATCAAAATCAATCAAACCCACCATTTATTTTCAGCTATGGGGGTGATTTTAGCCTTGAAAATCCTCGGTCAATACATCGAGCGAAAGGGGATCAATCAGGATGCAGACCGATTTGTCACCAAGCTTCAACAGCGTCTATTTCGAAGGCAGATGAGATGGAGTCCTCAGCTTTTTGCTTCAAGACCGTATAGCAAATACCTGCTCAAGTATTCTGGCGATCTCCAGCCTATCCGCAATCTGCTTGTCCACGGGATTCATCGAGGCATCCGAGACCTCTTGTATTTATTGATTGGGGTTGGAATTTTGTTTGGGATCAATCCACTC